>Ga0172380_10004785_pt1 | contig 17027 bp, 16 predicted proteins | sample Leawe162metaG_FD_119747 | JGI IMG/M metagenome (GOLD analysis project Ga0172380, IMG submission 119747) | Leachate microbial communities from a municipal landfill in Southern Ontario, Canada - Leachate well 162 metaG | ecosystem: Engineered > Solid waste > Landfill > Unclassified | place...
ACCCGGAGACGGTGCGGATGGCGGTAGAAAACAGGGTAAAACTTGTAATTACCGCCGATTGCGGCATCGCCAACCACCGGGAGATCGCGGCGCTGCGCAGGGAGAATATCGACGTGGTCGTCACGGACCACCATGAGCCGCAGGATAATTCTCTGCCGGCAGCTTCCTGTATTATTAATCCCAAGACCAAACATTCCGGTTATCCTTACCGTGATTTAGCCGGGGTGGGAGTATCGTATCGATTCGCCCAGGCCCTGGCAGGTTCGCTTTTAAAGGAAGACCTGGACCTGGTTACCCTCGGTACGATTGCCGACAGCGTGCCTTTGACCGGCGAGAACAGGATTATGGTTAAAGAAGGGCTGGCATGCCTTCCGCAGACCGCCAGGGCAGGTTTACGCGTTTTGATCGATAAAGCGGGGATCGGGAATAAGAAATTCAACGCTACTTATGTAAGTTTTATTATCGCACCCCGCCTGAATGCCCCCGGACGGCTGGATCATGCCGAACTTTCTTTAAAGCTTTTAAGTTCTCAGGACGCGGCAGAGGCAGCAAAATTGGCGGAGGAACTGGAAACGTTCAACCGCCAGCGCCAGAAGGTGGAAAGCAAAATACTGGAAGAGGCGGAAGATTTGATTAACCGGCAGGTAAACTTCAAGAAAGACAAGGTTATCGTGATCGCCAAGGAAGACTGGCACCAGGGTGTTTTGGGGATCGTGGCTTCCAAACTGGTGGACAGGTTCTACCGGCCGGCGGTAGTGATCTCGCTTACGGATAATTTGTGCAAAGGTTCGGCGCGCTCCATCAGGAATTTTCATCTTTTCGACGCCTTGATGGCTTCCAAAGATCTCCTGAATAGTTTCGGCGGACACGCCCACGCAGCCGGGATCACGATTACCAGGGATAATATCGATGAATTCAGGAAGAGTATTAATAAGCTCGCCAGCGACCGGCTGAAGTTGGAAGACCTTTTTCCTATCAGGGATATCGACCTGGAGGTTCCTTTGGGGGATTTGAACGCTTCTTTATGCAGGGAGCTTGAGGGGCTTGAACCTTTCGGGATGGCCAACCCCGAACCGCTATTTTACAGCCGTAACCTGAAACTGAAAAGCCAGCTGCGATTGCTTAACCGCGGTACCCTGAAGTTCTGGGTAACCGACGGAGCGTTCACTTTCGAGGCGATCGCTTTCGGAATGAGCCAGTTGAAAGAAAGCCTGATAAAAGCGGAATCTTTCGATCTTATTTATACTCCGAAGATTGACAGCTGGCGCGGCGAAGAATCGATTATCCTGGAAGTTAAGGATATTTTTCTTAAATAGAGGCTTTGATCTTGGGGGCGACCTTCTTGAAAGAGCCTTTTTTGATGCATTTGGCGCAGATAAAGACTTTTTTTGTCGTGCCGTCAACCATGATATTGACTTTTTGAAGGTTGGCGAGAAATTTTCTCTTTGACCAGCGGGCGATCTTGGAACCTGTTCCGCCTTTGGACTTATACTGGCCTTTTCTGGATAACACCTTGCCTTGAAGTGAGCTTTTTTCGCAGATTGCGCATTTCTTAATCATTTTCAAACTCCTTTTAATGGGCCGTTTTTTAAAGCATCGATTATAAGTGGTAAAATACTTAATTTAAATAAGTATATCGGAAAATCCGATATTGTCAAGGAGAGATGTGTTTTAGCTTTCAGCAGAAGCAAAACCAGAAAATAAAGGGGACGGTTCTATTTTCCCGGTAAAACAAGGTTAAAAAATAGAACCGTCCCCTTTATTTTAGCTACTATCTACTGCTCTTTCCCGCTTTTAGCTGACGACTGACAGCTGATGACTGAAATTGTTTGACGTATATCACTTGAGGTATCCCATAAAAGTGTTATAATAAAGAAAAGTTCTAAACCGGCAATAAAAATAGCTTTGCGGGAATTTTTCCGGATACGGTTATCATTTTAGCAATTTACGACAGGAGAAGAGCCTAACCGATGAAAAGAATCCTTTTGTTTATCCTGCCGATCCTGATCCTGGTAGCCCTGGGGTTTACCGCTTCAGGGATCATCCAAGCGCGTTTCACCGAAGAGAAGCTGATGGATGACCTGAAGAGAAAAGCGCGCTCGGTAGACGAAAGCCTGGAGTTGTCCGCCAGGTATATTCTGGCCAATAACGATTTAAAACAGGCTAACCGCCTGGTTGACGGCTTCCAAAAGAGGGAGAGGCTGCAAGGCTGCGTTATCTATGACAAGGAAGGGAAGATCCTGGCGGTTACCGAACGGTTTTCCGACCTTAAACAGCGCGAACGCTCCGACCTTAAAGAAGTCCTTTCTTCAAAAATTCCCCGCGGGGCCCTGGAAAAATTCAACGAGTATTCCGTATACAGCTATGTGATGCCGGTCCTGGATGACGAGGGCGGTGTCCTGGGCATGGTGGAGGTGATCTATGATACCTCTTATATGTTTACCACTCTTACCGAGCTCTGGAAAAAGATAAGTGTCGCTTCGATCTCGCTTATCCTGCTTATCCTTTTGGTTGCGCTCCTTATCCAGCGCCAGATTTTTATCAAACCGGTGCGCCGCCTGACGCAATGGTTCATGCATTTTCAGAGGGGTGATATCGATAAGCTGCGGCCTTTCGCGGAAAAGGGCGAATTCGGAAAGTTGATCAGCGAAGTGGAGCAGGTTGCTTTAAGTATCCGGGTGGCCCGCCGCACCATTTCCGACCAGGCGCATCTCAGGGTGCAGAAAGAAGAACTGTGGACGGAAGCCAAGCTCAAGGACCTTATCCACGCTAAATTCGGGGATAACTCATTGTTTGTGGTTTCCAACCGCGAGCCGTTCATGCATGTTTTCGACGACCATACCGGTAAGGCCCGGTGTATCCGCCCGGCAAGCGGGGTGGTCACCGCGATACATCCGATACTTTCGGCCTGCGGCGGGACCTGGGTCGCCCACGGAAGCGGTAATGCCGACCGTAAATTCGTCAATTCCAAGGATAAGCTCGGGGTTCCTCCGGAGGATAACCGTTATATCCTGAAAAGGGTCTGGTTGAGCAAGGAGGAAGAGGAAGGGTATTATTACGGTTTTTCCAATGAAGGGCTCTGGCCGTTATGCCATAATACGCATACCCGCCCGGTTTTTAAAGAATCCGACTGGCAGATGTATAAAGAGGTAAACCAGAAATTCGCCGACAGCCTGTTGAGCGAACTGCCTTCCAGCCAGCCTTTTATTTTTGTCCAGGATTACCATTTTACCCTGCTGCCGAAGATGATTAAAGATAAACGCCCGGATGCCAAGATCGCGCTTTTTTGGCACATTCCCTGGCCTACCCCTGAAGCTTTTATGATTTGCCCTTACCAGAATGAGATTTTAGAGGGAATGCTGGGGTGCGATCTTATCGGTTTTCATGTCCAGAACCATTGCAATAACTTCCTGGATACCGCCAACCGCCTGCTTGAATCCCGCGTGGATACCGAGAAATTCAGCGTGGTGCGTTCCGGAAAAGAAACTTTTGTGCGGTCTTTCCCGATCAGCATCAGCATGCCTTCGTCCGGCAGCGCTTTTAAAGTCGATCCATTAAGGCAGATGGAGAAACTGAAAGAGGAACTTGAGCTGGAGCATGAGATTGTGGCGGTAGGGGTGGACCGCATCGATTATACCAAGGGGATTGTGGAAAGGTTCCTGGCGATCGATAAATTCCTGGATAAATATCCCGAATACAAGAAAAAATTCGTTTTTATCCAGCTTGCCGCCCCCAGCCGTACGCATATCAAACGTTACCATGACCTGATCGGTGAGATTGATGAGCTGGTGGACAAGATAAACTGGAAGCATGTCGAGGGCAACTGGAAGCCTATTATTTACCTGAAAAAACATTTTTCACAGAATGATATCCAGCCTTATTACCGGATTGCCGATATTTGTATCGTGAGTTCCCTGCATGACGGGATGAATCTGGTTGCCAAGGAGTATGTCGCCGAGAAGGAAGACCTTTCGGGGGCATTGATCCTGAGCCAGTTTACCGGCGCCTCGCGCGAGTTGACCGACGCGATACTGATCAATCCTTATTCGATCGAAGATTTTGCCGACAGCATCCGGCTGGCGATCCAGATGCCGCTGGAGGAAAAACGCCGGCGCATGGAGAACATGCGCAAGGTGATCGCGGAGAATAATATTTACCGCTGGGCGGCTAATATTATCAATGAACTGGTTTCTTTGAAGAAGGTTTAAATTGGGGGCATGATGGAAAAAGAGGTGCTGGCAAAGTTTTCCGCTTACGCTGAAATGTTTATGCCGCTGGTGATATTTCTGATCGTGTTGTTTGTCGCCCTGGTGGTGAAAAAACTGGTCTTAAACCGTTTCCTGGGCTGGGCCCGGAAAACCTCCGCCCAGCTGGATGATGTGATCCTGCAGTCGATTCGCACTCCGGTGCTGATCCTTTGTTTGATTTTAAGTTTATACTTCGCCCTGCAATTTTCCAAGCTTCCGGAAAATATCATTTCGGTAATGAGCAAGAGTATGATCGTTCTCGGCATGGCGGCGGTCGTCTTTTCCATCGCCAACCTGCTTTCGGGTGCGATCAAGATTTACGCTTCCCGTATGGACTCGGACCTGCCGATGACCAGCTTTACCCAGAACATCGCGCGGATCTGTGTTTTTTCCATCGGCATCCTGGTAATTTTTAACAGCCTTGGGATATCGATCGCCCCGATATTGGCGACTCTGGGGGTGGGCGGCCTGGCGGTAGCCCTGGCGCTGCAGGATACCCTTTCGAACCTTTTCGCGGGTTTTCATATCTCTATCGCTAAACAGATCCGGGTAGGCGATTACGTGAAGCTTGAGACGGGGGAGGACGGGTATGTGGCGGATATCAACTGGCGTTCGACCAAGATCAAAAAACTCGATAACAATATTATCATTATCCCCAACGATAAATTAAATAAGGCGGTGATTACCAATTATTCACTGCCGGACAAGGAAACGGCGGTTCTGGTCGAGATCGGGGTGCATTATAAAAGCGACCTGGAAAGAGTGGAGAAGGTTACGGTAGAAGTAGCTAAAACCGTGATGAAGGAGGTATGCTGCGGGGTGGAGTATTTTGAACCGTTTATCCGTTATCATACTTTCGGGGATTCCGGAATAAAATTTACGGTGATCCTGAGGTCCAAGGAGTTTGTCGGGCAGTATCTTATCAAGCACGAGTTTATCAAAAGGCTGCACCAGCGTTATCTGCGCGAAGGGATCTGTATCCCCTATCCGATCACCGCGGTGAATTATGACCAGGAAAAGGCGGGTTAGCCGGTGCGTTATGTTTTTTCCGTTTTAAAGAAGGTAAAAGATATTTTTTCATCCGGGAAGCTTTTTCTGTTCCTGGATTGCGACGGCACACTGGTCCCGATCGGGGATACCCCGGTCGACACGGTAATCCCCGTTAAGACCAAAAATTTGTTAAGGCGGCTGTCGGGATTGCAAGGCGTTAAGATTGCCATCGTCAGCGGCAGAGCGCTTTCCGATATCAGGAAAAGGTTCGGGCTGAAGGGGTTGATCTATTCGGGCAACCACGGCTTCCAGGTAAGCGGTCCGGGGATAAAGCAGGAATTCAGGCTTAGCCCGGGATACAAAGCCCTGCTGGCGGGCATGAAAAGGCATTTTAAGAAAAATCTTTCGGGGATAAAAGGAATTTTTATTGAGGATAAAGGTTTTTCCCTGGCTTTGCATTTCAGGCTTGTCTCTCCCGGCAAGGTGCCGCTGGTGAAATCGGTTTTCCGCGAAGGAACATCCGCTTATCTTGCGGCAGGCAGGATCCGGACCGGCGCAGGCAAGAAGGTGCTCGAAGTCAAGCCTCCCGAATCCCGGGATAAAGGCAGGATGGTTCTTTCCATCCTGAAGAAGGCCGGCGCAAGCGGCGTTCTTCCGGTTTATCTGGGGGATGATCTTACTGATGAGGACGCGTTCAAGGCCTTAAAAGGCAGGGGTTTTACGGTGTTTGTGGGAAGAAACAGGCGTTCCTCCGCCGGTTATTATCTTAAGGATGTTAAGGAAGTGCATGATTTCCTGGGGCTTATCCTGGAAATGCGGAAAGGGAAAAAGACCGGATGCTGTTAAAAGCTAAAGAACCGTTTAGATTTTATACCCGGCTGCATCTGTCCGAGTTGACGGGGTTAAGGGCGACCAATTTAAGCCAGCTGCTTAATCTCATTAAGAAGGTTCCCGGTTCATGTATCTATCATCATACTCACCGGTTCCTGCAGCAGCACCAGTATCTTTCCCCGGAGCCGCCCAATGATTTCGCTTACTGGGTTACCGACGTTTTGGGTGAAGACGAGCTCGGAGAAAAGCTTTCCAGCATCGATACCATCCAGTATGCCACGATTCGCAGCCTGCGCGAAAAGATCGTTTCCACGATCGAGGATTACCTTAAAGAAAACGGGATGGCGAGGTTACGGTTTGCCTGGGAGGGGGAGGAGTTCCATTTTATAAAATCCGTGAGTTTTGTTCTTCCTACGGAATATCTGGTAGGCGACCTGGGGGAATTGCTGGAGGTGATCAAAAAGATTACCATCGATTCGATATATTTTCATATCTTTGAATCACGCCTGAGGCTGGAAAAAATGGACAACGATTTTTCCAACTGGATAAGGAATTCCATCGGGGATAAGGAATTGGCCGATGAAATTTCCGGGCTTGACCCGTATACTTACACTCTTGACGGATTAAGGAATAAGCTGATCAGAATGCTTGAGAAAAGGATAGAATCTTAAATGGCAAAACTGGAAGAATATATCCCGATTGTCGGGCAGTCGGTGGTTGATGACTTAAGGCGCCTGGCGGAAAAACTGAAGGGTAAACGCGTGCAGCATGTTAATTCCACTCCGGTGGGGGGAGGGGTGGCGGAAATCTTAAACCGCATGGTCCCCCTCTTGAGGGAACTGGGGGTGGATACCCGCTGGGATGTGATAAAAGGCGGAGAGCAGTTTTTCGGGGTAACCAAAAAATTCCATAATGCCCTGCACGGCCGGGGGGAAGAGGTGACCTCGCGCGATTTCGACATCTTTATGGATACGAGCGCCCAGAATATCAAGGAGGTCGATACTTCCGGCGACATCGTTTTTATCCACGATCCGCAGCCGATCGCCCTGATCAAGAAAAAAACAGACAATAAATGGCTCTGGCGCTGCCATATCGATGTTTCCGAGCCCAACCAGAAGGTTTGGAAATTCCTGATGAATTTTATCCTGAAATACGATTCCGCGGTATTCTCCGCTCCCTCTTTTTCCCAGCGCCTGCCGATCCGGCAGTTTTTGATATCTCCTTCAATCGACCCGTTAAGCGATAAAAACAAGGATCTGCCGCAGGAAAAGGTCGATGAGGTATTGGTTAAATACGGCATCCCCAAAGACAAGCCGATCATCACTCAGATTTCGCGTTTCGACCGCCTGAAAGATCCCCTGGGGGTGATTCAGACATTCCTGCAGGTCAGGCGCTATGTCGATTGCCGGTTGATCCTGGCCGGAGGTACTGCCAGCGACGATCCCGAAGGAATACAGGTGATCGAGGAGGTCCAGGAAAAAGCCAAACAGAATAAAGATATTCATATCTTACTCATGCAGCAAAATGATATCGAGATCAACGCCTTGCAGAGGGCCTCTACGGTTATCATGCAGAAGTCGATCAAGGAAGGTTTCGGCCTGACGGTTGCGGAAGCCTTGTGGAAAGGCAAACCGGTGGTGGCCTCCAACGTGGGCGGGATCCCTTTGCAGGTAAAGCATAAATATTCCGGACTGCTCTGTCATTCCATTGAAGGGGCGGCCTTTGCGGTGAAACAGCTCCTTAACAGCCCGGAATACGCCAGGAAGCTGGGTGAGAACGGGCGCGAGAATATCAGGAACAATTTTCTTCTTACCCGCCATTTAAGAGAGTATATGCTGCTTTTTTTATCTTTATTTCATGGCGAAGACGTGATATATCTGTAAACGGAGATAAGATGAAGGTTGGCGGTTGGGTATTCATGCTTGTTTCCTGGTCGGCGATAATCCTGCTGGCGGTATTTTGTTTCAGCAGGGTGCTCGGTAAACGGGCGGGGAACGGTTCCCGTAAAAACACCCGGTTTTAACCTGCCGATATTTTTCCGCGTTTCGAATCCGCCTGTCCGCCGCCTCGGCGGGATATTTCTCCTTTTTAAAATAATGCGTTTTTATTTTCCTCTGAACCCCGGAGTGCCGAAAAATCACGGCCGGAAAGATCAAGAAAGGCGACTGAAGATGTCCGATAGTAATTCCAGGCCGGTTTATTCTACCGACAGCGGCAGGCTTTGCCCGGGTTGCGGCAATCCGTCCGGAAGCTGTACCTGCCGTAAGGAAGAAAGAGATTTTGTTCCGGAAATGACGGGGCCGGCGCGGGTAACTTATGAGACCAGGGGGTATAAGGGGAAAGGGATGACGGTGATCTCCGGATTAGCTTTGAACCTGGCGGAACTTGCGGGTTTGGCAAAAAAATTAAAACAATGCTTCGGCACGGGGGGAGCGGTTAAAGACCGTTGTATCATGCTGCAGGGTGATTTCCGGGAGGCCTCCGCCGCGCAACTGCGCCGGTTAGGCTATCCGGTAAAATAGCCGGAAGAAATTTTAAGGAGAATAAAGATGGATAAACATAACAGGGATTATGAGATAGGCGATCCGGAACTCGACCGTTTGATCAGTGAACTTTCCGCTAAATCCAGCCGCCCGGAAACTGAACATCTCCTGCGCCAGATATTGACTACCAGTGTCAAGCTGGGAAGAGAAGGGGCCGACCGTGGAGACTTGAAGCTTGTGAATAACGCTTTCAAGGAATTGCGTTATTCCTTCAAGGTTTTTTCTCCATACCGCCAGGTTAAAAAGGCGATCATTTTCGGCTCGGCGCGTTCCAAAAGCGATTCCGCGGAATACCGTATGGCCGAAGAGCTTTCCGGAAAATTAAGCGGTTTAGGATACATGATCGTCACCGGGGGAGGCCCCGGAGTGATGGAGGCGGGAAATAAAGGGGCCGGCTGCGGCAAGGATTTCGCTTTGAATATCCGCCTGCCTTTCGAACAGAAGCCTAATCCTTATATCGATGAGAAGGAAAGGCTGATAAACTTTAAATATTTTTTTACCCGGAAGCTGGTCTTTATCAAGGAAACCTACGCCACCGCGGTCTTCCCGGGAGGCTTCGGGACCCTCGATGAAGGGTTTGAGATGATGACCCTCATCCAGACCGGAAAGTCCCGCCCGCGGCCGATCGTGCTGATGGAACCGAAAGGCTCCGATTATTGGGCTTCCTGGCTGCGTTTTGTGAAAAAACAGCTGGTGAGAAACAGGTTTATCAAAAAAGAAGACCTCAACCTTTTTAAAACCGCGAGGAACGCGGACCAGGCGGTTAAATATATCGAGGATTTTTACCGGGTCTATCATTCGATAAGGTATGTCTCGGGTGTCGCGGTATTAAGGCTGAAAAGGGGGATCTCCGGAGCGACCCTTAAAAAGCTTAACCGTGAATTCAAGGATATCCTGACCGGCGGGGAGATAAAATTTTCCCCTCCTTACCCCAAAGAGATCCAGGGGAATGAATTCCTTGAACTGCCGCGGTTGGCGATGAATTTTAACCTGCGGGATTACGGACGGCTTTGTGAAATGATCAAGGTGATTAACGGGGACCGGGGATAGGGCGCAAAAGGATTATGGATAAGATACTCGAAGATTTGAACCGGGAACAGCTTAAAGCGGTGCAACACCGGGAAGGCCCGCTTTTAATCATCGCCGGGGCGGGGACGGGCAAGACGCGGGTGATTACCCAGCGTATCGCCTGGCTGATCGACCAGGGGCTGGCCAAGACCGACCAGATACTGGCGTTGACTTTTACCGATAAGGCGGCCAGGGAAATGCAGGAGAGGGTGGATGTCCTGATGCCTTACGGTTATACCGATATCTGGATCTCCACTTTTCACGCTTTCGGGGACCGCCTGCTCCGCGAGAATTCACTGCTTGCCGGGCTTGATCCGGATTTCAAGGTGCTCAGCCGTCCGGAGGCGGCGGTGTTTTTCCGGGAGCACCTTTTTGAGTTCAAGCTCAACCATTACCGCCCGCTTGCCGAACCCACGCGTTTCATTGAAGCTTTAATTTCTTTTTTCAGCCGCGCCAAAGATGAAGATATCTCCGCTGAAGAATACCGGAAATACGCCCAGGGTTTTCTGCTGGAAACCGGAACCGGAGAACCGGAAGAGGCCGAGCTTGAACTGGCGGAATTGCAGATGGAGGTCGCCTCCGCATACCTTAAATACCAGGAGCTGCTTGCCGGCGAGGGGCTGGTGGATTTCGGGAACCAGTTTTACCTGAGCCTGGAACTCCTGCGTAAACACCCCTCTGTCCTGCGGAACTACCGGAATAAATTTAAGTATATACTGGTGGATGAATTTCAGGATACTAATTTCGCGCAGTTCCAGATGATCAAGCTCCTGGCGGGGCAGGACCGGAATATCACGGTTGTCGCCGATGACGACCAGTGTATTTACCGCTGGCGGGGAGCGGCCTACAGTAATGTGTTCAATTTTATCCGGGAGTATGCCCAGGCGGAAAAGATTACCCTGATCCGGAATTACCGTTCCACGCAGGCGATCCTGGACAGCGCTTACCAGTTGATTCAGTATAATAATCCCGAGCGGTTCGAGGTGAAGGCAAATATCAATAAACACCTGGTCGGCCTGGAGGGCGGGGTTAAACCTGAGCACCTGCATTTCGATACTAATTCCGCGGAAGCGGACGCTGTGAGTAAGATTATACAAAACAAAGTAAGTTTAGGTAAGTTTAAGTATAGAGATTTCGCGATTCTCGTGCGTTCCAACTCCGACGCCAGGGGTTTTATCCAATCCTTAAATATGCAAAATATTCCCTGGCAGTTTAGCGGTAACCAGGGGTTATACGCCCGTCAGGAGGTCAAGTTGTGTATTAATTTCCTGCGCGTGATCGCCAACCCTTCGGATTCTTTAAGCCTTTATTATCTGGTAAGTTCCGAGATTTATAAGGTAAGCCTGGAGGATCTGGCGTTGTGTAATCATTTCGCCAGGCGCAGGAATCTTTCCCTGTATGCGGTATTTACCGGGCTGGACAGCATTCCCGAACTCTCCGCGGTTTCCGAAGAAAGCAGGGAGAAGATAAAACAAATCTTATCCGGGATCGGCAGGTTCCTCCGTTCTTCTACCGAGGAGACTACCGGGCGCCTGCTTTACAGTTTTCTTACCGAGACGGGTTATCTTAAATATCTTACCCATGACCCCAGCCTGGAGAAAGAAGCCAAGATTCAGAATATCGCCAAGTTTTTTAACCTGGTGCGCGATTTCGAACTGGTCGCCAAGGAAGACCGGGTGATCAACTTTATCCGGCATCTTAATTTATTGATCGATTCCGGGGATGATCCTCCTACGGTTGAGGCGGATCTCGACCAGGACGCGGTGAATATCCTTACTATCCATAAGGCCAAAGGCCTGGAGTTCAGGGTGGTGTTTTTGGTAGGCCTGGTGCAGGGTAAATTCCCGCTGCCACGCCGCGCTCCGCAGATCGGCCTGCCGGATTGCCTGATCAAGGAGGTCCTGCCGAGCGGGGATTTCCATCTGCAGGAGGAGCGCCGCCTGTTTTATGTGGGGATGACCCGTTCCCGGGAGGAGCTTTACCTTACCAGCGCCGACGACTACGGCGGCAAGCGCCTGCGTAAAGTCAGCCAGTTTGTTTTGGAAGCCCTGGGAAAAGAACCGGAAGAGGCGGAGAAGAAAAAGACCTCCGCCATTGAAAGTATCCGGCGTTTTGCTCCGGTGCGGGAAAGAGGCGCTTCGCCGCTTGAGGAGCTTCCCGATGAAAAAATAGTTTCCCTGAGTTATTACCAGATCGACGACTATCTTACCTGCCCCTTGAAGTATAAATATGTCAATATCCTGCGCGTGCCGATCATGGAGCACCATACGGTAATTTACGGCCGGGCAATGCACGAAGCGGTAAGCCGGTATTTGCTGCGCAAGCTTAACGGGGAGAAGCCCGGGCTGGATGACCTCCTGGAAAGTTTTGCCTCCAGTTTCGAACCGCAGGGGTTCCTGGATCTTAAACATCAGGAGGAGCGTTTTCGTATCGGCAGGGAAGCCTTGTCCAGGTTTTATGAACGCGAAGAAAAACGCGCCCTGACCCCCAAATTTATCGAAAAAGAATTCACCTTCCTGATCGGTAAAAATAAAGTTGTCGGGCGTTTCGACCGGATCGATATGGAACCTGCCGGGGCGGTGATCATGGATTTCAAGACCTCCGCGATCAAGACACAAAAGGAGGCGGATAAACGCGTCAAGGAGAGCCAGCAGCTGGCGCTTTACGCCCTGGCTTACCAGAGTATTTTCGGGAACCTTCCGGCGGCGGTAGAGTTGTATTTTCTGGAGTCCGGCATTATCGGGAGGCATGTCTGCGCCGAGAAAGACCTGGAGGATGTTAAAAAAGATATCCTGGAGGTTTCTTCCGGTATCCGCCGCCAGGATTATCCGGCCCGTCCGGAATATAAGGCCTGCACTTATTGCGCTTATAATCAGATCTGTCCCCGGGCGGTCATCCATTGATGATTCCTTTGTCTCTCCGGGGCTCCGGTAGCGGTTGACAACCTCCCGGAATTAAGTTATAGTCAAATACAAAATGATGAGAATAATTATTTCGATATTTATCTGGCTGGGGAGCGGGATATTGACCATCCTGTTGTTTTTGGTGGTTGCTGTTTTGAACATCCTGCTTTTAGCTTTCGACCGGGACAAGAAGATTACGCACCGCCAGTGTTTCTGGTGGTCGGATATGGTAATCGGCCTTAACCCTTATTGGAACCTTAAGGTCAGCGGCCTGGAGCATATCGACCATCATAAGGCTTACGTGATTATCTCCAACCACCAGAGCATGGCCGATATCGTGGTGCTTTACCAGATTAAGACACAGTTTAAGTGGGTGGCCAAGGCCAGTTTGTTCAAGGTTCCCTTTATCGGATGGTGTTTAGGCCTTATCAAGCATATCAGGCTTACCCGGGGAGATTTTTCAAGCATCAAAGAAATTTACCATCAAGCCAGCAGATGGCTCCAGAGGGGGATGTCGGTATTGTTCTTTCCCGAGGGGACGCGCAGCAGCGGTATCCAGATGGGGGGGTTTCAGAACGGGGCGTTTAAGCTGGCGATTAAAGAGCAGAAACCCGTTCTGCCGATCTGCCTGAAAGGGACGCATGCGGCTATCCCCAAAGGCAGCTGGGTTTTTAAAGCCAGGGTAGACGCGGAGGTCCGGGTTCTCGAACCGATCGACACCGCCGGTTTAAAGCCGGGCGATTTCGCTTTGCTCCGTGACAAGGTTTGTTCGCGGATACTGCAGGCGCAGCTTGAGAAATAATATTATGGCGAAAAAAAGCAGGATCTTTTTTTGGATTTTAGGGATTTTTCTGGCGTTGTTTTTTGCCGCCAATATCCTGGTCGGGGTGTTCGCGCGTTCGGTCATCGAACGCCGTCTCCAGGAGGCTTTGAAACTGAAATGCAGCCTGGGTAAAGTCGGGTTAAGCCTGCCTTTTACGGTTAATCTCGAGAGGCTTGAGATCGGTAATCTCGCCAGTATAAAAAAGATTTCATTATCGCCGGATCCGGTAGCGCTTGTTTTCGGCAAGATCGTGATCCATGGCTTAAATATCGTTGATCCGGTGATAAATATCGAGCGGTCCGCGGAAGGCAAGCTGAACCTCCCGGTTTCGAAAGATAAGCTGAATCTTCCGGCTCCGGAAGGCAAGAAGAGCGGCCCCGCTCCGGAATTTTACCTCACCGGGTTTAACCTTGTAAACGGCAAGGTTATTTTTACCGACCGCAAGGTTTCCTCCGAAGGTTTTCAGTTGGTTTTAAACAAGCTGGATATTAAAGTCTCCAAGGTTGTCCTGCCGCTTAATTCCCTGGCGATGAATTTCCAGGCGCATACCGAGGTCCTGGACGGTCAGTCCGGAATCTCCGGCGATATCGATTTCAGCGGATGGCTGGATTACCCTTCACGCAAGATGGACGCGGAGCTGGAAATCAAGGGACTGGATCTCGTAAAGTTCTCGGTTTACTACGGAAATTTTATTTCCCAGCGCCAGCTTGCCGCGGGAAAGCTTAACCTGAACTCTTCTTTCAAAGCGCAGAATAATATCTTGATGATCGTTTCCAGGCTGGGCATTTCCGGGCTGGCTTACGCGGAAACCCCGCAAGCGCAATTTAAAGAGTCTTTGGTGAAAAATACCCTGGATTTTTTTACCGACGCAAAAGGCAACTTGAACCTGGAGTTTTCCTTAAAGACGCTTTTGGATCATCCGCAATTCAGCAAGAAAGAGATAGAAACGGCTATTTTGGGAGCGGCCGCTAAAAATCTCGCGCGGCAATCCCCGCAGCAGATCGCCGATAAGGTGGGTGCTTTGATCGATCAGTATAAAGGGATGGGTAAGGAATTGAAAAATATCTTCGGTGGATAATTTTCTCAGGAAGGATGCTGCAGTGGAAGAGCACAAGACTAAATCGTTAAAAAATATCGAAGAGAAGATGGAGGGGTTGGATGTCGACTCCCTGCGTTATCATGTCCTGGAAAGCGCCAAGAACTTTAAATCCTCGTGGATTGAACTCGGCCGTTCTTTATACGCGGTATGGAAGGATAAAAAATATAAAGAATGGGGGTATACCGGTTTTGAGGCTTATGCCGCGCGTGAGATCGGCATCCGCCAGCAGACCGCGATGAAGCTTTTGAAATCTTATTATTTCCTGGAAAAGGAAGAACCGCAGTATCTCAAAGATGAATATTCGTCTGCGGCGCTTCCGGCGAATATCCCCGGTTACGAATCGGTTAACCTGCTGCGCCAGGCCAAGAATAATAAGAACCTCGATGAAGAAGATTATTCGGATTTTAAAAAAGAAGTTTTTGAGAAAGGAAGGGACCCCCGGGATCTTAAAAAAAGCCTGGGGGTGATCATCCGCCAGCGGCAGGAGCTTGATCCGGAGGCGGCGGCATTAAAGAGAAGGAACGCGGTTCTGAACCGGCTTCTCGGGCAATTAAAGTCGTTGAAACAGGAGGTTCAGGCGCTTAAGCTGCTTCCCGCGCCGCTGATCAGGGATCTGGATGAATTGATCCGCGGCGTCGGACAAGAGGTGAAAGGATAATTCTTATGGCATTCGTCTTCGGCAATAACCCGGCTTTGGAAAAAAGGATGGAGCGCCTGGGGGTAAACGAAGAAGAGATTTCCGAGAGTTTTATCCGTTCCGGCGGACCCGGCGGGCAGAATGTAAATAAGACCTCTACCTGCGTTTACCTGAAGCACCTTCCCACCGGGTTGGAGGTTAAGTGCCAGTCCCGGCGTTCACAGCTTTTAAACCGTTTGCTTGCGCGGCATATCCTCTTGGGGAAGATTGAACAAAGGATACGCCGGGAAAAACTGAAGAGCCAGTCTGAGAAGGCCAAGGAGGCGCGCCGCAAACGCAGGCGGCCGGAAAAAATCAAGGTAAGGATCCTGGAGGGGAAGCACCGGCGTTCCGTGAAGAAATCGGGACGTAAAAAAATACATGAGATTGAAGTTGCATAAACATTTTCTTGTGATAAAATAAACAAATATTAAAATGCTTGCATTTGGCCTGCCTGTCGGCAGACAGGGGAGACGGGCGGACAGATAAGGCGGACAGGGAGGCAGGATGGGAGAAGGGGGAAGTTTGGTGGCGGGCTTAGTTTCTCTGGCCTTGACGGTATGGTTCGTTTATTTCAGCATCCTGGTAGTGCAGAAACTCGACAGGATAATCGAGCTCCTGGATAAGAAATAAAAATTTGCGCATTTCCGGTTTTCCGGACTTGCTGCCGGAAGCATTTGATTAACCTGTTGACTCAAAAGAGCAATTATCGTATAATATTTAGAAAAAGGGAGGTAGAAAATTGGTTTTGGTAAAGGAACAAAAAGCAAAATTGATCGATGATTTTAAGGTGCATGCCAGGGATACCGGGAGCGCCGAAGTACAAATAGCGATTTTGACCGAGAGGATAAACGACCTCAGCAATCATTTTAAATCGCATAAAAAAGATTTCCATTCTCGCCGCGGTTTGCTGCTTTTGGTAAGCCGGCGCCGCAAACTCCTTAAATATCTCAAGGACAAAAATATAAAAAAATACGAAGAGATATTGGGGAAACTTAGTCTGAGGAAATAACTTCCGCAGAGCCAACCAATAAAAAGAAAGAACAATCATGCAAAATAAAAGCTTAAGGATCAAATTCGGGAAAAACGATCTTATTATCGAAACCGGCAGGGTTGCCAAACAGGCCAACGGTTCAGTAACCGTTACCTATGGAGGGACGGTAGTCCTGGTGACCGCCTGTATGTCCGGCACTATCAGGGAAGGCCAGGATTTTTTTCCCCTGACGGTCGAATATCAGGAAAAGACTTATGCCGCCGGAAGGATTCCCGGAGGATTTTTTAAACGCGAAGGAAGGCCTTCGGAAAGCGAGATTCTGGGCAGCCGTCTGATCGACCGCCCGATCCGCCCGCTTTTCCCGGAAGGTTTTTTGAATGATGTCCAGGTAATCGCGATGGTCCTTTCAAGCGACGGTGAGAATGATCCCAATGTCCTGGCGTTGATCGGGGCAAGCGCCGCCTTATCCATTTCTGATATCCCTTTTAACGGCCCCCTGGCCAGCTGCCGGGTAGCCAGAGTGAATAATGAGTTCCTGCTTAATCCTACCTATGAAGAGATCGGCAAGGCCGACCTGGAAGTAGTGGTCGCGGGTAACGTCAACGGGGTGGTAATGCTGGAATCCAAGGCCCAGGAAGTTTCCGAAGAGGAATACCTGGAGGCGGTAAGGTTCGGGATGGATAATTTAAAACCCGTATTGGCCTTGCAGGAGGAGTTCAAACGCCTTTACGGGCAGCCGAAAGCCGAAGTCCAGTTAAAACTCGTGGATCCGGCCTTAATGCAAAAAATTGAAAATCTTTCCCAGGAAAAACTGGCCAAGGTCTATAAATTAGGCAAAAAAGAGGAACGTGAG
>Ga0172380_10004787_pt1 | contig 17022 bp, 12 predicted proteins | sample Leawe162metaG_FD_119747 | JGI IMG/M metagenome (GOLD analysis project Ga0172380, IMG submission 119747) | Leachate microbial communities from a municipal landfill in Southern Ontario, Canada - Leachate well 162 metaG | ecosystem: Engineered > Solid waste > Landfill > Unclassified | place...
AATTTCTGATTTATCTTTCAACTACTTTGATCAAAGATAAAGATAGTAAATCCGTTGGGCTAATTGGGGTTGCTAAAGATATTACCGAGTTCAAACAAGCTGAAGCTGTATTAAGAAAGAAAGAATATATGCTAACGCAATCACAAAGCCTCGCCCATATTGGAAGTTGGGGCTGGGATCTGAAAGGTCCAATCGAATGGTCAGATGAAACATATCGTGTCTACAGAGTTTCGCGTGAGACATTTATTCCGACTGCTGAATCATTAATTAGCCTTATTCATCCGGAAGATCGTTCACTAATGCAGAAATGGCTTGAAGCCAACATTGAAGGTAAATCAGCTCATAATTTAGAGTTTCGCATTATCATACCCGACGGTTCAGTACGCATTATCAACGGCACTGGCGATTTAATATGTGATAGCGATGGCAAGCCTCTTTACATGGCGGGCACTGTGCAAGACATCACCGAACGCAAACTTGCTGAAAAAGAACTGATCGAAGCAAAAGAGAAAGCCGAACAATCCAATAAATTAAAAACAGAATTTCTAGCACAGATGTCGCACGAAATAAGATCGCCTATGAATGCCGTAATAAGTTTTGCAAATTTATTAAAAGAGGATTTGAGCAAAGATCTAACACCAGATCAACTTGAATATTTTGAAGGAATTGATTCAGCCGGTCATAGACTAATAAGAACTGTAGAATCGATATTGAATGCATCCGAATTGCAAGTTGGCACATACTTACCTGATTTCACAGATATTGATTTAATTGGAGAGATATTAAAAAGAATTATTAGTGAGTATAATATACTAACTGAAGATAAGGGGCTTAAATTTAATTTCATTTCGAATATAGGCGAAGCAGTAATACATGGCGATAAGTACAGCATTTATCAATTATTTGTGAATCTTATGGACAATGCTGTTAAGTACACACCCAAAGGTTCAATATCAATTAATGTTGAGAAAGATAAAGATGCACCGGAAGTCAAAGTAACCATTGAAGATACAGGTATTGGTATATCTCAAGAATTTATGGGTCAGATGTATGAGCCATTTACACAAGAGGATAAAGGATATTCAAGAAGATATGAAGGGAATGGGTTAGGTTTGTCGCTGGTAAAAAAATATTGCGAACTAAATGGAATAACCATTGAAGTTGAATCAAAGAAAGGAATAGGAAGCAAGTTCACTTTAATCTTTGCATATAAAAAATAATTGCATCAACCCTTTGTGTGAATTAATTTGTAAACCGTTAAAACGGTTAGGCTGAAAGTTCGTTTTTCTTATTAACCTACGGATTAATCCGTGGGTTAATAAAAACAAACTTTTTTTTCGAAACTGTTTCAACAGTTTTTTTAATAAATTATTAATTCACACAACGGGCTACATCAATAGAATACTAATATGTTTTAGAGGCAATGTGATGAATGGGAAAAACAAGTTATTGATAGTGGAAGATGATAAACTAAATCAACTGGCATATAAAGGATTCTTATCAAAAAATTATGACATAAAGATTTGCGGCGATGTTCAAGAATTTGATTCTGCGTTAACTAATGATACTTATGATTTATTCATAATCGATTTAGCTCTAAACTGTGAAAAAAATGGAATTGATCTGATAAAAGAGTTGAGAGAAATGGACAAATACTGGGAAACGCCAATAATAGTGGTAACGGCATATGCTTTTCGGGAAGACCGTAAATTATCTATGGAAGCTGGCGCAGATAAATTTATAATTAAGCCCTTTGATAAAAATAGTCTATTGGACGAGATTCAGAAATCCTTGAATGCAGCTGAAAACAGTTAGATAATAAAGTAACTAGTCTTAGTTAATTGAGTGAATAACTATGTCAATTGTTGAACATTCAGCTGTCACTCCTTTTTGAACAAGCCCAGAAGCAAAAGAGTGTCGTACATATAATGAGTTTTTACGAGTCAAATTCTCATTCATTTTGGAGCCGATTCGGGTTGCAGAACAAATTCTCTAACCGAATTTTTTAGATGGTTATATAGTTAATTAGTGTCCAGTTTATGTAAAGCATAAGCATACGCCCCTATCGATATGGCTTTACTCGTCCCAAGTTTTGACACACCTACTCCAATTTTTTGTGACGGATCATATTTTATTTTTTTATCAGTCCCGTAAACTATAATCTCTTTTGCTTCGCTTTTTACAAAATTTTTCATTTCGTTATCATCTTCTAGATTATAGATTTTTGCAATTAGTCTTTTTAGTTTGCTACCATCATACTTTGTAAAACTGCCATTCATCTCATCAATAAGAAAGGGAATAAACAAAGAAGATGCACCTGATAATCCACCCCCAATAACAACAAGTCCGTCGAGTAAAGCTACAGCATTTGAGATAACATCTCCGACTACACTAGCCATTTGTTTGTATGCCACAATAGCTGATTCCATTTCTCCTTCTATTTTTCCTATGGCTATTTCAAAAATTTCTTTAGGCGATGGAGATTCTTCTATTGTAATTCCGGCATGCTCTGCATATACTCTTCTTATACCCCTAATACTTGCATACTCTTCGGCATTTTCATCACGTGATATCTTGCTGCTAAAAAGGCATATTTCACCAGCCATAGAATTATCTCCCAAATACATTTCACCGTTTCTTACTATACCACTTCCAAAACCTGTACCTAGAGTTATTCCGAATAGATTACTATAACGTTTGGGATTCCCCGCCTCTTTGAGTTTACTATTAACGTAAGGAAGGAATCCGGCTATGCTTTCACCGTAGGCATATAAATCCCCATCATTATTAATAAATGTTGGTACATTAAATTTTTCGGAAAGCATTGGTCCAAGCGCAACTCCTCCTCTATATCCTGTAAGATTGCCTGAATCTCCTAAAATGCCATTAGGATAATCGGCTGGACCCGGAAATGCAAAACTAATTGCAACCGGGTTATTATTTATTTTTTCTTTTACGAGATTAAAACCAGTAACTATGTTTGATAATGATTTATCAAGATTATCTGCGTTGGAATCTAATCGTATTTCGTCAACAATTTGTTTATTACCCTGGATAGCTGAAAATACAAAATTTGTTCCTCCGGCATCTAGAGTCATTACAATCCGTTTATCATTTTCATATTTCATTTTTTAACACCTTAATAGGATAACATAGTTAGACTTGTTTTTAGAAATTCTCTAGCTCATTGATGTTTTACACGCCCTTTGACAAGGAGAATAAATTCTTTTCGTCTACTTCCCCGTTATTAATCGTAATGCAAATTTCCTGTGCGTTTTCATCAGTTAAATATATTTTACAAATCATATTCTCTACTTTCTGGCTTGCAATTATCTTTTCAACATCCGATTCATTACCAACGGGCTTAATTAAAAATGTCGAATGAAATGTTCCACTTTGACTTGCGTGGAAAACTGATGTCGGTGTTTTAATATTTTTAACATTCGATCCGAAATAGTCTTCCTTAATAAACAGTTTTGTTGGATTTTTCTCTAAGATTGGAATAACTATTAGTTTATCCCCCGAATCGACTAATAATTTATTTTTTGCTTGTATACGGTTTACTTTTAAATCGGCATATCTAAAAATTGTGTCATAGTCATGCTGGTCACTACATTCAAAACAATCATGAATTAATAAATATTTATCCAAAACTAGTGCTACGTCTCTTGTCCATCTAACTCCCGAGTTGGTTTTATCACTTTCAGGAGAAATCATTCTACAAAATTTATATTCTTGAGTTACAAGAAAGTGCTTAATAATATTTTCGGTATACCTTTTTGCTACCCATTGAACATCTTTTTGCGAAGTTGCAGAATCACTTTTACCGTCTATAATAACAGTATTATGAGCCTCAGATGTTCTATACCAATTGACTAACAAAGGATTATCGTAATTACAGCATCCACTATCCACTAAAATCGGCTTCTTATTGTACCAAAAATTTACCGCCAATCTTCCAGCATGATCGTGAGACCCAATTATCTTAGCAGCATTTAGACTTATATACCATGATTTTTCCGAATTTAATTCTGAGCGTATTATCGCAGTTTGCGAATCATATAAGCATGCCGAATTAGAAACATCTGGTAAATTATTTTTCCCAATAATATCTGTTAATGTTGATAATGTATATTTAGTAGTTTCTTCATACGAATCATTTATAGGTGGAACAGTACTATCAGGCTGAGCAACTAGAGATAGATAACCATACATTTTCTTTAATAACGGAAGAATATAATCCGGTTCTCCAACATTATTTGCTTTACATAAAAGATATGCGTCACGAAATACTGAGGTCATGAAAGGATAATAACCAAACATATGCTCAACATTTCCTCCATCTTGATAAAATGCTTTTTCAACATGATGTTTAATAATCTTTAGCCCGGTTTGTAATAGTTCAGCAGCTTCTGGTAAAGAAGGAAATAAAATTGCAAGATATAGTAATGCAAGTGCACCGTGTGATTGATGATTAAACTCATTCAATGCTTTCTTACCAAAATCTTTCATAAGTATTTTTGCATGCTCTCTCTGCAGATTATAAATAACTTCTTTATCAGCATCAGATAATCCTTCTTTTGAAAGATAGTAACACCATGATAAGTTGATTGACCTCCAAGCTACTTGCATATCAAACCAATTGTATTTTGACTTAGATGGACCTTCAACTGGATTTTCTTTAATCCAATTTTTCAGCAAATCCATCATAAAGACCAGGTATTCATTTTTTTTATCTAGATAATACAATCTGGCAAACGAAGGCAAGTAATAGAATCTATTGAACCAAACACTTTTTTCTAATTCTGTCTTTTCATAAATACTCCAATCGTTAGGAGTTCCTAAATACTTATCAACAAACTCATGATTAATAATTTCGGTTATTTTTCTATCGTCTTCTGTCCCCAATAATTCCATTTGAATAAATTTACCACCTTGATCTTTAGGTATATACTCACCATAATGATATTCATTTGCATATTTATAAAACGGAAACACTGCTTCATTAGTTATACTTTTTGGATTTTGCACGTTAAATACAGATTCTGCTTTAACAATGCTTCCAATCTGTGAAGCAGAGATTATAACCCCAGTCCCCAAGATAGATTTTCCTATAAATTTCCTTCGCGAAATTTTATCATCATTATTTTGATTCATAGTTCTACCTTAAAATTACTTTAGTGAAAAATTTAATTCTTGACTTGTAACAGCCTTTTTGCAAAAAGCAGCGAGCCGATGACCATACCTAGTGGGGCTAATATGAAGCTAAATAATCCGGCATTTACAGGATTAACTTCCGGGAAGATAATTGAATAGATTGGTGGAATTGCACTTAAAATAAATGCAGCATATGCCCCATATTTATTTGCCTTTTTCCAGTAAATACCTCCAGCTAAACCGGAAATTATTCCGGCATAAGATAGAGAACCGGTTAAAGCAATTATTCTAAAAACCGTATCTGTGAAATTGTAATAAACACCCCAGAAAAATATAAATAGACCAATGACAATAATTCCAACCCTTGTATATAGTATTCTTTTGCTATCCGCCACTTTTTTCTTCATTAAAGGACTTACAATGTCTTGTACCAATATTGAACTAAAAGAAAGAAGGTAGCTATCATAAGTTGACATTGATGCAGCTAAAAATCCAATAACAATAAATCCGATCATCCAAGATGGGACCACTTTTAATAGCATTGTTGGTAGAGCTATTTGAGTATTCTCCACAGATCCTAAAATTGCAAGCGCTGCAATTCCCCACAATATTGGCAAACTGGCTCTAAAAAACATAAAAATACTAGTAATTCTAAATAGCCTCATCGCAGAGGAAACGCTCTCCATACTTAGCGTTCTTTGAACTACCGGTTGCCAGGATGACCATCCACTTAAATAATAAAGTGTTGCCCAGATAATAAAAACATAACCATAATTTGGCGCATTGATAACATCAAATCCCATCGGGCCAATATTTGCGTTGACTGATTCAATCATTCCGGAAATTCCACCGGAATAATTAAAGACGTAAAATGATGTAATGACTGTACCAATTATTATAAATACGAATTGAAAAACATCTGTAACAATTACAGAATACATACCGCCTAACGTAGTGTAGACAATTACAAAGATCAATAACACACCCATAACTATTGGTAAATACTCAATCTGTAATCCTAAAATTATACAGAGAAATCTTCCTTCAACTTGCAGAAATATTCCCATATTTAGTATTCCGGTAAGAAAAGTTAGAATACCAGCTATAACACGAATACTATTTGAATATCTTAATGTGAAATATTCCGGGACAGTTCTGATTTCTAGAGTTCTTAACTTTTGAATAACAAAACCAGTTTTGCCAATTAGCCACATTGATAATGCAGCTATGAAAGCCGTTATTAAAGCAACAAAACCATTTTCAAATGCTTCTTGTGAAAAATAGACAATAGTGACTAACCCCATTTCCGTACTACTTAAAGTAGCTAGTCCAAAAAATGATTTTATTTTTCGACCGGCAACAAGAAAATCATCAATATGTTCATCTTTACCTCTACTAGCCCAAACTCCAAGTAAAAGGCTTAGTAAAAGAAAGCTAATAATGAGAATCCATGTAAGGTTAAAACTTATCATTTGGCTACATATTATTTTATAATTCGATTGGCTGTTTGATTTGTGCAGATTTTTCTAATGCAGCAATAACCTTAGTAGCCTCAAGTCCATCTTCAGCTGTCACAAGTGGATTTTGATTGTTTATAAGACAATCAATAAAATGCTGAATTGAAACTTGGCCTTGTGGATTATCTTCCAAATCATATTGCTCACCAACATCAAGCATTGCAGTTCCATTTGGTGAGTACTTTTCAATCATGCGGTGGTGACTAATATCAACTTTTACTGTTGTTTTAGAGCCTATGAATTCAGCTTTAAATTCATACACACTTGGAGCGCTTTCTGCAATGACCCAGCAATTTTCCATATAGACAGTTCCGCCGGTTTTTAATTCAAGAATAGATTGGAAAAAATCTGGAGTGTCTATTCCCATCCCCTTCAACAAGTTGGATCTACTAACAGAATAAACTCTATTAATTTCAGAACCAGAGATCCATCTAATAAGATCAACTAAGTGAGTTCCTAAGAAATGCAGTGAGTTTGATTTTGAAGCCCAGCTCAACATTTTGGTTGGGACAAAAACAGTATCATTTAATTTTATATTTACCATTAATAAATCGCCTAGCTCACCCGATGTAATAAGTTTTTTAACATGAATAAAAGGCGTTTTCCACCTATTACTATAATTAACCATTAGCTTTACACCTTTTTCATCTCTTAGCTTTATTACTCTGTAGCAATCTTCGAGTGTTGTTGCCATTGGTTTTTCTGTAATTACATGTTTGCCGACTTCAAGTGCTGCACATATTAAATCCGTATGAGTAAAATCCGGAGTCGCAATTGATATAGCTTTAATATCTTTGTTATTAAGAATTGAATTCACATTATCGTAGAAAAATGGAACGTTATACTTTTCCGCAAACTGAATAGCTTTATCACGATTAAGATCGCAAACCCCAATCAATTGAGAATTTGCTGATTGTGAAAGTGTTCTAGCATGAACATCACCCCAAATACCACAACCGATTAGTCCAAATCCAACTTTTTCCATAGAATTATTCCCTCACTTAAGAACTAGCATTTTTTTAGTGTCATGAAAATTGTCTGTTGTTAATCTGTAATAATATACACCGCTGGGTAAATCAAATGAGTTAAATTCAATTTGATAATTACCACCATTTTGTTCTTTATTGACAAGAGTCTTTACCTTTCTACCTAATTGGTCAAAAACTTCTAAACAAACATTACTTTGTCCTACTACAGAATAATCGATTTTTGTTGTCGGATTAAACGGATTGGGATAGTTTTGTTTCAATCCAAAACTATTTGGTATTTCATTGTTTTTTTTTTCAACTGATGTAATAACGCTTTTAATAGCTTCAAAAAAACCTTGTCCAATTTTTTCGTAACCTTTACTATTAGGATGATAGGAATCGCTGGAGATATCATCATTACCCATCATAGCATTAATATCTACATAAGATATTTTCTCTCCTTTAGCCTTATGTGCAGCAACAATTCCAGAAATAGCAGCATTAAAAGTTTTTATTGTTCCATTTGCTATTGGCAATGGAGTTGGCGGTATAGAAGTAACAATTACTTTGTTATTTGTAGATCTTAATATTCTAGAAATTAGAGTATCTAATCTTGCTGGCGCTGTGCTTAACTGATAAACGCTAATAATATCATTAGTACCTATCATCAAAAGAATAATATCAGAAGGATTGTCTTTAACTAATTGTTGTATTGTTTTTTTAGGATAACCTCGTGTATTATTTGTCATATCCGTAAGTTGATCAATTCTTAATCCACCATAACCATCATGCTCAATGTCTCCTTCTAAAATGTTATATAGGGCTTGATAATTTGTCCAAGAAGATCCTGCATCTGCAGCATTAGTGCATTCGCCAACATAATTTATAGGGATGTTAATTTTTTTCAATAACTCCTTCAAATATTGCCTGTAAGTAACTCCAACAGTACCTCGTGTGATAGAGTCACCTATCGGTTGAATGCGAATAGTATCCCCTTCTGCTGTAACCAGATTCTTACTTTGCGCAATAAGAATTTGTGAAAGCACTATTGTAGCGACTAATAATTTCTTAAACATGATCAATCCTTGTTTTTATGAATTTTACTGAACTTTGCGTATTAATTTTTCTATTGATTTTACTATTGTTAACTCTACCTCTGCCTTTGATTTTTTAGCAATGTCAATTACTCCACTAGATTTAGTTAACCAAATTTCATCGGAACGCTTATTTTCTTTTATTAATTGCATTGCCTCTAAACCAACTAAAGAGCAATTGTATAGATCAAGTGCAAGAGGTTCAATTTCTTTTAAAATAGGATTACTATTAACCAACCAAATTAATTTTTGATGATTGTTTTTCCACATAACCAACCATTTCTCAATTTCGTTAACCAAATCATTATCAAGTTTAGGAGAATTAATTAGTTTCTCTACAAGTAGATCAAATTCTCTCGGTACCTTTGGATCTGGTTGAGCAATATCTACTATTCTTGTTAGCGGATAAAAGGATTTGAAAACATGGGGATGATCTCGCGAATAAGTGTACAATGGATTCACAATGTCTACGAAGGTTTTAAGAACTTCTACGTTATAATTTTTAACAATGCGGCGCATCATCATTTCGTAATTTTTTAAATGAGTCAATCCGTAATTCTCTAATTGAAGATTAACTGCATCTAACCTTTTAAACATATTCTCCATGTTATTGACGCTGCTCGGAGACCATAGTCTTTCTGCAATTGCAGCGGTTCTTGGCCAAATTCTTGAATCAATTGTTTCCGGTCCAACAAACTCTGCCCACATTGTAGCTTCACCGCCTAGTATTCTGCTTTTTACTTCATCAGTTAATATTGAATCTGGGGGAATTGGATCATTTTGATAATGATATTCAGTACTTTGTACCAGATCAATGTAAAAACCGTGCGAGAGCAAACTTCTATAACCCTTTTGTGCAGTTTCATATAAAGACGTTCTGCCTTTCCATGCTTGAACAATATAACCCTTTGACAAGTCTGGCATTTCGTCAGTATACCATCCGACCATTGTTTTGTTAAGCTTAGATAATATTTTATCAACACGAATGTTAAAGTAGTTCTGTAGTTCATGATTAGACTTCAGATTATTTTTCTTCATGAAATCTTGTATTTTTGAATTTGAGTCCCATTGCTTTCCATTATTTTCATCACCGCCAATGTGCCAGTATTTATCGGGAAATAGTAAACTCATTTCTTTAAAAAATATCTCAAGGAACTCATAAACCTTTTCGTTGGTAGGATCAAATGTAGGATTAAAAATTCCCCAATTTCTTTCAATAGAATATGGACCTGGAGCACTTGCTAATTCCGGGTAGCCAACAAGCCAACTCGTTGCATGACCCGGCAAATCAAATTCAGGGACTACCCTAATTCCCCTTTCTGTTGCATATCTAACAATATCTAATATTTGTTCATGTGTATAGTAATCCCCATCCGAACCTAATTCATGCAACTTAGGCAAAGACTTACATTCAATACGAAATCCATGATCGTCTGTTAGATGCCAGTGAAAAACGTTCATCTTTACGGCAGCCATCGCATCTAAATTTCTCTTAATAACGTCAACAGGTTCAAAATGTCGGCTCACATCAATTAATAATCCACGCCAAACGAAACGAGGACTATCACTTATTGAAACACACGGAAAATTATAATCCTTACCATCTGTTGTCACTAATTGATTTAGAGTTGAAAGTGCGCGAATTGCACCGTAAGAATTAGCAGATTTGATTTGGATTGAATGTTCATTTACATTTAGCTCATATGATTCATCTATCCCTAAACTAAGCTCTTCATCTGCTTTGACAGTTATTTCAACATAATTACTATTTTGCTTTTTGTCAAAGGTTGGAAACTGGTTGACAAAGAATAGTCCGGTTTGCTTTGCGATAAAATTTATAGTTCTTTCGGCAGCTCTAAAGAGTTTTACTTCTTTAGTATTTATCACAATTGTAAAATTTTTATCAAGAACAAACTTGCCAGTGGTGATCTTAATGCTTTTAGGTATTGGCATTAAGTTTAGCTCTGTGGAACTTTGTTGAGCAAATAAAGCTGAAGAAAGAATCAGTAGAATAAGTGCTGTTTTAGGCATGCATAGTCTGGTTTTCATATTATATCTAAGTTTATTTAGTGTTTTTTTATTCAAGATTTAGAAGAGAAGAAGAATCTTCATCCAGAAACAACTTGGCATTTTTATACTTTCTTAAAATTGAAGCTGGGCAATCTTCAGTAACTGGATTTAACAATGAATTTCTAACTGCATTAGCTTTCGTTTTTCCGGGAACTACGACAAACATATTTCTAGCAGATAAAAGAGCAGGTATAGTTAATGTAATGGCATTTTTAGGCACATCATCTATAGTTTCAAAACAGCCATCATTTACTTGCTGCTGTCTAGAAGTATTATCAAGAATTACAGTTTTCACCCATACAGTATCATAAAAATTTGCATACGGCGGATCATTAAACGCAATATGTCCATTCTCGCCAATCCCCATACATGTTATATCTATCGGCTCTTCTTGCAATAATTCTTGATAATCTTTACAAATCTTATAATAATCAGAATCTTCTGTACTTAAATAGTGTACTTTTCTAAAAGGGACCTTATCAAATAATCTATCCTTCAGAAATTGACCGAATGCTTGAGGTGCATTATTGCTCAGTCCTAAATATTCATCCATGTGAAAAGCAGTAATTTTGGTCCAATCAATTTCTTTATGTAAAGAAAGTTCATACAACAACTCATTTTGAGAAGGTGCAGCTGCAAAAATCATTCTTACTGATTTTTTTTGTTTTAAAAGCTCTTTAATAACACGTACTACATCATCTGATGCTGCTTTCCCCATTAAAGCTCTAGTGGGATAGACTTCAACAACTAAATTTTCAAACTGTATTTTCTTTTTATATCCTACATGCATTATGCAAATCCGCAATTCTTAATTACACTTTTATAAAAATCTTTTTATTGTATAAAATCCACATGATAGAACACCAAAAAGTTATATAAAGTAGTGCATAAACAAGTGAAGCTCCATATTTTCCAAATGGATCAATCAGCACAACTTCATACAACCAAGAACGTGGATGATAAATTATTCCATTAAAAGAAAAAGTTATCATTTTAATTACTTTTCCAAATACTATTGATAGTACATATACTGTAATGGCATTCATTCCGAAAACAATAAATGGTTTAGCCCATTTTTTGTATTTAAGTCCATCAATTAAATAATAAAAACTGCTAAACAGTATTAAAGCTAAACCGGCGGTTAGGGTTGAATAAGAACTTGTCCATAAATGTTTATTAATTGGTAACCACTTGTCCCAAATCAACCCAATGGTAAAAAGTATAACACCAACAGCAAGCATAAAAGCTGCTGTTATTTTGACATCCTTTTTAAGTTTTAGAAAATGACCGGTTAGTACTCCAAAAAGTGTTGTTGATAAAGAAGGTAGAGTGCTAATAATTCCTTCCGGTTCACCAAGTTTTTCGTAAGATCCCATTAGTCCTTTTAGTACAAGCTTATCAAAATAGGTTGCTACATTTTCTCCCTTATTATAGCTACCGATAAAGTTGCCCGGCAAGGGAATCCATGCCATTAAAGCCCAATAGATAAATAATAAAGAAACTGCTATCATAGCTTGAGTGCTATATTTTGTATTCAAGAAGAGAATTGATACAATTGCATAACAAATCGCAATCCTCTGCAAAACCCCCATTAATCTAAATTCATTGAAATTAAAATCCGGAAATGAGTTTATAAACAATCCGATTATGAACAGAATAATTGAGCGCTTTATTATCTTAATGTAAATGCTGCTTTGCGTTAAATCTTCCTTTTTATTATTACTGAATGAAAAAGCAATTGAAACACCAACGATGAATAAGAAGAAGGGAAAAACAAGATCAGCAATTGTCCAGCCATGCCAGTCTGCATGTTTTAAAATCGGGTAATTAATTTTCCAATTACCTGGATTAAGCACTAAAATCATTCCGGCAATAGTAAACCCTCTAAATGCATCTATTGATGTGAGTCTTTGTTTACTAATATTTCCCGTTTGGTTAGTCATTATTTTCTTTATAATAAATCAATTAATTCAAAAGGAATACTTACTTTTATTTTAATACGATCATTTTTTTTCTTTGAATAAATTCTTTTGCCTTTAATTCATAGAAGTAGACCCCGGAAGAAAGATATTGGTTAGTAAATCTTACTTTATGCCAGCCAGCTGCTAATTCTTCATTAATTAGTTCAACTTCTTTTTGCCCTATAATATTGTAAATACTTATACTGACAATACCAGTAAGTGGTATAAAAAAATCAATGTTTGTTGAAGGATTAAATGGATTAGGATAGTTTTGATCCAGCACAAAAGAAGTATTTATAGAAAAGTCATTTTTTTTTACTGATAGTGGGTTTTGACTTAGAACTCTATATGTTCTATAAGAATGAATTGCAAAGCCTAGAAAAACAGAATTGCCTCCATAAACTTTGAAAGTACTATCCAGTTGCGTTTCCATAAAGTTGTTGCCTTCTTCGTAAAACGAAACAGTTTCGGGTGAAATCTGCTGAGTTTCAACACCTATCCATACTTTCTTATTTAATTCTACTGCATGCTTAATTTCATTGGAAGCATCATTTATTATTACACTTGCATTTTCATTGTAATCCATTATTGCTACATAATCTACTTTTGATTGCAATTTCTTGAGTTCGTTAACACCAACATGGTTTTCATACCAACGAGGTATTGCAATACCAAAGTACATGTTACTTCCGGAACTATTAACTAACGACTGACAACTATCTAAAAAAGCTACATATGAATTCCAAACAGAAGTTCTATCAACATCCCAAAATGGAGGTTTGTAAATGCCACCTAGCTTCATAAGGTAAGGTTCTACGTCAAAATGAACGCCTTTTATTTTTTCCTTTTCAGAGATTGTTTTAGAATTAAACTCAATTACTTTACTAATTCTGTCATATCCAATAGCTTGATTATATGTAGCCCAAGAAGGATCACCATCCAAATACTCAATAGTAATTCCACTGTCGGAAGCTTCTGAAATAAACTTTCTAAAATTATCCGAATTGGAATAAACAGCATCTCTACTACTTAAAAACAAAACTGAAATTTTATTTTTGGCGTTGTTGTGCGGATTCATACAAAACTTGAATAAATCTTTTCTGTAAGAACTGTAATTATTGATAATATTGTTTACTTCATTAGAACTATTCCATACCCACATTGCCCTTCCTTTTTGAGCAAAAGTAGTTTGATGTAAAACTAAAATGACAAATACTGAAATTATATTGATGTATCTTCTATTTAACATTTTTTTCTATTCAAGTTATTTATACTCGGTTAGCAAATACAGTATTACCTTTTAGCAACACCCATTGAATTTCAAGTTCATAGTTGCTTGTTTTTCTATGTATTTCAGTTAATACTAGATCCGCACTGTTTCCAATTTCTATACTGCCTGTTCGTTGCTTACTGCTATTCGAGTTTAATCCAAGTATTTTTGCCGGATTCATGGAACACATTTTAGAAGCATTTAACAATGCTTCTTCAAAGCTTAATGGCTCATGCAATTTATTCCATATACCTTCAATAGGTTGCGTAAACCATGATAGCAAATTCTCAAATGCTTTATCCATGGTAAGCACACTTCCGAAGAGCGAATTGTTGTTTTCTTGTCCTGCAATATGAATGTACTCCCCATTTTTACTAAGCTTACCTGAAACACCATTAATTTTAAACTCTTCTATCTTTTTCATATTTGTGATAAACATGCAGTCCGAAATTGCTATGCACCTGTCTATTCCCTTTCTCTTAATTATGTCCATGAGATAAGACTTATCCACGTGATAACTATCAGTAATAATTTCAACATGCATTTTATCGGTTTTTAATATTGCTTCTAATGCACCTCCATTATCAAATGGTTTAAATGAAGAAGATGAAGGCCCATTTAGGACATGAATAGCCAACTGTAATCCTTTTTCAATAGCTGCAAAGTATTCATTACCATTGGCATTAGTATGACCGGCTGCACAAAGGACATTCTGACTAGCAAGATATTGGATGAGCTTCAAGGCATCTTTGCCCCATTCCGGCACAACATTCACAATCTTTATATTTCCATCAGCCGCTTTTTGAAATTCATTAAATAATTTTATAGAAGGCTTAAAAAAATATTTTGGGTTATGCGCACCTCTATATTTTTTATCTTTCATAAACGTACCTTCCATATAAATTCCATGGAAAATATGTTTTAACTCCGATTCAGTATTGTTTTTGTACTCGGCAATTAAGTTGAGTATATTTTTCATCTTCTTTACTGAAGCCTCTAAGGTTGTAAAACCTACTAGAGTTGTTCCATGCTTTGCATATTCTTTAAGAGCATTTTCGATTCCTGTTAAATACTTTTCCTTGCTTATTGAAAATGATTTTTTTTCTTGATTATACCATCCATTTGTTAAATCAAATCCCCCGATTCCATTTGTATGCAAATCGATAAATCCTGGTATAATAAATTGACCTTTTGCATCAATGACTTTTGCTAAACTATCACTTTTTAAGTGTCTTGAAATATTGGATATTACTCCATCCTCAATTTCAATATTAACATTACCTAAACCGGTAGGCAGCAGAGCTTTTCCATTTACGATTTGTACTTTCATTTTTTTATCTATTTGATTCGTTTAAAAAGAAGGTTAACTTTTTCTATTTCCTCATTTGTTTGCTTGTTTATTTTTCCTTCAAAATAGAAAACAGCAAACGATACCAGTAATTCAGCGCCGGTATATTGAGCAAAAGTTGTTGGAATTCCTGTTAATAAAGGAATGATGAATTTTACAAGTACAAAAGCTAGAAAACCTGCTGCCCAAGAATATATTGCTCCTCTCCACGTCGGCTTCCTAAAAACCATACCGAATAATAATGGAATTGATATAGGGCCAAGAATTGCCGCATACCATTCGACCATTGTATTGAATGCACCTTCAAGTCGAATTGTAATTAGGGCAGAAACTATAGTTAGCAATCCAAAAATAATTGTAGAGATCATTCCGATTTTTACAAGCTTTTGTTCTGAAGCATTTTTATTGAACGATCTTTGATAAATATCTTTAGTAAATACTGCTGATAAAGAATTCAGATCAGCACTAATCATTGACATGGTTGCAGCAAATATTGAGCTAATAAATAAACCAATCATTCCGGGGGAAACTTGACTAAAAAACTTTTGAGCGACAAGAACATATGCTTGTTCCGGATCTTTGATTTCTCCAATAACCAATCTCGCAGACCAAATAGGTATATATATTGCCAATGGATAAATCAGATATAAGAGAGCGGAAAGAATTGCTGCTTTTTTTGCATCGGAAGGTTTGCCAATAGAATAAAACCGCTGAGCCAAACCCCAAGTTCCGCCATTGTAACTAAGAATTATCACAAATAAATAAACTAACATGAAACCTGGTGAAATAGCATCACTAAATAATGAAGAGTGACCTGGAGGTAAACTCTCCCACATCTTTGACCATCCACCAACAGCATTTAGGACTAAATAAACAAGAATAAAGGAAGTACCAAATTGAACAATAAATTGCATAAAATCAGTTAACATTGTTGCCCATAATCCACCAAACATTATATAAATCATAGTAACCAAACCACAACCTATTATTGTGATTTCAATTGGGAACCCGGATACAACATGAACAATAATTGCCAGCGAATAAAGTTTAACACCTTCATCAATAAACTTTATACTCATTCCACTCCATGCAAATAATTTTCTTGTCTTCAGATCAAAGCGTTCTTCCAGATATTCGACCGGGGTAACAACATTAAGTCTTACCCATTTAGGGGCCCAAGTATAAGCTCCAATTATCATTGCAATAAATATTGGGACAGCAAAAAAAGTCCAAATCGAAAATCCGCTCATGTATGCAATTGTTGCATGACCTACAAATGCAAATGCACTATATCCACTCATATGATGCGATATAGCCGCCATCCACCAAGGAACGCTTCTTCCACCAGCAAAGTAGTCTTCTATGTTTTTTACTTTACGTTTTGCATAATAACCTAACCACGATACTAGTATTGTGTAGATCAGAATTACAATATAATCGGCATTTCCAAGGAGCATAAATCTCTCTTATTTAGATTTTTTTTTGATATTAATTAAAGTAGTTAATAAAGACATCGTAAATTAGTCCGGCATTTATGTCGGCAGATTTTTCGGTCATCCATTCCCGGGCCCAATTTGTATATTCTTTTTTCAAACTAGTTATCAATTCTATAATTTCTTTATTGTCAATTTTACTAT
>Ga0172380_10004789_pt1 | contig 17018 bp, 8 predicted proteins | sample Leawe162metaG_FD_119747 | JGI IMG/M metagenome (GOLD analysis project Ga0172380, IMG submission 119747) | Leachate microbial communities from a municipal landfill in Southern Ontario, Canada - Leachate well 162 metaG | ecosystem: Engineered > Solid waste > Landfill > Unclassified | place...
CGCCAGAAGTGCAGGCAGAGCCAGTCGAGATAGCGATATTTGGCTGCAAAAACCCTATCAACTGATGTGAATCAACATCTGGAAACATTATATTCAGATTCCCCGAATGTCTATTGGAGAATTGAGGGCCAATAAGCCGAATATTGGGTAATTTGCGAACTAACTCATCATAAAGTAAATTGCGCAATTCTTTAGTAGTTTTACTTTCTTCTATACTGCTATCGCTCAAAATAGATGCTGAGAATCCCATACCAACGCACAATGGTACAGGGAGAGTCCCCGGACGAAGTGATTGCTCCTGGTCACCACCAAACAAAATTGGCTTCATATTCTTTGTGTGGCCTCTTTTTATGTATAAAGCTCCTATGCCTTTCGGCCCGTACATTTTATGCGCTGACATACTTATTAGGTCTATTTCTATATCACTTACATCTATATTTACTGTCGGAAATGCTTGAGCAGCATCTGTATGGAAAAAAGCTCCATGTGATTTGATCAATCTAGACAGCAACGATAAGTCCTGTACCGTCCCAATTTCATTGTTGACGGCCATGATTGATACAAGACCTACATCTCCTTTATTAAGTTCATCGACCATCCAATTAACATTTACTGAGCCATTATTATCTACTGGTATAAATCCGACCGTACAGTCTTCATTTAAAAGGGAATTCGCAGCATTCAATATACATTTATGTTCAATTTTGCTTACAAGTATTCGTCTTTTACCTACAGGGAGAGCCTTGCCCATGCCTAAGATGGCGATGTTATTTGCTTCAGTTGCCCCTGAGGTAAATATGATTTCATCGTTATCAGCACCAATAAGTGACGCAATTTCTCCCCGCGCAATTTCTACGCTTTCATGTGCCTTCCATCCCCAAGCATGATCTGACGAGTGTGGGTTACCGAACGATTCCATGAAATATGGAAGCATTGCTTGCAATACCCTCGGGTCCACGGGAGTCGATGCTTGATTATCAAGATATATACTCTCTTGGAGGGACATAACTTACTCCATAACTAATTAGATAAAATTATAATACGTGCACTTGTGTCTGGATAGGTTGTCCAGTTAGTTGACTATACACCGTTTCTCATATATTGTGCAACTGGAGCATTTATCCAGTAGCGGGGGCAACATGAGTAGAGGGCTTTTATTTAGTGATGGTTTTAAACCTCAGTTTTCTGGACACGAGACATTTCCTCTCCGGTATGGTTGGCTAAAAAAAGCCTACGATGCTGTCTCGAAAGCTGAACTTAATAGCAACGCGCCCAAGGGAGTTTTCAGCAGTGATGATGCAATAGCTGACTTTGGAGTTGGCAAGAACATGGTCACATCAATAAGGCATTGGGCTGTTGCATGTGATATTATTGAAGAAATTAAAGACAAATCGGGTAGTTACCACACCACTGCATTGGGTAAAATGCTTTTCGATGACAATAATGGGGTGGATCCATTTTTGGAATCGCTGGCATCCTTGTGGCTAATTCACTGGCAACTTTCTGGTACACCCTCCAAGACTACTACATGGTATTGGGTCTATAATCATTATCCGAATCGAAATTTCGATCGGGACCATCTATCTAAAGGCCTGCTTACACTCTGCCAACATCTCAACCTCCAGAAAATCGCACCTGTGACAATCAAACGTGATGTTGAATGCTTTATAAGAACATATGTAAGCAAAGGTGGCACTGAGCACTTCGTCCACGAAGATAACTTGGAATGCCCCCTGACAGAACTTTCGCTAATAAAACCGATGGGTAAACGCGATGGTTTTCAAACAGCAAGAGGCCCAAAATCTACATTACCTGACAGTGTCTTTATCTATGCTTTACTATCTTTTTGGGAAAATTTTACTGATGCAAAAACGTTATCGTTTGAAGCAATTCTTTATGAGCCGGGCTCACCCGGCAGAATTTTCCTGCTTGACGAGAATGACCTTAATGAGCGCTTGGTGCGAGTATCTGATGTGACATCAGGTGCTATTCAATGGTCAGAGACTGCCGGATTGAGACAGTTAATAATGCGAAAACAATTATCGCAAAGTGATGCACTATCTATAGTGCAATCTACATATCCATTATCCCTTAAGCGGAGTGACATTTGATGGATGTACTATCTAATCATGTTCGAATTGCGCGTCGTTTCCAGCGCTCTATAAATATAGGAACAGACCTGGATGACTTGTCTTCGCTAGAAGGTTTTGTTTGCCCGAAATCGTCAAGTGACGCACTGTTACTAATGGCAAAACACATCACTGAATCGAAGCAGGGAGCATTTACTTGGACTGGACCTTACGGAAGCGGGAAATCCAGCCTTGTCGTTGCGTTAGGTGCGCTTTTAGGATCAGACAAACGCAAGCAGGATCTGGCAATTAAAGCCATCGGCAAAGATGTAGCAACTGAAATTATAAAACTGCTTCCTCCGAAATCAGATGGTTGGAAAATTCTTCCGGTTATAGGTCGGCGAGCAGATCCTGAAGAAGTAATTTGGGAAGCACTTGAACGTTCTGAGTGGAATATTCAACGATATCGGGAGGAAAAGACCGGAGACCATAGTCTTATAAATGAGCTGAATAATATTGCAGGCATAAAACCAGATAACAGTGGTGGCCTGATTATATTTGTTGATGAAATGGGCAAGTTTTTGGAGGAGGTTGCTAAAGGTTCTTTAGACGTATATTTTTTTCAAATGTTAGCAGAAGCAGCGTCCAGAAGTAATGGTCGACTCATTGTAATTGGAATACTACATCAATCATTTGAAGAATACGCAAGCCGCCTTTCAAGGTCAATTCGCGACGAGTGGACCAAAATTCACGGGCGTTTCACGGATTTGCCAATAAATACTGCAGGAGAGGAACAAATAGAATTGATCGCTCGTGCCGTGACAAATGACACGGGCAATTCCGTAGACCAAGATCATATAAAAGCCACTGGCAAATGCATAAGAACAAATAGGCCATCAGTTGCAACCTCTTTCGAAGAGCGACTGGCAATGTGTTGGCCGCTTCATCCTGTAGTATCTTGTTTACTTGGGCCCATTTCTCGCCGTCGATTCGGCCAGAATCAGAGAAGTATTTTTGGTTTTTTAAATTCAGCCGAACCACACGGCTTTCAGGATTTTCTTAAAAGTACGCCAACACATCTCGAATCTTTATTTTGGCCAGCGCAACTATGGGATTACCTCCGCATAAATTTAGAGCCAGCAATTCTTGCATCACCTGACGGACACCGATGGTCGTTAGCAGTAGAGGCTGTAGAGCGATGCGAAGCTCTAAGTGGAGAGTTGCCCCATATCGAGTTAGCCAAGTGTGTAGCACTTATAGATTTATTCAAAGAGAGGTCAGGAATTTCTGCATCATATGATTTACTATCTAGTTGCGTTAAGGATTACACAACTGAGCAGGTTAAAAACATCCTTGATGATCTAATAACTTTGAATGTTGTCATATATAAAAAATATATTGATTCATTTGCAATTTTTGCTGGGAGTGATTTTGATATTGAACAAGCATTAACTGATTTACGGGATGACAATCAGGAAATTGACTTCAGAGTTCTTAGATCTATTAGCCAACTTCATCCAATTGTAGCAAAATCATTCTATCATACAACTGGAGCATTATACTGGTTTGAGGTTGATATAACGCCTGTGTCAGAGGCTATTACGAAAATTGAATTATTTGAACCAAAAAGCGCATCAATAGGACTGTTTTTACTACTAATACCTACGGCGGGTGAAACGGTTCAACACGCAGAGCAAACTTGTCAATCAGCAGTGCTTAAGACAACTAATTGGCCAACTATTGTGGGGCTTGCAGATAATAGTTCGGTGCTACGCAGTCTAGTGTTAGATCTAATGTGCCTTGAGAAAATTCAAATTGCGAGCCCCGAATTGGAAGGTGATCCTGTTGCCCGCCGAGAGGTTAATGCACGTATAACGGATCTCTCTAGTCAACTTGAAGAGGAAATCAAAAAATCATTTGGAACTGCAATTTGGCATGTACCTGGTGTTGATAATCCAATATCTGTTGAATCATCAGGACTCAGCGTAATTGCATCTAACGTCGCACGACGTTTGTTTGACAAAGCTCCATTTATACCAAATGAACTTATTAATAGGTTAAAGCCGTCAAGTAATTCTATCGCTGCTCAGAAAACCTTATTACGACACATGGTAAACAACAATGGACAAGAACGATTAGGGATAGTGGGGTTTCCAGCAGAAGGCGGATTATACAAGTCATTACTCGAATCAACGGGCCTTTATCGTCAAAAAGAAACAAATTGGAGATTTGTTTACCCATCAGAGGATGACAAATCAAGGTTATTTCCTCTTTGGGTTGAAGCCAGAAAAATCCTGGAAAATAACTCGCAATCAACGGTATCACTTGGTGAAATTTATAAAGTTTGGGCTTCTCCGCCATTTGGAATTAAAAGTGGCCTTATGCCAATTTTAGGTGTCGCATTCATTCTATCAAATCACAATAAAATAGCTACATACTTAGACGGTAGGTTTAGAGCAACTTTTGATGATTACGTAGTGGACTGTCTTACACAAGATCCAAACCGCCTTGAACTACGATGGATGAATCTTTCTCAAATATCATTGCAAATTCTCACTGGAATGGCCGTTCTAGTTAAAGAAATCGAAGCGACAGAACACGATATTGCGACAGAACCGATTGAAGTCGCAAGACGCCTAGTTGCTGTTGTAGATAAACTCCCAAATTGGACTCAGCGCACATTGCAACTTACACCGAATGCTAAAAGAATCAGAGACTTGTTTAAGCAGGCACATGACCCAAATAAGTTTTTGTTTGATGATATTCCAGCATTGTTCAAACTTGATTCAAACTCAATCAATGATGAGTCTATAGTAAAGATAATAGAACTCGTAGGTAACGGTCTAAAGGAACTTATAGATTCATATCCGACCATGATAAAAAATATGCAAACGCAAATGCTCAAGGAGCTAAACTTTAGCTTAACAGCGATGAATGATTTTTCCGAACTTCATGAGAGAGCTGAGAATATCAAACAGCTAACCGGTAATTTCCGACTTGATGCGTTCATTACTCGACTAACATCTTTTTCAGGAAAGCTTGATGAAATAGAGGGAATTGCTAGCCTAGCTGCAAACAAACCCCCTCGTGACTGGTTAGACCGAGATGTTGACGCAGCTATGATTGAAGTAGCAGATTTGGCACAGCAATTCAACCGAGCTGAAGCTTTTGCGCGCGTCAAAGGACGGCCAGACAAAAGGCATTCCGTTGCTATAGTAATTGGAATGCCTAACCGACCAACTCCAGTGCATAAAGAATTTGATATTTCTACATCTGAGAAAAATGCTGTATTGAAACTCGCAAAGCAAATCAATAACTTAATAGCTGGATCAAATATAAAGTCTGAAATTGCACTTGCAGCTATTGCAGAGGCTGGAGCTCATGTCATTAGGGGTACACTTGAAAACTAATGTGCTTTCTAATGATGCAATTGAGGTGTCTATGCCGATGACAGAAAAACATGTACTTGGGCTATCTGGTGGTCGGGACAGTGCAGCTTTAGCTGTGTATATGCGTCAACACCATCCTGAAATAGAAATTGAATACTTTTTTACAGATACTGGAAAGGAACTCCCAGAAGTTTATGAATTTTTAGTCCGTCTTGAAGGATTCCTTGGCAAAACTATACTTAGGCTCAACCCAGATCGTGATTTTGACTTCTGGCTAAAACAGTATAAAAACTATCTACCTTCGCCACAAAGTCGTTGGTGCACTAGACAGCTGAAACTTAGGCCATTCGAACAATGGATAAAGCCATTTCTTGAGCAAAACTTCAAGGTTGTGAGTTATGTGGCTATCAGATCAGATGAAGATTATAGAGAGGGTTACACATCAAAAAAGGAACATCTCTCTGTTAGGCTACCCTTCAGAGAAGCGGGAATTGATAAAGTAGGAGTAATTGAAATCCTGGAATCTTCTGGGGTAGGAATGCCAAAATACTATAGTTGGAGATCAAGGAGTGGTTGCACTTTCTGTTTCTTTCAACAAAAAATTGAATGGGTTAGATTAAAAGAACAGCACCCTGATGAATTTGATAATGCGAGATTCTATGAAAAAACTGCTGTACTGAACGGGTCTCCCTTTACCTGGAGCCAAGGTGAGTCTCTTGATGAACTCTCTCGACCAGAAAGAGTTGAGCAAATTAAAGCAGACCACGCTAAGCGCTTAATTAAACTAAACGGTAAAAAAGTAATTAACCCGCTACGAGTGGATTCAGAACCTGTAGATATTGACGATCTCTACGGACAAGCAAAAGTATGCCTAGCATGTCACAAATAATAATATAATGCTCAGCAGATCTGCGGGGGCTTTATCCCGCTGACCGGTGCTGCCGCTTGTTGAATATTCGATGTTCACGTCCTTTGACTGTATTGATTTGTCAATTGTGTGGGTCAGACGCTGCCTGTTCGAACCTCCCATTATTTGCCTTTCGTGTTTTTCACATACAGTGCCTTACCTCCTGTAGTACTGCTCCCGCGCTCTTCCATTTTAAAATTATTTGGATAAGCCTTGATCAGTTCACTGAGTTTTTTGAAATTATACAGGCGAGGGTCAAAGTCGGGACGAAGTTTGCTGATATTGTTGCCGACTGGACCAAGATTTGTCCAACCACTTTCATCGGAGATGTCATCGATCACTTTAGCAATCACATCTAACGGCACCTTAGCTTTTATGGGGGGCAGAACTGTCGGCGGTTTACCTTCAGCTGTGACAGTGGTTGCGGGAAGCTTATTGTTACTCTTTGCTGCAGGTTTTTCTGGACTGATGGTGGGATCGATGGCTTGAATAACCGGAGTCCGGAGAATCTCTGTGTAAATGAATTTGTCACAGGCGGATACAAAGGGCGATGGAGTTTTTTTCTCGCCAAAGCCATACACTGTCAATCCCTCTTCTCTCAAACGAGACGCCAAACGTGTGAAGTCGCTGTCGCTCGAAACTAGACAGAAGCCATCAAAACGCCGAGTGTAAAGAAGATCCATTGCATCGATAATTAGTGAGCTATCGGTGGCATTCTTCCCCGTGGTGTAGGCAAATTGTTGAACCGGATGGATGGAGTAGTTTAGTAGCACCTTTTTCCAACTAACTAGCTGTGGGGCAGTCCAATCGCCATAAATACGTTTTACACTGGCCACGCCGAATTTAGCGATTTCCTCAAATAGCCCTTCAACAATTGATGCCTGAGCATTATCGGCATCAATTAGGACCGCAAGTCGCTTTTGGGTCTCTTCTGGCTCTAATCGTAGGGCATAGCGTGGATTTGATGATTTGTTGTCCATAGTTTCTCTCCAATCAAATCTTCGGGCTTCTTGTAGTCCTTCATCAAATTGTCGAGCAGTTCGTCTGTTGTGGCCATCGGTTTCTCCTTTATCTTGGGTTTTACCGATTTTAGCCACTTACACAATCTATTTTACACACCCTCACTGACATCCGCCTTTATTGCTTCAACTACATCGATGATGTCATCATCAGATAAAAATGGTGCCTGTGCATAAATAAGTCCCTGTTCGCCATTCAATTTAGCTGCTAAATGACCCTTACCAAGTAACATTTCTGCTCCTGGCCGATCTAATGATATTCTTGATGTAGCCTCACTAGAAACCTTCAAAATCAAACGATTCCCTAGGTTCTCACGTAATTGCATTGGCATAACATCTTTGTCTGGGCGTTGCGCAGCGAAAAATAAATGAATTCCAGCAGCACGAGCTTTAACGCCAAGTCGCTGCACAATTGCACTGACAGTAGACTTGTAGTTGTCATCAAGCATCCAATCTGCAAATTCATCATGGACAAGAAAGACCATTGGCAACAACTCATCCTTGCCAACCTTGGCATTATAAGCTGTGAGGTCTCTTGCGCGTGCTGCAGCAAAAGTACGGTATCTAACCTCCATTTCTTGAATTAAATCTTTAAGAACCTCAATTGATCTCTCCTTTGTTGTGATAATAGGCTCTCTAAGGTGCGGTAAAGTATCTAATGCTGTATAATCAACCCCCATTTTGGGGTCTATCAGTATTATATTTGATAAACTACGCGGGTTTGTTGCGGCGATATCTAGTAGCAATGCCTGAATCAAGACTGATTTGCCGCTACCAGTTGATCCTGCTATTAAAGAATGCGGCTCGTGCTGCGATAGTCCGCAGAAGTCACTTCCTAAATTGAGGTACAAAATACTTCCGTTCAATTCCTGCAACCCCAGTACAAATGAAGTATTTATACCAGCAGCATTCCGGTTCAGTTGACGCTTTGCCCAAACGTCCCATAAGGAAACAGGTTGACGTTTATCACCTGCGACAGATACAACGATCTCACCTGGTTTTGGCTGTATCGTTACGATCTGTAGGCTATGTGTAGTAAGCAATTGAGTACGTTTTGATTCAATATCCTCGACTTTCAGGCGATCTGAGCCAGACAATCTAATTAAACATCCGTTTGGAGTAAGCCTCGTCCCTAATATATTCGCTTGCAAACCATAGCCATTTAAAGCGGTCCTGAGTTTTCGAGACACATCTTGCATCCAATTATCACGGTCATCCACAATATGGCCACGTTGAATTATGCGTTCTTTGATAAGGGTATCCAATTTAGTCGCATGTGGTTTTAAAATCATTGAGGAACTATCTATGTCTTGATTGGTATCAGGCAACAAATGCTGAGGATCATCATTCACAGCATTTAATATGCTTATTTCATTAGGCTCTAGCGTGGGATCACAGACTGGTTGTGTTGTCTCATCTATTATATGGGGTTGTTGATCATTAATTGGCAAAGAAAGGCGATTTACCATGTCTGACCATGTAACTCTCGGCGCGGGCGATTGAATTTGGACACCTTCCCATGGCGAATCCATGTTGATCGAACGCCGAATTGGAAAAACGTCTTCTTGCCGGGCGTATGATTCTAGTAATCGTCTCAATTCAGGGCGAGCATACACCTCCTGATAAGAAGGAATGCCGTCAAAATCCTCAATTTTTGTACGTTCAGATGAGGTGTTTGCATCACCTGGCTCAGCAGAGTGTACGAACACATGTGAATAACCACGCATTGTAATTTTGACATTTCCTTCTCGGATTGCAGCCCGGGAGCGTTCAAGTAAAGAAGTATGCCCTGGTGGTATTATCGCATCTATCAAGAGATCTGAAATCCTCGACAACCAAAGGTCACGATCCAATCTTCCAGGATCACCGAATAGAGCTTCTTTCATCATACCTTGTGTAGCCAGTAACTGAGCTTTTGATGAGCGTCTGGCATCGGCAAGATTTGATGCACTAACATATTTCGACTCCAATATACCGATGTGTAACCTGATACCATCATCAGCGTCTTCAATGCATAACCCTAGAAGATCAGCAATCCTACTTTCCTTTTGAGCCAACCAACTGGCATAGTCATCAAGCAAGAAGAAAACACTAATTGAAGCCTTTCCTGGTTCAACGCAAACTTTTTGAAACTCTTGGTTGAGGAGGAAGCGACTCAAAACAATGCCAATTAATTCTCCGGCAGAGACACCTCGTTTTGCAGCACGCAAAACAATATCTCCAGACACGCTAATAGCATCATTTATTAAGCAGCTAGAGAAGGATGTAAACTCCTCTTCGGTTAAGCCTAGTCCGAGTTCATGAAGTCTGCGTTTGACGAGAACGCTTAGTAAGCGAAGTTCGGAGGTTGAGCTAACTATCATATTGCGACCATTAGTTCGGTTTCGCCGATACCTCACTACTGTAATTTTGTTAGCTTGAAGCTGACGTTTGTCCAGAAGTTCATCATAAGTGGCAACCCACTCTGCGAGACTATGGGCATCATCAAACAAATTGCGCAGCCGTTCGTTTTGTAGTGATATTTGTCTTGCTGGGACCAAATGGTGCTGTGTTGGAGCATCCTGTTGACGAGCTACTGCACCAACTAAATCGACATAAGCTCGGCCAGCTTCAGTTTGCTGAGGACAAGTAAGAAATGTAGTTGATTTTAATTCATTCTCACCAGACACACTACGGTATGACCAGCGAGATGGTGCATGCTCTAATACTGGTCGGTCATTCAGCCAGTCAACAGGAATCCATTCGACTGTTGCTGTCCCAGATACGACGTCGTGCAAAAACGCAATATCAAAAGGCCTAAAGCCTGCTTCTGATTTTCCAAAATTATTACTAGGTGGGGATACAGAAGTCCTTAATTTTGAGATAAAATTATCTGATGTCTCGCTGACCACTGGAACATCGGGATCTGTGTCCGATTTACTTACCAGTTCAGCGTATATTTTCCGCATTTTACTTGCATCTTGATGGCGCACTGATACGTTACAATGAATTTCATTATTAACTTGTAGACCAGCAAGTTCGCGCACAACAGCCATTGGCAACGCTGCTGCGTCAGCATTGTAAAGTAAAATACTCAGATTTGCACATTCATGTGGCTGCAATCCAATATATCGTTCCAACAATTCACGAACTTGGTGGGCCGCTTCTGTTGGGTTGACATCAGTTAATTGGTCGTCTGCCCGTACAGGACGTTCCAGTAAGCTGTATCCGTTAACAGTGCTAGTTTCAGTCACAAGAACTGGCGTCCCGGCATGATCAGCAAGAGCTATCTCTGGGTAAAATGGATGTTGCAATTCTTCGCTGAATTCTTGAAAAAAGATGTTTCTATCGCCAAAAGAGATATTGTCACTAAAAAGAAGATGAGAGACCAGACCTGCCACGCGATACAATTTTACCGCAAGCGCTTTCATTCTTTCAGGATGCCATGGTGGGATGATTATGCTTGGTTGATTACCGGTAAGACGAACAGTACCAATTGTAAGTACTTCAGCGACAAGTTTTGAGCGAGATATGTCTCCTTTGGCATGCATAATTAGCATCTTAAGCAATACTCCGAATGATTCCGCCTGCTTAAAAACAGATCTTGTATGAAGGCCTTGCTTAACAAAATCATCTATTGCAGATTGGTAATCACTTTCGAATATTAGCCATGCATTTTTAATCTCGCTCTGTTGATCTCCGGTCAGGCGACCATCTTTGAATAGTTCCTCTATTCGTCGTTTTATATCTGCACGAAGACTACGCAATCTCCCTGGTGGGGGGACAAGGGAACCAGCGTCACGCGCAAAAGTAGCTTCAAGTGTATTGACATCAAATAAAGAAACGCCTTGAACTCCACCTTTCTTACTGACCATACGACGCGGCACCTCAGTGCAGGCGATGCCGCCTTTTTCGAGAAGTCGCTTAAGGTCGTCATAAAGGACGGTGCCAATAGAATCAGGGCGGCCAACCCAAATAATTTGTGTTTTTTCTAACTGTTCTTCGCCATCATTTTTCCGTTTCAGTAAAATGACTTCAAATTTGATCTGATTTTGTAACTTTGAAGTGGAGTTGTTTGATTTGAGCCTTGCACCGAGACGCTTTTTCTCATATGCGAAGAAAGCAGGGTAGTCAAACAAAGGGTTAGGTAAATCACCTGACCCCATTTTTTCTATGTGCCATTCAACTTTGTCACCCAGTAATTCTGGTAAGCCACGATACATTGTTGAAAAGAATGTAGCGATGTCATTGTTAAAACGTTCCCTCCATTCAGTTCTACCTTTTGAAACACGAACACGGATGAATTTTTCGCCTGACTGGCCGCTTCCGCGGGCGATTAATCTTTGTACTGCCGTTACGAATCCATCTAAGAAGTCGGTGCATTCAATCGGTTTGCCAAAGATGACTTTTTCCCAACGAGTACGTAACTTTATGTCTTGATCTAGAAAGCGTCGATGAAGTTCGTAAAATTCTTCGTCAGATTCGTTCCACTCCGATCGTTTCTCTCTAGATTTTAACTCTTCAAGATACTGTTGCCAGGCTTCTGTAAGAACACCTGGATCTGAACAATCATGAGCAAAGAACTCCAAAGTGTCATTAGCTAACCCTTGCTGTTTTTCTTTAGGTCTATCGAATAGCAAGTGAATGCCATCTGTTTCCCACTCAAAAAGAGTTAAGTCACTAGCAGCATCATTATCACCTGGCAGAGCTTGAATAAAAGCCTCAATATATGGGTGAGATGCTGCTTGTATAAATTCTTTATTCGCTTCAAAACGCTCACGTATGTCGTCAGGATCAATACTCTGGCCATTCTTACGCAATTTAATCAGTAACGGGGCTCGGTCAGAAAAAAGCTTTCCAAAAGCCTTACGCCAGGGGCCCGAGAAAGGGCCATAGCTCTTAGCATTTACGAACAAAGATGTGTCTCGCGGCAATCTAAGCCGAGTTAATGCAGAACCCAATGCCGCTCTCACTGGCAAGCCTTCAAGCCGTGAAACTTCACTTACATGCCAGCAATAATCTCCCAACTGTGATAGCGAAATAACACCCTCATCATCAGATGCCAGTAAACCCTTTATTGCAGCTTCAAGCACTTTCTGGTCATCGGGGACTAAAGCCCATGAAGTCGTTTTTGTAGTCGCACTTGCCCATATTTCAGGGTGTGCGCGAAATTCCTGGGCACCCAGTGCAGTGACATGCCCCAGCGTGTCAGAAATATTAGGTTCATTACCATTAGCTGTAAGTAGAGCGGTTTTCTCTGTACCAACATTGCGTACCGCTCCTGCATTTTGATCTGTTAGAACTTCGGACGGAAGCCCTTGGCCTTGAACTAGCACTTCAGGAATTCTAACATCAATATTCCTGCGGAGATCAGGGTCTGCAATTATTTCACGCACTACCGAAGATACTTGTGTCGCGCTTAAACGGTCTAAACGAAAAAGAGCAGCCGCTTGTTCACTATTTTCTGTCGTATCTGGAGCTTCAATACGACGACGTAGGATTTCTGCCCCGACACAACCAATAATTTTGTCTGCCAACATCATGATTCACCTGTTCTAGAGAAAGGGTTTTCAACAAATGCACAAGAGTCTGACAAACGACGAACCAAGCCAAGTCCATATAACCTAGTTTCTAAATAAGCCGCATTATCCATTAGCGCCTCTTGGTCGACTAAGTTTTCTTGAATGTAGTGCGCTCCCTCTGCATGTCCGAATACTAGACCATAGCGTCGATGTATTTCAGTTAAGAACTCCCCAAACTCCATCCGCTGCTCCACTACAGTGACGACAAGAGCCTTTAATAAACGATCATTCGGGGCATAACGTAATCTTCGACTGAGACGCCTTGATCCTAAGCCAACGGCTCTGGCCCAACTGTTGTGGATTTTCCCCAGATGTTGTTCGTGTCGTTTCTCTGCTTTTTCAGTTAATCTTGCAATCAAATCTTCGCCATTCATGTCATTCACATCTACGTCATCGTCTTGTCCATGTTGTGGCCATTGAAATCTTTCTTGCATAATCCGAAGACATTCTCCATTTGGGTCGTCAGAATTTAAGGCGGATTCCCAAACTGTGGTTGTTCTCACCTGCTCGATGAACGATTTAATTGCTCGCAAAGAAAGGGATTGATTGAACTGGTATGAGTCGCATGAAAGTGCGCGAACTCGCGTTCGTTGTCTAGCGATCACCTCACATAATATTTCAACAGGTGAAACATCACTTACTGTCGTCTTGCCACACTCAAGAAAATACAAGAGCATGTTTAATCCAGTGATGGTTATAATATGATCAAGTGCGTCATAAACAGGGATGTCCCGAGCCAATATAGCCAGCCAGTCGTCACATAAGCGATCAAATCGCGTATTTTGTAGATATGGCAGATAGCCAACCCCACGTTCTCTAGGAGCTCGTTGCGTCTCACCTTGAACTGCTTTTACAAGCATATTTAGAGGTGTTGCTGGGTTGAATAGTCTTTGCACCAATTGACGTCCAAGTTCCTGGCCGTTTGTTGCACGACTGAGCATCAAATAAAGAAGTTCACCTGACCTCGCAAAGAAGCGTCTGTCGTTTGATGCATTATCTTTAGAATCAAAACGAAGATCTTCATAAAGAGCATCCGGCCCAAAAGGGAAAACGAATTTTGAACTCCATCGCTTATTGCTCTGTAACTCAAATGCGGTTGACCTTAATAATTCAATGGCACGAGCAAAGTCGTCAAAACACAAGAAAGCCGATTTCAAATGGTCCAAAGATAAATCACCCATTTCTGTCGCGTTAACCCTAAACAGATCTGTCCAAGCATCCCATTTAGCCTCGTCAGAAATTAAACGAGATCGCACAACCTCAACATATGGATTATTGAACAACAAGCTGCGCAATCTAATCTGGTGCTGCGGTTGATAAACAACTTTCTCTCCAGGTGGGACATTCAATGGACTGGCCAAATTGGATTGAAGTACCGTGAGGAATTCCAATACTGTTAAATGCGGTAACTGCTCATCATAGAGACGATGCCCCCATATATGCTCATCAACCGCAAAAGATACTTCATTAATATGCATCGTCATTGATGGCTCCTCACAGATATTTGCTTCAAGAAACCGTGACCGTTCTGCTCAATTTCGATGAAAGTGAGTGATAGCCCTGCATTTTCTTCATAAACTTCTTCATCGTTATCTTCATCGCTTTGGATTTCAGGTTGTGTGCGAATAAGTTCAGACAAACGAAGAAGCCGAGCTTTAAATGCTAATAAGTCTTCATAGCACTCATTGGAAAAACTATTGGGTAATGCACCTTCGGCCACCCTACATAGGAATTCAAATCTAATAGGACTCAGTTTGTAACGTACTTCACCTTTTTTCCCCTTACCTAACGAAATAACGAGGCTTGGACTTTGATTATTTTTATCCCACCGAAGGCTCATGCCAATTCCACGATCTTTGTCATATCGACCAGGAATCTCATTTTCACACAAGATGCTTATCTTTGATTGAGTAAATCCACCAGAGCTTGAAATGAAAATAGTATCTTGATTGTCAATTAGCAGGCCAGTCATTACACGATTTAGGCCCTTAACAATACGAGCACGTGTTCGATCGTCAACTGGACGTTTATTTCCATTTAGCTGCATGACTCCTTCAAGTAGTTTTAGATAGTCGCCTGCGAAGCTGAATGTTGTTAATTCCCAAAAGGAGTACTTGGCTATATCTTCTTCAGGAAGGGTGAAAAATAAGCGTTGGCGTTGGTCTTTTAGTCTATCAAGAAAAGGATCTGCCCCATCGTCAAGACGCGCATTTTCGTCACCTTCAAGGTATTGACGTTGCAAAGCGAGAAAGTCGGGAGTAGCGCCATAAAATACATCATTTTTTATCAGCCTGGAAAAGTCATCGTGCAGGCGCAAATCGTCGGAACCATATACTAAGAGCCCATCGACCCCATTTGTGGTTTCCTCTCCAATTCCAAAAGAAGTCAGTATTCTGAAGACTGGTCTAGAACTCATTCGATGTGCTGAGCGTCCAGCCCGTAAGTTACCCGCAAATACGTTTCTGTAAATACTTCCGAGCCCCACTGCTTGGTTGTCCTGAATTCGGGAAACATCGTTACAAGTCATTAGCCCTTCTTTTGCATCCGGATGGCCTAATAACATATTTGCAGTTAGAGCTAATAAATCTCGTATGGGTAGGTGCGATCCATTTAATCTGGCTATTTCTATCAGATCTCCTAAACGCCTGCTGAATCTACTATTATCATTTTCCCCCATAATTCTCTTACGATTCTCAATGATCGGACATTTACGCTCTCCGTTGTTTAACTCACAATTAACGCAATTGTCCCATTCTGGATGCTTCGTAATGGCATTCAGCACATTCGTTAAGGATTGACGATGAGCTGACCTGCTCAAATCGATAATTTTCAAATTCACTTCGATATTGTCTGATTGAAGAAATGCGTTCTGGATAAGTTGATGTAATCTACTGTGTCCATCTTGTTGGCCCTGGCGTTTGCGTAATCTATCAAGAATTTGACCGTGATTTGAGGCTATGACATATAAAACTGGGCTAGAGTCTGTAAAAACAGAATTTTCAAAGCCTCTTAGAATATCATTACCGTCTTGATCATTTAATTCACTAAGGTCCTTCACAAAAACTATTGAGCGATCTTCAGATAATTTCAATGTCTTCACAGTGCTCGTAGTATCCCACTCCTTTGCAGCACCGCCTAAACGTAACCATAGTTGCCTACAATGAAAAGTTTTTCCATCACCAGCTGTACCAGCGATTAATAGTGATCTTGGAGTGCTGGTTTGTATATGTGCAAGCATCTCATCGACGTAAGGAGTGGGAAGATTGATGGGTTGTATTTTAGCATTTCGCAATGCTGCGTTTACATGCTCATCAAACAAGTTTCCGTTAGTCGGTATTGGACCATAATTACGTAGAAATTTAATCCACTTGTAGGCTGGATATGACATATTTGATTTCCCCAATTAAGATTGCTGGACATCTTTAGACAAACAAAGCTGTAGGTTAGATTTGCGCAAGTATAAAAATCTGCATTTTAGAAGTTAGATTTTGCTTCGATGTCAACATTCGTCAGTTGTGCAATATACACTTTTTTTCAATGATTCGAACAAAGATCTCCGGTTCCACCTTCCCCCCCGATAGATATACATAATAGAAGCTCAAAATTTCCGCTGCCATTGAGACGATAATGTCTGTTACTTCGAGGTTCACCGGTTACTGCCGGTGTCAACTTGTCCTGATCAACCCGGCAATGAACCGTAGACGAATCTACTTCTTGGAGATCTGCCAGGGACTCTTTCATGTCGTGCTGTTCAGAGCGTGGGGAAGGATCGGGTATCGGGTGCGCTGTAAAGAGGAATGGTATCCCCAAATTGAGGATGCCGTTAAGGAGGCCAATCGTCTTTATCGCGAGAAGACACGCAAAGGGTACCGGGAGACACTGAAATGAGATGTCTATTTCTCCGTCAATGTTCGACAAGAATCGGGAATCGACAGAATTAAGTGGTTAACTATACATTTCCCCAATTATGTATAGGTATTCCGCCCAGAAAAACGACCAACTGACTGGCCGGAATTACGTCACACTTCGACAGGAAATTACAAGGGGGGTCAGGTTGTCAAAGATCACGGAAC
>Ga0172380_10004790_pt1 | contig 17018 bp, 13 predicted proteins | sample Leawe162metaG_FD_119747 | JGI IMG/M metagenome (GOLD analysis project Ga0172380, IMG submission 119747) | Leachate microbial communities from a municipal landfill in Southern Ontario, Canada - Leachate well 162 metaG | ecosystem: Engineered > Solid waste > Landfill > Unclassified | place...
CCCGAAGGACATGGTCCAGTCCGCAGTAAAGCATGACGACTTGTAATAACTGGGCGGGCGTTTTAATCTTACGGCCTCGCGTGAACGCTTGGAATTCATAAGCCATGTTGTGATAATCGGCGGGTAACTCTTTGATAAATTCTTCAAAGCGGATGTCTTGGGATGTAGGTGGGACGACCATGTTTCGTTACAAAATTACCTATATGGGGCTACTTATTGATTTTTAAAGGCTATTTTCTTAAGTTGGCGCGTATGGGGCAAGCACCTCACGTTCAAATGTAGCGAGTGTTGCCTGACGGCGCGACAACACGGACACCGCGCGTTCAAGTTCCTGCCGCGTTGCCGCCACAAGCAATTCTTGCTTAAGCAAAGCGGCATGTTTTTCGGCTGCCGCCCTAGCCATGCCGCCCTGGCCGCGGTCAAATAGCGGCAAATCCACCGATAGGCCGGCGTATGCGGTGTTTCCGTACGGTTGATCGGTAAAAGCCGTGCCCAGCAACAGCGAGGGAACCGGCCAACGTTCACGACGGACGCGTTCAAGTCCTGAATCGGCGGCAAGAGCTTCCCTGTGCGCGCTTTCAAGCTCAGGATTGTTTCGTTCGGCTTGCAACCATAGCGCGTTGCTATCCGCCGTTATTCCGATAGGCGCCAATACGCCTTTGGCTTGTGGCTTCCAATCCGGAAAGCCCAATAGCACGCAAGTTTTTGCCGCTGCGCGGCTTGTTTTAATTTTCCAATACTGTTTGTTCATGCTTGCGTTTCCGGTAATTCGTCGACTTCTTCAGGGGTCAACATTTGTTTAGAGGTCACCAGTGTATAGATCACCGGCAACACGAACATCGCCACCAGGAAAGTGGTCAACATGCCGCCGACGATAACCACCGCGAACGGGCGTTGCGTTTCGCTGCCGATGCTGGTGGATAGCGCCATCGGCAACAGGCCCAGCAATGCCAGCAATGAAGCCATCAATACCGGACGCAAGCGCTGGGTCGCCCCTTCCGTGACCGCCGCCAGCAATTCAAAACCGTTACGGCGCATGTCTTCCGTCGCGCTAAGCACCAGCAAGCCCATCAGACAAACCTGGCCCAGCAAGGCGATAAAGCCAATCGCCGCGCTAACCGACAAGGGAATGCCGGTCAACCATAACGCGAACACGCCGCCGGTCATGGCAAACGGCGTGGCAATCAATATAGCCCCCGCGCTGCGGGCCGATTGCAGGGCGCTATACAGCAAGCCCAACACAATTAGGACCGCTATCGGCACAACAACGCCTAAGCGCGCCATCGCGCGTTGCTGGTTTTCGAACTCACCGCCCCAGAGCAGGAAATGGCCTTCCGGCACGTTCACTTTTTCCGCCACTAAAGCCATCGCTTCCTGGGCAACCGAACCTAAGTCGCGTCCGTCGACATTAAACTTGAGCGCCATGTAACGGCTGTTGGCCTCACGCTCAATAGAAGTCCGCCCGCGTGCGACTTCGATGCTGGCCAGGTCGCGCAAGGGAATAGTGGCAGCCGATGGACTGACCACATTCAGACTAGCGATTTTTTCGATGTCGCCGCGCTCGGTGGACGGCAGTATCAAGCGAATAGGCACTGGCCGTTCGGCCTGCCACAATTCCGAGACCACCCGTCCCGCCATGCCAATTTCAAGAGTGTCTTGCACCGTATCAACATCCAAGCCATTACGGGCCAGCGCCGGACGATCCAGTTTGATCTGTAGCTGAGGCACCCGCGATTCCCGGTACAAATCAAGATCAATGACACCAGGGACATCGGCCAGTAACGTTTTGATGTCTTCCAGTGTATCGCGCATTATTTCAAGGTCGGGTCCATAAATTTTCAGCACCACTTTACCGCGCACACCGCTGACCGCTTCTTCAACATTGTCTTTAATCGGTTGCGAGAAGTTAAAGCGCACGCCGGGTATTTCTTCCAACGAAGTACGCATGGCATCGACCAGTTGTTCCTTATTCCAGCCCGGCCGCCATTGTTCATGAGGCTTGAGATGGGCGAAGGTCTCGCTCATATTGACGCCTTCGTTGTCCGTGCCGTCCTCGGAGCGCCCCTGTTGGCTCAATACGCCAATGACTTCGGGGTATTGCAGCAGACGGCGGCGCATGTCCCATAAAATGTCCTGGCCTTTATCCAGCGAAATGCTCGATGGCATTTCGACGAAGACATGAATATCCCCTTCATCCAGTTCCGGTAAAAACTCGGCGCCCAACTGGGTGCCGGAAATGATTCCGGCAAGCAGCAATCCGCCCGCCGCTACCAGTGTGACAGCGTGTAACCGTAACGCTTGCTCAAGCAATGCCGAATACCAGTGCCTTAAGCGCAGTAAAAATTTAGGCTCTGCTATCAACGCGTGTTTAGGCTGGATAAAGGTGGCGCAGAGCGCGGGAACCAACAGCAGGGCAAATACCAGACCGCCGGACAGCGCGAAGCTGTAAGTCATCGCCAATGGACGAAATATCCGCCCCTCGACCCGCTCCAGCGTAAACACCGGGATTAATGCGGCAATAATGATTAACATAGCGAAAAAAGCGGGCTTGGCGACATCGACGGCGGCATCGGCAATCAGATGCAGCATGTCCCGACGCGACTGCGGCTTGCGATGAGCAGCTTGGTGAATGACGTTTTCCATCAACACCACCGCGCCATCCAGGATGATCCCGAAATCAATCGCCCCCATCGAGATCAGATTAGCCGGCATCCCTAGCTGATAGAGCCCCCAAAAAGCCACCAATAGCGACAAGGGAATCACGGTCGCGACGATCAGCGAGCCGCGGATACTGCGCAAAAATAGCCAGACCACGCCGACGACCAACACAAAACCGTGCAGCAGGTTGTCGAAAACCGTATGCAGCGTGCTGCTCGCCAGATCGGCCCGATCCAGGAATGGCGATATTTTCATGCCTGGCGGCAGAATACGCGCATTCAACTCGTCCACTTTGCCATGCAAGGCATCCAGTACCCGCGAAGGATTCTGGCCGCGCCGCAGCAGGACTATGCCTTCCACCACGTCTTTTTGTTCATCCAGTCCCACAGTGCCCCGGCGTGGCGTATACGCTTGCACCAAGCGGGCAACATCACCCACGGTCACCAGCGTGCCATCACGGCTTTTTAAGACGATTTTCTTGACGTCTTCAGGCGAGAGCAACACGCCGATACCGCGCACCACCATCTCCTGATCACCGTAACGGATAAAACCGGCGCCGACATTACGGTTGGATTTTTCAATGGCGGCGCCCACTTCTTCCAGGGTTAAACCCAGTGATTGGATGCGGGTCGGGTCGATTTCGATATGGATTTCTTTGTAATAGCCGCCAAAAGTCAGGACATCGGCCACACCGGGGATTTGCCGCAAGGTTTTCGAGACATTCCACTCCATTTCCGAGCGCAATTCATAGAGGGAATGGCGGTCGCTGGCCAGCGTGAATTTATAGATCTCGCCCAGCGGCGTGTAATCGGGGGCCAATATCGGCGTCACCGATTCCGGCACGGCCGCGCCGCTAATACGCTGGGAAATTTCCGTCCGGGAATGGAAGCTGTCGATATGATCCTCAAAGGTAACCGTAATCAATGACAAGCCGAACAAGCTCTGGCTACGCATTTGGATCATGTCCGGCGTACCGTTCAGCACCCGCTCCAAGGGTACGGTCACTTGCCGTTCGACTTCCTCCGGCGCGTAACCGGGCATCAGGCTTATTACCGTAACCTGGGTATTGGTGACATCGGGGTAGGCTTCAATAGGCGTTTCCAAAAAAGCGTGTGCGCCAAAAATGGCCATCACCACCACCGTTGCAATAACGGCAAGGCGTCTGTGGACACAGCGTTCAATCAACGCTCGTAGCATGGCAACCGTCCCCTACAACAGCATGGCGGCTTGGGAGTCGAGCAACAAAGCGCCCGAAGTGACCACCCGCTCGCCATCGCCCAGCCCCTCAAGCACCGGCGCCCAGCCATCGCGCCCCTGGCCAATAGTCACGTTGCGGGGCTCGAACCGCCCGTCCGCCGTTTCCACATAAACCACGGTTTGTTTTTTGTCTTTGATCAGCACCGCCGTGGTCGGCAACACGATCCGTCGCGGGCCTGCCGCCGCTATCGAAGCGCTGGCAAACATGCCGGGTTTGAGGTTCACATGCGTATTATCAAGCTCGATATAAACCGCGCCACGGCGCAGGTCGGATTGCATGGCTGCGCTGACGGCGGCAACGCGGCCTGTGACCGGCCCAGGCAAGGCGCTGATTTGCAGGGTAGCCTTCGCGCCCTTTTCGATCAGCGCCAAATCGTTGTCGAACACATCCGCCACAATCCACAATGCTCCGGGTTCACCCAGTTCAAACAGCACCGCGCCAGCGTCCACGGCCGCACCCATGGATGCGTTGATCCGCAACACCACGCCGGCTATCGGCGTGCGCAACACGACGGATTGGCCGACGCCATCGCCCAATAGTCGAACCGCTTGTACGCTACGTTCATAGTCCGCGCGCGCTTGCCACAGTTGGACATCCGCTTCGGCACGTTCTATTTCCAAGCCCACGCCGCTTCTTTTCATGGGCGCCTGTCGCTTGGCGCGATCTTCCGCGCGTTGCACTTCAGCTTTTGCGCGAGCAACATCCGCCCGCATTTGCGCGGCCTCGGCGCTTTCCAGTGTTGCCAATGCAGCGCCCGCCTTAACACGGTCTCCGACCTGGACAGTAATTTTGCCGAGACGGCCGGCAACAACGGCGCCCACCGTTGACAGCGCCTTGGCGCGAAACTCTACCCGTGCCGGCGCGGATACCGTTGCAGCGAAGGTTTGCGGACTCACCGCTGCCACCGTAATGTAAGAACGTGATTCCATTGGAATCGAAATGGCGTTCTGTTTGCTGTTGTCTTGTAAACCGGCGGGTTCTGCTAGGGACGGCTTAACACGATCAATTGAAACAGCGGATGATGGTTTATGTTCAGCCTCTCCATTACTTGGCGCTGTACAGCCGTTGAGCAAAAGCACTGAAATGAAAAGCAACGGATAATGACTCATGGCATGGTGTTTTTATTTTAAACGTTGAAAATAGGGCAGCAGCAAATCTTCCATGCTGTAAAGTCCATTGTTTTTACCCAAAAGATGTTTCGCGGCGAACAATGCGCCATTGCCAAACGCTTCCCGTGCTATGGATTCGTGTTTAAGACGGACGGTCTGGTGCGGAAAGCCAAACAGTATTTCATGGACGCCGATAATCCCGCCCGCCCTGATCGTTTTGATGGCTTCCTCCGGCACATCCAGGCACTGGGCAATTTTTTTTGCCGTCCCCGAAGTCTCGGGTTTGTTTTTAAAATGCTCCTCTATCACTTCAATGTCGGTGTACGGGGCGATATTTTTTAGAATTTTCGCGGCAATGATCAAAAAATTGATGCCGATGGTGATGTTTGGCGACCATAAAATTCTGGTGTTATCCGATAATTGCTTGAGATATTCGATTTTCTCGGGCGGATAGCAGGAAATCGCGCTGACTATCGCTATGCCGCGCTTCCTTGCCTTTTCGCCGTAGTAGTCGATACCGTGTTGCGAGGAAAAATCAATGATCACATCGACAGGGAAGCGGTCGAGCAAGTCCTCCGCGGTAAATTCATTTTTTGAATAAATAAGTCCGGGTTCATCGGACAAAACGCCGAGAAATTCAGGGACGGAGCGGTATTCAAGCAGTTTTGTCTTACGGATTACCCATTGCAGGCTTGTTTCTTGACTTTCCAACAAAACCGACGCCACCGCTTTGCCGGTTCTGCCGAATCCCATTAATCCTACTTTCATGCTTGTTCCTCCTGCTAATAACGTTGAAATTTCAGATGCTTGTTTAAAAACCCGGCATGAAGCCATCGCCGACAGCCTTGCCCCCTAAATCAACAAAGATGGTTATAGCTGAACAATAACCATGCCAAATAGCAGAATTTTGCCGCCAACACCGGTTTATAAGCCGTAGCTATTTGTTTTGATAATAAAAAAATTTGTTAACAGGACAATATAACGGCCAGCAACGGTATTGAAATGGTAGCTAGGATTGCTGGTGCAGGCTTGCCGGAAATCGGGTGCCGGGTCACCCACTTCTAACAAACGATAATCGGACATATTGGCTTACTCCTATGAAATAGGCTGTAAATGTTGAAAACTGCCTGACGGTGATATAAGGCCTAAATGCCAACCAGCACCACAAACAAGGCCAATTACCGCCATCCCCCACCTAAAGCTTTGTAAATGGCTATGGCCGACAAACGTTGTTGCTTGACCACATTGATGAGTTCGAGACGGGATTGCAACGCGCCTTGCTGGGCAACCAGCACTTCTAGGTAACTTGCCCGTGCGTATTTGTACAACTCGTTGGCGGTGGTGACGGATGCGGCCAACACCTCGCTTTGTTGAGTTTTTAGGGTGTTGATCTGTCGCAAGTTCTGGATATTGGCGAGCTGGTTTGCCACTTCGACATAGGCATTCAAAATGGTTTTCTGATAATTGTATAGAGCGGTCAATTGCTTCGCTTTGGCGGTGTTGAACTGGGCCTCCAACGCGTTTCTATTAATGATGGGGGCAACCAAAGTCCCCATTGTGGAATAGGCGATGGAGGCGGGTGAGGAAAATAAAAACTCAGGGTTGAAGGCTTGGAAACCAAAACTGGCGGTGATATTAAAGTTAGGGTAAAACGCGGCTTTCGCGGCTTTTAAATCAAACTTGGCGGCTTCAATTTGCAATTCCGCTTCACGAATATCCGGGCGGTTTGCCAACAATTCCGAAGGGAAGCCGGTCGAAATCTGTTTCGGAAGCCTGTTAAAGCCGGTGTCTCTGGAACGTTGGATCGCTTGCGGATAGCGCCCTAACAGGAAATTCATGGTGTTTTCGGTTTCAACAATTTGTTGCCGCCGCTTTTTTTCCAGTATCTGGGTGTTGAGCAGTTCGGCCTGGAATTGTTGCACCGCCAGTTCATTGCCCCGGCCGGCTTCCTTTTGTACTTTGACGACTTCCAGTGCTTCTTGTTGTTTCTGGATAGTCTGGCGGACAATGTTCAGTTCGTCATCTAATGCCAACAATTCGTTATAGTAAACCGCCACATCGGCAACCAACGCTGAAATGACGAACTTGGTGCCTTCAACGCTGGACAGGTAATTGGCAAGCGCGGATTTGCGCTGATTCCGCAATTTGCCCCAAATATCGGCTTCCCAAGATGACTGTAAGCCTAAATACATGTCCGGCAAATCAACCGGGACGGTTTGGCCGGGGGTGATTTCAGTGGTCGCGTTACCTGCGCCATCCATCGTGTACAGCCCGAACTTACGCACACCGCCGCCGATATTCAGGCCGACTTGCGGCAACAGTGCACCATTAGCCAGTTTTATGCTGGAACGGGATATTTCAATGCGCTGTAAAGCCACCTGCAAATCCAAATTGTTGGCGACGGCGGTGTCAATTAATTTCAGCAGGTGGGCATCAGTAAAATAGTCCCGCCAGTTGATGTTGGCGATTGACCGGGCGGTAGGCTTAGGGTCTTGAAAACGGGCGGGCATGGCCTTTTGAGGAATGGACACGTCAGTAGCTAGCGATGCACAAGCACTTAAGGCCATCGGTAACAACACCATGATCAGGGGGGAATAAATTCTACGCATCATTAAATTATTAAAGGGTTTCAGTGAATGCCAGCTCTTCTTTTTTGCCCTTGCGGCGGTGCTTATCATCTGTACCGGCAAACACCACATAAAGCCCAGGAATGACGATGACACCGAAGATTGTCCCAAAAATCATGCCGCCCGCGGCCGCCGAACCGATGGTGTTGTTGCCGATTTCCCCGGCGCCTGAGGCAAACATGAGCGGAATAAGGCCGGCAATAAACGCAAACGAAGTCATTAAGATAGGCCGCAAACGCAGCACACCCGCTTCAATAGCCGCTGCAAACGGGGTTTTCCCCTGCCGATGTTTCAAGGTGGCGAATTCAATAATCAAGATGGCGTTTTTGCCGAGTATGCCAATGAGCATAATCATCGCGATTTGGGCATAGATATTGTTTTCCAAGCCCATCACCATCAATAAAAACAAGGCCCCGAAAATGCCAATCGGCAAGGAGAGGATCACCGCGAACGGCAACCGGAAGCTTTCATATTGCGCGGCGAGCAACAGGTAAACGAACAACAGGCAAATCACAAAAATATAAAGGGCTTGGTTGCCCGCGTTGGCTTGGTCGCGTGATGACCCGGCCCAATCGTAACCAAAACCTTTCGGCAGTTTTTGCGCGGCAACGGCTTTGATGGCGGCAATGGCCTGCCCGCTGCTGTAGCCTTTCGCGGGTTGCCCGTTGACCATCGCCGAGGTGTACATGTTGTAGCGCGTCACCTGCTCCGGCCCATAGACTTTTTCAATGCTGAGAAACGACGAGAAAGCCACCATGTCCCCGGCATTGTTCTTGATGTACAGCTTCATCAGGTCATCAGGTTGGGCGCGGTATTCGGGCAAAGCCTGCACCATGACGCGGTACATTTGTCCGAAGCGGATAAAGTTGGTCGCATATTCGCTACCAATGAGGGTTTGCAGGGTGCTCATGGCATTGTCGGCGGTAATGCCTTTTTGCGCGGCTTTGTCGCCGTCAATATGCAATAACAATTGCGGGAAATTGGCATTGAACGTGGTGAAGGCGTTGGCTATTTCGGGGCGTTTGTTGAGTTCTTCGACGAAGCCGTCCGCCACTTGTTGGGTTTGGGCCAAGTCGCCTGAACCCGTCTTGTCCAGCAAACGCATTTCAAAGCCGCTGGAATTGCCGTAACCGGGCACGGGCGGCGGGGTAAAAAACTCAATGCTGCCATCTTTGATATGCCGGGTTTTTTCTTCGAGGACGCTGATAATGTCCTTATCGGATAAGGCCCGTTGTCCCCAGTTTTTTAAGCTGATCAGGTTCATGCCATAAACCGCGCCCGAACCATCGGAAAGTACGCTAAACCCAGCTAGGCTGGACACTGAATTGACCCCCTCCACACCCAACGCGATGCTTTGCACTTCATTGACGACTTTTTCGGTGCGCTCAAGGGTCGCACCGACAGGCGTGGTGATGTTGGCGTAAATCGTGCCTTGGTCTTCCTCCGGGATAAAACCTGACGGCACTTTAACCCCTATCAGGCCCGCACCGACGGAAAACGCCAGTATTAGTCCAAAGGTAATCAGCCTACGGTTGGCGATTGCGCCTATCAATTGCTTGTAGTTATCAGAAAGTGCGTCGTAACGGCGGTTAAATCCGGCAAAGGCTTTTTGTAACCCGGATGTCTTATGGGTTTTATCGTGATGGGGTTTTTTAAGGAACAGGGCGCACAGTGCGGGGGTCAGGGTCAGCGCGGTGATGCCTGATAGGACAATCGAAACCGCCATCGTCAGGGAAAACTGCCGATAAAATATCCCGGTGGGGCCATCCATAAATGCCACGGGCAGAAACACCGCCGACATCACCAGCGTGATGGCGATTATTGCCCCGCTAATTTCGCGCATCGCCTGTTCGGTGGCTTTAAGCGGCCCAATATCCGAATGCTCCATTTTTGCATGTACCGCTTCGATGACGACAATGGCGTTGTCCACCACGATCCCAATCGCCAGCACCAACGCAAACAAGGTGATGAGATTAAGCGAGAAGCCCATTAATTGCATGAAGAAAAACGTGCCGATCAGCGACACTGGAACGGCCAAAATGGGGATAATGGTGGAACGGACATCTTGCAAAAACACAAACACCACCAAAGCCACCAACAGAAACGCTTCGATCAAGGTTTTAATCACTTCATGGATGGAAGCGTCCAAAAACTCGGACACGTCATAGCTTAAGGAATAGTCCATTCCCGGTGGAAAAGAGTTGGCTTTAATATCAGCCATCGTCTGCTTAATGTTACTGATCACTGCTTTGGCGTTGCTACCGGGACGTTGCTTTAACATAATCGCAGCGGAAGGCTTGCCGTTTTCTTTGGAAAGCACATCGTAATCCTGCGAATCGAACGCCACTTCGGCAACATCTTTAAGGCGTAAAACTTCGCCATCGGCTTTGCTGCTCAAGACAAGGTTTTCGTACGCTTCCTCGGTATTGTGTTTGCCGGTATATTTTAAAATATACTGGAGCGCTTGGCCTTGCCTGCCTGAGCTTTCGCCAATTTTACCCGGTGCGGCCTCAACATTTTGCGCCTTTAATTTTTCAATGATTTCGGTTGCGGAAATGTTATACATCACCAATTTGTCGGGCTTGAGCCAAACCCGCATAGCGTATTCCCTGGACCCCATAATATCGGCAAAACCTACGCCTTCTATTCGTTTAAGTTCCCTCAAGACATTAATGTCGGTGAAGTTGTACAGAAATTTTTCGTCTAAGGTCGGGTCAGAACTGAGGATATTCACGTACAACAGCATACTGTTCTGGACTTTTTCAACAATGACCCCGGCTTTGATGGCTTCTTCGGGCAACTCATCCAATACCGAAGATACTCGGTTTTGCACGTTGACCGAAGCGACTTCCGGGTCAGTGCCGGCCTTAAAAATGATCTGTATGACACTGACGCCATCATTGCCGGAAACCGAGGACATATAAGCCATGCCAGGTACGCCGTTGATGGCCCGCTCAAGCGGCGTCACCACCGCCTTAACACAAGCTTCGGCATTCGCGCCGATAAATTTGGTCGTGACATTGACTTCCGGCGGGGCAATATCGGGAAATTGCGTGATAGGCAGCTTGGTTAACGATAACAGCCCCAGCAAGGTGATGAGCACCGATATGACGATGGACAGTACCGGACGATGGATAAATTTAGCGGTCATCATAATTATGGCTTTGCTTGGTCTGGGGTACTTAAGGACATGGCATTAGCCAAATCAACCTCAACAGCCTCTATTTTGATGCCATCCTTAACATTGGCCACGCCCTCGAACAGTATTTTGTCGTCTTTAGACAAACCCGCTTCCACGGCATAAAAATCCGGGAAACGCATTTTGGGGATGATAGGCCTTTGCTCCAACACACTATCCGGCTTTACGACAAAGACATACAGCTTGTCCTGAATTTCAAACGTGGATTTTTGCGGGATAAGCAAGGCTTCTTTGAGTTGCTGGTCAACCACGATCTTGCCGTTCGCCCCATGTTTCAAAAGTCCTTCCGGGTTTGGAAAACGCGCCCTGAGGGCAATATTGCCTGTGGCGTGGTCAAATTCGTTTTCTATCATTTCGATGTTACCTTGATGGCCGTAACGCATTTGGTTAGCGAGTTTTAAGCCTACGGTTTTAGGCCGTTGGCCCTGGTTGCCGACGGTGTTCAGGTAATCGGTTTCGGATAAGTTGAAATAGGCGAACACTTCCCGGTTGTCGGAAATCGAAGTCAACCTATCGCCTTCAGCCAACAAACTGCCCGCTTTGTTGGGGATACGGTTGATAACGCCTTGGTAGGGGGCTTTTATGTGGGCAAATGACAGTTGCAACGCGGCTTGTTCTTTGTGTACCAATGTCTCTTCCGCATCGGCCTTTAAGGCATCTGTTTTGGCTTTTATGACATCAAGTTCTGTTGCCGAGACAATGTTTTTCTCAACCAGCAATTTGACATTTTTTAATTCAACTTCGGACACCTTGACATCGGCGACGGCGCTTTTATAGGCCGCGTCCGCCTTTTGCAATTCTTTTTCAGATTCCAAAAGGTTAAGTGAAAACAGTAGCTGGCCTTCCTTGACGGCTTGGCCTTCGTCCACATAAATTTTTTCAAGGTAGCCCTTCACCTTGCTGCGCACCTCGGCATATTTCACCGACTGGATTTCGGCGACATATTCGACACTGTAAGCGGTGTCTTTTACGATGGGCTTCACCACTTGGTAGGCATCGGCTTTTTTATCCGCTTCTTTGGGTGGCGTGCAGGCGGCTATGATTAAAAACAATGCCAGTAACGGTAGTCGGTTATTTTTCATTTCAAATGGTTATGCCAAGTCAATTTTTGCTTAAGGGCCGATTTACGATTCAAGTATTCAGGCCTGCAACGGGTTAACATCAGTCGTGTTTTCCTTGACGGGAAATTAAGTAAAGGGCGTATTTCTAGGGAAGGCAAGTTGATGACAACTGAAGTCCAGAGCCTTTGCCACAGGCAGATAAAGGACAAAATTAATAGCTATTGGCGCATGGGCGGTATGTTTTGGTTCAGGAATTGCTAATTAGTTAACCAATAATCATGCCAAACCATTTTTCTATTTGCGTAAGACATTTTTGTTACGGCCCCAAGCTCCTGTTTTCATGTTGAAAAACCATAAATATAGTGATGTTGATTGACAGTGTCACCCACTTTTGTGGGTACCATAAAATAGCTGATCCCCATTAATGTGTTGCGATATACTTCAACACTGTTGCAAATTACAACACATCATCCCTTATGCGCATTACCACTAAACTGACCCTATCCCTAACTGCCATTGGTTTGGTCACTTTCATGGCGTATGGCGTATACAACCTGTTGACCGAACGTCACGACCTTGCCTTGGACATCAGCCAACAAACCCAATTGTTGGGCAAGAGCCTTGAAATTGCCATCGAAAACGCGGTCAGGGACAAACAATTGGCGGACATTGAGGAATTGCTCAAAGGGCTTGAGCAAATTGAGCCGGATTTGAAAATCCGTGTCTATGACCAGCAAGGCGAGATATTCCCTGATGCCATCGGCAACGCCTTCGAAAAGGCCTTTCATGACAGGCTGCAAACGGCCTTAAAAAACGAACACATCGACCCGTTTTTCTATCCGTTGGAAGACCCCGAATCCATTACGGTATTGTTGCCTTTGCACAATGAACGGGGCGAACGGCTAGGGATTTTGGCGGTTGTCCGCACACTGGACGAGATGCGCCGCGACCTTGAAGCCACGCGCAGCAATTTGTTGGTTTCTGCCGCCGCTTTCATCATGATTGCCGTGCCGTTATGTACGCTGATTTGCTGGGTTTATATTGGCTGGCCACTTAAACGCCTGATTGGCGGGATGGCGCGTATCAAAGAAGGCAACTTTTCCCCCCTCCCGTTAAAAAACCAGCAGGATGAGATGGGTGTCCTGTTGGTGGCGTTCAATGACATGGCGACGGAATTGGAAAATGCACGGCACAAGCTCAAGGAAGAGGCGCAATCGCGCCGCCATATCCAAGCCGCCCTTCAGGAAGCGGATAAACTGATCACCATCGGACAGTTGTCAGCCGGATTGGCGCATGAAATCGGCTCGCCATTACAGATATTGAAAGGCCGCGTCGAGCATCTGCTGTTGTGTGCCGGCCAACCCGAGGAAGTCATCCGTCACGCTGGAATACTGGCTTCCCAAACCGAACGTATTACCCGTATTGTTCAACAACTGCTGGAATTCGCCCGACGGCGTCCGCCGCATTTCACCCGCATTGATCTGCGTGAACCCCTGAATGCCGTACTCAACCTATTGGAATACGAAGCGTATAAAAAACAGGTCGAACTGCGCTTTGACGTTGCGAAAGACCTGCCGCTGATTGTTGCGGATAGCGACGGTATCCAGCAAATTGTCTTAAACCTGATCACCAATGCCTTATCCGCAACCGGTGCGGGAGGGCGAATTGTGGTGGCTATCGAGACCTGCCAAACGGACACCGATCCCGCTCACGGCGAGGCTGTCGAAGCGATACAACTCACCGTTAGCGACAACGGCTGCGGCATGTCCCAAGACATTCTAAAACACCTGTTCGAGCCATTTTTTACTACCCGTCATGAACAAGGCGGCGTCGGGCTTGGGCTGGCGGTGGCTCGCAGTATTGTCATTGCGCATCATGGCCGCATCAAAGCCGAAAGCGCGCAGGGGCTAGGCAGCACCCTCACTATCATATTGCCCGTGGAGAAACCCCGTCATGACCTTGCCTAAGCAAACCCTGCAAAAGAGTAAGCAGTTGCTGGTTATTGACGACGATAATGGCATTGTCGAGTATTTGACGGAAATGCTCACCGCCAACGGTTATCAGACAAGCGGTGAAACGGATCCGCAACGCGCTCTGCAACGTCTGGAAACAGAATATTTCGATCTGGTGATTAGCGATGTGGAAATGCCCGGCCTGCGTGGCCTGGAGTTGATGTCGGCCATTCATGCGCGCAAACCCGGCCAGTTGGTTCTATTGATCACCGCCTTCGGTAGCATTGATCTGGGTGTGCGCAGCTTACAGGCGGGAGCCTGTGGTTTTATTACCAAACCCTTTTCCTTAACCGACTTGATAGCTGCCATTGAACGCGCCTTTCGGGATCGGCAAATGCGTAGGGAGATTGTCCGGGTTGCCACGGACGATCAAAATCCCGTCCCTCGCGGATTGGTTGCTGAAAGTCCAAAAATGCAAAAAATCCTGCAACTTGCCGGCCGGGCGGCACAGATCAATTCCCCGGTACTGCTGACCGGCGAAAGCGGTGTTGGCAAGGGTGCTTTGGCGCGCTTTATTCACGAACATAGCCCGCGCGCCAGCCGCCCGTTTCTACAAATCAACTGTGCCGCATTGCCGTTTACTTTAGTGGAAAGCGAGTTGTTTGGCGTGCGTAAAGGCGCTTATACCGATGCCCGTGAACATCGCCCCGGGTTGTTTATCGAGGCCGAAGGCGGCACTTTGTTTCTGGACGAAATTGCGGAAATGCCCTTGGCGATTCAACCTAAACTGCTACAGGCACTGGAAACAGGCAAGGTAAGGCCCGTGGGGGCTGGCAGCGAAGTCGATACCGATGTCCGCATCATCGCCGCCACTAACCAACCCATCGAAAAAGCGTTGCAGACTGGTTTGATGCGTACGGACCTTTATTATCGGCTCAATGTCATCCGCTTGGATATACCGCCTTTGAGAGAACGTTTATCAGATATCGATCGGCTGGCGGATCAGTTACTAGAAAAGACACAAACCAAACTGGGACGGAATGTCCACGGCATATCTGCTGAAGCGATGCGTTGGATTCGCGCCTATTCCTGGCCGGGCAATGTGCGTGAGTTGGCTAACACCCTGGAGAGGGCGGTTGCGTTGACCGAGCATGACACGATCCTGCTGGAAGATTTGGCCCAGGCAACCCAGTTACCCATTAATGATAATTTCCCAGACAGCGCGGCAATCCAGTCGATGACCCTGGCGGAATTGGAAATCAACTACATTCATCGCGTTTTGGAAATAACCCAGGGCAACAAGGCGCAAGCAGCTAAAATTTTAGGTATTGATCGAGGTACGCTTTATCGGAAGCTGGGCGATGAAATTTAGCTAACAATTTGACCATCCTTATTGTGGGAAGCCTTATACGCCTACTTATCCGACAACTGATGAAGGGGAACCGCAATGCTACATATTGATTTGGATGAAACAAAAGGTATTGCCACTTTGAAACTCAATGGCGTCTTATCAGATCAAGACCTTGAGTTTGTAACGAGTGTCATTGATCCCTATATAGAAAGATCAGGACATCTAAAAGGCATAATTATCAATATGGAAACTTTTCCTGGTTGGAAATTATTCGGTTTGTTAATTAAGCATTTTAAATTTACAGAAGACCGTCCCCAAAAGATGAGCCATATAGCGGTAGTCACCGATTCGGTATTTGGAAGCTTTGCTGAAAATGTGGCAAGCCACTTTTTCGTCGCAAATATTAAACATTTTGCATTTGATGAATTGCAAAAAGCACAAAACTGGATTTTAGATGCCTGAAGCTGATCTCCAATTAGATGTGTATTTACTATTTGGTGTTTGGTGTTATGCAACTCGTAATATTCGCAACGCTCCGCAAGCTAATTTGTTAGCTGTATCGAACCATCTATTTCTTCAGCAAAGCCTTTACATCTAAGCTGCTGCGGTGCCTACTTTTACTCCCTCCTGACTGAAAAACCGTGTATCTTTGCAGAGCAATAACCTTTGGTTTAGAAGATGTTTCCTTATTTCAAAGTTGTACGTTTTTAAAGTGAGATGGGGGTAGATAATAAAAAAGGCCTGATGTTCTTGCCGCCACTCGCCATCTTGTCTGTAGTGATTTTCAGACGACCGAGGATGCTTGTGGCGGCACCAAGGAAGAAGCAATGGCTATTTTATCGGAATGGGAAATTTTGACGGGTGACACTTCACCGATCACGAATGGTAAAAACTGGTTCCATCAAATTTTGAAAGAAGCGCACTTCGGAATATTCCAATTCAAATCGCCAATACCACAACCTAATTGAGTATTTCCCAAATCAGCCCTTCCTCAATCACTGCGGCGAATTGTCTTGCGCTAAACCCGTCAGGGTAGAGATTGTCTATGGCATTTTGTTCTTGAATATTTGCCAGGGCGATGGCGTAAATATCCTGGACATCGTGGTTAACAAAGCCGAATTGTCTCCACTTCGGTTTTGTTGTTCCAGCAATGGCATCCTGTAAATCCCGCAGAAGATGGCGCTCATTTCAAAGGGCGATCATGATTTCCTGCACAATAAATAATACGGTTCATAACAAAAAACTCGCAATAACGAAATTTATTGCAATCGACAAGACGCTTCGATTCACCAAAATACTGAACACCCCTCCCGGAGATCAGTATGGAACCCATAGCCATCCCCAAAACCATCGACGACCCCATCCACATCCTGCTGTGGAGCGCGGATGAGATCGTGCCGTTCATGGTGTGCATGCTCACCGGCATGTTGGTCGACCATTTCATTCCCGCCTTGGCGATGGGTGCCATCGCCGTCAAATGTTATCGGCGCTTTCGGGACAACCGCCCGGACGGGTATACCTTGCATGCGGTCTATTGGCTGGGTTTGCTGCCTAGCCAGGCGATCACCATCCCCAATCCCTTTATCCGGCGGTTTTACCCGTGAGGCTCGCGGAGTTTCTGCGCACCTGGGAAGGCCATGAGGCCGAGAACCGGTTCAGCCGGATCATTATCCTGGGCTTGCTGGTGGTGTGCGTGATCACCTCGCTGGCCGCCTGGCGCACCGAGCGAAGCATTATCCTAGTGCCGCCGACCCTCACCCAGGAAGTCGAGATGACCCGGACGGCCGCCTCCAGCGAGTTCAA
>Ga0172380_10004791_pt1 | contig 17017 bp, 16 predicted proteins | sample Leawe162metaG_FD_119747 | JGI IMG/M metagenome (GOLD analysis project Ga0172380, IMG submission 119747) | Leachate microbial communities from a municipal landfill in Southern Ontario, Canada - Leachate well 162 metaG | ecosystem: Engineered > Solid waste > Landfill > Unclassified | place...
AGGCCCGCCGTACGGCGGGCCTTCTGCGTTCCCGGCGGTTCCAGTGCGCACGCGGAGCACCTTCACCCGCTAGCATGAGGCCTCGCCCCCGTAGCTCAGCTGGATAGAGCGGCGGACTTCTAATCCACAGGTCGCAGGTTCGAGCCCTGCCGGGGGCGCCAGTCATGCCCTGAACCAGCCGAACATGCGAGAGGGCCGAGGCATACCGCCTCGGCCCTCTCGTGTGACGGGTGGTGCCGCCTACTTGTCGACGTAGTACCAGCGACCGACCTGCGCGTTCGCCGAGTACTGGTTCCAGAAGCCGGCGACCTTGTCGTAGCCGCCGATGTTGCCCGACACGAACCGGCGCACCGGCCGCGAGTTGATCACAAACGAGAGCATCCAGTCGTTGATGAACTTCGTCTGGAAGTCGTCCATGATCTTCGTGCGAGCATCGACGTTGAGCTCGTCGAGCGCCTTCTCGACCATCGAGTCGATCTCCGGGAAGTTGCCCTTCCCGTAGTTGCGGCTGCCCTTCGAGTGGTACTGCGAGGTCATCTCCAGCACCGAGTCCGGCACCACGGTGTTCACGTAGCCGAGCAGCTGGAAGCGACCCTCCGCGAGGCGCGTCGCGAAGTTCCCGCTGTCCACACCCTCCTGCTTCGTGACGATGTCCGGGAAGACCGTCTTCAACTGCTCCTGCAGACGCGTCGTGTGGTTCACGATGTAGTCGCTGGTGCGCGTGATGAGCACCTGGAAGTCGAGGCCCTTGCCGTTGGGGTAGCCGGCCGCAGCCATCAGCTTCTGCGCTTCGGCGCGATCCTTCTCCTTGGTGTCCGGGTTGTAGCCCGGCGTCGTCTTGATCTTCTCCGGGGACCACGCCTCCGGGAAGCCCGGGCTGACAGGGCCCTGGTACGCCCAGCCGGTGCCGTAGTAGCCGTTGTTCAGCGCGGTGTAGTCGATCGCCAGGAAGAGCGCCCGACGCACACGCGCGTCCTTGAAGGGTTCGTACGTGAGGCTGGGGCGGAAGTATTCCCAGTTGCCGTCGACCCACTGGTAGAGATTCGCGTCCGGCTTCTGCTTCTGCACCAGCTGGACGGTTTCCGCAGTCTCCGTCGTCACGACCTGGATCTGGCCGGAGACGAAAGCCGCGACCTGCCCGGCGGTGTCCGGGACGACGATCTCACGGAACTCGTCGAAGTACGGCTCACCGGAGCGGAACTCGGCGTAGCGTGGGTTCTTCTTGAAGGTTGTCTTTTGGTCCTTCACCCACTCGGCCACCTGGTAGGGGCCGATGCCCGCCATCTTCAGCGGGTCGTTGAAGCCGATGTCGTCCATCTCCTTCGGCATCAACGGGGTGCGGTTCTCCATCAGGCCGTTGAAGAAGGCGCTGTTCTTCTTGGACAGCGTCACCTTCACGGTGAGCGGGTCGACCGCCTCTGCCTTGAGGATGTTCTGCACCATCGTCGCGCGCTGGAACGACGCCTTCGGGATCTTGAGCCGGTCAGAGTACAGGCCGCCCAGGCGCTCCATGTTCCACGCGACGTCCTGCGCCGTGAACTGGCGGCCGCCGTTCGGGCCGACGTTGTGCAGGTAGAGCTTCGGGTGGATCTTGAACACGAGCGTCAGGCCGCTCGGATCCGCGACCTCCCACGAGGTGGCCACGTTCGGCAGCACCTTGCCTGTGATCGGGTGCGGCTCCAAGATCCGCTCGCTCACGCCCTTGTGCCAGATGTTTCCACCCAGCGCCGTGTGCGCGTCGAACTGCACCGGAGTGCTGATCAGGGCTGTGGTCCAGACGCCACCGTACTTCGGCTTCCCCTGGACGACCGGCGCGATCATCGGCAGGCCCTGCCCACGCGTGCCACCGGCGACGCCGGTACCCGTCGCGGCAGCCTTCGGAGCCCCGCTCTCGCCGTCGCCGGTCGACTTTGAGCCGCATCCAAGGAGCGCTGCTCCGGCGAGCCCAAGCGCGCCCATGCCGATGCCCTGCAGCACAGCACGTCGGCTGGCGACAGGCGTTCCCACACTCGAACTCATGCGATCCCCCTTCACAACGCCAGGGCCGCAGCGGAGCCGCGGTCACCCCGTACATTACGTACGAAATACCACTGAGTACAGATGTGTTAGCACGGACGACGTCGAGGGTCGCCCAGCGAGGCTCGGCTAGCGGCTGGCGGGGACGGAGGGACGCCGGCTGATGGCGGCCTCGGGTGCGAGGCGCAGGCGACCGAAGGCGTAGAACGCGAAGCTCACCCACAGCGTCTGGGCCAGCGCGAGGTGCGCCAGCGCCGTGCCGATGGGCGTCAGCAGCACCACGTGCACGAAGCCGAGGCCGATCTGCGCGAGCACGCAGACCAGCACGACCCTCGCGGCGACGCCACGGCCACCGCCAGTCGCGTCGCCCAGGTGCCGCCAGACGTAGGCGACAACGACAACGCCTGCGGTAACGGCAAACACCGGGTGGAGGATGCGGAAGCGCACGATCATCGCGGAGGCGGCGTTGAAGTCCGCCGCCACGCCGTGCTCCAGGCTGTGTGCGGGATAGAGCGTGTCCGCGAGCGAGGTCGTCGCCCCGGTGGCGGCGACCAGCGCGATCAGCATCGCGATCAGTGCCAGCGCGCGGACGCGGCCTCGGTCGGCCAGGCTCACGCGGCCGCCGGTCTGAATCTGCCACACGGTCAGCGCCATCACGCCGGTCAGCACCAGCGTGTTCACGAGGTGCACCGGCACCGTGATCTGTCGCGCCACAGAGGTGTCATGGGCGACCCAACCGTAGAGCACGATGATTGCCCCGAGCCCCGCCTCGACCAGGATCGAGGCGAGCACCCACGGGGCGGAGCGGCGTGCGGGGTGACCGCTGGGCAGCATCCGCAACGCAAGCACGACCAGCACGATTACGGCCAGTAGGTTCACGCCGCTCACGAAGCGGTGGCTGAACTCGATGGCACGGGAGACATCGTGCGTGCTCGTGACGAGGAAGGAGCCGTCACACGAGGGCCACGACTTCCCGCAGCCGTCGCCGGAGGTGGTCGCGCGGACGACCGCGCCGATGACGATGTTGAAGATGGTCCAGCCGAGCGTGAACCACGAGTACATCCGGAGCGTCATCGACTACCCTCGGTTGGCCGTCAGGGGATGATCTGACTGTAGCCCCGGCGCGGCCGAGGGGGAACGGATGCACCGCCTTCAGTGCGGGGTTATCACGACTAACGGACACACGACACCTAGACCGACACGAAGGAGCGACGATGCAGCCGATCCGCATCACCCTCTGGTTCGACACGCAGGCAGAGGAGGCCGCCCAGTTCTACACCTCGGTCTTCCGCGACGCGAAACTGGGCAACGTCGCCCGCTACCCGGAGACGGGCCAGGAGATCACCGGCAAGGCGCCGGGCTCCGTCATGTGGGTGGAGTTTGAGCTGAACGGGCAACCGTTCATTGCCTTGAACGGCGGGCCTCAGTTCCACTTCACCGAGGCGATCTCGCTGGAGGTCGACTGCGCCGACCAGGATGAGATCGACTACTACTGGGAGCGCCTGGGCGAGGGCGGCGACCCGGACGCGCAGCAGTGTGGCTGGCTCAAGGATCGCTTCGGCGTCTCATGGCAGATCGCGCCACGCGCGGTGCTGGAGGAGGTGCTTGGCTCCGGCGATCAACCAGCGATCGAGCGCGCCTACGCCGCGATGTTCCCGATGCAGAAGCTGGACATCGCCGAGCTCCGGCGCGCGCACGCGGGCGGCTAGACCGGCGTCGTGTCCATCTCCGCCTGCATGCCGGTGACGGTGTAGACGACACGCTCCGCGATGTTCGTCGCGCGGTCAGCGACACGTTCAAGGTTGTGCGCCACCCACAGCAGATGCGTGCACGCCTCCACCGTGGAGGGGTCGCGCACCATGATGTCCACCAGGTCGCGGTAGACGCGATCGTAGAGCGTGTCGACCTCAGTGTCGGCGCGACCGACGGCGTACGCGCCCTCCACGTCGCGGTGCACAAACGCGTCCAGCGAGTCGTTGAGCATCGCGCGGGCGCGCTCGGCCATCGCGGGGATGTCGACCAGCGGCTTCACCAGCGGCTCGTCCTGCATCGTGACCACGATGCTCGCAATGCCGGAGGCGTGATCGCCCATGCGCTCCAGCTCGGACAGCATCGCGAGCGCCGCAACGATGAAACGGAGGTCGCTGGCGAGCGGCGCCTGCTGTGCGAGCAGCAAGACGCAGACGTTGTCCAGGTGGAACCGCGTGCGGTTCACCTCCTCATCGTCGCGGATGACGGCCTGGGCCAGCGTCAGGTCACGGTCGAGGAGGCAGCGGAGCGAGCGGTCGATCTGTCGGTCGACCATCGAGCCAAGCTCGAGGATGCCGTCCTGCAGGTCCTGCAGACCCTGGTGGAACTGTTCGCGGGGCATGACACTCCTCGCCGGCGCGTGACTGCGGACTAGCCGAAGCGACCCGTGATGTACGCCTCGGTGCGGTCGTCCTTCGGGTTCGTGAAGAACTCATCGGTGCGGCCGTACTCGACCAGGCGACCGACGCCGTCCTCGCTCGCCAGCATGAACGCCGTGCGGTCGCTGACGCGCGCGGCCTGCTGCAGGTTGTGCGTGACGATGACGATGGTGAACTCCTCCGCCAGCTCGCGGATGAGGTCCTCGATGCGCTGCGAGGCGATCGGGTCGAGCGCAGACGTCGGCTCGTCCATGAGGACGATGTCGGGGTTCACGGCGATGGTGCGCGCGATGCAGAGACGCTGCTGCTGCCCACCGGACAGCGCAAGGCCAGACTTCTTGAGGTCGCCCTTGACCTCGTCCCAGAGCGCGGCCTGGCGCAGCGCGCGCTCCACCAGCTCGTCCATGTTGCCGCGGTAGCCGTTGATGCGAGCGCCGAACGCGACGTTCTCGTAGATCGACTTCGGGAACGGGTTCGGCTTCTGGAAGACCATGCCGATGGTGCGGCGCACCTCGACTGGATCGATCGAGCGGTCGTAGATGTTCGCCCCATCTACCCGGATCGCACCCTGCACCCGCACGCCGGGGATGAGGTCGTTCATGCGGTTGATGCACCGCAGCAGCGTGCTCTTGCCGCAGCCGGACGGCCCGATGAGCGCCGTCACCTGCTTGCGCGCGAACGACAGCGAGACGTCGCCCACGGCATGCTTGCGCCCGTACCAGAGATCGAGGTGATCCACCTCGATCACCGGGTCGACGATCTCGTCCCGGCCGTCGGGGCGATCCACGCCCCGGGGTGACGAGATGGACGGACGAAGGTCGGGCATCAGGCCTCCCAGGACGCCGTCAGTGGCGGACGTATCGCTCACTCGTACCATTATCGCCTCCTGCCGCCACCCGCACGCTGTCGCAGCACGATCGCGATGGAGTTCATCGTCAGCAGCACCGCCAACAGCACCACGATTCCCGCCGCCGCGAGGTCGTGGAACTCGGCCTGCGGCTTCGAGGTCCAGTTGAAGATCTGGATCGGCAGCACCGTGAAGCGATCCATGATCGACTGTGGTGTGAACGGCACGAAGGTGAGCGCACCGATCGTGACCAGCGGGGCCGTCTCCCCGATCGCCCGGGACGCCGCAAGGATGTTGCCGGTCAGGATGCCGGGCACCGCCTGCGGCAGCACGTGGTGCCAGATCGTCTGCGATTTCGTCGCGCCGAGGGCGAGTGAGGCGTCGCGGATGCTCGACGGCACCGCGCGCAGCGCCTCCTGCGTCGCCACGACGATCACCGGCAGCACCAGCAGCGCCATCGTCATCGCGCCCGCCAGGATGCTGCGGCCGAGGCCGAGCTGGCGCACGAAGATCGTCAGGCCCAGCAGACCGTAGATGATCGAGGGCACGCCCGCGAGGTTGGAGATGTTGATCTGGATGAACGACTTCAGCCAGGACTCGCGCGCGTACTCCTCCAGGTAGATCGCGGCCATGACGCCGATCGGAAGCGCGAGCGCCAGCGTCATCGCCATCATCAGCCCTGTTCCCGCGAGCGCTGCGAGGATGCCTGCGCGCGCCGGGAACCGCGAGTCGAAGCTCGTGAGGAACTGCCAGTCGAGCCACGGCGCGCCGCGCAGCACCACGTCCAGCACCAGGTACACGAGCATCCCCAGCGCCAGCACGATGCTGGCAAGGCCCAGCACGATGAAGATGCCGCCCAGCGAGCCTCGCAGTACCTGGTTGGGTCGGAACAGGTGCGCGCGCCCCGCCGCAGTCGTCGGCTGCTCGGCGGCCATCAGTCGTACACCTCGCGGAAGCGCCGCACGACCCAGTGGCTGATGACGTTCATCGCGAAGGTCATCACGAAGAGCGTGGTGCCTACGGCGAAGATCGTGAGGTAGGAGAGCGAGCCGTACGGTGTGTCACCCAGGCTGACCTGCACGATGTACGACGTCATCGTCATCACCGGCACGGTCGGATCGAGCGTGAACGTGGGGTTCTGGCCCGCCGCGATCGCCACCACCATCGTCTCCCCGAACGCGCGGGAGAGCGCGAGGATGACCGAGGCAACGATGCCGGAGGTCGCCGCCGGGAACACCACGCGCGTCGCGACTTCGAACTTCGTGCCGCCCAGGCCGTAGGCGGCCTCGCGCAGGCTGTCGGGCACGGACGACATCGCGTCCTCCGACAGCGAGGAGACGAGCGGGACGATCATCACGCCCATCACCAGCCCGGCGGAGAGCGAGTTGAAGGCGCTCATGCCCGGGATCAGGCGCTGCAGCACCGGCGTGACCACGATCAGGGCGAAGAAGCCGTAGACCACGGTCGGCACGCCGGCGAGCACCTCGAGCGCCGGCTTCAGGATGCTGCGCGCTCGCGAGGGTGCGAACTCGCTCAGGTAGATCGCGGAGATGAGGCCCAGCGGCACCGCGATCACGAGGGCGATCGCGGAGGTGAGCACGGTCGCCGTCACCAGCGGCCAGATGCCGAAGTGCTGCACAGAGAAGAGCGGCGTCCACTGGGTGCTGGTCAGGTACTCGACGATCGAGACCTGACTGAAGAACCGGAACGTGTCATCAGCAAGGGCGACGATGATCCCGAGGGTCGTCAGACCGCCGACAAGCGCCGCTGCGAGCAGCACGCCGGCGATAGCACGCTCCCGCAGGTCGCGTGCGCGATTCCTGCGATAGAGGTTGTGCTCCGGGAAGAGGTCCGCCGCCATCAGCCCTCTCCGCCTCGACCCTCACGCCGAGGGTCGCAGACGCGCTCATCGTGCGGCGGGGACGTAAACGGCGAGTTAACGCCCCCCGCCACCAGCCGAAGCGGCGGGCGCCCGGTCAGCCCGCCCGACGGTACGCGACCGCGCTCTTCTGGGTGCCCTGCTCCACGCTCACCCCCTCCTCGTACACCATCGCGCCGCCGAGGTAGCCAGACACGTTGACCACGAGGAATCCGAGGTGTGACGTCAGCATGCCCATCCATCGGCGCCCCTGCCTCCGGTGCCGCATCGAGCTCACGTACAGCAGGGTGGCAAGGATGTTGAGGTCGGCGTGCACGAACCCCAGGCGCCGCGCCTTCCCCTCCGTGAGTTGCCAGTCGGATGCACCAGCGAGCGCCGTGAGCGGCACCGCTGCGAGCCCGATCGCGATCGCGGCGTCGGCGCCCGGCTGCAGGCGGCGCATTCGCAGCAGCTGGGCGAGGTCGAACACCCACGCCACCGTCCATGCCCCCGCGACGAGGTCGGTCAGGAGCGGGTGCAGCGGGTGTCCCAGCCAGTCACGACCGCGCAAGAAGCGCTGGCTCGCCGCCGCATTCGGCAGGCGCCCCAGCAGTCGACGTACGAGGTGCTGCACGCGCTCGGCGGGCCGATCCAGCGACTCCGGCGGCGAGAGGGCAAGCATCGCCATGCGCCGCAAGCGGCCCAGCTCCGGCTCCATCTGCTCATGCATCGCCTTCTCCTATCGCGCCCCTCTGTGGTAGCCGGGTGACGCTCTCAGGAGCCCGACGCCGAGGCGACCGGCATCGAGGTTCTGCAACAACCGTTACCGTCCCTTGCTCTCGCGCACCCATCGCGAGAGATCCGCCGCATCCACGCGGGCTACAGTCACCGCGACGCCACCCGCTCGCGCCTACCGTGGTGGTGGAGCGTCGCATGGCCATCGTCGTCCGCGATCACGAGGGATTGAGGCCACGCCAGTACGTGCTGCTGGGTGTGATCCTCACGGTGCTCACGGCCGCAGAGTTGCTCGTCTCCTACAGCGGTTGGCGGTGGATGCCGCTGGTTACGACGCTCATCGTGCTGTCCGCGACGAAGTTTGCGCTGGTCGTCGCGTTCTTCATGCACCTGCGCTTCGAGTCGTCGCTCCTGACGAGGCTCTTCGTGGGCTGCTTCGCGCTCGCCTCCGTGATCCTGCTCTCCCTGCTGGCGCTCTTCGTGCTCGATCTGCGCTAGACGGCATTGCGCCGTGCCGAGGTGCGCCGCACGCTGCGAGCGTGACCATCACATCGCCACCCCGGATCCCGCGCGTCGCGGTGTATGCCGACCCGCCGGGCGACTCCGTGCGCGACGCGACCGCTGAGGCGCTGGCCGCGCGGCTCGGCGTCCCCGTCGTCGATGCCGACGCGAGCGGCATCGATGTGCTGCTCGCCGTCACCCCGGATCGCCTGGAGGCACGCCAGCCGGGAAGCCGGGTCGGCCCGGTGTTCGCCGAGTTTGCGGGCGGCGCCTTCGGTCACCGCCGCGCGATGCCGCTGCGGCAGGAGGCGCTGGTACGCGCGGTCGGCTTCCGTGGCGCACCGATCGAGGTCGTCGATGCCACCGCCGGCCTCGGACGGGACGCGATGGTGCTCGCCGTCGTTGGCTGCCGCGTGGTCGCCGTCGAGCGTCATCCCATCACGCACGCGCTGCTCGCGGACGGCCTTGCGCGTGCCGCGCGCGACCCGGAGCTCGCGCCGGTGATCGAGGAACGCCTGAAGCTCCTCCACGCCGATGCGGCGGACTACCAGGCCTCACGCGCGGCCCCGCCCGACGTCGTCTACCTCGACCCGATGTTCCCGGAGCGCACCGGGTCAGCCGTCGCGAAGAAGGAGCTGCGACTGCTCGGCCTGCTCGCTGCCGCCACCGAGGATGCGGACGCGCTCTTCGCGGCGGCGCTGCGCAGCGGTGCGTCGCGCATCGTTGTGAAGCGCCCTCGCCTCGCACCGCCGCTGGAGGCGCCGGGCGGGCCGCCCGTCACCACGCGCCTGCTCGGTCGCTCCTCGCGCTTCGACGTGTACGTGCTGTCCCGCGCGTAGGGCTGGGCGGACGCCGCGCACGGAGGCGCGGTGCTAGCATCGATCGATGCAACGACGCATGAACCAGCGCCCCACGGGCTCCAAGCGAGCGATCTTCGCGCGCGTGCTCGGCCTGTTCCGACCGTACCGAGCGCGCTTCAGCACACTGCTGCTGCTCATCGCGGCCGGTGCGGTGCTCGACCTCCTGCCCGCGCTGCTCATCAAGCGCATCGTCGACGAGGCGACGCGGGGCGCGCAGGGCAGCCTGGCGAGCGTGAACCTCACGTTCGCACTGCTCGTTGCGACCATCGTCGCGAACGGCCTGATCGGCGTCGCGACGGGGTACACCAACCAGACGATCGGGCAGGGGATCATGTTCCACCTGCGCTCGGAGCTTCATCAGCACCTGCAGCGGCTCTCCGTGCGCTTCTTCACGCAGACCCGTACCGGCGAGATCCTCTCGCGCGTCTCCACCGACGTGAACGGCGTGCAGGACGCGGTCACCGGTACCTTCACCGACTTCATCTCCAACGCGCTCACGCTGCTGGTCGCGATCGGCCTGATGTACGCGCTCCAATGGCAGCTCACCGTCGCCGCGCTTGTCATCCTGCCGCTCTGGGTGTTCCCGACGGTGAAGCTGGGCGGCGTGATGCGCCGGCTGATCCGCGAGTGGCACGAGGAGAGCGCCGCACTCGCCTCGCAACTGGAGGAGACGCTCTCCGTCTCCGGCTCGATGCTCGTGAAGACCTTCGGCCGGCAGGAGCACGAGGCGGCGCGGTTCGAGGAGCACAACCAGCGCCTCCGCTCGATCGCGATGCGACGGCTGATCGCCGGTCGCTGGTTCAACATGGCGACGGGGCTCTTCGGCGGCCTCGCACCCGCGCTCATCTACTGGTACGGCGGCCGCGCGGTGATCGGCGAGAGCCTCACGCTCGGCTCGGTGGTCGCGATGGCGGTGCTGACGCAGCGCGTGTTCCAGCCGTTCGCGGCGATCGCGCGCGTGAACACGACCGTCCTCTCCTCGCTCGCGCTGTTCGAGCGCATCTTCGACTACCTCGACCTCCCGCTGGACGTGCAGGAGCGCCCGAACGCCGTCAACCTCCCGCGCGCGCAGGGCGCGCTCCGCTTTGAGCACGTCTCGTTCGCGTATGCGCCGGACGCGCCGCTGGTGCTGCGCGACATCGACATCGAGGTGGGCGCGGGGCAGATGGTGGCGCTGGTCGGCCCCTCCGGCGCGGGCAAGACAACGGTGACCTACCTGCTGCAGCGCTTCTACGATCCGGTGCGCGGGCGCGTGCTGCTGGACGGGCACGACCTCCGCGACCTCACGCTCGCCTCGGTCGCGAACGCGGTGGGAGCGGTGATGCAGGACACGTTCCTGTTCCACTCCTCGCTCGCCGACAACATCCGCTACGGTCGCCTCGATGCGCGCGACGACGAGGTGCGCGCGGCCGCCACCGCCGCCGGCCTGGACGAGATGATCGCGCGACTGCAGGAAGGCCTGGACACCGTGGTCGGCGAGCGCGGCTACCGCCTCTCCGGCGGCGAGAAGCAGCGTGTCGCGATCGCGCGCGCGATCCTCAAGGACCCGCCGATCCTCGTGCTCGACGAGGCGACGGCATCGCTCGACTCGCAGCTGGAGCGCGAGATCCGCGAGTCCACCGCGCGACTCGCGCGCGAGCGCACGACAGTCGTGATCGCGCATCGCCTCTCGACGGTGCTGGCGGCGGACGTGATCTTCGTGTTCGACCGCGGCGCAATCGTGGAGCGCGGGCGACATGAGGAGCTGCTCGCGCTCGGTGGTCTCTACGCCTCGCTCTACCGCGAGCAGTTCGAGGCACAGGCGGAGGGCGCGCTCCCGCCCGCCCCATCGCTGTCGTAGCGCGGCGCTAACGGTTCCCGGCAGGCCCCGGCGGCTGGCTCGGCGTGCCCGGCGGCACGCCCGGCGTCGCTACCGGCCCAGCGGGCGGCTGCGAGGCAGGCGGCGGCGAGGTGCTCGGCGGCGGCGTGCTGCCGGCAGCGGCGCACACCACGATCACCGCCGTGTTCGCGGCCAGCGAGTTGTCGGGATACAGCGCGTTCCACGCCGCGTTCACGATGTTCGGCGCGCCGTACACGTAGCCGACGAAGTCACCGCCCGAGGTCACCCACACCGCGCGCAGCGTGCAGCCTCGCTGCGCCGTGACCGGCGGCATGCGATCGATCGGCCCGCCACTCCAGACCGCGAGGCTGAAGCCGCCGCCGCTCGGCAGGCTGCCGGTGAGCGCGGGCGTCGGCAGCGGTGAGGTCGGCGTTGTGGGCGGCGTGGTGGCGGCCGGCGGCGGCGCAGCGGTCACCACGGGCGGGGGCGCCGAGCCGCTGGGCTGCAGGTAGATCTCGACGGACCACCCGATCTGCCCCGCGAACGAGATGCGCTGCCACTGGAAGCCATCGACTGCCACGGAGCCTGCGAGCACAGAGACGATGCTGCCGTCCGGGACGCATGCGAGGAGCGTGCCCTGCAGGCTGGGCTGGGCGCGCATGCGCAGGCAGTCGCCGTCCGCGCGCACCACGGCGTTCGAGCCGGGGTCGAGCGCCGCTGAAGCCCTCGGCGCAGCGAGCAGCGCGCACGCGATCACTGTGAGCGCGATCAGCGCGCTCGCCAGCGTGCGCCGGTGTCGAGGCATGACGGTCATGCGGCGTGCGACTCCCCGGGCGCACCCGCGCGCCCGTGCTGTTCCGCCCCGCCAGAGCCAGTGTATCGGACGGCCTCGTCAGCCGCGCCTTACAGCAGCTCGCGCGACTGCAGGAACGTGCGAGCAACCAGGAGATGCAGCTCCGTGCGGCGCGCCTCCTCCTGCCGCTCCTGTCCCATCTCGACGAGAAGCGACGAGAGCCCCTCGACCCACCGCCCGATGCCGAGCGAGTTGGTCGCCTTCGCCGATGCGGCCGGCACCTCGACGCGCGCCGCGAGCCGGTCGCGTCGCAGGTCGATGCGCTGGTTCGCGCGCACCACCAGCGCACGCGCGGCCAGCGTTGCGTCCTCGCCGAATCCCGCGCTCACGGTCTGACCGAGGAACGCGTTGCCGTTCGCGCTGCGCTCGGAATAGAACGTCCAGGACTCGTGCATGTCGTACAGCGTCTGCACGCGGAACTCGCGTGCGACCTGCACGATCGCGTCGGCCATCCTCGACATCGGCGTCTTGCTCTTCGGGTCGCCGGGATAGAGGCGGTTGAGGTCGCCCAGCTCCGGCAGCGTGCGCAGGCCCGCCTCGATCGCCAGGACGTTCGCGCGCGGCAGCACGAGCAGGCTGCCGATGCGCGGCGCCCACGTCGCGACCTCGTCCGCGGCGGCCCACGCCCCCGGCTCGTCGCCGTGCACCCCGCCGAGCACGAACACGACCGGCCCCGGCTTCCCGCTGTGGGCGATCACCAGCGGCGTCGCCCACTTCGTGTTCGGCAACAACATGCGCTCGCTGCGCCCGGCTGGAGAGGCCGGCCGCGCGACCACCGAGGCCTCCGCTGGCGGTGTCAGATCCGGGGGCAGCAGCTCACCGGACACCGACGCCTCGGCCTCCACGACCGGCGACGGACGGGCACCGCAGGCAAGCGCGAACGCGCCCAGTGCCCCCACCGCGCCCAGGCGCAGCAGGTCACGACGCGAGCGGATGAGGTGAGACGGCTCGGGCAGACGGCGCTCCACTCGTACGGGTGATCCTCGGTCATGGGACGGTGGCGCGCAGCCCTCAGATCATGCCGCGCGACTGGAGCAGCACGCGCGCAACCAGCAGGTGCAGGTCGACGCGCCGCGAGACCGCCTGATCCATCTGCCCCATCTCCACCAGAACCGGCGTGAGCCCCGCAACGTACTCGCCTGTGGCGAGCGAGCTGCGGCTGATCCCAGCCGGTCGCGCCGTACTCGAGGGGGCCGGTGTCTGCACGACCCCGGGCAGCGGCAACTGGTCACGCGTCCAGAAGAGGTCGCGCCTCACGCCGATCTCGGCGTTCGCGCGGTCGGCGAGGTGTCGAGCGAGCGTGTCGCCCTCCGGCCCACGCCCCGCGCCGATCGTCTGGCCCAGGAACGCGGTGCCGTTCTGCGCACGCTCGGCGTAGAACGCCCACGACTCGTGCATATCCAGGAGCACACTCGCCCCGAACTCCCGCGCGACCTCGAGGATCGCGAACGCCATGCGGCCCATCGGTGCCGCCGCGTCGAGCGACCCGGGGTAGAGGCGATTCAAGTCGCCCAGCTCGGGTGTGGTGCGCTCCATCATCCGCGTGGCCAGCAGGTTGGCGCGCGGGATGACGAGCAGGCTGCCGAAGGTCGGCAGCCTGCCCGCGACCTCCTCGGCGGCCAGCCAGCCGCCGGGCTCGTTGCCGTGCACGCCACCGAGGACGAGCACAGTCGCGCCCTGCCTGCCGCTGTGGTTGAGGTAGAGCGGCGTCTCCCATGGCGTGCCGGGCAGCATGGGCCGCTCGTAGCGGCCCTCCGCGGGGATGGGGCGAGGCGGTGGCGTCGACACCACCAGCTCCTGCGCGCGCGGTGCAGAGGCTGCGCCCGCGCTCGATGCCGGGGGCGCAGCCGCACCGCGCGCGACGGACTGGCAGCCGAGCAGCGCCGCCGCAAGACCGCTGGCGGCAAGGCGGAGGAAGCCGCGGCGCGTGCGCGCGGCGCTTCCCTGCGGCGGCATCGAATCCGTCATAGCAGCCGTCCTTGCTGTTTGCCCGTCTCCGCGGCCGGCTCGGGCGTCGCGTGCGGCGCGCGCACGACCTCGATCCCTGCTTCGCCGAGCCGCTCCTCCAGCAGCCGCGCGTTCACGGGCCCCTGGTCGAAGTTGTTCGTGTTCATCACCACGTGCAGCTCGTCGCTCTCCGTGGCGAGCGAGGCGATGCGCGGCACCCACTCGTCCATCTCGGAGGGCTGGTAATAGTAGTCGAAGCGCTCCGAGGCGGTCTGCGTGCGCTCCTCCCACATCCGCGCGTTGCGGCCGTGGAACCGCACACACGCCAGCCGGTTCGTCGCCACCACGACCGGCGGCACCGAGGATGGGAAGCCCTGCGGCTCATCGACGCACACGTACGAGAGGTCGCAGTCGCCGAGCAGCGCCAGCGTCTGCTCCCGGTGCTCCGCGTCCAGCCACAGCGCGTTGCGGAACTCCACCGCGCCTCGGTAGTGGCCCAGGCGCTCGCGGATCTCCTCCAGGTAGCGGAACGCGTTCGCGCCGGGCGTGACCCACTTCGGGAACTGGAACAGCACGACGCCGAGCTTGCCGGCGTCATGCAGCGGGAGCAACGCGTCGTTGAACGTGGACCAGCAGAGGTCGACGAAGTCCGGTGGCGCCTGCTCGCGGTAGAACTGGCGCTTGCCCACCAGCACCGGCGGGAGCGTCTCCTGCATCGCCTTCGGGAGCCGCGCGACCGGCGTCGGGTGCTCCGTGAACAGCGAATACGCCTTCACGTCGAAGATGAAGCCGGGTGGCGTGCGCTCCACCCAGCGCTTCGATGTGTCGAGCGTGGGCAGGCCGTAGTACGTCGTGTCCGCCTCGACCATCGGGAACTGCGAGGCGTAGTAGCGCAGCCGATCCTCGGCGCTCTTCGCCTCGGGCGGGTAGAACCGACCGCAGTCGATGAGCGGCTTGTCAGACCATGACGCAGTGCCCAGGAGCAGGCGTGCCGACATGCCTCAAGGCTACACGAGCAGCAAGGCTGCCGGGACGATCGCCGCGATCGCGAGGAAAATCCCGAGGTAGCGCGTGCGCGCGGCAACGAGACGCGCGAGCCCGAGCACCAGCCGCGAGTATGGCCCGTACACCGCCAGCAGCACCACGAGCGAGACAAGCGCGACGGAGACCATCTCCACCACCACGACCTCGGTCGCTCCGCCCCCGGGGACGAGGAACGACGCGAACAGCGTGTCGATGAACGTCGTGATGTTGGCGCCCATGATGTACGGGATCACGGACTCCCGTTTGACCACACCCTTGAGCGTCAGCGGCACCAGGATCGTGACCGACAGCGAGACGGACATCGTGATCGAGGTGATGAGCGCGCCGAACAGGAACATGAGGCGCGGGCTGCTGAAGCGCCTCGACAGCGCCTCCACGCGCGCCGAGGGCGGATCGAGGTTCGGCAGTAGCCGGTCGAACAGCGCGAACGCACCGAGCAGCGTGGCGACGCCGAGCACGAAGAGCACGAGGCCGGGCAGCCTCGGCGCGAGGTAGCTGACGACCGGCTTCGCAATGACCGCGACCGAGTCCCATTGCAGCGGCACGTGGTCGACGATGCCGTGCAGCCACCCGCCCTGCAGCAGCGCGACGCCAAGCAGCGTCGACGGCACATACACCGTCGCCGTGGTGAGCAGCGCGACCACACCGACGTAGATGCCGTCCGGCCGCCGCTGCCCGCGCAGGTACGCGACGAAGCCGACGAGCAGCACGATCATCGATGCCCCAAAGCGCGAGCCGGACACCATGCCCAGCGCCTCCACGGTGCTGATCGCGCCACCGTGCAGCAGCGAGAGCGCCAACGCGGCGACCGGCGACCCCGACAGCGCGCCGTATGCAAGCAGCCACCCGAAGCCGAGCAGGTTGAGCGGTCCGGAGGCGCGGATGCCACGCAGCAACTCGGCCACACCGTTCGCCGAAACGGCAAGCAGCCGCAGCGCCACGATGAACAGGAACAGCACGATCGCCACACCCACCACGAGGCGCACCGCGTGCGCGGCGATCGCTGTGGGGCGGTGCGTGCCGACGGGCAGCGCTCGACGTGCCCAGCCGGGCAGCGGCGGCACGAACGACGCCGGCGCGGGGGCCGTGTGCTCGTCGGGGTGGAGCTGCGTCACGCCTCGCGTGCCGCGCCGAGGATCATGCCCGCGCCCACGGTCGCGTTCGTCGCCTCATCGATGAGGATGAACGAGCCGGTGTGCCGGTTCACCCGGTACGGGTCGAAGAACAGCGGCTCCGTGGTGCGCAGCGTGACGCGGCCGATCTCGTTGAGCGACAGGCCCTCGGCCCCCGCCTCCTCCGCGAGCGTGTTGATATCGAGGCGTGCGAGGACGTCGCTCACCATCGCGCGCGCGCTGTGCGTCGTCTGCTTGATGCCGTAGCGCGCGCCGGGCGCGAGTCGCGTGCGGTCGGTCATCCAGCACACCCACGCCTCGATGTCCTGCGCGACGCACGGCGGCGCCGCCGACGCGACGATCATGTTCCCGCGCGAGACGTCGACGTCATCGCGGAGCCGCACCGTCACGGACATGGGCGCCGCAGCGGCCTCGATCGGCCCACCGTGGGTGTCGATCGCCTCGACCTCCGACTGCAGACCGCTCGGCAGCACCGTCACGCGGTCGCCGACGCGCAGCACGCCGCCCGCCATGCGCCCCGCGTAGCCGCGGTAATCGTGGTGCTCCTGGCGCATCGGCCGGATCACGTACTGCACCGGGAAGCGTGCCTCGGTCGCATCCTCCGACTCGATCTCGACCGTCTCGAGGTGCTCCAGCAGCGCGGCGCCCTGGTACCACGGCGTCGCCGCCGAGCGCTCCACGACGTTGTCGCCGGCCAGGGCGGAGATCGGAATGTACGTCACCTCGTGCACGTCCAGCCCGCTCGCGAATACCGCGAACTCCGCACGCACCTCGTTGAAGCGCGCCTCGGAGTAGTCGACGAGGTCCATCTTGTTCACGCACACGACGAGGTGGCGGATGCCGAGCAGCGAGGAGATAAAGGCGTGCCGCCTGGACTGCTCCACGACGCCCTGCCGCGCGTCGATCAGGATCAGCGCGAGGTCGGCGGTCGAGGCGCCGGTCACCATGTTGCGCGTGTACTGCACGTGGCCCGGCGTGTCCGCGATGATGAACTTG
>Ga0172380_10004792_pt1 | contig 17017 bp, 24 predicted proteins | sample Leawe162metaG_FD_119747 | JGI IMG/M metagenome (GOLD analysis project Ga0172380, IMG submission 119747) | Leachate microbial communities from a municipal landfill in Southern Ontario, Canada - Leachate well 162 metaG | ecosystem: Engineered > Solid waste > Landfill > Unclassified | place...
ATCTCGATCAGCACATCGATGTTGGCGACAATCTGAATGTCAGGCATTGGACACCTCCGTTGTTACGAGCATTCCATTGAGTACACTGAGGATGGTTGTCAGGCTACCGGCGTAGAACGTCCAGTCCCCGGCAGTGGTGGCGGTTGCCTGCCGGGTTACCGCGGCAGACTCCCCGGCCTCGAGATCCACCGTCTGTGTCAAGAGCGGGCGCTTGGTCGATCCGGCCATGTAGCCGATCACGATGTCTGCCGATCCGGGCCCGTCACCGACATTGGTCACTGTCGCGGTGATGGTGTAGATATCGCCCACGGCCATAGGGGATGTCTCCAGGCCGGTCACCCGGAGATCGGACGTGTTGACTTCGATGGGCGGCCCGTCAGGGGGCTCGGCGGGTGTATCCCAATCGCCGTACTGGTTGTCCGTGACATACATCTTGTACTTCGAGAGGTTGTTCTCGCCGTCCCATGCTCCGCCGTCTGAGGCCCGCAGGGTGAAGGCCGGATTGAGCGAAGTCTCGCCGAACACGCCTGACTGCCCGTTGTGGAGGTAGCGCGTCCGGTTGGCCCACACTCGGCATTCATAGTGCGGTATGCCACGGATGGAGACGTTGGGCGCGTCGTCGTAAGTGTTGTTGGCCTCGAAATCGTTATGGTGAATCCAGAGGTATCCCCCGGCCCAACCGGCAGAGCTGGCCCCGAACCCGTGGCAATCGACCTGGTGGTTGTTGTGGAGCGGGCCGGTCCCGTAGTAGCGATACCAGGCTTCCCCGAAGATGTTGAAGCGCAGCTCGTAGCAGTTGCCGAAGTTGGCGGTCCCTGCCGTCTGTGAGGCGCAGATGAGGTGCCGGCAGTCATAGATGATGCACGCCTCGCAGAGGAACGAACCTCCGCTCTCCACCTGGACGCCGTAGCCGAAGCCATGCCGCTGCATACCGTGAATCTTGGAGTGGTGAATCCAGTGGCGCCCGGTCAGGGCATCAGAGTTCCAAGGGTCAGGGCACCCGCCCGGGATGTAGGTGCCACCCTGAAAGAAGTTGAGCAGCTCGCAGTTCTCGATCTCGACGCGCCTCGCGCCGCTGGCCATGCGCGCCGCGGCATTGGTGCGGGCGTCAGTGGTTGCGGCAAATGAACCCGGCCCTTCAAGGGTCAGGCCGGAGAGGACGCAGTTCGATGAGAAGTAGGCGATGGGGCTCATGTAGTTCCCCGAGCCGCCGACGGTGTAGGGGTTCTTGATCTTGGCCCCGGGAGATCCGTTCACGCCCCGGTTAGAGGCCAGGATCACGCCGGGGTTGAAGGTCGGGTGATCGTCACCGGAGGGCATGGTGAGGTCATGGGGGAGCCAGATTTCCTTCTGCGCCCCCATCTCCTTGGCGAGCTTCTTGAGGTCTGTCCATGACTCGGCGGCCTCATGCGCCATAGACGCCGTGTACTGTGAGACGTATCCCTCACCCCCGCCTATGGGGTTGGCGCCCGTGTAGGCTGCTGTTCCATATAGCATGATCCCCCTTACACTCTCGTCGCTATTTGCCAGATGCCGGCCACCAGTAAGACCAGGAAGGCCCCGCCGATCGTCATGAGGAACCACTGACCAACAGATATCTTCCCCTCGGCCCGTGTCAATCGTGCCCGGATGCCGTTGTCGCCCATGACCGCATCATTCAGGGCGTGGAGGCTGGCGCACATCATTTTCATTTCGGTGGCGAGCTCTGCCCGCTGTTCCGCTGAGGCGTGGAATGCATCGGTGAGAGCGTCTATCTTCTCATGGAGGGCTTTGACATCGTCGGGGCTCATAGTGGTATCCTTTTTCTGAGGGCCGTGGATGGTACGAGCATTTGCGGTCCCTTTCTCGGGCCCCTTCGGGGGCCCTTGCTATACTACTTCCCCTTCGGTCTTCCCATGCTGGCGGTCCTTGCCATCGGTGGCTAGTCCACAAAGGCAGAACCAGTGTTCCTTTCCGTCGTCGCCTTCGCTCAAGATGTGCTGAGTCATTTCGAGGCACCGGGCGCAGCGAAGGTTGGTGAGGCGTCCGGGCTCAAGGTCCACGTAGCGCATCACACCGCACCTCCGAGCACCTTGGTGATGTTCGACACAGACCCCCCGAGAACCTTGGTGATGTTCGCACTGCTCCCTCCAAGGACTTTCGTAATCGTCGCCCATCCCGTGGTGTAGGTGGCATAGATGGACCACCGCCTATCCGCGAGAGTGGAACCTGTTGACCACGTGTCTGGCGGGACATCCTCTCCGCTGTATGCCTGTGACATCCGGTGCAGGCCCGCGCTCGAGAGGTTGTCATACATCAGGTCAGGGTAGTTAGCTCCGCCTAGCCATACGCCGGGCCAGTATTCGGTGCCTGACGCGATTGCCACCCCGGTGACATCCATGTTGAGCCATGCAGCGGTAGTTGAGGTAACTTCCTGCCCAGCGCCGTAGGTCATACGAGCGCCGCCATTGGCCACTGTCTGGTACATGATCGGGCGAAAATAGACCGCGTTTCCGCTCGAGCTGTCGCCGTGTACATGGATAGTCGTAACCACCCCGGCGCTTGACGGCTGAGTGCCGTACAGGACGCGCATGGTGTTCTGTAATAGGGCCTCTTCGACGGCCGCGACCGCTGTAAAGCCAAACGTATCCCCCGCCGGGGCCACGATAACCGGATAGGTGGCGCCATCGAGGAATTCCGGAGAGCAGGTCAGTTTGATGCTGTTCCCATCCAAGCTCCAGTCTGCCCATGTCCATTTGCCAGCCGCGTCTGTGGCCTTCATGCGGTACAGGTGCCCGATCTTGCCGGTGCGGTAGTTCCGATCCGTGAACTCACCAGCGCGGGAGGAGTGGTAGAACGCGATGGAGTTGGGCACGTACTCGGGGCAGTGAACCCAAATCGTACCCGAGGCGCCTATGACCTGCGTCTCGCTGACATGCACGATCTCGTCCTGAAACTCATCATTCCAGCCCAGGCTGAACTGTGTCGCCAGGGACGGCTGAAGGCCCGCCACCACGCCAACCTGATTGAAGAGGAATGGAAGCACGTTGACCGGAGGTTTCTTTTTCAGCGTCAGGATGAAATCTAGACCGCCCTCATCGTTGAACCCGGGCCTGATGCCCACGGGCAAATACCAAAAACTGAAGTTGCCGTTGCCCACTTCAATGGAGCCATCGGCGTTTTCCACTAGGCTTTTCCTGATCTGCCCCGTGACGTTGGCATCTAGGGTCAACTCTATCTGGCACTCATCCCAGGCGCCAAAGGTCAACTTGGGCACGAACACGGAGGCGCCGCCGCCCACGCGGACCTTGCCCCACTTGGTGCTTCCGTCGCATCGGAACTCGTAGTTATTAGGGGAGATCAACCCCCCGGAGATCGAGTCAAGAGGCATTACGTGGTCACCTCGTGGTAGTACGGGGTGGGCTTAAAGAGGAACACCCTAGCGGCCTGGGCGTATCCCACAGGCCGGACAACCGCTGCCGTGGTGGAGGGCTTGGTTGAGGTGATATCGCCTGCCGTCTCGGAGAGGTAGTAGGTCACTCCGGGCGTCATGGCGCCGCCGAATCCGTCGTCGTCGCGCATCAATCCGTCCGTGAGGCAGATGAGCGTCCCGCCCGCTGTGGAAGCCGCAGTCGCCATACCGGGAAGTCCCGCCGCGGTGGATTCCGTCGAGGCGTCGGCTATGGCCCATTCTCCGTCACTGTTCATGAAGCAGACATCGGTTATGGCTATCGCCTCATGCGCGGTCGCGGCCAGGGTTTCCCCCGAGTAGTCGTGGTCTAGGACGCTGGTGTTCAGGGAGAACTTCTTGATCTGAGTCGTCAGTCCACCGGCGACACTGGCGCTTGAAGAGGCGATCAGGGATTGACGAAGGTATCTCTTGCTCATGCTATCTCCCGACGTAGGTTATGTGGTAGGATCCCGCGAGCTTGGTACTGTCCTCCGTGACGTAGATTCCCACCACGTAGGCGTCCGTTGCGTTCGTGGAGTCCTCACAGAGAATGGCCGCATCAGTGACGTGTATCCCAGTCGCGTCCGTGGGGATACCCTCAGAGAACTCCGTCCCGGCGTTGGTCCCGCTGGACGAGTCGGCAATCCCGATACTCATGGCCGCTGTGGGATCTGTCGAGGCAGTGGTGATATCTGTGAGGACCTCTTTGATGAGGATGTCCTGCTTCTCGGGGTTGTTCCAGTAGAAGCCCACCGCGCCAGAGGCGGCAGGGGTGAGGGCGTTGGCGTAACTGCGGCGTTCACCGGGGGCGATGTACCCCTGATTTCCCATACACCACACGCTCCGCGTATTGGAGGACGCATGGCGCACAGCCGTGAGATCGCGGAATGTGCAATTGGTGAGTTTACAGTTCTTGATAGTGCCAGTTCCATCAGCCGTCTCGCGCCAGCCCCGCACAGTGGCTGCGAGACCGCCATCCACCGTTATCCCATCTGCCACGCAGCCATCGACCGTATTCCCATTTGAGGCGTAAAAGTAGATGCCGACTGTATCAGCGGCGGCTCCTGCCGGGGAGTAGATGCTCCCGTTGTAGACTCCGCAATCTTGGCTGTTGGTGAAGAAGACCCCGGCCATGTACTGCGTCATCGGGGCGGCAAAGAAGTTGGTTACGTGAATCCGCTGGCTGCCGCCGATGTAGAGCGAATGGCTACCACTATCCTGGTCAAGGCCGAGATTGGTTGCGGAGCACTCGTAAGCCTCTCGGAAGTAGATACCCCCCCCAGCGCAGCTAGAAGTGGACACGTTGGCCAAGAGCCACCCTGCACTGCGGTAGACGTAATATCCGTAGCCGCCACACGATACGGCCTTGACCCTCGTTAGGTTGACTCCCGCCGTGGAGTCATTGTATAGCCCGTGGCTCTTGGTATCGTAGATGCGCGCATCACTGACAACCAAAGACTCCATGCCGGTCGCATCAATGCCGTAGGTTCCCGTCGCGTTGTTGGCCTTGTTGCCATCAAGTCCTATGCCCTTGATGCGGTTGCGGTATCTCGTGGTCCCCGGCGTGGCCTTGGCGACCATGACGCAGTTAGCGTTGGCGCCCAATTGAAACGTGGTGGAACTTGGCCCGCAGCCTTTGAGGGTGATGAAATTGAGGTCGGGGTAGTAGACCGGCGTGGCCTGATTGAACAAGCCAGGAGAACACAGGAGCACCCCACCATAGGATGAGTCAAGTCCAGCCATGACCGCCGTGGCCTTGGCCCCGATATCCTCACCGCTGCTCATCACGTAGTTGGCCTGCGCTTTCCAGATGGCCGATGCATTTGAGGCCGCAATCACGTAGTCAGCGCCCCTCACGGCCCCATACGTCGGCTGATTCGGAGTCCTCGTCAGTATCTTTCCCATAGTTCTCCTAAGTAGCGCAGGATACCGTCCAGTAGGTGTGGTGTACGCCGTCCATGACGGACCATTGGTGCTGTACCTGATCTATGTAGACATCCCTCGAGAGGGAGATGCGAGAGTCCTGAAGGGTGAAGCGGTCGCTGATATCGAGGTCGAGGGCGTGAGTCAGGGCGTCTGAGGAATTGGGGACGAGTTCGACGACGTAGGTGGGCGTGGCGTCCTTCTTGGCCGCAACCCTAGCATCGGCGATGGTCTGCATCTGGCTCGAAGTTGGTGCCCATTCCAGCTCAAGCGTTTTCTCCCTCAGTCCATAGGTATCTTGGCTGGCAGTATCCTCTGATGTAATTCGAGCCTCTCCGTAGGTTTCACCCCAGAAACCCCCCTTATAGAATGATGTCACGTACATCGTCCCTGTCGAGATGTTCTCGTAACTGTAATATGATGCATCGCCAAAGGCTAATTCATCATCAGGTACCCATCCATCAGACGTAGTAGCCAGATAGTCGCCACCGCCCATTGAGCTCGAATAAACATAGTCAAAGAATCCGAGACCTTTGGAACTCGTTACCTCGCCCTTGGTATCGACAAATGGACTGGCCCACCCCGAGAAACTACAACCGGCCTCTACCATCACGGTGTTACCAGCAGTTGAATCTGTGGGGTATTCCCATATGCGATGCTCGAACCCTGTCAGTGTCTCCCTGCGGAGATGGCGCATATTTAGCTTGTTGAGTACATCCTTCCAGTTATTCGACATCTTCAGGCTTCGCCAAACCGTGCCGGGGCACGTCCATTCAGAGGTCGAGTGATACGTTGCGCGGTAGGCTGCCACCTCATACCGCCATACACCGCTACGGCTTATGTAGAAGAATGCCCCTTCAGCATCCTCAAATCGTTCGATCATCGTTTTAAGCGAGAGTTTTCCTGGGAATATATAGTCATAAACATAAGTTGAGGCGTCGATAATCGCCGTCGATCCCGGTATCTCGCTGGCAGCATCAGTCAGTATCGTGTCGGACGACACGTCTTCTTGTATGTACGGGTTGCCCGCCCAATTCCGGACATCCGCTAGCGGGCAAATATTAGCGAACCTCTCTGACCCATCCGTGCAACTGAAGTACGCCTCTCTCACCTTGTCCGAGTAGTCGTTCTGGATATCGTCGAGGTAGCCGGTGAAGAGGACGTACTCTACCCCGCCATAGTTGCGCTGGATCTTCACCTTGCGGCCAGGGACGATCAGCCCCGCCAGCGTGGAGACTGTCGAGGATGGGATGTAGGTTCCCGCAACGTCCTTGAGGGTGATCTGCGCCGTCCCGACCTGGGCGCGGCCCATATTGGAGTCCTTGCCTCGCTTGATCGAGTAGGAGCGTAGATAGGCGCTCACGTCCTCAGAGGACGAGTCCCAGTCCCCGTCGTTGTCCCAATCGACGTAGCAGTAGATTCCGTCAGCCATTAGAACTGCGCTGCCCCGTAGGAATACCTTTGCTTGGTCCTCAGTGAATCGAGGATGATGTCCGCGAACGTATCTGCGCCCGCACGGTCGCCGACGAAGGCACCGGCGGAGATGTTGACGACGTAGGTGTTTCCGAGACCGCCCTTGCTCAGGGGGATAACCGCCTCCGGGCCAGCCTCGCCGATCAAGGCATGAGTGGGCCGTGTGACGATGCCGCCCGAGGCCATGCCTTCGCGGTAAACGTAGTTGGGGTTATTCGGGTTCATTACCGACCAGGACGCTATTCCGTAGGACTCCGCGCGCGCCGCGCGCGCCGCTGACGCTGCCGCATTGGCGGCGTCCCTTACGCTGTTCCACTTTGAAATCACGCTGTTGAGTGCGGTCGCATAGTCGCGGGCATCGTTTTCTAGGTTGGCTATCTGGCGCTGTTCCTCTTTGATCTTGCCGACGGTTTCGTCTATGTTCGACTGAACCATGCTCTCCAGCGTCGTCAAGGCGCTCTGCGTCAACCCCGCCGCCGTCTGGACTCCCTGCAATGCAGTCTCGTTGCCGTTGATATCAGTCGTCAGTTGTTGGATGCGGTCCAGTATGGTTTGGGGGGCCATCTCGGTATTCATGCCGAGGGCCGCCTCTGCTGCGTTGTTGATCTGCGTAACCAAGGGTTCAAACGTCACATCGCGGGTTAGTACGGCGATGTCATAGGCTTGCTGTTCCTTGGCTATCGCCGCGTCTATGCCCTCCATGTTGGCGGAGACGGTGAAATCCACGTCGGCCAAGTCCAACGCTGCCAGTTTAGCGTCTACCTCAGTGGTGTCAGCACCCGCCTGGATGAGGAGTTTCTTGAGGTTCAGCACGTCGATGTTGCCGGATACGCGATCGATCTCGGCATCGGCGGCGTTCATGCCCTCAAGTTTGGGGTTCAAGAATCCTTCCAGCTCACGCTTGGCGGCACCTATGGCCGTCTCCAGCGCCTCGATGGTGGTCTGCTGCGATTCCAGTGCCGCCTTGAGCGCGTTGATGTCCTCGACCCGCGAGATGCCGAAGGCGTCAACCATGTAGGTCTTGACGAACGCCAACTCCGCTTCTAGTTCCTGGAGCTTGCCTTTCTTCTCATCGATCTTGCCCTTGACCTCGTCGATCTTGGCCTTCAGGTTGCCCATCTCCGCTTCGAGCGATGCGAGTTGCCCCTTGTAGATATCGCTAGCACTGCCGCCCTCGCCTAGTTTGCTTACCAGCCAACCTATCCCCGCGATCACCCCGGCCACCGCTGCGCCCACAGCGAGGAAGGCTGCGGCCACCAGGGCCAGGGGGGCCAGCGCCGCCAACTCAGCCGCTACGGCCACCCACAACGCTGTAGCGTAGGCACCCACGGCAGCGGTCAGACCGACCTGTGCTATCGTCTTGGCTACACTCGCCGCCGCGCCGATAATCATCTGGGCCGTCTGTGCCATCTGGGCGATGACCGCGCTTTGCATCGCCGCTGAATAGGCGGCTACACCCAAAGCCAAGACTCCGACCGCTCCGATCATGACGGTCAGCACTTGGCCGAATGCCCCGCTGTTCGAGATGAACGACGAAACCCATGAGACGACAGTGGTGAATGCCTCCACGAGTTTGGAAAGGGCGGGCAAAAGGAAACTGCCTATCGCCTCGCCCATCTCGCCCACTTCATTCTGGAGAATAGCGAACGGTGACGCCATGGCCTCCGCTGCCCCGCCGCAGGATTTGGTTACTGCCTCCAGCACCTCGGTAGCACTAGCGCCGTCCTTGACCGCGATGCCGTACCGCTTCAGAATGGCAGTGTCGCCGTTCAAGGCTCGCCCCATGGTCACGGCTGCGGATGAGACATCCATCCCCCTAGCCGCCGCCAAGTCCAGAACCGCGGGCAGTGCGTCAAGAGACTTCTTGTAGGAGCCGGTCACCATGACCAACTGCGAGAGCGCGTCACGCTGTGCCTCGTCAGAGATGCCCGTCTTCCTGGAGGTGGCCTTGATGTTGGCCTCCAGCGAGTCTTTCACATCGTCATAGGCCACGCCGACGTTCTTGAGCATCTGCGTGAGTTTGGCGGAGGACTGCCGATCAGACTCCGCCGCCTTGACCATGAGGCCGAAGGAACCCACGACCGACGCGCCAAGTGCAGCACTGGCCTTCGCCAATGCACCCCACGCCTCTTTAGTCTTCTCAGCCTCTTTCTTGGTTTCGGTTAGTTGCTTATTGAGAGCCTGAAGCCCCTTGGATGCACCATCTTTGATCGCGATGAGTACGTTCAGTTTCGCGTCGCCAGCCATCTACTTCCTCTTGCCTCGCGCCTTCTCGATGTTCTCTTGTTCCATCTGCCTATCCGTTTTGATCCAGGCCCAGACTTCCTCAATGACTGAGGCCGGAGTGCGGTTGTACTCCCAGAGGTTCCAGTGCATCTCTCTCATGATCTGGAAGCGCCTGTACCTGCGGGCATCCTCCGAGTCGCGGTCCACGCCCTTGAGAAGGCGCTGCATCGGCTTGCGGAAGATGCCCCCATCTAGTTTTTTGTGACGTACTCAAAGGCCGCGGAGTTGAGGTCGTTGATCTTCTCCAGGACAGGCTCTCTATACTTCCTCCGCAGCTTTGACAGGGTCGACTTGTTGATCGGCGCATCAAAGGACCAGGCGACCACCATCCTCTCGAGGAGTATCAATCGGCCCACCTGCATCTCGATGTCCTTCCCCTTGAGCTTCAGCATCGCCCCGGCGATGGCGTCCTGGTCCTCCTGGTCGAGTTCCTGTTTGAGGTCTATCCATTCCCCATCAGGGAACTCCACCTTCTCCGTCTCGCTCTCAATGAAAAACTGGCTCATAGGCCCCCTTTCTACGTGCTACAGGTTGTTACCGTGATCGTGCTATCGAGCACGAGGGATACGCTCATGGTCATGGGTTCAAGCGGCTTGGCGTTGAGGACCAGGCTCTTGACCCAACATTGCCCGTGGTACATCGGATAGCCCGAGGAAGCCCCCACGGGGTAGTAGACCCAGTGGCGATGGTAGGTGTCCGAGCCGTAACTGTGGAGTACGTCATACGCCGACCCGGTTGACTGGTCGAACAGGCACTCCAGGGAGATGTCCGCCGACTGCATTCCCACCAACCACTGATGCGCTACGGCGCCGCCGCCGCACGTCACATCCGCCATTTCCCGGTCCCCCGGGAGGCCGTCAACGCTCATCACCCAGGCCGAGATGTTGACCCAATTACCCGTTGAGTTCCCCGAGCTGGCCGCCGCCGAAATGCGGAAGTCGAGGTTACTGCCGAACTGCTTACCTGCTGTTGCCATTTATCCTCCTACGTCCAGACTCCCACACTGAGGGTCGAGTCCAGGACCAAACTCACTGAAAAGGTGATTGGCTCAAGGGGCTTCGCCGGGACCGTCACACTCTTGACCTTGCACTCCCCGGTGAACTTGGGATAGCCCGCCGTGTTCCCCGCAGGGCCATAACTGAAGGTCCGCGAGGCGGTGTCCAGGTGGTAGCCGTAATCAGTGGAACAGAACACGTCATAGGCGCTTCCATCAGTCTGGTCGAACAGGCACTCCAAACTGATGTCTGCGGCCTTCATGCCGACGAGCCACTGATGTGCCTTCGCCCCGCCTCCACAGGTCACGTCTGCCATCTCGCGGTCCCCCGGGAGGCCATCAACTGACATGACCCATGCGGAGATATCGACCTCCGTAGATGCTGTCGCGCTGCCCGCTGAGTCGATTGTGAATACTAGGTCCGCACCGAATTTCTTGAGCGCTGTGGCCATATAGCCTCCTTGTTACGCAATCACTAAAACCGAAAATTTGACACCTAGAAAATACTGCTGCGACCCGACAGGGAACTCATATCCCCCGTAGTCGTGATATCCCTCAACCATGAGCGCGTGAGCGTGGGTTCCCAGAGCCGCTGACTCGATGGCCGCCGCGATGGTCCCCGTGGCGTCGAGATAGTCGTCTAGCGCCTCTTGCGCGTCCTCCACATCGCCTATCCGCTTCAGGAGGATGGAGACCTCCAATCGATGAGTCATGTTCGTCCCCGCGTCCATGTGGAACGTACCCGACTTGGGGAGGACATAGGCGCATGGCGTCTCATTGATAGAGGCTGGCAGATGGTCGTAGACCCTCTTCAGGGTCGTGACCGTCCTGAGCGCGGTGCAGATCGCCGCCTTGATTCCGCCGAGATTCCCTGTTACTGCCATGTCTCCTCGATCTTCTTGGTGGCCTCGTCAACGAACTGCTCGAAGTCAGGCTCGGACTCCTTGAAACCCCTCGCCATGTATTGCCGTGGCTCCATGCCGCCGGGCCTCCCCTTGTTGGCGCTCCCGGGGTCGATGCACTTCGATAGTGTGCCGAACTCAACTGGACGGGCATAGTTGACGTTCGTCCCAGCCTCTGCCCATTCAGGGACTTGCCCTGGCCCAACCTGATGCGTAATGGAAGATCGAAGGCGCCCACCACCGGGAGAGACGGGCGCATTTATCTTGGCCTTCCTCTCTACAGTCAGCGCGCACTTGGTCAATAATTCCCTCACGATCGGCCCCATCTCCATGACGAGTCGGCCATTCTTGGTCACCAGTTCCTCAATGCCTTCAAGCTTGAACTCTGCGTCAGCCATCTATCTCGCCCACTGTGTCTTCACGTAGTCGCCATTCGACAGGATCATCTTGATATCGGGGTCCAGACCCGAGAATGTCTGGATCACTCCTAGTTCAGTCGGCCCCAGAGCGGAGGCGTAGGCCGTGTCTGCCCGCTTGAACCATCGACAGCACTGAATGATCGCCGCCCTCCGGATGTCCTCAGGGACGGTGGTGTCATATCCCCAGGTGCCGGTGATCTTGACGCCCTTCGTCACTCCGGAGCAGAACGAGCCATAGTCAGAGTTAGGACTCAGGACCAGCATGGTCTTCGGGTTGGTGTTGTAAGGTTTCAGGAGCCAGTCCGTCGCCGCCATGGATGTTGACCACGTGCCGTCTGATTCCTCGTCTAAAGCAATAGCTGTGATTGCAGTGCAGTCGTCAATCCAGAGCGGAGACTCCGCGCCATCGTAATACTTCACCACCCCCGCGGTGCCGGGGACAAACGTCCTCTTGCAATAGGAGTCGATGAACTTCTGCGACTGCGAGACAAGCCCTTGGAGTTGGTAGTCATGGTCCGAGCCGGTGATGTTCAACTCGTCCTTCAACTCCGCAATCGACGTGTAGTAGGTTCCTCCGGGGACCGCGATCAGGAAGGTCTCAACCGTGTCCTGAAGGCCCGCCGCCGAGAGGACCAGTTGCCCCTCGTAGTAAGCCGCCGAAGTGAAGTCAGTCGAGGCCAGGGTGTAGTGGACAATGCCCGTGGTTGGCGCTGTAGATGCGCCTGCCGCGTTCACGATGTAGGTGTCGGGTGCTGACGGCTTCCAGCACTGGAGGGCCACCGTGTAGAGGCTCAGGTCTCTTGCCGATCCTGTCGAGTCCGTGACCGTCAGGACGAGTTCATATCCCTTGTCACCCTTGCCTATCGTCACATGAACCATCAGTCTTTCGTCCTCAGCTTCGTGATTATTGATCGGGCGTGCAGGCCCACGGAGAGCGCTCTGGCGTGGAGCTTGGTAGTCATGTCTCGGGCATGGAGAGCCATGGTCGCCACCTGATAGGGGATCTCCAGGCTGTCCAGGTAGATGCCGACCTTGATGATGGTGTCCCGCGTCATGGTGAACGCTCGGCTGAACACCGGCTTGACGCCTATCTTCGGGACGGTGTCCCTCACTGTGGTCACGGCCCTATCAGTGATCGCCTTGACTCCCACCTTCGGGATGGTATCTCGGACTAGTGCAATCGCCCTGTCCACGGCCATCTTCACGCCCTGCTTGGTCAGCGCGTCTCTGACGATGCCTAGTGACCTCTCAGTGATAGTCTTGACGCCCACCTTCGTCAGCATGTCCCTCACCAGAACGGCGGTGCGGTCGAGCACTGGCTTGAGTCCGAGCTTTGAGAGAGTGTCGCGAGTGGTAGTGATGGCCCGGTCAGTGATGGCCTTGACGCCTAGCTTCGGCAGGGAGTCTCGGACTATGGTTGCGGCCTTGTCGGCGATGAGCTTGACGCCCATCTTTGTCAGGCTGTCCCTCGTTAGGGCAATCGCCCTATCCACAATCTGCTTCACCCCCACCTTCGACAGTGCGTCCCTGGTAGTCGCGATGACTCTGGAGAACACCGGCTTGATGCCCGTCTTGGGAATCGCGTCTCTGGTCACGGTAGTCGCCCTGTCCGCTGTCACCTTGGCCCCCACCTTGGGGAGCGCGTCACGGATCAAGGCGGGAAGGCGAGAGATTGAGAGTTTCACGCCCACCTTTGAAAGTGCTCCACGAGTCGCCGTCAAGGGATGGGAGAACACAGGCTTGATGCCTAGCAATGGTATGCCGTCTCTGGTGGTGGTCACGGCGCGGGACATGGCGACCTTGACGCCCTGAAGGATGGTCACCGCCATGTTGTATATCTGCCCCCTGTAGCCAAAGAGCTTGACGCCCATCAATGGGACGGCCTCACGGGTGGAAGTCGTGGCCCTGTCGACCACGGGCTTGATCCCTATCAGGGGAACGGCCGACTCATCGAATGACCCACTCAGGCGCCAGTCCCCGCCAGAGGTGATGTGCCCGAAACAGTAAGACCCGTCAGAGACGATTGGCCCCGTGGTGTACTTACCCCGTGCAGTGATCGGCATTAGGTATGCTCAACTCCAAAGATCGTGCAATGGACAGTCGCCGGGGTTGCCCAGAACTTCATGTTCTGCGAGGAATCCAAGGCTATGGCGTCGGAGTCCACGTAGGCTTCACACGCCGCTAGATTCAAGGCTTTGGGAATGATGTAGTAGGTCGAGGCACCAACCGCCCCATAGACTACCGTCGCCGCTGAAGTCGAGGTGTTGACCAACCGGAAGGATGAGACCATGGCAGACGCCCCTGCCGCGGGCTTGTAGATGTCAGCGAAGTCCGTCGTCAAAGCGGCTGCGCCTAGTACTTTGAGTGCATCTGCCATAGTTCCCTCCCGATGGTTACACTAACTAGACTCCAAGCATGATTTCATGATCGTTGGTGCAGGTCAGCGTGTCGCCGGACTCAAGTGGGACCGGCGCCGCGTAGCAATACCACGAGTGAACGTCATACGTGGCTGTCGAGGCCGTCGAACACACCGCATGACCGTGGACAGTCGTGGTCGAGGCCGCGGTGAAGGTCGCGGTCGCCCGCGCGGTGTCGTTCGTGGTCGAGGTGGTGACTATCGAGAGTGTGGCCACACCGTCAGCCCGAGTCAGGCCCGCGCCGGTCGCCTCATCCACCAGTGCGTTCGTGGTCACACCGTAGCCGGTGCTCATGTTCGAGCTTTCCTCGAGCGCGAAGTACCACGTCGAGTAGCTGGTAAGGAGTGTCGCCGTCCATGCGTACAGTGCAGAAGTGGGACTCTTATCGCCTAATGCCATTTAGAACCTCCTGAATCTTCAATAGAGCCGCGAATGAAATCGTGAGGGGGTTTATCTTCCCCTCGCGGAATCCTCTTGGTGAATATGCTGTCCTGTGCTGCTCACACCACTTGGCTCTCCAGGCGTGGTAGGCGGGGAATCTATCGAAGTTCCTCTGAATGGAAACCAACTCCCCCCTTTTGTTTCTATGTTCCACTGAGGCCCGGACGCCCATGCCGTCGCTGACTCTAACCATCTAGCCACCCGCAGAAGGGGCAATGCTTCTTGCTGTTCTTCTCATCCAGCCGATAGGCGCAGACCGGGCAATATCCGTCGTCGCCATCCTTGTCGTTGGCGTGTTCGGCGTTGTAGGCTATCGCCGCCCTGATCGGTGCCTCCCAGCCGGTGTTACCCATTTACTTCATCTGCGCGAGGACTTCGTGCATCTTGGCCTTGGCCTTGGGGCAAGCCTTGTCGATAGTCTTGATGCCCCTCAGACAGTGCTTGCGGTCAACCTCGATCTCCTGGGCCTGCTTCTCGAACTTGTCAGCCGCCGACTTGTTGCCGACAGACTTGTTGGCCGTCACCGACGCCTCAACGGTCTGAAGCCGAGCGGTGAGAATCTGATACGACCGGGCGCACTGAAGCCTCTCGGAGGCGTAGACCGCCACTATCGCGTCGTCAGGTAGCCCCAGCTCCACGTCCTCAAGGTTCTCGGCGTCGGTGATCTGTTCTGCTTCCCTCTCCATGTCCTGCATATGTCTCCTTCCTATGCCGCCGGGTAGGTTGCGACCAGGTTCCGCATCGTGCCGACCTCTTTGGCGGCAGCGGTCTTGCCGTCATAGGTCGCCTTGACCTCAAAGACCTCAATCCGGGTCTCTACGCCAAAGGCCGTCTGAATCTTGCCGACCAGAGTCGCCACGGCGTCCATGGTCGCCACCGTCTTGTTGGCCGATGTGACGATTACTTCGTATGCCATTCAAATCTCCTTTACGTTGTGCATAGGGCCAGGTGAACCGTCGCCCCATTCCAGCAGACGGTGACATATCCCGCGTGTGCCTGAGTAGTGCCCGCGACCACCGTCTCTTCGGTGGATACCGCCAGCGTCCGATGTCCCACCGCCACGTCGTAACCGCCTATCGATACCTCATCAACCCCGGAGGACGACACGACGCTTGAGGCGAAGGTGATACCCTTGGCGTCTATGGATGCCCTCTCTACCATTGACCCTGCGGCCATGACGTTGAAGTTGATCTCGGTGGCCTCGGTGCCGTTGGTGGCGTTGGTCAGGACAAAGTCTATGGAGCAACGTTCCTCGACTTCGCTGGCCGCGTTGCCCAACTTCACCGAGAGGCCGAACCCGAACCCTGCCGCCTCGTTCCCTGTGCCGCCCCCCATCTGGAGGACCAATCCGTCAGTGACCGCGTTTAGGGCAACCCCGGTGTCGTCGCGACCTATCTGCCAGAAGGGGTCGGCGGCACCGACAAGGCGGGCGATTTCGACGTTGCCAATACCGCTGTCCCTGGCCTTGAACAGCGTGTAATTGGTATCAACCCCCCACCCGGCAACAATCGCATATGTTGACGCAAGTTGGAAATCACCAGCCCAGTAGCCGCCACCATCGACATAGATGGTGCCGTCCACCTCCAACTTCCCCGACACAAAGAGGTCGTCATTGGAGGCGAGTGAGCGTGAGGTAGTCCCCGCGTCTCCGATGCGGAGATAGTCTCCGGTGGCAGGAAGCAATGTCGTCTTGGTGCCGTCAGACGAGATGTCCAGGAAGGAGCCGCCGGTGATGGTGCCTATGCTGAGCGTGGTGGCGTCGTACTGGTAGAGTTTGAGGTCGGGGAAGTAGATGCCCTTCCAGCCCTTGTCGGAGGAACCCAACCAGTAGGCGTCATCGGCCATGGGCCACCTGTCCATCATGCCGCGGAGAAATGCCGTCGAAACTACAGTACCCATCAGCCTATCCAGTACCTAGCGATGATGTAGGATGTTCCCTTGGTCTTGGCGCTCGGCGTCATGACTGTGGAGGTCGGGCATATCGCCAGCCTCAGATAGAACGGGTTGGCCTTCATGGCGAGATAGGTTCCCGTGGAGCAGACCCCCGACACCGCGGGTTGGTCAACGTAGGAAGTTGAGGCCGCTGCGGTCGAGGTCGTGACCGCCGAGATGTCGTCCCAGTTCGTGCCGTCGTCAGACGCTTGCCACTTCGTCAAGGCCGTTCCCGCGATGCTCGTCGCTACGGCGCATTGCAGGTAGCACTCAAGTTCAGCCATGGTGTAGTTGGTCGGGAAGTGCAGGGTGTACTTCTCGATCTCGGTGTAGGTGCCGCTGGAGGTCGCCGTGATGGTGGCCTCAGTCCCATACTGTGTTCCACCTGCGGTCAGGCTACCATGGCCGAAGGGTACGAATGAATCCTCAAACAGACTCGAATATCCCATGTGTCACCTCACTACTCTTCTGCTTTCGGGGCGGAGACTAGGAAAGGAGACTAGCCGCCGCCCCTGAAAGGAGGGGAGAAGGTCAAGATACTTGGATGCGCTTGAGCGTCCTGATGGCGTCCTGTGCGCCCATGTATTGCAGGATGGCCTCATGCGCTTGTCTCTCCTGTTGCTGTGCTTGGGTGAGCCTCCCGGTAATGCCGGTGTAGATTTCGTTTACGCGGGCGTCCCACGAAGATTGAATCTCGTCCTCATAGCCGTACATCCAGCGCACCTTGAGTAGGTCGCTTGTCTTGGGCAGGTAGATTTCACAGCCCCTACCCTTGGCGACGCCGAGGAAGAACTCACAAG
>Ga0172380_10004793_pt1 | contig 17015 bp, 14 predicted proteins | sample Leawe162metaG_FD_119747 | JGI IMG/M metagenome (GOLD analysis project Ga0172380, IMG submission 119747) | Leachate microbial communities from a municipal landfill in Southern Ontario, Canada - Leachate well 162 metaG | ecosystem: Engineered > Solid waste > Landfill > Unclassified | place...
CGGACGTGCCTTATCCCGTGTCGGTTTGGGGGAGCTGGCCCGCGCGCGGGATACCTTACGCCTGGTTTTTCCGGCACATCCGCGCCTTAAGCCTGGATAATTTGACGGTTGATTTTCGCGGCGCAAAAGGTCCGTGGCTCGGCGCCCTGCGCACCGAGGAGGTCGCAGATCTTAATGTTCACAACCTGACAAGCCGGGGGGAAGATATAACCTGGCATGCTTGAATGCAAGCGGCTCGTATTAATCCGGAGAAATGCGATATGAAGGATAATGTTTTTTTCAATGTGAACGGCGGCGTGGGGCGCGGAGTCTATGAACATTCGGACTTCCCGGACATGGAAAGTTTCATCGCTCACCTGGATTACCTGCAAATTGACCGCTCGCTCGTATGGCACGTCGAGGCCAGGAATATAAATCCTTCATGGGGAAACCGGAAGTTGCTGGCTGAGATAGACGCCGGAGGCTTCGCCGAACGGTTGATCCCGGCCTTTGTCGTCACGCCGTCCTGTTATTTTGAACGTGGTACCCTTGATTTTCTGAAGGCAAACATGTCGTGCGGGCGGGTGCGCGCCTTGCGCGTGATGCCCGAACTCTCCCGGTTCCCGATACGTGAGATCGAGCGGCTGCTGGCAGAGCTGGCCGCCTTCAAGCCGCTGGTGCTTTGGGACTGTCCCGTATACCACGATGAGTTAAATATCAGGGATTATGAATTCCTGGCCGCAAAATTCCGGAAAGTTAATTTTGCCATAACCCAGAAAATGTGGCCGGGGTTCGGCGCCGTTCTGGACCTCATGTGGCGCTGCCCGAATGTTTACGTGGATATTTCGTGGCTGCACATGCGGGACACCATCGGGCTGCTGGAGGAGCATTTCGGGGCTGAACGCATACTTTTCGGGATCGGTTACCGGAGCCATTACGGCGCCGCCGCAGCCTCCCTGGCGCATGCGCAAATCAAGGGGGCGCATAAGGAGCTGATCGCCCATGGGAACATAGAACGGCTTCTCGGTCTGAAGCCGCTGCGGAATAAACTCTCCGGGGAGCCGGCCATCCTTGCCAAAAAGCCGATCTGGAAGAAATTTGTCTCGGGGCTGCCGGCGGGAGGCGTGAAGATCATCGACGCCCACGGGCACGTCGGCCCATCCACGCGCGGCTGGTTTTTAAGGGGAAATGACCCGGATAAAAAGATCCCGGCACTTGTCCGGCAGATGGACCGGCTGGGCGTTCAAAAGCTGTTCATAAGCTCATCGGAAGCGCTCTTCGGCGACCCGGTTGCCGGCAACCGCGCGGCCGAAAATGCCGCGGCAAAATACCGGAGTCGCTTCGCGGGTTACCTGGCTTTTCCGCCGCGGTTCGGCCGGGAAATGGCGGCGGAACTGGATGATTTTTTTGCCCGCGGCTTTTTTGTCGGCTTCAAGCTCCTGCCGGCATACTGGAAGATTCCCCTGTCCGATCCGGGATACAGGCCGGTGTGGCGTTATGCCCATAAACATCGCCTGCCGGTGCTGATCCATACCTGGGATGACAAGTATAACTCTCCGGCAATGCTCAACGATATCGCCCCGAAATACCCCGGCGCTTTTTTCCTCCTGGGCCATTCCGGCGGTGGCACCCGCGGGAGAAGCGAGGCGGTGGTGCTCTCGCAGGCCAATCCGAATGTAATTCTTGAATTCTGCGGCACTTTCACCACGCCCGTGCCGTTTGAGGAAAGCATGCGGGCGGTTGGGAAACAACAGGTCGTCTTCGGCTCCGATACCGGTGCGCATTGCGAGGCCTGGGAACTCGGGCGGTTTTTGTCCATGCCTGTGCCTGACAAAGACCTTATCCAGGCGCTTGGCGCCAACATGGAGCGAATTCTTGCTAAAGCGAAACTGGGCTCAAGAAAATGAAAACACTTAAGCTGGCCGAAGTTAAAGGCGGTCATTTCCCGCCGGGATTGCTGCGGCTGGACTTCAGTGGTGCCGCAGGCAGGAAAAGCCGGTCCTTCATCAGATCGCCTCGGCGATCGAATCATCATACGGCGGGATGCCGGAGGATGTCCCGGAAACATACCGGAAGCATTCGGCCCAGCAAAACCCGGCAAAGCTCTCCATGCCCGTATATCTTTCGCACGGAGGCGCCGATCTGATCATACCGGTTGAGCAGTCGAGGGGCCTGGCGGAAAGGATGAAGGGAAACAGAAAGTTTGTTTATCACGAAATCCCGGGCGGCAACCACGATTCGCCGCTTTATGAAACAAGCAGCTTTGATTGCCTGCTGGGTCAGCTTGGAGTGTAGCTTTGACAGGCACCATGAGAGAGGCCGCAACATCCCGGAAGCCGAATGTGTTGATTGTGCTGGTGGACCAGATGCGCCGCCAGGCGATGGGGTGCGCCGGCGACGAACAGGCCCAGACGCCGAACCTTGATCGGTTTGCCGGCGAAGGGGCGTCCATGGATTGCGCCGTCTCAAATATCCCCGTCTGCACACCTGCCCGTGCCTGCCTGCTTACGGGACGCTATCCGCTGAGCCACACCGTCCTGACCAACAACTCGATGCTGCCGCCCGACATGCCTTCCATGGGAAAAATGATGAAGGCCGATGGCCACGCGACCGGCTACATCGGCAAATGGCACCTGGCCGGCGAAGGTTTTATCGGCACCACGAAGTACAACGGCGGCCATGAAGGCTATATCCCGCCGGGAGAGATGCGGCACGGCTTCGACTACTGGGCCGTGCATCACTGTTCCCACAAATACCGCAATGCTTTTTATTATCGCGATGATCCCGTGCCGATCCAAATTAACGGATGGGAGCCGGACGGGCAAACTGACCTTGCGATTGATTTCATGCGCCGCCATGCCGCCGATTGTCAAAAAAAGCCTTTCTTCCTGGTAGTTTCGTGGGGTACGCCCCACACGCCTTTCAGCGCTCCGCCTGAATTCGAGCGCCTTTTCGATCCTGGCGCGATGCGTTTCAGGGAAAACGTTGAAATATCGGAAAGCATTTTGAAATGCGACAACCGTCTCAGGGAAATTACCGATCCGGAAGAGGCCTTGAGGATTTACACAGCGCGTTACTATGCGTCGATTGCCAATATTGACTGGAATTTCGGGCGGCTGCTGGAGGCGCTCGATAGACTCGGGCTGCGCAATGACACTATATTGATCTTTACTTCAGATCACGGCGAGATGCTCGGCTCCCACGGCCAGATGCACAAGGTCCAGCCCTGGGATGAGTCAATCCGGATTCCATTCCTGATACGCTACCCCGGCCATGTCAAGCGAGGGTTGCATTCGGATGCGCCCTTCAGCTTGACCGACGTGCTGCCGACTGCCATGGGCCTGGCAGGGACGAGCATCCCCTCCGGGATTGAAGGCGCTGACTTTTCGCCCATGCTCAGGGGCTTGCCGATGCGCGCACCGGAATCGTCTTTCCTGCTCTGGCCGTGCAACGCCGTGACCTGGGGCAAGCGCTGGGGCAATTGCGCCGATGAACCCAGGGGATACCCGGCCGGCTTCATGCGGCCATACCGCGGCATCCGCACAGGTAAGCACACTTATGTTCGGGACCGGAACGGCCCCTGGTTCCTTTATGATAACACCTCTGATCCTTTCCAGAAAAATAACCTTGTCGCAAAGGGAGGCGGCCGGGCGGTGCCGCCCGAGCTCGAAAAAATGCTGGCAGACTGGCTCGCCCGCACCGGGGATGCCTTTGAGGATTCTTCCTTTTATCAGGACAACATAGATCTCGAAACCGGCCTGGCGACCGGTCGCGGCCTTTTCCTCAGGCGCACGGCAAGATAATAATACTGTGTTAAAAAAAACAACAACTAGGGATTAAGAAATGAAAACGGCGATTACATGGAAAACCGGCCCGGTGGAAGGCGTAATTAAAGTCCTGAACGGCAAACTAGGGCGCATGGAATCCGCGGCGGGCTCGATTGCGGGCGCCAGGTTTAAAATGCCGCGCGGCGGGCGCCTGGAAATCGAGCTGGCCGAGTTCACGCTCAAGCGCGGATCTTTCCCTACCATCATCCATGTTTCTTCAAAAACAAATCCGTTTTCCTTCAATCTGAGGGACGTGGGCTCCGGTTGCCCCGTATATATCCCGGAGTTTGGCGTTGCGGTAACACCGGCGTCCGACCGGCGGAGTTTCGGCGAGGTGGCTGGAGCCGTTGCGGCGAAAAGTGTGCTTTCCGACTTCCAGCGGTTTGAAAACGAGCCGGAAGAATCGTATGCCAATGCCGCACGGTACAACCGGGACCAGTATTGTTCCACTTGGCTGGGAATCGCGCGCGACATGCGCATGTTCCGGGTGGGGTATGAAGAAAATCAGAAATTCTGGGGCAGGATCAGGCCTTGCTATCATTCGTTTTCGCAGTCTATTCCCGGGATGGAGCAGTCCGCCTACCAGATCGGCTTTGTGATCGGGCAAGGGGCTTCCTGCCGCCCGCGCATTTCACGCCGGCTGGAAGATGGGGTGCTGCCGATCCTGCATTCCGCGCAGGTTGAGCAGGATGTGCACTATAACCTCACCATTTTCGCCACGCTTGAAAAAGAATACCTGGGGCAACGGAATGTGCGCGGCACAGAATGGCAAGCCGGTTACGCGAACACCCACGGCAACATGCTCAGGGCCGAGGAACGCGAAAAGCTCGGGCCATTACTGGAGGCCGAGATGCGCAAGCGCGATCAGGAAGTCGTCTGCTTTGTGCGCGTGGAGGCGGTCAATGCCGGCCGGGTGCCGCGCTACGCGTGGTTCAAGGCCGCTTATCCGAGTCCGCAGCCGCTGCCCGCCGGAGGGAAATTGCCGGAATACAAGTTCAAGGATGGATACAAGGCTTTCACGCCGGATGGCAAGGTGCTTGCGGTCCAGCGCATTGACGGGAAACCCATGCCTGAAAAGGAGATGGCGATCCTGGTGCCGCCCGGCGGCAGGACGGTCTTTGACCTGATCATACCCCATTCGCCGGTTTCGCGCGCGCGGGCGGAGGCGCTCATGAGGATGGATTATGACAAGCACCTTGAGGGATGCCGCAAATTCTGGAATGCAAAGCTGGCCTCGGCGGCCAAGATCTCGGTGCCCGAGAAGCCGATAGATGAAGGCATCAAAGCCGGGCTCCTGCACTGCGACCTGGTGACCATGGGCCGGGAGACTTCCGGGCCGGCGCTGGCGACTATCGGCTGGTATTCGCCGATCGGCACCGAGAGCGCGCCCATCATCCAGTTTTACGATTCCATGGGGTGGCACAAGCTGGCGGAGCGCTCGATCCAGTTCTTCCTGGAGCGCCAGCAGGCGAACGGTTTTATCCAGAATTTTGCCCGCTACCAGAGCGAAACCGGGCCGCTCCTATGGACGATCGGGGAGCACTTCCGGTACACGGGGGATGTTAAGTGGCTCCGGCGCGTGATGCCGAAGGTTAAAAAAGCCGTCAATTACCTTATGGAATGGCGCGAAAAAAACAAAAAAGAGGAATTCCGGAAGAAAGGTTTTTACGGAATGGTTGACGGCAAGGTCGCCGACCCCGAGGATTATTATCACCAGTTTTTTCTCAACGCCGGCACATACATCGGACTGAAGCGGGTGGCCGAAATAGCGGCCCGCGTTGACCGCGGCTATTCGGACCGGCTTGAAAATGAATGCCGGGAATACAGGCGCGATATCCGGGCAGGTTTTTATTTTGCCCAGGCCAGGGCCCCGGTGATGCCGCTCGGCGACGGATCCTGGGCGCCGCTCATGCCGCCCTGGGTTGAATACACGGGAGGCATCCAGCTCTTCGCGGACGGCGGCACCTGTTTCACCCATGGCGCCTTTGCTGCCCGCGGGTGCCTTGTCGGTGCCATGTGGCTGGTAATTTCCGAGGTGCTGGATCCGGAAGAAATCGGCACAACCTTCCTCCTTAAAACAAACCAATACCCCGTCACGCTGGAAAACGCGGCCTTAAGCCAGCCCTATTATTCCCGCCACGATTTCGCGCACATCCGGCGCGGGGAAGTGAAGGCATTCCTGAAAGCATATTACAACCAGATGACGGCCCTGCACGACCGCGAAACTTACACCTGGTGGGAGCATTACTACCACGCCAGCGAGCACAAGACCCACGAGGAAGCCTGGTTCCTCATGCAGACCCGGTGGATGCTTTACCTTGAGGATGGCGACTCTCTCAGGCTCCTGGGCGCCGTTCCCAGGAAATGGCTTGAAAACGGCGAGTCAATCACGCTGGAAGGGGTCAAATCCTATTTTGGCCCGCTCCGCCTTCAGGTGAATTCCGAAACAGAAAAAGGAATAATCACCGCCGAATTCCGCTGCGCCGGCAAGAATCCTCCCCGCGAGGTGTTCCTGCGCCTGCCGCATCCGGAAGGCGTGCGCGCCGCCGCATGCGAAGGGGGTGTTTATGACCCGTCCGTCGAAACCGTGCGCCTCAGGCTCAGGGGCGGAAGGGCAAAAGTCACCTTGAGGTTCTAGAAAATCCAGGCGCGGCAGCGCAGGCGCGCGCGGCGGAAGCGGATTTTATCAGGAGGCGGAAGGCAGCAGGGGCGGCACGGGGCAGTCGAGGGCTGCCGCCACCGATCGCAAAAGCTCGGCCTCAACTATTCCGGTCTTGCCGTCGTGCGCGACACAATCGAAGCACGCATCCAGGAAATTTTTCTTTATGCCCGGTGCTGCGCCCGCGAGGGCGGAGAGCGCCCGGTCGGTCTGCTGGAGGCCGCATTTTTCCTGCGGCAGGATGGCGGCCGCCGGGCGCCCGGGGAGCTTGGCCGCCGCCGCGGAAAAAGCCTTCCCGGCGGCTTCCGCGCCGGCGCTGCCGTAGTACGCCAGGGTGGAAAGAACGACCTGCATGGCCGGCGCGAAAAGCTTTGGATCGGAAGATGCAATGCGCGACCTGTTAGCGCGTCCGGTCCAGATGCGGATGTTGGCCGCGACCACGGCCTGGGCCATGTATTCCAGGAGCGTGATCGAGCCGTCGGCTTCTACAAGAGCGCGCAGGTGCGCGGCAAAAGCCTTTAGGTCTTCAGCGCGCATCCCGCGCAGGGCGGAGGATGCCAGCTCGATCAGCGGCAGCAGCGATTCTCGCGCGCAGCCTTTTGCCTGAGGCTCCAGCGCCAAGACCGCGTTGTATGAGCCCTGGCCCGCTTTTTCCCTGATGTAAGCAAGCTGGCTGGAGCGGGCGCCCTTGTCATCAGAGAGCAGGATCGCCATGATAAGCGCTCGGGCGGAATCCGGAGTCCGCGCTGCCGAACGGAGCGCCGGCGGCAGCGCGGACAGCCAGAGCGCGGCCGACTGCAAGGCGCCCGAATCCATTTTGCCGACCGCGTCCAGGGCCTGTTTGGAGTTGAGCTCCGCCATGGGTAGCGGAGCGGCCCCTGCCATGGCGCCGCGGGCGGTTGCGGAGGCGAATGCGGCTCCGGAGGACTGGGCCTCTTCGTCAGCGAAAACCGGCCGGAGCTGGGTGCGCGGGAAGTTGCCGTTGAAGGAAGGATCAATCCTGCGCACGCGCTCCTCCAGGGCGGGGTGGGTGGACATCAGGCCGAAGAACGACCGCGCGAGCCCGTCGGCAAAGAAGAAGTGCGAGGCGTCCTCCGCGTTCGGGCTGTCAATCCTTCCGCCGAGCTCCAGGCCGCCGATTTTTTTAAGGGCGCCGGCCATGCCGCCCGGGTTGCGCGTGAACTGGACCGAGGCGGCGTCGGCCAAAAACTCGCGCTGGCGCGAGACGGCAGCCTTGATGAGGCGCGCGAAAAACACGCCGATGTATCCGATGACGGCCAGCGCCAGGCCGGCCAGGAGAATTGCGACAGAAGCCCCCCCTTTTTTGCTCCGGCCGCCGCCGAAGGACGAGCGGGATGGCTGGGCTGATATCCTGAAAATCCACCAGCCGATCAGGCTGATGAGCAAAATGCCGTGCAGGACCCCCATGAGCCTTATGTTGAGGCGCATGTCGCCGTTGAGGATGTGGCTGAATTCGTGGGCGATAACCGCCTGGAGCTCGTCGCGCGAGAGAAGGTTCATGCAGCCGCGCGTAACGCCGATGATAGCGTCGTTGGCCGAAAATCCGGCGGCGAATGCGTTGATGCTGGCGTCATCGAGGATGTAAACAGGGGGAGGTGGCATGCCGGAGGCGATGGCTATCTCCTCCACCACGTTCAGCAGGCGACGCTCGGGCTGAGACAGGGTGTCCGGGGATATGCGCCGCGCCCCGAACATGCGCGCCACGGCTTCGCCGCCCGAGGAAAGCATGCTTGTCTTGTAAAGCGTGCCGGCCAGGATAACCAGGATCGTGCCGCAGGCGGTCAAGATGAAGAAGTCGGGGTCCCATAATCGCACCGCTGCGGCAGCCCAGTCGCCGGCGGCGGTGGCGGGTTTTCCGGCGGCCAGAAAAATTGACGACAGCGCGGCGTAAACGGCCAGTATGATCAGGGCGACCGCGGCCATGAAAAAAAATACCAGGACGACGGTTTTGCGCCTGGCGCGTTCCTGGTGTTCAAAGAAGTCCATCTTTGCAAGAGGTCAGAAACAACCAAGGATTGGCAAGGATCCCGGCTGTCTGGAAGGTCGGGACAAATTTATTCTTCACCATCCGCGTTAATCAATGTCATCCTTGGTAAACATTCTTGGTTTTCTTCGCCGTTCCTCATGTTTAAGGCGCTATTTGCCTGTGCCGGTGAAAGACACCTTGACCGCTTCCTTTTCCACGGGGTTGGTGATCTCGAAAAGCTGCGCGGCCTGGAACCCGAGCATGCCGGCCAGGAGCACGGCCGGAAACGTCTCGCGCGCCGTGTTGTAAATCATGACCGAGTCGTTGTAGGCCTGGCGCGCGAAGGAAACCTTGTTTTCCGTGGAAGTCAGCTCCTCCATGAGGGACTGCATCGTCTGGTTGGCCTTCAGGTCCGGGTAGGCTTCCATCACCGCGAAGAGCCTGCCCAGCGCTCCGGTGAGCGCGGTTTCGGCGCCCATCAGGCCCTGGATGGCGGCGGCGTCGCCGGGATTGGCGGCGGCCTTCTGGCCGGCGGCCGAGGCCAGGTTGCGCGCGTTGGTGACGGCTTCCAGCGTGCCGCGCTCGTGCTGGATATAGCCCTTGGCGGTTTCCACCAGGTTCGGAATCAGGTCGTAGCGCCGCTTGAGCTGGACGTCAATCTGCGCGAAGGCGTTTTTGAAGCGGTTGCGCAGGGCAACCAGCTTGTTGTATATGGCTATCAGGACGATGGCCAGCAGGACTATTATGCCAAGCACGACCAGTGCGAACAAGCTCATCGGTATTCCTCCGGATTGAATGTTGATGCAATCTATGTTTAAAAAATAATACCAGCCGCCGCCGGCTTGTCAAATGCGTATTACAATGATATTTTCCGGGGCAGTCATGAAAAAGCCTCTGGTAATCGGGATAGGCGAAATACTTTGGGACATGCTCCCCTCGGGCAGGCAGCTCGGGGGAGCCCCTGCGAATTTTGCCTGGTTTGCCTCCGCGCTCGGGGCGCGAAGCTGCATCGTGAGCGCCGTAGGGCGCGACCGGGACGGCCGCGACATCCTCGGCCGGCTGAAAAAAATGGGGCTGAGCCGGCGATACATCGCGCGCGACAGCGCCCGCCCGACCGGGCTGGTGGCCGTTGCCCTGGACCGGGACGGCAAGCCGGAATACGACATACGGCGCAACGCGGCCTGGGATTTTATCCGCATGACCCCGGAGCTGCGCGCGCTGGCCGGGCGCGCCGACGCGGTCTGCTTCGGCTCCCTCGCCCAGCGCTCGCCGGCCAGCCGCGCGGCCATACGCTGTTTTCTTTCACACGTGCCCGCCCGGGCCTTGAGGGTGTTCGATATCAACCTCAGGCAGTCCTTTTACAGCCGCGCCACGGTTGAGGCCCTCCTCGGGCTCGCGAATATTTTCAAGCTGAACGACGAAGAGCTCGTTACGGTGGCCCGCATGCTGCGCCTCAGGGGCGGCGAGCAAGAATTGGCCGCTTCCCTCATGCGCAGGTTCCGGCTTGAAGCGGTCGCGCTCACCAGGGGCTCGCGTGGCGCCGTGCTTTATTGCCGGGAGGGCTCCTTTGAGGCCGCGGCCCTCGCGCCAATGGTTGTAGACACGGTCGGCGCCGGCGATTCGTTTGCGGCGGCCATCGTCATGGGTTTTTTGAACGGCGCCGGCCGGCAGGCGACCGTGGAATCGGCCAACCGCCTGGCCGCCTTCGTTTGCGGGCAACGCGGCGCCACCCCGGTGCTTGCGCGGTCCGTGCTCAAGGACTTGCGCCCGATTGCCCGGCGGCAAAAATAAGTTGCCGATCTTCATTGACACGGGCTTGGGAGCGTGTTAATAAGCTGCCCTTTGCGGATAATAAATTAAAGCGGGTTGATTCTCGCGTAATAATCCAGTATAAACCCGGGCAAGAAATGAGAAAAAAAGCAAACAAGAAAACAAAAAAAACACAGGCGCGCTCCGCCGCCAAATCTGCGATTCCCGCGCGCGGCAAATCGGGCCGCAAGGCCTTCAACATCACGGTGGACCAGCTTGCAAAAGGCAGCGGCGCGGTTAAGGGCAACAAATACCTTCCCCTTGCGGAAGCCAGGAAAAAACGCGATTTCCTGATGCGCCTGCGCGAGCATGTGACCGGCCAGATAAACTTCCTTGCAACCGACAACCTCAGCCGCTCGGATAAGGATAACGAGGTCAGCTACCGCTCCGAGGAACAGGGCACCGATAACTTTGACCGCGACTTCGCACTCAACCGCGTCAGCCTCGACCAGGACATACTCTTCGAGATAGACGAGTCGCTGAACCGCCTGGGCATGGGCACCTACGGCGTATGCGAGAGCTGCGGCAAGGGCATCGAGAAGCTGCGCCTCAAGGCCGTGCCCTATGCGCGCATGTGCATTGCCTGCAAGTCCAAGAGCGAGGCCGGCGGCAAAAAGTTCAAGACCTTTGAGTCCTCGCCTTATTTTCACTCGTCCGACAAGGCGTCCGCCGAGTCGGCCGCGGAAGATGAATGACATTTGAACCCTGATCCCCATCCGGTCGCAAGCTCACGCCGGCTGGCGGCCACGCTTTTGCTGGCTTTTGTGGTGCTGGCGGCCGACCAGATAACCAAGCACGCTGTGCGCTCGGCTTTCGTGCACGGCGAGTCCAGGGCGGTTATCACTTCGTTTTTCGACCTCACCTACGTGCGCAACACGGGCGCGGTGTGGGGCTCGCTCCAGAACCAGAACGAATGGCTGGCGATTTTATCGCTGGCGGTTCTCCTGCTGGCGGCCTTTTCCCATAAGTATCTTTCAGGGGGCAGGATGGTTTTCGCGGCGGCCCTGGGGCTGATCATGGGGGGCATCACCGGCAACCTGGTTGACCGCGTCAAGCTGGGGTGGGTGACCGACTTCCTCGATTTCTACTGGCGCGGCCTCCACTGGCCGGCATTTAATATTGCCGATGCCGCCATCTGCACCGGGGTGGGACTTTATTTGCTGGCGTCGTTCTGGCCGGTTATCACCCGCAAGGCCGGCCCGGCTGATCCTGCCTGAATTTCACGCTAACAACGCGCGCCTGGCCGTTGGAAAACCTGATTACAGAAACGTTCAACATTCAACATTTAACTTTCAACTATGAGCTTTGAACTGTGAGCTCTTAACTGTGAACTTTAAACCCCAAGTATATATCCTGGCCGGACCTACCGCCGCCGGCAAGAGCGACGTTGCCCAGCGCATCGCCGAGGAAAAATCATACGATATCCTTTCGGCCGATGCCATGATGGTTTACCGCGGCATGGATATCGGCACGGCAAAGCCATGCCGGGAATTACGCGATCGGGTCCGTTACTGGGGGCTGGACCTGGTGGCGCCCACGGAAGCTTTCAGCGCCGGGCAGTACCGCGCGTACGCCATTGAGGCGATCGGGAAATCGTTTGCGGACGGCCGGGAGATAATCATGGTCGGCGGCACCGGGCTTTACATCAAGAGCCTTACCCACGGCCTGGGGAAATTGCCGGCGCCCGACCCGGCCGTACGCGCCGCGGCGGAAGCGTTACTCAATGAAAAGGGGCTTGGCGCCCTCCAGGAGCTTGTGCGCGCGAGGACTCCTGAACTCTACGAGGCGCTGGCCGACAAGAACAACCCGCGCCGCCTCGTGCGCCTGCTTGAAGCATCGGACAAGGGGGCGGCGGGTGGAACATGGAAGGCGTTGGGCAAGGGGCCGAAAATCACGGGGTTATCCATGCCGAAGGCCATTCTCGATGAGCGGATCCTCCAGCGCGTGCGGAAAATGTATGCAAATGGCCTGCTGGAAGAGGCGGAGCGGCTCCTGGAAGAAGGCATCGAAAAATCCCCGACCGCCATGCAAGCGATCGGCTACGCCGAGGCTTTCGCGGTGCTGCGCAAAAAGATCACGGTCGAAGAGGCGGTTGAGCTGACCTGCCGGCGGACGCGCCAATACGCCAAGCGCCAGATGACCTGGTTCCGGAACCAGGCCGACGTGGACTGGGTAATGGTAGAGCCCGGAATGACGGTTGAACAAATCGCGCTCCAGGTCCGGAATTCATGGCGCCAATACGGCCCGGCCCCGATAGCTTCTTAAATGGTGAAGTCTATTCCGACCGGCTTTAATCCGTGATGGATAATACCATTTATTGAACCTACCTTATTTCGTTTGATAGTGTCTTTGTTGTCATCCTGTAAATCGGCTTTACCATGCATAGCTAATTCGTAAGACTTCAGTCTTGATTGGAGACGGCCTGACCACAGGCCGTATAAGACGGGACGAGGTCGTCCCGTCTCCATGGAAATATTCATATAGCTGAGGGGAAACAGTTATTCACCTTCAATCATTGGCATAATATTTTGTTTTTTCTAATTTTTTCCAAAACCGGAATAATCTTTCGTATTTTTATGAATCGAGCACAGCCTTCTTCTCCTCGGTTCCGCTGGTCTCCACGGTTGGAAACTCCGAAATTTGTATTTGCAGGTTGCCGTAAATAAACTATTATTCATGGCTTTACCAAGGGGCAAGAAATGCAAATACATCCCACGGCGCTGGTTAGTAAAAATGCGGAATTAGCAGATGATGTTGTCGTCGGACCCTATGCCGTCATCGAAGACAAGGTCCGGCTGGGCGCCGGTGTGAAGGTCGGCCCGCACGCAGTCATTTACCCCCATACCTCGGTCGCCAGCGGCTGCTCAATCCACGCCCACGCCGTCATCGGCGACCTGCCCCAGGACCTTGCCTACAAGGACAGCGTCAGCTACGTCCGCATCGGCCCCGGCACGACCATCCGCGAGGGGGTCACAATCCACCGCGGGACAAAGCCGGAAACAGTCACGGAAGTGGGGCAGAGCTGCTACCTGATGGCCAATAGCCACCTGGCGCACAATGTGAAGCTGGGCAACAGCGTCGTCATTGCCAACGGCGCCCTGCTGGCCGGATACGTCGAGGTAGGCGAGCGCGTTTTCATCAGCGGCAACTGCGTCATCCACCAGTTCGTGCGCATCGGGCGCATGGCGATGCTCGGCGGCAACAGCGGTATCAGCCAGGACGTGCTGCCGTTCTGCACCGCCGCCAGCGTTCGCCTCAATGTCACCGCCGGCCTGAACGTGGTGGGGCTGCGCCGCGCGGGTATATCCGCCGCCGACCGCCTGGTGGTCAAGCGCATATTTATGACGATTTTCCGCTCGGGTTTAAACATGTCCCAGGCGGCTGAAAAAGTCAGGAGGGAAATCCAGTCTCCCTACGCGACCGAAATGTGCGAATTCATTGAATCCTCAAAGCGCGGCATTTGCGGGTTTAAGTCCGGCCAGGAAGATGAAGACTGATGTCCGCAAATTCCAATATCCAATTTCCAAATCCCAAATAAATCCCAATGATAAAATTCGAATAATCAAACATTAACGGGATAGTTTCAGGATACAATGGGCCTTGCGCTCACAGCACCGGCATCATCAGATAGCAGACGTTTTCAGATATTTTGCGCCAGAGCTTCCTGCGCCGCCATTCGCGGGCGCTGATTTCGCGGCTTGAGGCGAAGTCGGCGCGGATGATCTCCTCCAGGCGCCCGGTGAACTCGCCGTCGAAGACAAGGGCGTTGGACTCGTAGTTTAGCCTCAGGCTGCGCATGTCCAGGTTGGCGCTGCCCACCAGCGCCGCGCGGCCGTCCGCGAGCAAGGCCTTCGCGTGCATGAAGGGCGGCTTCCTCTCGAATATCCTCACGCCCGCGTCGAGGAGCTCCTCGTAAAGCGCTTTACTGGCCAGGCCGGTGTAGATGTGGTTGTTCTTCTCCGGCAGCAGCACTCGCACATCCACGCCGCGCGCGGCTGCGGACTTGAAAGAGCGGAGGATGTCCTGGCTCGGGACGAAGTAGGGCGTCACGACCAGCAGCTCGCGGCGCGCCCAGTTAATGCACTCGAAGAACACCTTGGCGGCCGCCTCCATTTCCTCCGGGGTGGGCCCGCTGCTGACCACCCTGGCCAGGGCCGGCCCGGCCGGGGCCAGAGCGGGGAAGTATTCCGGCTGCAGCAGCTCGCGCGGGCTTTCGCCGGTCATGAAATGCCAGTCGTCGAGGAAGGAATACTGGAACTCGTGCACGACCGGCCCGCGGAACATGAAGTGATAATCGCGGATGGCCGGAGCGGCCGGGCGGCTGAGGTTGTCGTTGCGCAAGTTTATGCCGCCGGTGAAGGCGGTTTCGCCGTCCACGACCAGGATTTTACGGTGATTGCGCAGGTTTATCTGCAGCTGCCGCTTCAGGAGGTTGGCCTGCGTCCAGCCGTGGATGCGCATGTTGGGTGCGCGGGAGTAGCGCTCGAACAGTCCGCCGACAAACGCGGCGGTGGATCCGAACACGTCGTACAGGAAGCGCACCTTGACTCCTTCGGCGGCCTTGGCGGCCAGGAGTTCCATGAATTTGCGGCCGGTGTCGTCGTTGCCGATGATAAAGGTCTGCAGGTGGATGTGGCGGCGGGCCCCGGCGATGGCGGCGAGCATGGCCGGATAGGCCTGGTCGCCGTCCACGAAGGGGGTGGCGCTGTTGCCGGCAAGGAGCGGAGTTTCCGGCGTCAGGCGGTCGAGGGTGCGGTTCAGGTAAATGCAGCTTTCGGCGTCCTTGCCGGAAGCGAGGAATTCGCGCGCGCACTGCAGCATGGCCCCGGAGATGGCTATTTCGGCGCGGGTCTGGCGCTCGGCCTGCAGGCGGCGACTGGCCTTCTGCTTGCGCAGGGCCTTGCGCGGTACGCGGTTTATGCCGAACATCAGGTACAGGAGCGGGCCGACGACCGGGAAAGACCATGCCACGAAAATCCATAGAATGGTGGCCGCGGATTCGCGCCGGGTGGTCAGGCAGCTGTAGCAGACCAGCAGGAAAATGCCCACGTGAAAGCCAATTTCAACGGGAAGCCAGGACAAGACGTTTGCGGCTTCCCAGTTTGCGAAAAGAGTCATAGTCAGCACCGGAATATTTATGTTTCCAAACGAGCATAGTTTAATTATTATTAAATTGAAACTATAAAATCATAAACCGCGCGGGCGATGAGCGAAAGCATACACATTCTCTGCATCCTGAACCCGACCTCCGGGAACGGGCTCGGCCGCCAGCGCTGGCCGGCGGTCGTCTCGCTCCTTGAAGAGTTAAACATAACGCACGAGCTCTTCATGGTTGACGGCGAGCCGCTGGCGGATGCCGTCTGCCGGAAGATGACCGCGGCCGGCGCGGGAGAATACGGCGTCGTCTGCGGCATCGGCGGCGACGGCACCCATTCCCAAATCATCAACGGCCTGATGCGCTTCCGCGCGGAAAACCCGGCCCGCAAGCTGCCGCCCTACGCCCTCATACCGCTCGGGACCGGTAACGACATCGCCAAGTCGTTCGGGCTCGGCGCGCGCGAAAATGTCTTCGCCAGGGACCTGCGCCGCGCCGTGGCGACGATCCGCTACGGGGCTGACTATTACCTCGACATAGGCAGGATGGGGGATCTTTACTTTGTCGACGCCCTCACCATCGGCCTGGATTCGCGCATCCTGGAGGAGCACAACCGCTACAAGAACGAAATCATTAAATACCCGCTCCTGCGCCGCATCATCAAGGGGAACATCCTCTACACTTTCTGCATGGGGCTCAGGTTCTGGAACCACGATCCGATCGAAGCCGAGGTCGCCGTCGATGGCTCCCCGTGGTACAGCGGCCCGGTTCTCAACCTGGTTGTCAACAACACGCGCATCTACGGCGGCGAGTTCGTCATCTGCCCGGACTCGTTTGCCAACGACGGGCTTTTCGAGGCCGTGGTCTTTGCGGGCCACTACGATTACCTTGCCCGCTACCTCCTGGCCCTGCGCGGCAACCCGCGCGAAATCCAGCGCATGGCGGACAAGCTCAGCCGGGTTTCAACCTGCAAGCGGGGCGCCGAGATCAGCATACGGCTCTCGCGGCGGGAGGCCGTGCAGTACGACGGCGAAATGCTCACCACCAGCGACAGGTTCGATATCAAGGTGATTCCGCGCGCCATCCAGCTGAAGATACCGGCCGAACAAAGGTTTTGAGAATGAACGAAAGCAAATCCAGAATGAAGGATTTCCGGCGCCGGGCGGAGCGCGTCACCCGGGAGATCATGGCCCGCCTGCCGGAGGAGCTGCGCGCGCAGCTCGATTCCGCCGCGGTTGTTTTGCAGGAGCGCCCTGACGCCCGCCAGCGGGAGGAGGGCATCGAGGGCGACTGCCTGGGACTCTTCACCGGCCCGTCGCTGCGCGACGGCGACGACAACGCACCCCTGCCGCCCCAGATCTTCCTTTTCCTGGAAAATATCCACGAGGAGTCGCTCGCGAGCGGCAGGAGCTTCGGCGATGAGTTGCGCCGGACCTTCCTGCACGAGCTCGGACACTACCTCGGCCTGGACGAGGACGACCTGCGCCTGAGGGACGTGGATTGAAATCCGCCCTGCGCGGCATGCCGCCGGCATCGTGCCGGTTAATTTGTCATTTCCACGCACCCGGGTTGGGGTCGGGATTGTTGAACTCATTTGGGAACTTACCCTCGGCCACGCCCCCGCATTGGTCATCTTCCGGCGGCGGCAGTTTCCATGGC
>Ga0172380_10004794_pt1 | contig 17015 bp, 29 predicted proteins | sample Leawe162metaG_FD_119747 | JGI IMG/M metagenome (GOLD analysis project Ga0172380, IMG submission 119747) | Leachate microbial communities from a municipal landfill in Southern Ontario, Canada - Leachate well 162 metaG | ecosystem: Engineered > Solid waste > Landfill > Unclassified | place...
CACCCGGACGCACGGTCCCTGCTGGACCCGTTCGTGAAGGTCTCGATCGGTGGCTGACGTGCTGGCCGCAATGACGGCACTCGCAACGATGCTCGACGCCGACGACGCCAAGGTCCGTGGCTACGTCGGCAACCAGGACGACCCGACCGTCCCCTGCTGGATCGTCATGGTCCCGGCCGTCGACTACTTGGAAACGTTCGGCGGGGACGTGAAATTGACGTTCACTGTCCGGTACCTCGTGGAGCGCACGAACGAGGTAGCCGCGCAGGAAGACGTCGCGGCGGTCATGGCAACCGGGGCCGCGTCGGGGACCCTCAACGCGATCATCGACGCCGACGACACGCTCGACGGCGAGGTCGACTGGACGGCCGTTCTGCGCGCCCGAAACTTCGGTTCCTACACGTACGGCGACGTCACGCACCTTGGCTGCGAGTTCGACGTCGAGGCCGGCGCTTCCTAACCACTCACCCATCCAGGGCGTGTCGCTTAGCGGCATTGCCCGCTGCTGTCACGCCCACCTGAATGGAGCACGAACATGGCAAAGTCCCACGGCAAGAAGACGTACCTGAAGATCGGCACGGTCGTCGTGTCCGGTCAGTCGAACTCGGTGTCGGTTGACGGCGCCGTTGCGGCGGACGACGCCACGCCGTTCGGCGTGGAGGACGAGGAGTTCCTCGCTGGCCTCGGATCCGGCGCGATCAGCGCTGCCGGCTTCATCGAGTCGTCCAACGCGGCGACGCTGGAAGGGCTCAAGGGCACGATCACGACCTACGAGTACGGTCCGGCAGGCAACACGACGGGTTCGATGAAGAAGTCCGGCAACTGCCTGGTGACGGCCTGCAACTACTCGGCGACCCCGACCGCCGCAGCGGCGTTCACGATCACCGCGACCAGGTCCGGTGCGGAGACGGTTGGGACGTACTGATGCGGATTGGTCGCAGCACGGTCAAGGCGACGATCACGTTGGAGGACGGCACTGTTCTGGCGACACCAGACGATGACCGCCCGTTTGACCGCATCCAGTTTGAGCGGAAGTTCGACCGGTCGTGGCCGCCCGTTGAGGAGGACGAGAAGGATCTCGACGAGGACGGCGACCCGAAGGTCAAGATCGACCTGTCGGATGACCTGTTCCTCTTCATGGCGTGGGTACAGCTCAACCGCCAGGGGCTTGCGTCGGGCGCGCTGAAGGCGTCCGACTTCGACGCGTGGCTAGTGAACGTCGTCGACGCGGAGTGGGAGTTCGTTGTCCCTGAAGCGGCGGCGCCTGGTGCTGATGTCGCCCCCCCTACGGACCCGGCAGCGAGCGCTACCGCATAGCGGAACTCGTTGTCGACACGGGCAGACCGTGGGAGGAGCTGGAGATGATGCACGACGACCAGCTCGCCGCGATCGACCTGGTCCTGTTCTTCCGGCGTAGTCCCCGATGAACCTGCATATCGAGAACGCGTCCGACCTGATCAACCGGATCAGTCGCTTCGACAAGGACATCTACAAGGAACTCCAGAAGCAGATCCGCGCGGTCACTACTGAAGTGAAGAACGACGCCGAGTCGCTTGAGCCGGTCGGCAAGGCTCTGTTCGGAACGATGGGCGGCGACCAGGTCTCTGAGGGCTGGGGTGGTTGGACCGCCAGGCGCGACGGTCGTGATTTGTCGTTTGACGGCAGCGATGCGGGCCTCCGCGGCGGCATGAAAGTTCAGGTCCGTAAGACGACGCACCGCACGTCCGCCGGCAACGCTTACGGCGTGGTTGGCAAGGTGCTCGCCCCGAACAACCCAGCAGCGGCGATCTTCCTCCTGGCTGGATCGAAGAACCCGAACCGCAGGCCGGGTTGGGGTGGCAACTTCAACGCCGAGCTGAACCGCCGTTTCGGCACCACGTTTCCCCGCGGTTTGACGACAGCGTGGCGACGAGGCTACGCGGGCGCAGCCGCCCGGATCGACGCTGCCGTTGAAGCCGCGCGCGCCGCGATCGTCGGCTGACCTACCCACCGTTCGCACCACCGAGCCCTGACGGGAGGTCGGTCGATGCCGCGTCCCATCAACATCGTTCTCAAGGGCGACTACACCGACCGCGACGTCAAGCGGGCGATCAAGGATCTTCAGTCGCTACAGGCGCAGGGCGGCAAGACAGCGTCGGAGATGTCGGTCCTGAACAAGCAGGTCTCGGGCTTCTCGTCCTCCTTGAAGAAGTCGTTCGCAGGCCTTGGCGCAGGTCTTGCGGCAGGGTTCGGGCTGTCGGCGATCAACAACCAGATCGGCCAGGCTATAGGCGCGGCGTCAGATCTGGCGGAGTCGCAGTCGAAGGTTAAGGCCGTCTTCGGTGACTCCGCGGCGTCTGTAGATCTGTGGGCGAACAGCGCGACGACGGCGCTGCTGATGTCCAAGCAGGCAGCGTTGGAGAACGCATCGACGTTCGGCAACCTATTCCAAGCGTTCGGTGTTGGCCGCGATCAGGCCGTCACGATGAGCAAGTCCCTCGTGTCGCTGGCGGCGGACCTGGCGTCGTTCAACAACACGAGTGTCGAGGACGCGATCCTGGCGCTGCGCTCCGGTGTATCGGGTGAGATGGAGCCGCTGAAGCGGTACGGCGTGGCGCTGCTGGACACCCGCGTCAAGGCCGAGGCCTTGGCGATGGGCCTGTACAACGGCAAGGGGCAGCTCGACGTTGCTGCACGCGCTCAGGCGTCGTACTCGTTGATCCTGAAGGACACGGCCCTCGCTCAGGGCGACGTGGAGCGCACGGCGTCGGGGTACGCGAACACGATCCGGTCCGTGCAGGCGGCGGTGGAGAACGCACAGGCCAGCATCGGCCAGGGATTCGTGTCCGCCATTCAGGCGTCGTCAGAAGCGGTTGGCGGCCCAAAGGGGCTGACCGCGCAGATTGAGGGCTTCGGGCGCGGCCTGGGTGGAGCGGTCGAGCAAGCCGGAGACCTGGCAGCAAAACTGAAGTTGCTCGGCGATGCGAGCCTGTCGGCGCCGGACGAGTACGACGAGTCGGGCTGGCGCAAGTTCGTCATGACTATTCCGCTTCTCGGTCCGTCGCTCGCCGGGCTGTCGCTCCTTCACGAGAACTTGGCGCGCTCGGAGGGCGAGGCGGCGATCGCGGCGCAGGCACTTGCTCAGGACCAGGCCGACACCGCGATGCAGCACCGGTTCGTCAGTGACGCCGTACGTGGCACGACGACGGCGTTGGACGCCGAGACCGATTCCGTGACGAAACTCAAGGACGAGCTCGCGAAGCTGAACCGGGGCCTTGACCACATGTCGGCCCGGTCGTCCGTCGAGGCCGCGATCGACGCGTTCGCAGGCGCGGACACGCAGGGCACGCGAAAGTGGAAAGACAAGCACGGCAAGACCCACACGTCAACGTTCACCAAGCAATTCCAGACGGACTGGAACTCCGAACGCGACACGTTCAACTTGGGGACGGCAGCCGGTCGTAAGGGCCTGGATTTGGCCTCGGCGTTGATCTCCGCGACGCAGGCTGAGGCCGCGACGGAGTACGACCCAAAGACGGGTCGGGGTAGCCGGAAGGCGGCGCGGGAGACATTCGCGTATGGCCGCCGGAATCTGGTTGACCAATTGGCGGGAATCGGCGTCCCGCGGTCGGAGGCTCGAGCATTCGCCCGCGCCAACCTCGCGACCCCGGCGTCGTATCAGCGGGTGACGAACAACAACACGTACATCCAGCAGATGACAGTCAACACGAAGAACGCCCAGGAGGCCGGCATCGTGGTCGCGACGACGGGTCGAATGACAGCGAACTCGACACGTCCGAAGACGACGCCGCGTGGCGCGTCACCCGCGTTCGACTCGACAGTGCCGGACGGTGACCGCACCGGCCCCACCGCCACCGACCGCGGCCTAAGCCCGGCGTCCTGATGTTGTCCCTGTCGGTGTCACGGACGTCGCTGGGGCGAGTGCCGTTGACGGCCGCCGACTCGACACAGGTAGGCGCGACGGTCATGGACTGGTCGCCGGGTCTCGTCGTACGGGACATGACGATCGTGAAGTCGAAGTGGGCGGACGGCGGTGTCGTTACCCATTCCCGTGACGACATCGTCACGATGACGCTGTCCCTGTTCCTGCGTGCCGGGTCGCTCACGGCGTCACGCCTGCTCGCGGAGGAGTGGGCCGAAGCGCTCGGTCAACTCGACTACACGATCACGGAAACCTTGACCGCTGGCGCCCGCGCGTTCGCAGCGATGCCGGCGAGCGTCGACATCACGGCTAATCCGAACCATTGGCGGGCCGGGATCGTGTCCGTCACGGCATCTATCCCGCGGAATCCCTGGCCGTGAGTACTCGGATGATCACACGGACCTCGCCGCAGTACGCGGCACCAACGCTTGTCGCTGGCAGGGCTCTGCCGCGCTCGGTCTGGGTGCCGACGGGTCCGCCAGTCCGGGAGGACTGGGGCACGCTGCGGGTCGAGATCGGCGCGACATGGGAGTACGACCCTGAGGCCGCCCCGGGTGACCCGACGATGGTCAAGACCGTCGCCGGCACGGACTACACGGAGTTCCGTGGCGCCCGCACGCTGATCGAGATGCTGTCGTGGGCGGACCCGTTTGGGGAAGAGGACGGTCAGATCACCATTCCCGCGATGACGCCGTGGGACGTGGTCTCTGCGACGTCGTGGGGTGGACCGATCCCACCGGGCACGAATATCGACATCTGGCGGGTGCTTCCGCCGTGGCTAGCGGCTGTTCATGCGACTAATCACCCGACTGGAGAGGTCGGCTACTGGCATGGCGTGATCCTCGACCCCGAGATCTGCGACGGTGACGGACAACCGGACGGGGCGACGTACCAGCTCGCGGGCGCGATGCTGGCCGAGATTTCCACGCGCGGTCACATGCCGCAGCCCCTCGACGACTCCCGCGACATCGGCCAGGTGCTCGCGCAGGCGTGCGACACCCGCGATTCCTACTCCCGCCCGAATCAGGGCTGGCGGTTCGACTTCGAAACCGACGAGACCGGTATCGAGGTCCGGATGCGGGGCTCCTCCGGCCAGTTCGTCGTGGACTTCATGCGGGACGTTCTCGCGGTCGCCCGGGACGCCGGGCACACGTGGACGATCGCCCGCGCCTACGGCGAGGACGGGTTCCTCCAGCCCCGCAAGTACTTCCTGTACGACGCCTCGACGCCGGTCGCATCAACGACGATCCGCGGCGGGATGCCGGGCTGGCAGTTCGCGCCGCGCTCCGATGTGACGCAGGACCCGAACGCGATCTTCGGTGCGGGCACACGGCGTGACGGCGGCTACTGGTCGGGGATGGTGTACCCACTGCTGGCGGAGATGACGCCGCCCACCTATCCGGGGCCGCTCGCGTTGACGGACACGGGCGACGACGTGACGGCGTTGCAGGGCCGGTTGCGGTTGTCGGGCTGGCCGGATGTGTCGCCGACGGGTGTGTTCGACGCGGACACGGTCACGGGCCTGAACGCCATGTATAAGGCGGCGGGTCACGCGCAAACCGGCGAGATCGAGACCGAGGACGACTGGGACCTCGCGTGGTCGACGGACACGGGGACGACGGACCTGTCGTCCGGCTACCGACGCCCGCTGGCCCGTGACACGACCGTTGAGCGGTGGACGTACTACGCGGACGGGTCGATCAGCGGGGAGAACCCATACCACGACGCGGCGATCCTGCCCGTTGACGCTGACTTGTCGTACGGCGACCGGATCTCACGCGGCCGGGCAACGACGAACGCGAACCGGCTCGTCGCGGACTTTGCTGATGGACCCCTCGTGATGGGTGAGGCGACGCTGACGATCGACCCGGCGGACATGTCGCGCATGGATCTACGCGAGTGCGGGCAGCTCATCGTCGACTACACGCCGGCTGGGGCCGAGGACGGATCACAGGCCCTCGCGTTGCGGATTGCTCGCCGGGAGATTCAGCCCGAGTCGGACGCCCTCCCGTTGTCAATGACGCTGGCGACACGCCCGTATCCAGCACTCGACTTGGCGACGCGGTTGGACCGTGACCGGTCGGCAGCGGCGAACCCGGCCCGGTCGTTCTACTCGCAGTTGCATCGGGCGCAGCGTCCGTGGAAGGACGTCAACGGCTGGGACTCGGAGTCGGGCGCGGGCATCATCCGGTCGTTGCATTGCGCGGCGGGTGAGTGGACGGTCGTGAAGTTCATCGGCGCGCAGCGCGGTTCGATCATGGCACTGAAGGCGAACTCGGACCCGGCGAGCCGGTACGCGATGGCGCTGTTCGGGGACGAGATCGACGCGGCCGGGGTGGAAGCCCTGGTCGAGCTGCCGTTGACGGAGGCTCCGACGACGTCGGGCTGGTGGGCTGAGGTCGCTGAGTCTGACCTTGAGGATGCGGCGTGGATCGACTCGTGGGGCATGTACACGCAGGCGTGCGGCTACTACCCGTATGCGGAGTCCGATGATCCGACGCCGGACACGTCGGGGAAGACGCGCGACTTCGACACGTACACGTTCGAGTCGCTGAAGCCGCCGTGGCTGTGGCTGGCGATCTGGTCGGAGGACGAAGCGGACTACGACGTGACGATGCGCGTCGCGACGGCCCTGGACTGACGTGGCAACGTTCGCGGTCGTCGGGTCGACGACGTTGAACACGGCGGCATCGACGGATCCGCAGTCGTGGACTGTCCCGCTGCATGGCGATGCCGAGGTCGGCGACTACATGCTGCTGGCGCTGCTCGGTTCCGGTTTCGACAGTCGCGCGAACTCGAGCGTTGATGCTCGGCTGACGACGACGTTCGATGCGACGTCCGGGTACGCGGGCGGTTTCGGTGAGGTCACGGACTTGTCGGATGTGGAGTTCACGTCGGCGGGCATGTCGCCGGGTCTGGCGGTCGTGACGGTCGTGCGACCGTCGGCCGGTTTCGGTGTGTTCGCAACGGATTACTACGAGGGTGTGCCGGCGGTGTCGCAGGCGGGCCGGTCGTCGGCGACGGATGCGTTGTTGTGGGTGTCGGCGCAGTGGGGTTTCGACGGCAGCGTCTCGCTGGACCCGCCGTTCGGTGATGTCGTGGGCAGCGTCGATGACGGCGGCGGGTCGAAGAGCCTCTTGTCGGTCGCGGAGTGGCATGGGTCTCCGCCGGCCGGCGTGCTCGACGCGACCGGCGTCGACCTCTGGGTCAACCAGGGGTGGGTCGTGCTGGGCCGCACAGCCGCCCGCCCGTATCTGCGTCAGCGCCAGTCGCCGCGTGCTAACCCGCGCGTGTCCCTGAACCATCCGAACCTGCGCGTTCGGCAAGTGATCCCGTAGGCCTAGGAGGCGATCGTGGCTGATCCGATCATTGACGTTCCGGCGACGGAGAACGTCGTCATGTACGGCGGGCGCACGTTCGACCGGACGTGGCTGCTGCAAGACGAGGCCGGCGACCCGATCGACCTGACCGGGTTCTCGGGTTCCGCGCTCGTCAAGGAAGCGACGACGGACGCGGACGGGGACGCGGTCCTGACGTTCACAACGACGGACGGGTCGATGGTCCTCGGCGACGCGGCGGGCACGATCCGCCTGGTCAAGTCGAAGACGGCGACGGCCGCGTTCCAGGTGGTGTGCGCGCACACCGACACGGAGTTCAAGTGGGACTCGCAGGTCACGGACGGCGACGGTGTCTCGTCGCCGGTGCATGACGGGTCATTCACGCTGATAGCGATGGACACCCGATGACGTCGGTCATCTCGCAGCCGAGGATCCTGACGGTCCGGTCGACGGGTGAGACGACGGTTCTCGCGGTCGCGACACCGACGGTCGCCACGGTCGTTGCGTCTCCCGGTCCGCCCGGTGCGACGGGGGCTACGGGCGCTGACGGGGTCGGCGTTCCGGCCGGTGGCACCACGGCCCAGGTGCTCGCGAAGATCGACGCGACGGACTTCAACACGGAATGGGTCGACCAGACCGGCGGCGGCGGTTCGCTGCCCTCGCAGACCGGTAACGGTGGCGCGGCCCTGGGGACGGACGGCACCGACGCGGCTTGGGTGCGGACTATCACGGCGGCGAACACGGGCGGCGGCTCGTCGGAGGTCGCCGCAGAAGACGGTTTGGCGTACACGGCGTGGTCGGGTCCGGGTGGCGAGGGCACGGGTACGTCGGCGGATGACACGGGCGCCCGCGTGAGTGCCCTTGATGGCGCTAATGAGGCTGAGGTTCGTGTGAACCTCGACGGCACGGTGGAGATCACGGCGACCGGCGCGCTCAAGGTCAACACGGTCGAGGTTGACGTGTCGGGCGCGGCGACGGATGACGTGCTCGCGTTCGACGGGACCAAGTTCGCGCCCGCAGCACCCAGCGGCGGTGGGGGTGGCGGGATCGCGTCGACCATTGTTGACGCGAAGGGCGACCTCATCGTCGCGACAGCGGCAGATACGGTCGCCCGCGTCCCGGTGTCCGGCACGAACGGGTGGGTGCTGACGGAGGATTCAGGCGAGGCGGCGGGCGTCAGGTGGGGACCTGGACCGGGGCTAGTGCTCGTCGGGGCTGGCGCTCCGTCGGGCGCATCGTCGTTCAACATCACCGGTTTCACGTCCACCTACAACGACTACCGGCTCCTCATGCGGTTGACCGGCAGCACGAACATCATCCTCAAGGCCAAACTTTCTGTTAGCGGCACGCCGTCATCGACGGGCTACGACTGCACGCGGGCGTTCTGGGGTAGCACGGACGCCAGCGACGACAACCAGCAGGGAACTGACGAGTGGATGTGGTCCGCCGTCGGCGCGACCCCCGGCGCTTTCAGCTTCGACATCTTCTCGCCCGCACTCGCCGAATCCACGCTGTATGACGGGATCGCTAGGCAGTTCTACTCAACCGGGGCCCTCTGTGTCCTCGCGGGCGCGCACTCCGCGGCCACGGCCTACGACACGATCACCATCACCCCGGACACTGGCACGATCACGGGCCGGTGGCGGCTCTACGGGTACGCGAAGTGACCCCCGACCCGTCGACTGGAGGCTGACCCGCCGTGACCGATGCACACGAGCCCCACGATCCGTCGACGTTCGCCGTCCGCGCGGAACCCGTGCCCGTGCAACTCACGCGCATGGAAGGCGTCCTCAACCTCATCGCCTACCGCATCAACGAGCTAGCCGCCACAGTCAGCAAGCACGACGACGAGATCAACAAGCTCAAGCTGTCCACGCAGCGCCTCGACGACGATGCGAAGGCCGGCCGTGAGACGGCGATCGCCCTCGCAGAAGCCTTGAAGGAAGCCGACGAGGCCCGGCGTGCACGGTCGGGTGAAACCTGGACCCCCTTTCAGCGCGCGTTCGTCGCGATTTCAGCACTGACCGCGATCGCCGCCGTCGTGCTCACCCGCCTCGCCTGACCCAACCAGTCCCCGCACGTCCAGCCCTCACGGGAGGTACACGCATGTTCCGATCGAAGAACTTCCGCAAGGCCATCTACATCGCCTCGACCCCGATCTCGGCGGTCCTCATCGTGGCGGGAGTCGAGTCGTCCGCGGCGCTCGCCTATGTCGGCGCTGGACTCGCGGTCGCCAACATCGTGATGGCGTACCTCAACGTCCCCGGCGACGACGACGGCGACGGAGTGCCTGACTGATGGCCCGCCTCTGCACCGCCGGCGCGACGTTCCGCGACCAGCTCAACCGCCGCTTCCCGAAGCGCGACAAGCGGTCCGACGGGTGGATCGGCGACGCCGCACACTCGACGCGGTTCTCGTACCACAACCCCGACAAGAACGGCATCGTCTGGGCGACCGACACCGACGAGAACATGGGCGTCGGGACGTGGCGCAACGGCCGGACCTGCAAGCGGCTCGCGAACCAACTGCTCGCCTACCAGCGGTCCGGGCTGCCCGGATCTGACCGGGTCCTGCACGTCGTCTACGAGGACCGGGTCGCGTCCGGCACGTACCGCAAGTGGTGGTGGATCTGGCGCGGCAAGGGCTACGGGCACACCATCCACATGCACGTCACGTGGAAGCAGGGCAAGGGGTACGACGCCCGACTGTTCCCGCTGCCCATCCTCGCCACGACCAAGGCCCAGATGCGGGCGTGGCAAAAGCAGCTCGACGACGCAAACTCCAAGTAGCCCCGCCAGCACCGGAGGCAGCATGTCGTTCAAGGAAGCACTCACCGTCCAGATCGCCGCAGCGTCGAAGGGCCCACGGTGCACCGTGTGCGCGCTGCAAGACACGCTCGACCCCGCGGACTGGAACGACCTGTGCGCGAGCATGGCCGAGTCGTCCATCCCGCACACCGTCATCTACCGGGCGTTGAAGTCGATGGATGTTCACGTCGGTGACGGCGCCATTGCGCGTCACCGCAAGGGCGAGTGCAAGCACCGATGACCGGGCCCCTGTCGCCGGAGGCACTCGGCCAGCAGCAGCACGTCGACGAGTTGCAGGCCGCACTGGACCGGGCCAACCGCGACATCAGGAAGTACAAGGCGCGCAACGACCGGATAGCGGCGGTCACGATCGACGCCTGCCGTGATGCGGTCCTCGCGCACCCGCTGGACCGTGTCGTCCGCCCACCGCGCGACCGGCGAACCAAGGGTGCGGAGGTCGCGCTCCTGCACATGACGGACTGGCAGGGCGCGAAGGTCACCCCGTCGTACAACACGCCTGTCATGCGGGAGCGAGTCCACCGGTACGTGGACAAGGTTGAGCGCATCGTCACCATCCAACGCGCCGACCACCCCGTCAACGCCTGCACGCTCGCGCTCGGCGGCGACATGATCGAAGGCTTGTGGAACTTCCCGACACAGCCGTTCGAGATCGACATGACCCTGTTCGAGCAGTTCGTGACCGTCAGCAACCTCATCGTCGAAGTGACACGCCGGCTGCTCGGGATCTTCGACACGGTCACCGTCGTCCCCGAGTGGGGCAACCACGGGCGGCTCGGCTCCAAGCGTGACGCCGTGCCCAAGGCTGACAATGCCGACCGGATGACGTACGAGCTGGCCCGGCAGGTCCTCGTCGCGTCGGGCGAGACGCGGCTCACCTGGCAGGACTGCCCCGAGGACATTCAACGGCTCCAGATCGGCAACTACCGGGCGCTGCTCATGCACGGGGACGAGGTCGGCCGGGCCGGTTTCGCTGCCCCGTCCGCGTGGCAGGCCGCCGGCAACCGGTGGAAGGCCGGGGCGTACGGCTGGGACTTCCAAGACATCTACCTGGGCCACTACCACCGTCACGCGCAAGAGCCGCTGTCCGACGGCCTGGGCGCGATCTACTGGACGGGCAGCACCGAGTCGGAGAACCGGTACGCGCGGGACTCCATGGCCGCGTCCGGTGTCCCGTCGCAGCGGCTCCACTTCATCGACCCCGAACGCGGCCGCGTGACGACCGTGCACCAGGTCTGGCTCGACGCGTGAAGGCCCACGTCCAGGTCGGCGAAGTAGTGGTCCGCTGGGCCGCGAAGGACGGCCGCGAGGTCCGACGGATGCTGACCGCCGCTGGGTCCGTCGCGCTCGCCCTCGCCAAACCCGACGAACCGGAACAGGTCGACAAGGCGCCGCTGGGATTCGCAGCGAGCGAACTCGACCCAGACCGGTAGTACGCGTAGAATCTGACCCGCGAAGCCGGCGCTCACAACTGAATCCCCAAGCCACACGTACCGGGTACGGGCGGGCCTCCAAAACCTGCCTTGCTGGGTCCGACTCCTAGGTGTGGTGCTCCCATCCAGTCCGTTTCGACGGCTGGACCCGACGGGGTTAGGCCCCCGTCCGACCGCCCCCCGTAGCCCACAAGGCTGCGGGGGGCGGCTTTCGTCGTTGGGGGGTCGTTGGATTCGGACTCGATCAGGCGTACGATCGCAGCGGTCTCGGCGTGGAGGCCGTCCGCTGGTACAAGGGCATGTTCCCTAAACGAGCAGCCAAACGGCAAGGCTGGTGATGGTGGGGCAACTCACCTGAGGACCGGTCTGGCTGGCGGCTTAAGAACGAGGCGTCGCTACACGCCTACTCCGCGCCGAGACCGCCTGTCGCACCCCCGCGTCTACCCTCAGGCCATGCTCAGCGACAGGGACCGGGGAGTGCTGGACGTCGCCGGCCGGTTTTACCGGACCCAAGGCGCCCGCGAGGAAGCCGTCCGTGTTGAGCTCGGACTGACGTACACCCGGTACGCGATCCTCCTCAACCGACTCCTCGACGACCCCGACGCCTGGGCCTACGCACCCGGCACCGTCCAGAGGTGGCGACGAGCACGGAGACAGGGGACTGAAGCGCGCGAGGCCAGGGCACGACGGAGGGTGGGCTAAAGGCTGTACCTGAGGCTGTAGTTCGGCCCGCCGTTCAGATCCACAAACGCTCACCCACGTTGGGGCGCAACGTGTTACTAAGAGCCCCCGGTCAGGTTTGAACTGACGACCTACCGCTTACAAGGCGGTAGACGCCCCCTCATGCCATGCCCTAGAATCGTTGCGTACCAACGGTTGCGAGGGGCCTAGACATACCCTGGTACGGCCTGCTGTGGCTGTACCCGTGGCTGTACCTGGAGGGAGCACGACGATGGCGAAGCGATCGGGCCGGCGAACGGCCGGCGACGGGGCACTGTTCCAGCGCGCCAACGGCCTGTGGGTCGCGAGCATCGACCTCGGAATCATCGACGGCAAGCGCGTCCGGTGGAGCGGATCGTCGATGAGCAAGGAACGCGCCCTCGCCAAACTGCGCGAGGCTCGGTCCGAGCACGAGACCACCGGCTCCGTTGGCAAGCGGTCACAGACCGTCGGCGACTGGCTCGACCACTGGTTGACCGAGATCGTCCGCCCGACCAAGCGCCCGAAGACCTACGCCGAATATGAGCGGTGCGTCCGCCTCCACCTCAAGCCAAGGCTCGGGCGTGACCGTCTCCACGCCCTGACGCCTCAGCGGGTCCGCACGGTCGAGCGGGCCATCGCTGACAAGTACACGGCGGCCACGGCGAATAACGTCCACCGCTGCCTGCGGACGGCTCTCGCCGCAGCCGTCAGTGACGGTCTGGTGGCCCGGAACGCCGCCGAGGCTGTCACCCCACCCACGCCGGGAGAATCCACCAGAGGTGCCCTGACGGTCTCGCAGGCCACAGCCCTGCTCGCAGCCACCGCGGCCGACCCCCTCGGCTCCCGGTGGGCCTTCGCACTCCTGACCGGCACCCGCCAGGGTGAGGCGCTTGGCCTGGAGTGGGACCGCGTCGACCTGGCCGCCGGTACCGCCGACATCTCGTGGCAGCTCCAGCGCCTCGTGTGGGACCATGGCTGCGGCGAGAAGACGTCCTCGGGCTGGCCATGCGGGCGCAAGCGGGGCGGCTGGTGCCCGGACAAGCGGCGCGTCTTGCCAGACGGCTTCGAGCTCCGGGAGATCGATGGTTCGTCCCTCGTCCTTACTCGGCCGAAGACGACCCGCTCGGTCCGGCTCTTGCCGCTGCCGCCGACTCTCGTCGCCAGCCTCAAGCGGCACCGGGCGCGGGACATCTCCCCCGGGCTGGTCTGGCGGGACGGGACCGGGCCGATCGACCCGAAGGACGACTACGCCGAGTGGCAAGCGGCGCTCTCTGCGGCCGAGCTGCCGGCCGTCCCGCTCCACTCCACCCGGCATACGACCGCAACGCTGCTCATGGCCCAGCGTGTCGACCCCAAGATCGTCCAAGCGATCATGGGCCACACCCGCGCGGCGACCACGCAGGCGTACCAGCACGTCGACCTCGACATGGCTCGCGAGGCGCTTGGGAGGGTCGATGCGGCGCTGGGTTAGTCCATGTATGCGGCCGGGTCGACCGTGTTGCACAGGACGGTCACGCGGTAGTGTCGCCCACTTGTGTTCACGGCCTTCGGGGCGTAACAAGCGAACCTGGCCGGAGTGATAGTCCCCAGGGCCGCCGTCACCTTGACGACCCCGGCGGCCCTTGCTCGGGCCTTTGACCCAGCCTTGACGTGGGTCCTGACGGTGCACGTCATTGACGACCCAGCCTCGCTCATCCTGCAACTCCAAGACGACGGGTACTCGACGGCTTGGGCGGTGGGCGCCAGGGCCAGTGTGAGTACGGCGACCACAGCAGCCGTTGCCAGGCGCTTCACGATGACTTCACCAGGGCTGCAACTCCGAAGCCCGCGGCCACCGCGAGCGCTAGGAGCATCGCCAGGCCGCCCGCATCTCGTCCAAATGCGGGCTGCATCGAGATGGCGGCGACGGCGCAAAGCACTGCGATAAGGCCAAAGATGACCCCCGTCAGTCGTCGCGCGATTGGATCGACTGGTGGCTTGACCCATGGCGTCGTCGCCGCAGGTTGCGTGGCACTGGTAGGTGCCATCCGCGGCTCCACCCATGACCGCCCATCCCAGACTCGACCGCTCGCCGCCTTCGTACCGACGGCCGTGACCGACATGTCGACTGGCGCGTCAACCCAGGCCGAACCGGACCAGATCTGTTCGTTTGCCATCCCCGCCCCCTCCCTCGTCCTGCCGACCCTAGACCCGGACCCCGACGGTTCGCACGGCCATGCGCCAGTCCGCGAGCACTTCGGGTATGACGTCCAGCGCATGCGCGATCCCGCAGTCGGCGCCGTCGCACAGCGCCTCGGCCTCCGCGTACTCGTGGGGATCGACTAGTAGCAGCGCGGCGTTGAGGCGCGCTCGTCGCTCCATGCGCGCGTCAACAGGGCCGAACCCACTTGGGACGTCGCGGTGAATGGCGTGCTGCACCTCATGGGCCAGGATGCTCCGCGCCTCGACTCGGAGCAACCGCCGGTCGAGGCGGATGGTGTGCGTGCCGGCGTGGTACTCACCCCACCGCCGGCCACGTAGCCATTGCGTCTCGACCGGGACGCCGAGGATCTCGGCGTGCTCCCATGGCGAGTAGGCCTTCCCTTGATTGAGCGACACTCAGGACTCCTCTCCGCCGATAGTCGAGCCCGGCTCGCGGTCCATGTGAGCCGCGGCAACGGGTCGCCGTTTGTTAGCGGCAGTCTCTGTGGTGGGTGGGACACCGGGGACGGCGTGTAGGCCGCGGCGCCGGACCCTGGTCTCAGCCTCCCCAACGACCGACGAGGCCGTTAGGTCTAGCGCCGCGCACACTGCTTCTAGTTCTGTGAGCGTCCACGACATCGTGCCCTTGAGCAGCAGCGCGCCCGTCGAGTGTCCGATACCAGCCTGGGTTGAGAGCTTGCGACCGCTCATTCCCTTGCCCTGCAACGTCTTTCGGATGACGTCACTGACGGCCCGGCTTAGGGGGTCGGGGTTTGGGCGAGTGTTTCCTCGTGGCATGAGGGCAGCCTAACCGTATATACGAGCAAAGGACAACACGCCCACCCCCTGATTCGTATTGACTGTCCGTGTATACGGACATAGAGTCTGCGGTATGGCACTCGCAGACCCCCTCGCTGGCGAGATCCGAGTCAGAGCAGCTGAGCAGTCGATCACCCTGCATGCACTGGCTGTCGCATCCGACCTCAGCGACGCATCCCTCTCTCACCGCCTGACCGGCCGCACGCCATGGGCCTTGGGCGAGATCGCGCGAGTAGCGACCGCGCTCAACACCACGGCGAGCGAACTGATCGCGGCTGCGGAAGCCGCTGTACCAGCCGGGAGCGTGGCATGAGCCTCGACATGTCCCAGCGGATCTCCGTCACCCGCGACCAGGCCGCCGAGATGGTCGGCCTGTCGCGCAGCACGATCCTGCGCGCAATCGCCGCCGGTGACCTCGTCGAGCACTACGTCACGTCGAAGCCCGTGATCTTCGTCGACGAGCTGCGCGCCTGGATTGCCGCCGCCCCGACCGAGGGTCAGCGGCGATGACCCCCCACGACCTCCCCGCCCGCATGACGTCGAAGATCACGGTCGACGAGCACGGCTGCTGGATCTGGAAGGGCTGTCTCAACTCGCGCGGCTACGGCTGCGTCAGCGTCAACGGCAAGGTCGTCCTGACGCACCGGCGTGCCTACGAACTACTCGTCGGGCCGATCCCGTACGGCCTGACGATCGACCACGCGGTCTGTCAGGTGAAGGCGTGCTGCAACCCGCAGCACCTAGAGCCGGTGACGAACCAGGTGAACGTCCAACGCTCCCGGGCACACATCACGCACTGCCCCAAGGGCCACGAGTACACGCCGGACAACATCGTCTGGAACCACGGCACGCGCCGGAACTGCCGGGAGTGTGCCCGCGCTGCGAAGCGCGCCTGGGCAAAGGCCGCCTACGCGAAGAAGAAGGCCGCCTTGACCGAGCGAGCGGAGGCAGCGGCATGAGCGTCATTGAGTCGTTCTTCGACGGTCTCAACCCCGCAGTGTCCACGCTCATCGGCATAGCGATCAGTCTTCCGGTCATCATCTTGTGGAGGCTGTGGGCTGACCGATTCGTCGACCGACGCGGCATCACATTCCTGAACGTCACGCTGGCGCTCACTCCGATGCTGGTGCTCATCGGCCTCGGCTTCTGGTACTTGGCGGTCCAGCCATGACCCCCCTCCTCCGCATCGCCGCCATCGTCGCCACAGACCCGCGCCTGGCAACGGTCGACCGGCGTCTCGTGCTGGAGCTGCTGTCACGGGAAGCGCAGACGGACTTCACGTGGATGCCGACCGCGACCGAGCGGGAGATCGCGGCATACGTGAGCGGGGGTGCGTGATGCGCAAGGTCATCCTGCGCGCTCCGGTGGCCTACGAGATCACGTTGTTCGATGGCGCTGTCGTCCGGTTCGATGACGTCGCAACGTTGGATGAGTCGATCGTCCTGATAGACGTGAACCCCGAAGACGACCCGGAGGCGTGGGTCTACGGCAAGCGGGTGCCTCACCCAGCGGGGCTTGGAACGGTCGAGGTCGTGTCCCGAGTCCACCCAGCGTCGGACGCGGTTATGCCGATCCGGACAGGTTCCGGTGCCTGGCTCACGACCATTCCTCGCGAGTTCATCGTCTCCATGCGCCGAGTGCAGCCCACCCCGTGACCCCCGCCCTCGCCGCTGTCCTCGCGGTCGCTGTCCTCGTGCTCGGTGTCGGCGTGTACGTCGCCCTCGTGGTGGCCGGCGCTGTCTCGGGTGTCGTCGGAGTGCTGACGTGACCCGCGCGACCGTCCTCGTGGAGCAGA
>Ga0172380_10004795_pt1 | contig 17010 bp, 24 predicted proteins | sample Leawe162metaG_FD_119747 | JGI IMG/M metagenome (GOLD analysis project Ga0172380, IMG submission 119747) | Leachate microbial communities from a municipal landfill in Southern Ontario, Canada - Leachate well 162 metaG | ecosystem: Engineered > Solid waste > Landfill > Unclassified | place...
CCCGCAAAAATGCTAGCATTCACGGAAAGGACCCCACATGAGCACCATATCGCAACCCCCTGATTTGGCGAATCCGGCGGCAGCCGGTGCGCTGGTAGCCGTCCAGACCGAGCTAGTCGCGCTCGCAGCGAAGGACACGGAACTCCTGGCGCTGGAGGCCATGGGCACGACCGGCGCGTCCGGGGCGCTCGTGCGGGCGTCGGTAACGGCCCTCAAAGCCGACCTCGTCACCGGCACGGTCCCGGTGGCGCAGTTGCCGGCGGCTGTCTTCACCAAGTCGGTCAACGCCCAGACCGGCACGACCTACGTGCTCGCGGCTGCGGATAGCTACGAACAGGGTACGGCATTGATCACGCTGACCAATGCCAACCCCATCACGGTCACGGTGCCCAAAAACTCGGCCGTCGCGATTGCGGTTGGCCAGTCGTTCAACTGTCAGCAAATCGGCGCTGGCCAGGTCACCTTCGCCCCGGTAGACGGCGACGTCACGATCAACCCGGCGGCCACGCTGACAATCTCGGCGCAGTGGAAGGCCGCTACGCTGGTCAAGACTGCCACCAACGTCTGGTCCATCATCGGATCCCTCTCCGCGTAGGTGTGCCATGCTGCTCGGGATTGTTGCTGACCAAGGGACCCCCGGCTACTTCGTCGACAGCGTCGCGGGTGACGATGGGAACCCAGGCACCGAGGCGCTCCCGTTCCTGACAATCGCGAAGGCGCTTGAGCAAGACCTGTCTCCGGGCGACACCATCTGGCTCGCCAAAGGGTCGAGCTGGCGCGAAATGCTAGAATTGCCAGATGGAGTCCACGCGAGATCATACGGAACCGGGGCTCGCCCGATCCTGGACGCATCAGACGTGGCCCTAAATGCGAGTTGGGTGAAGACCGCAGGGAAAACCAACGTCTATGAAATTGCGTGGACCATGGATGTTGATGCTCACGGCGTCTGGGAGGATGGCGCGCGCTTTACGAGAGCCGCTGATCTTGCGGCGTGCGACGCGACTCCTGGCACCTTTTACCACGCGCTGCCGACGACCCATACAGCAACTATCTACATTCACGCGAGCGACAGCTCTGACGTAATAGCCAATGGGAAGGTATATGAGTTGCGTAAGCGAGCGCATGGCGTGCTCGCCGGGGTGGGTTCGCGCCTAATTGGGCTACACGGGCGCCGTGGCTCCAGTTTCAGCGGAGCCATAATCTCCGTCGAATACGCTAGCGATTGCTTGGCAGAGGACGGGGTTGTACATACCTTCTGGGTAGAGGGTGAGGCGGTGGACTGCGAGGCGTACAAGTGCGCCCCTGATCCGGCATCACCAACGTACCAACCGCATTTCGTTACATTCCCATCCTATACCGCCAAGCGCACAGTGAGATATACAAGATGCACAGTAACTGGAGACGATGCCATCGGGAACTCCGGGTATTACATACACACGACGGGGTCGCCAGACGTATACACGTTAGCCGTCTACGATGACTGTAAGGTTCTCCACTGCGAAGGGGGCTTTGCTAGTAGCGAAGTCGTTACGGCCGTATACCACAAATGCCACGTACTCTCTGAAACCACAACTGGGGCAACGGGCGCCTTCGGGGGAGCGCCAACGCATAAGATTCTAATTGGCTGCACGGCCGACAGCGGCGGGGCTGCTTATATGTGGTTTGAGGGCAACGGGACAGATGTGTTCATGCGTGGGTGCTCCGCTATCCTGCGCGATCAAACCAACGCATTCGTCGGCCCAACCAGCTCGGGAGACGTTCAATATTGCACATTCGTCAAAACGGGCATCGACATGGCGATTCGCGGTGTGAACGCAACTTTGGCGGCAACCCTGACATACAAGCATAACATTTTGTGCGGCTTGGGCTACACCTATGGCGTGGGGATTGGGGACGCCACGGCCCTGACCGCTGATGAGAATGTGTACGATGTAACCAATAACTGGTTCCTAAAGGGGGCGACGTTGTATAATAGCCTTGCAGGCTGGCAGGCGGCGACTTCACAAGACACGAACTCACTAGCCGCCGATCCGCAGTTCAGCGGCGATGTCGGGGATCTAGATTTCTCAATCGCCGTAGGCTCGCCAGCCACCGCCCTCCAAGCAGGCGTGACGTTCTGGACGCCGGAGGACGATGCGGCGGCATGGGCGCCATACGCATGACAACCCAGCACACCGGCCGAGCGACCCCGAGCGAGAGGTAGCAGTATGCCACGCGACCGACACCTAACCTTGACAACGGCCCGCTCCACAGGAGGCCCCATGCGCACCATCCTCTCTCGCTTCTACCCCGTCACGCGCGCGAAGCTGCACCGGGAGGAACCATGACGACCATCCGCAAGCTGAACCTCAACACCATCCTGCTCATCCTCGGCACACTGGCCCTGTTCGCGCCAGACCTGGCGAGCGTGGCCGCGTGGCTCGCAGGCGCTGGCGTGACGTGGCTTGCGACCGTGGCCAAGGTGTTCGGCGCGGCGGCGCTGCTGCTGTCGTCGCTCCCGCGCATCATCGGAAGGCTGCGGCCGGTGCTGGCCCTGCTCGGCCTCGCTACCCAGCCGGCAGATAGTCTCGACGCCCTGCCCATCCCGGCCGGCGAGACGACCTCGACGGGGGCGACGCCGGTGGTGCCGGTGATGGTGCAGGCGGCGCCGCTTCCGAGCTCGACGCCGACTCCCGTGACGGTGCCGCTGCACCCGAAGGACCGAGGCAGCGCCCAGGTGCGGGCCCTCTTCGTGGCGGCCCTGCTCGGCCTGCTCGCGGCGCTGGTAGCGCCGCTGCTGTGTCCTCGGACGGCGAGGGCCGAGGGGCCACAGCTAGGCACGTGCCTTGACGCTGCCAACTCGTGGTGCATTCAGCCGGCGACGGCGCTCGGATGGCAGATCAACCTCAAGACGGGCGACGTGCGCAACGCGGCTGTGCTCGTCGGATACTCGCTCGTCCACCAGCGCGGCTTTGCGTTCGGGGCTGGCGTCTACGGTGGCGTCGGACTAGCGAGCGATGGACCGAACGCCCCGCAGCTTCACATCCTGGCCAGCCTGACCAACTTCGGGGCCGTCGGGTGCGGCGTCCAGCGGGCCACGTTTGCCAGCGGGACGGTGGCGTGGCAAGGCGTCTGCGGGCTGTACGGGGCGCTCAACTTCGGCGGCTCGCCTCGATACGTCGCGGGGGTGGCCGGTCGGTGATTCAGATCGCGCACGTCTCGGACCTGCACCTGACGGGCGACCTCGACCACGACGGCCACGCGATCAAGCTCCTGGCGCGCGTGCTGGCGGCACACCCCGAGGCTCACCTGCTCGTCACCGGGGACTTGGTCAACGATGGCACCGAGGAGCAGTACCGGGCGGCGGCCGTGGCGCTTCGGCCGTGGCGGGGGCGGCTGCTCGCGTGCTGCGGGAATCACGACCTGTGCGCGGCGGGGAACTTCTACGATGCCGATGCGCCAGCGCGGTGGAGGCTACACGTGGAGCCTATCATTGCCGAGCATCCGGTGGATGGGTGGCTAACCTACCTTGCCGACCACGACGGGACGCGCGTCCGCTGCATCGGGCTCGACAGCGTGGCCCACACGCTCAACCCGCTGGACTTCGCACGCGGCGAGGTGGGCGAGAAACAGCGCGAGGCCCTGTTGGCCACGCTCAACCGCTCCGCCGAGATGGACACGCCGACGCTCGTCTACCTGCACCACAAGCCATTCCCCATCGGCGGGCTCATGGGTGCCGTCGAAGACCTCGCCGACTGGCCCGAGCTGCGCGAGATTCTCGACGGCGTGGTCGACGTCGTGTGCTACGGCCACACCGGAGCCAACCAGCGCAGCGACTACCAGCCTGGCACCGCACTGGCCAGGGGCACGGTCTACCTCGACGCCAACCGCAGCGTCTCGACAGGCAGCTACTACCTGATCATGTTCCGCGCTGGCGAGCGTTCGCCGCACGTGGAGCAGAGGAGCATCGAGGCGTGACGCCACCACGGCATCCGACGCGCGGTTTCGAACTCGGCGACGACCGCACTCCGACGCCGGTGGTTGGCACAGAGGAGATCCGCGCCATCGCCCGCGACGTGGCAGTTGCCGTCGGGAACGAGGCGCAGAAGGAGTGCATGGAACGTGGACCAATTTGCAGTGTGTGGAAGGAGATCGGGGCGATGAGGGGAGACATCAGGACACTCGGGGTGGAGCAGACGAAGCTCCTGGCGGTTCTCGGCTTCTGGAAGTGGGCGCTGCCCGTGGTGGTGGCGCTCGTCGGGATTGCGGCTGGAGTGCTGGCCCCGCGCATCCTGCCGGTGCATCAGAGCTACGGGCCGCCCCACCCGGTGGCGGCGGAGGTCAGCAAGTGAAGCGCCGCCGACCCATCCCCGAGCGAGGCCACGAGCCAAAGCAAGTCCTACAAGCCGCCTTCGAATGCCAGAAGTGCCACGACTACCGGCGCAAGGACCAGCCCTGGCGGCGACCTTGCCCGCCGAGCGCTGCCGATGCGCACCGAAGAACGTACAAGGGAGAGTGATGCGGTGATCGTGTTCCGCCGGCTATTGTCAACCTGGGAGCCTGCTTTCGTGGCTGCCATTCGCGCACACTACACTGGGAGTCGTGGCGCCCCCGTCGGTAAAAAGATGGCCTGGGAGGTGATCGAGGATGGCCAGCATCGGGGATGGCTTGGGTTAGGAGAGCCGAGCTACAAGCTCGCGGCTCGTCGTCGTCTTGGAATAGCCGACGCTCGCCCGCTCGTTGGTACCGTCTGCAACTTCATCTACAGACTAGACGCTGACGGGGAAACGCGGGCAAGCGCAATCCTGAAACAGTGGCACGACGTGGCCTCCACCGACTGGCGCAGTCGGTACGGTTGGGCCCCAGTCCACTGGGAGACGCTGGTAGATCCCGAGGAGGTCAAGAGTACGGGATCGACGGTTCCTGGAGCCTGCTTTCGTCGAGCTGGATACCGCTCGCTCGGCATGACGACCGGGCGGGGCGCGAGTCGTCCGGCGGGTGCATCTCATGGACCTCGTATCTGGGGAGACAAGACTCCGAAGCTCGTGCTCTATCGAGGCCCCCTCTCCCGCACGGCGTTGCCATCGGTTCGGGAGGCAGTCGGTTGATGCTGTTTGTCGGCCTTGACCCAGGCAAGCACGGAGCCGTTGCATGGATGGACGGCACCCGCAAGCTCGTCGAGGTCTTTGACTGCCCGCTGATCTGCGGAGAATACGACTACGCTGCTATGGACGGGCTCCTCGCCAACGCGCTGACCGAGTGCCGCGGCGAAGGGCTGCTCGTGACCATGGAGGAAGTCCACGCGATGCCGACCGACGGCAAGTGCTCGGCCTTCTCGTTCGGCGTCGGCTACGGCGCATGGCTGGCGCTCCTCGGGGCGCGGCGCATGGACTTGCAGCTCGTCTCCCCGCGCGTCTGGAAACGAACCATGCTGGCGGGAATCGCAAACGACAAGCAGGCCGAGGCTGGGGCGCTCAAGCAACGGTTCCAGGGGCACCCGATCTGCTCGCAGCTCCACGGGCCACGCGGGGGATTGCGCGACGGGCGCGTGGATTCTCTTTGGCTCGCGGAGTACGGACGCATGAGCCACAAGCTGTCGGGGCGCGCCCTCACGCCCCTGGTTGTCGACGTCCCGCAGACCCACGTGGTCGACGGGCGGTATCGGGGACGCACGCGAGAGGAGTAGACGATGGACCTCAAGGATCGCATGTCCGACCACTTCCGCGCTTACGAGCTGGCCCAGCACGACGGGGGCATGCGAACGCTGCCCGACGACGAGGCAACGCTTGCCAACCTGCGCCGGCTCGTGACGACGGTTCTGGAACCGCTGCGCGTCGAGTGGGAGCGGTTCCTGGTTCACAACAGCTTCGGCGGCTCGGCTGCGATCCGCGTGGTCAGCGGGTGGCGCTCGCCCGAACAGAACGCGCGCATCCGTGGGGCCGCGCAGTCACAGCACATGCTCGGCAGGGCGGCCGACATCTGCCCGGCCGACGTGGACGTGGGGGACCTACGCCACGGAGTCGGCAACGTGCGGGACCAGGACCGGATGGCCGAGTTCGCCGGCTTCGTCGAGAAGTTCGTGGACCGTGGTGATGTCGTCGGCGGTCTGGGCTTGTACCCAGGATGGTGTCATGTCGACATTCGTCCGCGAGTCAACGGCCACGTCGCGCGCTGGTACGGCAACGTGATCGGGAGCGAGCAGTGAGCCTCTTCCGCCGCATCGTCTCCGCGCCCGTGTTCTGGATCATCGACGCTGCCCTGTGGTGCATTCGCTCGCTGGGAAGGCTGCTCGGAGACGACCACGAAAAACCTCTTGACCGTTAGCGGACAGTAAGCTAACGTCGCGGGCAGGAGGATAGACATGCCACGAAAGGCGCGCTCGAAGAAGACCGACCCAATCAGTGTGAAGCCGTCGAAGAAACGGTACGCCGGCCCGATCCTGGTGCTCAAGACGACCAAGGCTGGCGGGGAGCCTCATTGCAACGGATGCGGAGGCATCAAGACGGACTTCCGATGGCCACGCTCCGGTCATGTCATGTGCCCAGATTGGGGCCCGACGCCCAAGTGCGGGGGCGGTTTCCATGGGCTGGAGTTCGGAGAGGGGAGTTGGGATCTACTGAAAACGGGGGAGACTCCGGCCGACGAGTGGCGCGTGGTGCTTGTGCGGCCGGCCGATGTCGTGCGGCTGACCGACAATGGCCAGACAAAGATCAAGTTTTCGTCGGGTGAGATCGTCTACTGCGGAGACATGGCCAGCGCGATTACCTATGTGATGTGCAGGCCGGAGGCGATGGAACGCGCAGCGATCCTTGCGGCCAAGCCGAGTAGCGGGTACAACTCGACGTCCGCGAGTAGCGGGGACAACTCGAAGTCCGCGAGTAGCGGGTACAACTCGAAGTCCGCGAGTAGCGGGTACAACTCGACGTCCGCGAGTAGCGGGGACTACTCGACGTCCGAACAAATCGGATCAGGCGGGATCGCTTCCGCTATCGGGATCGGCGTGCGCGGCAAGGCCGGAGAGAACGGGCTCATCGTCCTGACGTGGTGGGATGCTGCTGCCAAACGCTTTCACGCCTGCGTTGGCGAGGTAGGTATCGACGGAATCGAATCGGATACGTGGTACGAGGTCAAGGATGGCAAGCTGTCCAAGGTGCAATCATGACCGGAGAGCAAATCCGACGAGCACGCCAGCGCGCCAAGATCGGCCTGCGCGCTCTCGCCGCGCACATGGGCATCTCACCTGCCTACTTGTGCGATCTGGAATGGGGACGGAGGAAGTCGCAAGCGCAGATCGACCGAGCCGCGATCGGAGTGCGCGAGATGATCTCGCAGAGAAGGAAACGACCATGAAGCAAGACCTCAAGCAACACCCATTCGGATTCGCTCTGGCCGTCGCCCTTGGCTTGGCCATCGGCGCGGCCTGCCCCCAACCGCTGCCCCCTGTGCCGCCCGGGCCGGTGCCGGTCGAGCCGGACGCGGGCGCCGACGTATTCACCGGCGCCGTCGTGGACTGCGCGCTCGCCGCCAGCCCCGCGCCGCTCGGCGAAGTCACCGACTGCCTCGACGTGGTCAACACCGGCCCGTGCCTCGTCTCGCTGACCGGACGGCACACGCCCGACACGGTGGCGTGCTCGGTGCGGGCGCTGACGATGAGCCTCCACGTCGAGATGGCGCGCGGGGCGGCCAGCGATGACCAGGCCAGGCAGGCGGCGGCGGCCGATGCGTGGATTCGCAGCCGCCAGATAGGGTACAGGTGACACCATGACGGACTTTTCCAAGCTCCCCCTCGGCGCAATCCCATCGCCGCCCAAGGCCAAGGACCTGCTGCTCTCGAAGTACGTCGGCGACGCCGGCCGGCTTATCGAGGCAGCGCGGGTCCCGGTCGCGTCGAACTGGCAGGACATGCCCACGGTGACGGGCGCGCTGCCCACGCCCGACACGGACCCGCTGGGGAACATCGCCAAGAAAGACTGCGTCTTCGCCGCCGCCGGCCACCTCACCCGCATGGTCGCGCAGCAGGTGGGCCGCCCCGAGCTCGCCCCGACCGCTGACCAGGTGCTCGAGGAGTACGACCGACGCACGGGCGGGGTGGACCAGGGCTACGTCATCCGCGACATGCTCGACATCTGGCGCACCGAGGGCCTGTGGGGCACGCGGCTGGAGGCATTCGCCCGCGTCGGTGACAGCCGCGACGAGCTTGCCATCGCGAGCTGGCTCGGCTGCGGCGTCATCGGCGGATACGCGCTGCCGCTGCACAGCCAGACGTCGGTGGACGCCACGGGCCGGCAGTTGTGGCACGTGCCCGCGGGCGGGTGGCCCGAGGGGGACTACCCCGGGGCGTGGGGCAACCACGCGGTGTGGTCATACTCCGAGTCGCCACAGATCAAGACGGGCAACTCCTGGGGCGGCCCGGTGTGGCTGACCGACGAGTGGGGGCGCGTCTGCTGCTTCGAGCGGTGGTTCTGCCTCGTGGACCTGTGGCGGCTCGGCAACGTGCGGGCGCCAAACGGGTTCGCCTGGGAAGACCTGCTGAGCGACGCTCGGGAGAGAGTGGCGTAGTCAGGCATTCCTAACATTTGTCTTGCAAATGCACGTCAAACCTGCCACAAACGAGGCATGTGCAAGCAACAGGACAAGGCCCAAGCGGTCGCGCTTCTGCCCGGCGACGTGGAGCTGTACCCGCGGCGCACGGCAGATGATGACGTTGTCGAGGTCGTGGTCGTCACCGAAGCCGGCGAGCAACGCCCGGTGAGGGTGGCGCTGCGCCCGGCGGTGACGGAGAGCGCGAGGGCAGCGTGACGGCGCTCGAAGCCCTCGGCCGTGCCGACTACATCGCGAGCGTCGCCTCGCGTGCGGACGTCGACCGGCGCACGGTGGTCAAGTGCCTGCGAGGCGAGAGCCCGCTGAGCACGATTTGGATCGCCGTCCAGCACGCGGCCGAGGCTATGGGGATCAAGGATGTGCCGCCACCGGCGCCGCGCCCCCCACGGCCGCCCCGTCCCTGCGCCGCCTGCGCGGAGAAGGCCGAGCGCATCGCAGACCTGGAGATCATTGTGGACGGCGTGCGAGCCGAGCGCGACGCCGCCAGCGCCCGCGTGGCCGAGCTCGAGGCGACCAAGCCCGCCGACGCGCTGCCGAGCGAGCCGGTGGTGCACCAGGTGGCCGAGCCCGCACGCCCAGCCACGCTTGACGACGTGCTGCCTACCAGAGACAGGCCCCGTCCCGCCCCGCGCCCGCGCGAGAAGTGCCGTGTTCGCGTGCTCATGCCAGGCGAGGAGCTGCTGCCAGACGGCACCGTCACAACGCCGGAAGCGGCTGCCGGGTAGCTGGCGAAGGTTTTACTTGCATTTCTTCGCTTCGCGTGCAACCGTGAAGCATGAAGAAAGAAACGAAGCTAGGTAGGCCGAAGAGTAACCCGTCGGAGTCGCAGAAAAGCTGCGTCTCGGTATGGTTCACCAAGGCCGAGAAGGAAACTGTCCGGCAAGCTGCCGCCGTCGCCGAGTGCCCGGTTAGCATGTGGGCCAGGAAGACGCTCAAGGAAGCGGCGAAGCGGGCGCTCGCGGCGGTGGGGCTGTGACGTGGGTAGGTTTGCCAAGGTTGGGAAGTACGCGCCCCTGGTTCAAAGGTTCTGGCCAAGGGTAGACAAGAACGGGCCCGTCATGCCAGGCATGGATACCAATTGTTGGGTCTGGACGGCCGGAGGAGCCAGGGGATACGGTCAGATCCGTGGAGACGAACACAAGACCGTCTATGCGCATCGGGCGGCTTGGTTCCTAGAGCATGGTGAGTGGCCGCCGGAGTTTCTTTGCCACCACTGCGACAACCCGCCATGTGTTCGACCGGATCATATGTTTTGCGGTACAGCCGCCGACAACTGGCACGACGCCATGGCCAAGGGGAGAACGCCGCGCGGGATGAACCGTTCTGGAGAACGAGCACCATACCACATCTTGGACTGGAAGCGGGTACGTAAGATCCGCCACATGCTGGAGGTTGGCCACATTCAGAGGCACATCGCCGACAGGTTCGGGGTGTCGCGATCCACCATTGCTGCAATCAAGCACGGCAGGATTTGGCGCATCGAGCCCTAATCGTGCGTGTGGTATGTCGATTTTTCTTGCATCGCCAAATCCCACGTGGCATCCTACGATCATCATGACGACGACGACACGGACCACGGACACCACGGAGGGACAGACCATGACGACGACGAGATTCCCAGCTCAGAAGACCACCATCATCAGCTCGCGCGGCGGGATGCGCGATCATCTGTGTGGTCCAGGTGGAGGTCCTGGAACTGGCGAAGAGCAGGCGGTGCGGGCGATCTGCGCGGCGTCTGGCTTGGACGTGGACCCGTCGGAGGTCACGATCATGATCGACCGCGAGCGCCCCAACGGTTTGCAGCAGGTGATGGTCGGCGGAGCCGCCATCGGATCGTACATTTGCGGCTGGCGTCGCTAGACCCACCCGCGCGCCTCCCGCGCGCTGCCGGCCCGACCGTCGGACCCGCAGCGGGCAGGATGCCCACCGAGCCGGCCGGTTGCCGGCGCTACGATGGAGGACACACACATGATGACCGGAATCAGCGCATCGATTCGTCATGGATACACTGGATACGATCACCTGATCGACTCGTCAGACGAGACTGCCGCTACCGACGCGGTGGCCGGGCAGGATTTTCGCCGAGCGTCTGACGCGCTGGAGGCCGCGAGACGCGCATTCCGCGCTAGCGCCGATCGGCGCTGCTCCTGTGCTCGCGTGCAGGTAGACCTGCGCACGGCGCGCGGGGACCGTATCACGGTGGGGTAGTCCCCGCGCGCTGCCCACCCGCCCGTCTGCCGCCTGGCTCAGACCAGGGACGGGCACCACAGACCGGGCCTCGACGGACCAACCGAGGCAGCCAGAAGCGGACGCCGCGCACGACCACGGACGAGCGCGGGTAGTAGCGGACGGCACAGACGACATGAAAGGAAGACGATGGGCCACAGAACGATCAAGCGAGTCCCCATGGATTTCGCGAGTCCCCTGCACGAAGTTTGGCACGGGTACATAAATCCCCACTGGAAGCCGTGCCCGGAAGATCAGAAGACGTGCTTCAACGGTTCGACGGCCGGCGCCGCTTGGCTAAGCGCGATCGTGCGCCTTCTGTGTTGCGCAAGCGAGGACGCGCGCGACGGTGGGAGGCGGCGGGAACGCGGCGGTCTTTGGCCGCACCCCTACCTCACCGAGTGCAGGACGGCGCCGACCTATGAATGCCCGCGCGACATCGCGAAGCAAGGGAACGAAGCGTTCTATCGATGGCACCGAGAGCGTGGTGGTGTGGTTCCACCGACGATGGATCTGCACGAATTGGTCGTGAAGCTGTCCGGCCGAGAGCCGAGCTTCATGGGGCATGATTCCATCGACAACTGGTCAGTAGTCAAGAAGATCCTGGAGGCAGCCGGATTGCCGGAATCGTGGGGAACGTGCCCGGTATGCAATGGCGACTGCGTGGACCCGGCGATCAAGAAAGCCTACGATGCATGGGAGGAATTCGAGCCACCGAATGGAGACGGCTGGCAACTCTGGGAAACGTGCTCCGAAGGTAGTCCAATCTCGCCCGTGTTCGCCACCGCCGAGGAGTTGGCAGATTGGGCAGCCGATAACGCCACCGTGTTCGCCGACTGCAAGACATCGCGCGCGAAGTGGTTGGATATGATCAAGGGAGAGGAATCGACCGGCGCCCTCGACTGCGGAAGTCTTGGGATGAGCGGACCAGGGCATCCCATCGACGCTGCCTGCAACTTCGAGAAGACTCCCGAGTAGTAGCACCGCCGTCGGCGCCGATTGACTCGGCCGACGGCACAAAACCAAAACGGCCCCGCCGCTGTGTCACCAGCGACGAGGCCAGGACCGGGGGCGACATGACCACCCCGCAGCCCGCCTGCATGGTAGTCGCGTCGACCCTCCCGAGCAAGGAGGCCCGACATGACCGCGACCACCACCATCCCGTGCGAGACCTGCCACGGCACCCGCGAGGAGACCGTCGGCGACCACGACCCGCAGCACGACCGGCAGATCCCGTGCCGCGACTGCCACGGTAGCGGAGCCCAGCCGTGCTCCGTCGGCTGCTGCCCGCGTCCCGCTACCGTGCTGGCGTGGTGCAGAGACGGCAAGACGTGCGCGCACCGTGAGCCGCTGTGCGAGCAGTGCGTGCTGGACCACCTGGCGCGCGGGGAGATCGTCGCGGTCGAGCCACCGCCGGCCCGCGAGACTCGGCTGGCCAGCATCTCGCGCTGGCCGACCTGCGAGGTCATCGCCGAGCGGACGCTGGGATTCGTGACCCTTGCGACCATCGGCGACTACCAGGCATGGGAGCCGGCACGCGCGCTCGAGCTGGCGGCGGCAATCGTGCGCGGGGCGGCGTTCGTGGCGGCGGGAAACCCTGCGATCAAGGAGGCGTCGTGAAGCCTCTCCCGTGGGCAACCGAGGTCGTGGGTGGCGTGTCGCGCGAGGTGGCGCACGTCGGGCGATTCGTCGCGACCATCACCCAGGGCGGCGCCGGCAGCATCGGCGTCAACGTGTTCGTCGGCACGTTTGCCGGCGAGGTCGTGGCCATCCAAGCCAGCCGCACCGCCTGCGAGCGCGCACTCCAGCTGGCCATCATGCGCATCCTGGTCGAGGCTGCGGCGTCGCTGGAACCGGAGCCAGGCGAGGTGCGCTCGTGACGGTGCTGGAGCGGTACTGCCGCGAGCTGTCGGCCACCCGCACGGTCTACGCGGTCGAGCGCGTGACGGGAGCCATCCGGCCGATGTCGGTGGACCAGTACATCGAGGCCGAGTCAGCCGAGCTGCTGGCCGGCTACGTGGTCCGGATGTCGTCCGCGCAGGCACAGGCAACCTCGGCGCGCATCATGGCGGAGTCGGCGCTCCTTTCGTAGTTGCGACACGGTTGCAACACGCATCGTGCGGTAACTCCACAGTGGCAATTGGGTGCAATAGGGAGCACATAGGTACAATGCAGTTGAGCGCAAAAGCCATCGGGGCGATGATCGACGGAGGCAAGATCCCGGTTGCGCAGGCTGCCTCGCTGGCGATGTGCGGCCAGAAGACCGTGCGGGCGTGGTGCCGGGCGGGCAAGGTGGCGTCGCAGGTGAGCCGGGGGATGCTGTTCGTCGACGTGGAGAGCTTGAAGAAGTGGATTGGAGAAAAACAATGAACGACGTGCAACTGAGTAAGTACGAGACGCGCGACGAGTGGTTGGCGGCGCGCAACCTGAGCGTGGGTGCCAGCGAGTCGGCGGCCCTATTTGGCCTGGCGCCAGACGGTCGAGAGTCCGAGTATTCGCTGTGGGCCAAGAAGGCGGGCCTGGTCGAGCCTGACCAACTCGACGGCGAGTGGTTGGAGTGGGGCCAGATCCTCGAACAGCCGATCGCGGACCGCTACGCCAAGCGCACCGGCCACGTATTGTGGACCCCGCCCACGCCATTTTGCGTGGCGGTCCATCCTCGTCTGCCATTCCTGACCGCCACCATCGACCGCTGGATCATCGAAGCCGCCGGGCGCTCTGACCGCGGAGACCTGGAGATCAAGAACGTCGGCGCCTTCAACGCTGACTGGCGTGACGGTGGCGCGACCGAGCTGCCGCTGTACGTGCAAGCACAGGTGCAGCACCAGCTTGCCGTGACGGGGTTCGGGTGGGCGGTCGTGGCGGCGCTCGTCGGTGGAAACAAGCTGGAGACGTTCGAGGTCGAGCGCAACGAGGACTTCATCGCCGAGCTGGAGGCAAAGGCCGAGGAGTTCTGGGGACGTGTCCAGCGCAAGGATGCCCCTCCTGTCGACGGGAAGCAAGCCACCACCAAGGCGCTGAAGCGACTGCACCCTGACGACGATGGCGCAACCGTCGCGCTCGAAGCAGAGATCGTCGAGTGGGTCGAGCGGCGCGCGGCAGCCAAGGAATCCGAGAAGGCGGCCAAGGCGCTCATCGACGAGGCCGAGAACCACATCAAGGCCGCCATCGGTGCCAACACGTTCGGCGCCATGCCGGACGGGCGGATCGTTTCGTACAAGACCAGTGAGCGGGCCGGCTACGTGGTCGAGCCCAGCAAATTCAGAACACTCCGAATCGCCGCCGCCAAGGCGGCCAAGAAAGGCAAGGCAGCATGACCGACACAGTGAAAGTCCCCCAGGCGGGAGAGGTACAGCAGAGCGGGTTTGGCAGCATGGCGCTCGAACGGAGAGCCGAGACGTCGGTGGTTGCCCTGGCCGAGCAGGCCAAGGCACAGGTGCAGGCCCGGTACGTGATGGCGATGCAGCGCCCGCGCGACCTGATGATGGCCCGCCAACGGCTGCTCGAGGACTGCAAGCGGCCCAAGTTCGCAGACGCCGCCATCTACCACAAGCCCGTCGGCGACGGCATCGAGGGCCCGTCGATCCGCATGGCCGAGGCCGCCGCGCGCTCGATGACCAACATCATCACGAGCGCCACCGCGATCTACGACGACAACGAGAAGCGGATCGTCCGCGTCAGCGCGACCGACCTGGAAGCGAATATCACCTACGATCGCGACGTCACGGTGCTCAAGACGATCGAGCGCAAGTCCGTGCCCAAGGGCCGTCGGGTCCTGATGTCCAGAATCAACAGCAGGGGGGACACGGTCCACATCATCGAGGCCATCGACGAGGAGATCCTCGACAAGGAAGCGGCGCACGTCTCGAAGGCGCTTCGCACCGTACTGCTGCGCCTCATCCCGGGCGACATCCTGGACGAGGCGATCGAGCAGTGCTACGCCACCATGAGCGCCAAGGACGCCGCTGACCCGGCCGCCGCGGTCAAGGCCATGTGCGACGCATTCGTGGCGCTTGGCGTGACGGTCGAGATGCTGGTCGAGTACCTGGGTCATCCGGTCGCCCAGGCGGTGCCGGCCGAGATCAGGAAGCTGCGCGGGGCCTACAACGCGATTCACGCCGGCGAGGCAACGTGGCAGCAGTTCATAGCCGAGCGGAAGGAAGCCGGCGGGAAGCCGGCCGGAGATGGCCAGGCGACCACGCCCGCAGACGCCACCCCGCCCTCCGACGCCCCCAAGGGCCAGGCCACCCTCGGCGATGTGGCGGCCAAGGCCAAGGCGAGCCGCGAGAAGGGAAAGGAGCGGCAGCCCGGAGAGGACGACTGAGGGTTCTCCCCAACCCTGCCGGACGGCGTGGTGCCGACTGGCGGGAGAGGGGCCGGGCTGCCTCCGTGCGTAGGTGGCCCGGGTTTGGGCCCCCAAGGCGATCGCGGCTTCCCTCCATTCTACGCGGTGCCGGTTCGAATCCGGCGGGCCCCACGAAGGAGAAGACCATGAAACTGCGACGCATCCGCATCACCAACTACAAGGGGATCGAAGCATTGGACTGCACCGTCGGCGAGGCCGGGGCCATCGTCAAGGGCAAGGTGCAGTCTGGCAAGACGAGCGTCGTCGATGCCATCAAGGCGGCATTGACCGGCGAGGGCGTCGACCCGCACTGCATCCGCGACGGCGCCGACAAGTCGGAAATCCTGCTCGACTGGGACAACGCCAGCTTGCAGCAGGTCATCCGGCGCAGTGGCAACCACGGGCTGACGACCGACGGCTTCGGTCTCGGGAAGCCGCGCACGCGCGTTGAGGAGGTCTTCGGCTACCTGCTCGACCCGATGGAGATCGCCAAGATGAAGCCGGCCGAGCGTCGGGCGAAGGTGCTGGCCATGATGCCGGCCGAGGTCACGGGCGCTGACCTCAAGCGGTGGACGGGCGACGACTGGAAGCCGGAGCCCGGCAAGCACGGCGTGGATGTGATCGCGGAGGTGCGTGAGCACTACTACGGCGAGCGGAAGCGGGCGAACGCGGAGGCCAAGGAAGCTTCCCGCCGATACGACGATGCACAGGCGCGCGCGAATGGGCTGGCGCGTCCGGAGCACGTGGGCGTGGTCGTCCCGCCGGCCGGGGAAGAGGATGCCGCGGCCAGGGCAGCCGAGGCAGAGATGCGGGCGCTCAACCGCCGGAAGCTCGACGCCGAGGCCATGGAGGCGCGCACGAAGGGGACCAGGGAGCGGATCGAGAAACTCCGGGCGGAGCACAAGGCGCTACTGGCGGGCGCGCCGGAGGTGCCACTGCCCGAATGGGAGCGTGGACGGGCCGAGGTGGCCCAGGCGAACGCCGATGTCGCGGACCTCGATCGGAGATTGGGACTAGCTCGGGGTGTGCTTCGGCTTGCCGAGGAGCGCATGGGCGCGCTGGAACGCCGCCAAGAGGCCTGCGACGAAGCCACGGGTAAGGCCGCCAGAGCATACGACCAGGCCCGCGACCTCGAGGCCACCCTCGCCGAGACCGCCATCGCGCCCCCGACGGCCGAGGAGACCGCCGCAGCAGAGCGGTCCCTCGCGGATGCCCGTGCCCATGCTGACCTGGTGCGCGCGGCCCGCGCTGCCCACGATGCCCTGTCTGAAGCCGCCGACATTGCCGACGTCGCGGCCGACACCAAGGCCGAGGCCGAGCGGCTCGACCGCATCGTCACGTTCCTGGCCGGGGATGCCATCAGCGAGCTCGCGGCGCGCGCCAACATGGTGCCGGGCCTGTCATTCGTCGATGACGACATCGCGCTAGATGGCCACATATTCGGCGTCCTGTCCGACAGCCAGCGGATCTCACTCTGCGTGGAGTTGGCCCGCCGGCTCAACCCCAAGGGGAAGCTGATTCGGGTCAACGGGCTCGAGCAGTTCGACGACGACAGCCTGGAGGACTTCGTCGCGATGGCGACCCGCGGGGGATGGCAGCTCATCGGGACCAGGGTCGAGCGGGGCGAGCTGCGGATCGTGGCCATCGAGCCGAGCCGGGTCACGGTCGTGGAGCCGGAGGAAGAGCGATGAGCACGAACGAACAACGCACACGGTGGATCGCCTTCATGGGGACGCTCGGCTTTCGTGGCCCAGTGCTGGCGCAGGATGCGGTCAAGGCTGCGCTGCCGTTCGCCGCCTCCGAGGTCGCGCTAGCCCTCCAGTCGCGCCCGCCGTCGCCCGAGCTGGTGGAAGCGGAGA
>Ga0172380_10004796_pt1 | contig 17005 bp, 14 predicted proteins | sample Leawe162metaG_FD_119747 | JGI IMG/M metagenome (GOLD analysis project Ga0172380, IMG submission 119747) | Leachate microbial communities from a municipal landfill in Southern Ontario, Canada - Leachate well 162 metaG | ecosystem: Engineered > Solid waste > Landfill > Unclassified | place...
CGCCATCGTCGGCGTGCTGCTCATCTTCGGTCTTATGTTCTACACCGTGCGCGAACGTGTCAAGGAAATAGGCACGCTCAAGGCCATCGGATTCTCCAACGGAGAGGTTATGAAACAGTTCATGTACGAGGGGATGTACGTGGGCCTCATCGGCGGCATCGTCGGCTTAGCGCTGGCCGCCGCAGCATCATCGGGATTAAGCTCCTGGCTCATCGATCCATCGGAGACTCTGGGAGAATCCGTGTCGGTGCACATCACTGCCCTAGCTATAATCCTTGGGCTCGTAGTAGCCGTACTGGCCGGAGCGCTGGGCAGCCTGTACCCGGCATGGCGAGCCTCGCGCGTGAGCCCGATGGAATCCTTGAGACGCGAATAGAGCTCCTCGCCCTAGCCCTCTCCCCTACGGAGGGAGAGGACACCAAAAAAGAGAGGCGCAGGAGAAATTATCCTGCCGGGGGTTTGTGGGTGTCCCCCTTCTTTCTAAGTCCCCCAAGAGTGGGGGATAACAGGGGGTTGATTAGCGCAGACCCGCTGAACCAAAATAACAGGAGGATTAACAAATGTCTGAAAACAATAGCACCACCGTAGTGAAAGCGATAAAACTGAGCAAGATATTTGGAGAGGGCGATAGAGCCGTCAAGGCTGTCAGTAAAATCAACCTTGAGGTTAAGAAAGGCGACTTCGTGGCCGTCATGGGGCCATCCGGCTCGGGCAAGACCACGCTGCTGACCCTCATCGGATGTCTGGACCGGCCGACCAAAGGAAGGCTGATACTTGGAACCAAGGGCACCGATGTCACCAAGGTGCCTGAGAACGAGCTCTATAAGATAAGACGCAACAATATAGGGTTCATCTTTCAGGGCTTCAACCTGATCCCGAGTCTCAGCGCCATCGAGAATGTGGAGCTGCCCATGGAGGGCACGATAAAATCGGGCAAGGAAAGAAGGCAACGAGCGCGCGAACTCCTCGCTATGGTGGATATAGCCGACAGGGAGAAGCACAAGCCGTCCCAGCTCTCGGGCGGCGAGCAGCAGCGCGTGGCCATCGCCCGCGCACTGGCCAACGACCCCAACATTATCCTGGCCGACGAGCCCACAGGCAATCTCGACTCGGAGACCAGCGAGAGCATCATCAATGTACTGAAGAAGCTCGTAACCGACCACAACCGCACCGTGATACTGGTAACTCACGACTACAACATGGCCAAATACGCCAACAGGCGGATCACCATCAGGGACGGGAAGCTTGAGACCGAGCAGGGCGGGGCGCTGGAGGAAGAGAAGAGACTCGACGCGGAGGGGGTAGATGTGGATGAAGGTAAAGATCCTATCAAATCGTCATGAACACATCTTCATGGAATCGATATAACTGACCATCTGTCGACAATTTGAGAGCCCGACTCGATAACAGGACCTGAGCGAGGCCCACCAAAAGGCCTCGCTTTTGACTATCTAAAGACTTATTGACAATCATCATCCCTGATATTATATTTACCTAACCTGAGGACACAATCGCATCCTGGAGAACCGTCCAACGCATCTTTTCACGACACATAACATCGAGGAGGAGTAATGAGCCCGTTGAAGAAGCTGTTCAGCCCCATAAAGATCGGCAAGATGGAGGTCAGGAACCGCATCGCCATGGCCCCCATAACCCCAAACTGGTCGGCTGACGACGGCACCGTCCCGGATAAGCTGATCGATTATTTCGAGGCCCGCGCCGCAGGGGGCGTGGGAATGATAATAACGGAGACCTTCGTCGTCGATAAAAGCCAGCAGTACCTGCTGGCCAGCATGGGATTCTGGGACGACAGCGTTATACCAAACTTCAAGAAGCTTATAGACCGCGTACACGCCCACGGCGCCAAGCTGGTCCCGCAGCTGAGCCACCCCGGCGCCGACACCTTCAGCTGGATGTTCGGCGGCCAGCCCGTAGCCCCCTCGGCGCACTATAGCAAGACTTGCATGCATATGGCCCGCGAGCTCACCATCGACGAGGTTAAAGAGATAATTCAGCAGTACGGCGACGCGGCGCGCCGGGCCCGGGAGGCCGGCTTCGACGCCATAGAGCTGCACGCGGCGCACGCCTACATGCTGGCCGGCTCTTTCCTCTCCCCGCTGCGCAACAAGCGCACCGATGAGTACGGCGGATCGAACGATGGCCGGCTCAGGTTTGTGCTTGAGGTTATGGAGGATATAAAGAAGAAGGCGGGGAAGGACTTTCCCGTCATCTTAAGAATTTCAGGCGACGAGCATACGCCCGGCGGCAGGGATATTTTGAACACGCAGTACATCGCGCCGCAGCTGGTCAAAGCCGGCGTGGACGCCTTCCACGTATCCGGCGGCATACAGCCGGAGCAGTTCTACCGCATCATACCGCCCACCGGCATGCCCTTCGGCCTGAATGTAGCCGCGGCCGCGGCGGTGAAGCAGGTGGTGAACGTACCGGTTCTGACGGTGGCCCGCATCAACGATCCCAAATTTGCCGACGATATTTTAACGAGGGGACTGGCCGATATGGTGGTCATGGGCCGGGCGCTCCTCGCCGACCCCGATCTGCCCAATAAAGCGAAAGAGGGACGGTTCGAGGATATCGCCCCGTGCACCAGTTGCGCCATCGGATGCGTGCAGCAGATCATGAAATTGCAGTACATGACCTGCGTCATCAACCCCACCGTGGGCCGGGAAGTGGAGATGGCTATCGTCCCCGCAGCCAAGGTTAAGAAAGTACTTGTAGCCGGCGGCGGGCCGGGCGGGCTGGAGGCCGCGCGCGTCGCCGCCCTGCGCGGTCACAAAGTAACGCTGTACGAGAAGCAGACGAAGCTGGGCGGACAGCTGAACATAGCCTGCGTGGCTCCGATGCGGCAGGAGCTGGCCATGTGGATATCATATCTCTCCACACAGGTGAAGAAACTAGGTGTGAAGATCGAGCTTAACAAGGAAGTTACACCCGAATTGATCGCCACAGAGAAGCCGGACGTCGTGGTTGTGGCCACGGGCGGAGAATGCGCCACCCCTCCCATCCCGGGTATAGATACCCCCAAGGTCATCTCCTCCCACGCCGTGCTGGCCGGCGCACCGCGCCCCAAGGGCAGGGTGCTCATCATCGGCGGCGGGCTGGTGGGATGCGAGGTAGCCGATCTGTTAGCTGACCCGGGGGACGGGGACGCGGGGTCCGCGACGGCCGTGACCATCATCGAGATGCTGCCTGATATCGCCATGGACGAGGTCGAGATGAGCCGGATGCTGCTGATACCGCGCCTCAGGGAAAAGAGCGTGAAGTGGCTAACATCGACAAAGGTTAAGCAAATCCTCGAAGATGGCGCCGTCATCACCCGCGATGGCAAAGAGGAAACGCTGAAAGGCATGGACCAGATCATCATCGCCTGCGGCACTAAATCGGTGGACACGCTGAGTAAGGTCATCGCGGGCAAGGTGCCCGAGGTTTACGTCATCGGCGATGCCAAGCAGCCGCGGCTGGCGCTGGAGGCCATCGCCGAAGGGGCGGAGGTCGGGCGAAAAATTTAGGAGACTATCGATCCGTATACAAGGATTAACATATGGCTAAGAAAAAGAACTTCAGTGGATATACCCGAGTCAGGGTTAAAACTACCGTCGATGTAGAAATAACCGGCTCGGATTCATTCAACATAGATGTTGAAACGGGACCTCTATCCCCGATAAAAATGCGTCAAAAAGGAGATACCCTTACCATTAGCCGCCCATGGTGCTGGTTCGTCTTCGGTTTCTTTTTCCGGCTGAGCCGGGCTCATGTCAGGATCGGCATTCCGCAGCTTCTAGAACTAGAGGTTTCCGATAACAGCAGTGCCGGCGTTGCCGGCTTTAGCTCATCCGACGAGTTCAAGCTCACGCTTTCAGGGACAAGCAGCTTCGGCGGCGATTTAAAGACAGGGGATGCCCGGCTGGACATATCCGGGAGCAGTCAGGCCGAATTTACCGGCTCGAGCAGCAACCTTTTTCTCAAAGTAAAAGACTCCAGTAGTTTTGCTGCCAATATTAACGTCGCTGGCAACGCCGAGATAGAAGTGTCCGCCAACAGCGCTATTGCGCTCGCCGGTTCGGCCGGCAGCATCCTGGCAGATATCAGCAACGTCAGCAATGCCGACATGAGCGGTTTTTCGGCACGCGATATCAACATCAAACTGAACAGATTAAGCAACGTCACGATTAAACTGGATGGCAAACTGGACGCCGATGTTACCGGTGCCTCCGAGCTGAGATGGTCCGGGAATCCTGTTATGGGCACCATCAAGGTTACCACCGGCTCAGTCTTCCAGCAGGAATAAGCCCTCTCGACTCGCACCCCGCAAATCTTATCTCGAATAAGATATAATAAACCACGACGCGCCGAGCACAGCCGTCGACAGTTATGAGCTTCATATCCATATTCTTAATAGCCCTGGCCCTGAGCATGGACGCCTTCTCGGTGGCCATAGCCCTCGGCGCCGCCGGTAGGGGACACGCTTCCGGTGCGGTGGTTCGACTTGCTACAGCCTTTGGCATATTCCAGTTCGTGATGCCAATACTTGGCTGGCTGCTGGGAAAAACAGTAGTATCGTATATCTCAGACTACGACCACTGGATCGCCTTCGCCCTACTCCTCATCGTAGGCCTGCGCATGATCAAAGAATACTTCGACAAGGATGAGAAGGAGCGCACCAAGGACCCGACAAAGGGCTGGTCGCTTTTGCTGCTGTCCATAGCCACCAGCATAGACGCTCTGGCCGTAGGCGTCAGCTTTGCATTCTTCGATGTTAATATTTACTACGCCAGCGCCGTCATCGGCATCGTGTGCTTTATCATAACGGCACTGGGAATGATCTTCGGCAAGGCGCTGAGCAGGATATTCGGCAAGAAAGCGGTGCTCTTGGGGGGCATCGTCCTCATCGCCATCGGCATCAAGATAGTGGTCGAGCACATGACGTAGAGATGCGGGAAAGGACGCTAATGATAAAATCCTTCAGAGGCATTACACCCAGAATTCATCCCACCGCCTATATCGCCGAAACGGCAGAGATCATCGGCGATGTGGAGATAGGCGAGAGAGCGGGGATATGGCCCGGGACAATTGTAAGGGCCGACCACGCCAGTATTACCATAGGGAAGTTCACGCAGATAGAGGATAATTGCACCGTTCATGGCGATGTACCCATGACTATCGGAGAGAAAGTGCTCATCGGGCACAACGTCGTTGTCCACTGCGCCAGGATCGGCGATAACGTGCTGGTCGGCAATCACGCCACGCTGCTGGACTATTCCGAGATCGGCGAGGGCAGCGTGATCGGCGCCAACGCCATGGTTAATATGGGGATGAAGGTGCCCGGCCATTCATTCGCCTACGGCGTGCCGGTAAAGATAACGGGGAAAGTTCCTCCGGAACGAGACGAGATAATCCGCCTGGCGCTTCTCAAGAACATAGTATTGGCCAAGGAATTCAAGGAGGAGGGGATTTAACCGAGAGGTATCCCTGCTTTTACCTGCGCAATTTCAAAATATGCCGGGCCACCCGGGCAAAGCCCGCGCCAAATTCAAGTCTGCTCATATACTCAGCGGCATCCTCCATCTCCGCCCTATCCACAGCTGACAAGCGGGGATTGCGTATGAATACGCTGTGCGGGAAAGTACGAAAAAGGGATATATCGGTTAGTGAATCACCGAAGACCATGACCTGCTCGGGCGACAGGCCGCCATCACCGATTCGAGGCAGAATCCTCTTCAGTGTACCGCCTTTGCTGATGCCCTTCTGCAACAGGTGCAGCATATAGCCCGAATCGAGCAGTTCCGACTCCTTGAGATGTTTTTTTAACTCGGCGGCATCGACGCCCTGCACCTTGAAACCGACATCCACTTTGCGATCCGCGTCATCCTCGGTCGGCGTGACAGCATTGGGGAACTGCTTCTTGAGCCGTTCCAGATCCTTCAGCGCAGGCTCACGGGAATATCCCAAATCGAGAAGTCTGCTCATCGGTTTTAATTTGACGATGCCGCCGTTCTCCCCGATTATTGGCCCGTTGATGCCGATATCGAGGGCGATAGGGTCCAGTCTGGGCAATGTGCGCCCCGAGACGAAACCGACCATTATGCCATCATCGATAAGAGCACGTAACGCCGACTGCGCTATCGTTTCCACATACCCCAGAATGTCCGTAATCGTGCCGTCGACATCGGTCATTATCAGGCGAATATCGTTAGCCAGTTTTGAGTCTATTTGAAGATAGGAGTGTGACATGGCATTACACAGATTAAACCACTTGGTACCAATCGGTCAATTAACACGCAACTGTAAAAGGCGGGGAATAAAGAAAGAAGAGATCTTCAATCCACTGATGTAAATGAATTGTCTGAACTGGCACAACGCACTCGATGCTCAGGCGTTCATGATTATCAGTATAACCATAGCCGCTACCCATAAGAGGGCTATCATAAATATCAGTATAACCCAAGGATTCTTCATAAAAGCGCCTCCATTCAGAATCAATACCGGAGTCGGTACAGCCTCATGCGGCAGGAGTTCAAAAATAACATACCACAATGATCTCTGTCAAGTAAAGTAGCGTCTGGTTTGGAGAATTAAACCCGACTTGAATATATCCATTCATTACGATATTCTATATTTCGGTTAAGAGGATTGATGATAAAACCATTTAACGGCAAAACCCCAAAGATCGCCAGCTCTGCCTTTATCAGCGAACAAGCTTATATCGTAGGCGACGTTGAGATCGGGGAGAACTCCAGCGTCTGGCCCGGCACCGTCATACGCGGCGACCACGCCAGAATAACCATCGGAGAGAACACCCAGATCGAGGACAACTGCACGGTGCATACCGGATTCCCCATGACGATAGGCGACAACGTCCACATAGGACACAACGTCGTTGTCCACTGCAGCTGCATAGGACATACGACGCTTATCGGCAACCACGCCACGCTCTCGGAATACGCCGAAATTGGCAAAGAGTGCGTCGTGGGCGCCCATGCGCTAGTGCCCCCCAGCATGAAGATCCCCGACCGCACCTTCGTCGTAGGCGTGCCGGCCAAGGTAAAAGGCGAGGTCTCAGACGAACGGATAGCTATCACCAAGCAGAGCGTTGATATTTATGTAAAGATGTCCAAAGAATACAAGGAACAGGGATTATAACCGCAGGAGGCTATTTCAATGTGCAAGGAAAGCAAGATACAGGAGCTTTTTGACCTCACCGGCAAGGTGGCCATAGTCACGGGAGGCGGCAAGGGCGTAGGAGTGGGGATCGCCACCTGGCTCGCGGACGCAGGGGCCGACGTGGTTGTCATGAGCCGCACGCTTTCCGACCTGGAAAAGGTGGTCAAGGAGATCGAAGCGATAGGACAACAGGGACTGGCCGTGGTTGGAGACGTCAGCAAATCAGCCGATGTAAACAGGATGGTAGAGAGCGCCGTAAAGAAATTCGGCAAGATCGATATACTGGTGAACAACGCCGCTATATTCCCCTCTTATAACTTCTTGGATTGTACCGAGGAGCAGTGGGACCAGGTGCAGAACATCAATATCAAAGGGATGTTCCTTTGCAGCCAGGCCGTGGCCAGACAGATGGTCAAGCAGGGCAACGGAGGGAAGATCGTCAACATCGCCTCCATCGAGGGCGAGTTCCCCCTCACCGCCGGGCGCGTGCATTACCACGCCTCCAAGGGCGCCGTGATCAATTTCAATCGCGGGTTGGCCAAAGAGCTGGCCCAGTACAAGATCAACGTCAACGCCATCGCCCCGGGCATGACCGATACGCCGGGTCTCTCGGCAGCCATGGGCGGATGGAAACCGGATGCAATTACAGGCCGCATACCCCTGGGACGGCTGGGCACACCGGACGATGTCGCCAAGGCCGTGCTTTTCATGGCCTCGGATGCCGCCGAGTACGTCACGGGCGCCCTCCTCTTTGTCGACGGCGGGCTGCTGCTCGGGCGCGGGTGGAAGAGGATCGGCTAGCACTTAAAACCATCGACAAGTTCAAGAAGAAACGGCCTCCTCACGAAACTATTGCTTAAAATACTTGACAAATTTCTATTTTTGTATATAATAAACTTACCGAACGGTAAGTAAGTTACATGCAATTTAAACCACAATAACATCAAATATGTCCGGATCGCGGGCGGCACAGTGAAAACGCTATCGGAGGCCAATATGATGGAGCAGGTACTTTCCGATGTTAAAGTCCTCGACTTCACGCAGGACCTGGCAGGCCCTTTCTGCACCAAGATGCTGGCGGATTACGGAGCCGAGGTGATCAAGATCGAGAGGCCGGGCACCGGCGACCGCACGCGAAGGTACGGCCCCTTCCCCAACGACGATCCCGACCCCGAGAAGAGCGGGCTCTTCCTATTTCTTAACACAAATAAAAAGAGCGTAACGCTGGACTTGAAGACGGACATCGGCAGGAGGATCGCAAAAGACCTGGTCAGAGATGCGCAGATTGTAGTTGAGAGCTTCAGGCCCGGGACGATGGAACGATTTGGTTTGGGCTATAAGGAGCTTGAGAAGATCAACCCCAACCTGGTCATGACCTCTATATCGACCTTCGGTCAGACCGGGCCCTACCGTGACTTCAAAGCTACAGACATCGTGCTTTTCGCCCTCGGCGGCCCGATGTACGTCGCCGGAGAACCTGAAGGCGGGCCGGTGAAGTACGCTTTCGGCGTCATCCCGATACACCTGGGGTACGTAGCAGCAGGAGCTACGCTGGCGGGATTGTGGACCGCCGAGGTACAGGGCATCGGCCAGCAGATAGACTTATCCATGATGGAGGTTCTGCAATCCAATGCCAACTTCCAGCTTGCACACCATCTCATCTATCAATATGTTCACGAGATACCTCCACGGGAGATCACAGCTTTCGGTATGATCCCCTTCGGCAATTACCCGTGCAAGGACGGCTGGATATTCGCGCTCATACTCCAGGCCGACTTCCCGGTGCTGTGCAACAAACTGATGAAGATGCCGGCGCTGCTGGAACAGTTCCCCAACGTTTATGACTCATCGAGAAAGGATGAGTTCGACAGCATCTTTATAAACTGGCTGATGGACTACACGAAAGAAGAACTGCTGCAGAAAGCAGGTCCCCTGGGCCTTAATATCGCCCCGCTGAATACCATGGAGGACGTTTACAACGACAAGCATTTCAATGCGAGAGGGGTTTTCACCGATATCGACAGCCCGCTGGCGGGAAAATTCAAATACCCGGGCCGGCCTTTCCTCAACGAGGATATGCCATGGGCTATCAAAAGCCCTGCGCCGCGACTCGGCGAGCACAATGTGGAGATACTCTGCGACAGGCTGGGGTACAGCAAGCAGGAGCTGGTGCGTCTGAGGCAGATGGGAGTCGTCTGATCTACAGGAGGAGGTATGACTATGAACAATAAGCTGCCGCTGGAAGGCATACGCGTTATCGACATGGGCATAGTCTGGGCCTTGCCCTGGACCGGGGCCATGCTGGGGGAGATGGGCGCCGAGGTCATCCGTCTGGAATCGCTTCAATATGCCCCGCGCATCGTACGTCACGGAGGCCTGCCCAGGCCGGCCAAGGAATTCCTGCCCTTCCTCGGCACGCTGGGCAAGGGCTATCCCGACCTCGATCCCGGGGAGAAGCCATGGAACCGGTATGCCATGTTCAATGCGCTGTACCGCAGCAGGCTGAGCATGACCGCTGATATTACCAGGTCCAAGGGACTGGAGATCTTCTACAAACTCGTCGCAGTATCCGATGTATTCATAGAGAACAATGCACCGGGCGTCATGGAGAGGATGGGCATCACCTGGGACAAGATACACGAGGTCAATCCGAAAATGGTATACGTCCGCTCCTCGGGCTACGGGTTCTCCGGACCCTATCGCGACTACTCCGGCTTCGGCATGACGCTGGAGTCGGTGTCAGGACACAGCGCGCTCCGCTGGTACGACAACGAGAACATGTTCCACCAGAGCCACTCTTTTCTTGCCGATGCCAGCGCGGGAGCTGCGGCTCTGTTTGCCGTCTTCCTCGGATTACGCCGTTGCCGGAAGACCGGCGAGGGAACGATGGTTGAAATAGGCCTCTCCGAGAATTTCATCAGCCACCTGGCCTACTATGCTATGGACTATGCCATGAACGGCCGCCTGCATAGCGCCATCGGCAATCGCGACCTGTGGGCCATACAGGGATGCTATATGTGTAAGGGTATCAGACCTAAGCCCAGTGCGGTGAAGACTACCGGCGAGGATCACTGGATTGCGATAACCATCAACAACAACGAGGAGTGGGAAGGACTCTGTCGCGCCATGGGCGATCCGGCATGGACCAAGGATGAAAAATTCGCCGACCAGCTGAATCGAATGAAGAACCACGACGAGCTGGATAAGCTAATCGAGGCGTGGACCAGCCAGCACGATAAGTACGAGGTCATGCGCTTGCTACAGGCCGAGGGCGTGCCCGCCGGCGCCGTGCTCAACTCGGAGGACGTCCTGAACGACCCGCACCTGAAGGAGCGCGGCTGGGCTGTGGAACTGAAGCATCCAGAGGCCGGAACGCATAAGTACGCCGGGCCGGTGTGGAAGATGACCAAGACGCCGGGGCACGTATTCCCGGCCCCCTGCCTGGGCCAGCACAACGAATATGTATATAAGAGGATACTCGGCATATCAGATGAAGAGTACAACAAGCTGGTAGAGGAGCAGCACATAGGCGATTCCCTGATCGGGGTGTAGCCTTCGAAGGGTGAAAAGATGGTCAAAAAAATAAAACAACCAAAGAGCAGCCATAAAGACACCAGGAAGGACATAATCGACACGGCGCGCGCCCTGTTCTCGGAATCCAGCTATCTAGGTGTTTCCATGAGCGATATTGCCGAAAAGCTGGGCATAACCAAGGCGGCACTTTATTATCACTTCGCCAGCAAGGAGGAACTCTATAACGCAGTGCTTGATGAAGTCCTGAACGATATCAACGCGGCACTGATGTATGCATTCAAAGAACAAACCCTCGACAGGCAGCTCTATAAAGTCATTAAGAACTACCTGGACCTGGGTTTAAAGGAAAAAAACATCATCAAGGCGACACTGCTGTCCAGGGAGCCGACGGTTCGAGATCATGTTATTCAGAACAGGAAACAGATAGACGGGATAATCCAGCCTTTGCTGAAGGATATCCTGTCAGAAAAAGGATTATCCGGGCAAGTAGACTATCGGTTGCTGGCCACACTGCTCATCTGCATGATGGACGGCATACTCCTGGAATATTCGTTTTCAGGTCACAAGATTGACTCCGATAAAATTGCGAAGCAGTGGGTCGCATTCTGGTTCCAGGGATCGATAGCTGCCAGGAAATAGCTATAAAAATGGCGGGGTGATTTCCTCAAATAAGGAGGGTAATATGAAAGAAGCTTTAGCCAACATCAGGGTCGTTGAACTGGGCTATGAGATATCTGCTCAATATACAAGCAAGCTGCTCGCTGATCTCGGTGCAGATGTCATAAAAATAGAACCGCGGGGCAGCGGCGATCCTCTCCGGTCACAGGGCTCGTTCCCCGGCGATCCGTCGGACCCCACGATAGGATCCCTGTTTCGCTACCTGAACACCAACAAGCGAAGCATTGAACTGGATATCGATGACGAGTCTGACATCGAGGTATTGCTGAAGATAGTCAAAGACGCCGATATATTGATCGAATCTCTCGGAGTCGGGGAGTTGGGAAAATACGGACTCAGCCCGGATAAGTTTCGCTCCGTTAATCCCCGGATCGCGCTGGTAAGGATTTCAGACTTTGGCCAGGAAGGCGCGTACGCTGACATGCCGTCAACGGATTTGATTGTCCAGGCACTCTCCGGATGGGTTAGCACTCACTACATGGTAGGGCAGGAGCCGGTGCAAGGAGGCGGCCACATCTCCGAGTTCGTCGTCGGTATGTTCTCCACGTGCGGCGCACTCACCGCATACAAGGCTGCGGCACGCTCCGGTGAGGCGGTATGCCTGGATGTATCCAAGCAGGAGTGTCTGATATCATGTATCGTCACGCCCTGGCTCCATGTCGAGCAGCTGAAGGCCCTAGGCTGGAACATGCCGGAGGGACGGCATTTCTTTCCGCCGGGGATTACGCCATGCAAGGACGGTTGGGTCGGCATCAACAACTTCAGCGCCCAGAACTTCGAGGACTTCTGCCGGTTAGCCGGTCTGGACGAGTTCATCGATAAGCGGATGGAGATTGTTGCGTGCGGCGATGCGAGCCCGAAGTTCTTCAAGTCGGTAGAGACATGGGCCAAGGAGCATACTGTAAATGAGATCGTAGAGATGGGACAGGCGGCCCGCATACCTGTGGCGCCGATAGCCAACGGCAAGCAGCTTCTGGAAATGGAGCAGCTGAAGGCCCGTAATTTCTTTATCAGCGAGCCCGGGGGCAAGTTCATCCAGCCAAGCTTCCCGTATCGGTTAGAGGCAACGCCTGCATCGTTGCGCAGCCCCGCGCCTAAGCTCGGTGGGCATAACTCGGAGTCCGTGTCACCATGGAGAGGAAAGAAGCCTCGCGCCGGACAAGCGAAACCGTTGTACAAGAATAAGGGACACTTGCTCCCCTTCTCCGGACTCAGGATTGTCGATTTTGGGACCTATCTGGCGGGCGGAACGGTAGGCGCTTATCTGGGATCGTACGGGGCGGATGTGATCAAGATCGAGTCCATCCAGCGTCCGGACTCTTACCGCTACGCCGCCGCATATCCGCAGGAGGGGCCGGACTGGTATGAGCACGCCGGTTCCTGGCAAACATGCAATTTGAATCAGCGCGATATCACACTGAACATAGACGATCCCGAGGGAAGAAGGCTTGCCGAAGAGCTTATTACAAAAGCGGATGTAGTTATCGAGAATTACACGCCGCGCGTCATGGATAACTTGAAACTTGGTACAAAAAGAATAAAGGAACTGAACCCTGATATCATCTTTCTGAGAATGCCGGGCTTCGGACTGGAAGGGCCGTGGCGCGACTATGCCGCGTTTGCCTTCCCAATCGAGCAGTCGTGTGGCATAGCCTGGATCACCGGCTGGCCCGGGCAACACCCATCCAATCTTGGCGGATACGTCGATGTGATGAACGCCATGCACGCGCTGGTTGCGCTGCAGGCCGCACTGCACCATCGCGAGCTGACCGGAGAAGGACAGCTCATCGAGCTGGCGCAGCTCGAATCGCTGGTCTGCACAACAGCCGAACAGACAATCGCATATTCAATAACGGGCAGGATTATGGATCGAACAGGTAACAGGGACGCGAGGATGGCGCCCCAGGGTGTATATCGGTGCAAGAACGGCGAATACGCAGCTATTTCGATCAGGAACGACGATGAGTGGCAGCGATTTGTATCCCTGATGGGGTCTCCGTCATGGGCTCAGGACGGCAAGCTGAATTCATGCGCCGGCAGGCTGGGGCGACAGGACGACCTCGACCGCTCCATCGCGGAATGGACGGCGGGGCAGGCTGCGGATGAAGCAGTGAAAGCACTTAGAGTTGCAGGTATACCTGCAACTAAACTGGTGAACTCGACCAACGTACTCACCGAGCCTAATCTTGTCGCACGCAGATTCCACCAGGTGTTAACTCACCCGGCATTCCCGAAGAGGCAGTATCCGCGATTCCCGTGGCTTCAAAACGGCAAGACGGGATACGGCTACGGCGGGTATCGCTCCGGCGCACCCACGCTGGGCCAGCACAACATTGAGGTGCTGAGCGGCGAGCTGGGGCTGACCAAGGAACAGATTGAAGCCCTGGCAAAGAGAGAGGTTATAGGCAACATACCAAAGGGCATGGTGACGAACACGGCGTAATACTGAATTGAGAGGAGGCTGCGTCAATGGGCAGACTGGAAGGCAAGGTAGCTTTGATAACGGGAGCGGCGAGCGGAATAGGCCGCGAATCCGCCATCCTATTCGCCGAGGAGGGAGCAAAGGTTGTCGTAGCCGATTACGCCGCGGCGGAGGGACAGGAGACAGTGAAGAGGATCATGGATGCCGGCGGCGTTGCTATCTACGTTAAGGCCGATATCTCAAAATCGTCCGATATCAAGGAAATGATAGATTCGGCAGTAAAGGCATTCGGGCGGCTGGACATCCTGTTCAACAACGCTGGTACACAGGGGAAAAACCGTGCTTGCATCGCCGATCTCTCCGAGGAGGAATGGGATAGGGTGATGGATGTCAATCTTAAAAGCGTCTTTCGCGCCGCCAAGCTGGCTATACCCATCATGCTGAAGCAGGGCGGAGGGGTCATCATAAACACTGCCTCCGCACAGGGTCTCGGGAGTACTATAACAATCGGACCGTATTGCACCTCCAAGGCGGCGGTAATTATGCTGACCAAGGTGCTGGCGGCCGAGTACGGCAAGAACAACATCCGCGTAAATTGCATATGCCCGGGCGTTATCGAAACGCCAATGTCATCGGAGTTCATCCGCTTTCTGAAGACGGAAACTCTCGCGGCGGGAAGGCCGGGGCAGCCGAGGGAGATCGCGTACGCGGCCTTGTTCCTTGCCAGCGAAGAATCGTCGTACATACACGGGGCTGCTATACCCGTGGACGGCGGATGGACGGCTGAGGTGAAACTGCCGGTAAGGAGCCTGAAGAAGGCCTCCGCGGAGAAGAAAGGTGACGGGAGTTGACCGATAAGCCGAGCGCCGCCCTCTTAGATTTAAACATAAGGGCAGTAGTTCTTACAGTCGAAAGCGGCGCTCATATATTTGGCAGGTGAAGGAGGAAACCTTGTTTAAAAAGATGTTTCCAAGAAAGAAGCAGAGGTGGGGACTGGCGCTCATCGCAGGAGGGCTAATACTTGTAATACTTGGAGCCCTGTGGATGACAGTATTGTTCCCAAACATGAGTAAGCTGCCGTGTGACTTTTCCTCAGAAACGTTTACTGAGGGCACGGTCACCTTGCTTAATACTCAAACTTACCAGCCGGTGACGTATAACGTGACCGTCCACAGGGAGTTTGAGACAGACCATTGTGAAGGCAATACGATATTTATCACGGAGAATGTAGCATTCACCAACAAAGATACCGGCGAAGCAATACCGGCGCTGGTATCACATTCACTTCTGGCCGTAGACAGAGCAACCAAGATGTTCGTGCCGGGCGCTGTTGACGAGTACAGAGAAGGCCACTGGACCCCACCTTCGGGGCTTACGAAGGATGACGTATTGGATATGTGGATTACGGGAAATCCTGACACCGTCGAATCTCGCTATGTCTCTGAGGAAGATTTTCACGGGTTGCACGTGATGAACAGGCAAGCCGCCACCCCCGAAGAAGGCCTTGTCGTTCCCGCTACCAATACCACTCCGGAGATGAGAGTGTACGCCCAGTATCAGTCCAAGGTTGAACCCGTCTCCGGCGCGGTCGTATGGGCTACCAGCTCTACAGAGAGAACCATGATGGTCAATGGGAATAAGATAACCGTTTACCAGGACCATCTGACCTTTACCGATAATCAGTCAGAAAAGATGATCGAGGATGCCAAGGAGTACAAGAGCCAGATCATCCTGTACGGCACCACGATGCCGTGGGTCATAATCGCCATAGGCCTGTTGGAGATAGTGCTTGGTGTCTGGATGTCCCGAAGACCGAAGATCATAAAGCATGCAACTGCCAATAAGAAGTGATAAAGGCCGGATTCAGGCAAAAGTAAAAATCATCAGTGAATGGAGGTGGGGCAGTGGGAACGAAGCTTAAGAATCTATTCTCCCCGGGCTGCATCGGAAAGATGGAGCTGAAGAACCGCATAATACAGGCGGGCATGGGAACCAGCCTGGAGCCGGAAGACGGCACTGTTGACCAGCGCACGATTGATTTCTACGTGGAGCGCGCCAGGGGCGGCGCCGCCTTGCTAATCGTGGGGGTAGGATCGATCGATCACCCGTACGGACTGGCATTGACGAACCAGCTCGGCCTGTCCGACGATAAGTTCATTCCCGGATTGAAAAAACTGGCCGACGCCGTTCACGAGAATGGCGCCAAGCTGGCCATCCAGCTGCACCACGCCGGCAAGGTGGCCATGTCGGACTTCGGGCGGGGCATCGATATGGTCAGCGCCAGCGAGCTATCAGCCGGCGGCAGCGAGATACTACAGGACATGGCATCTACCGAGATACCGCGCCTGATGCAGCAGTTCTCCAAGAAACCGCCGCACAATACGACCCTCGCCCTCAGCAAGGAACAGATAAAGGATTATACGCGAAAGTACGCCGAAGCCGCCGGACGCTGCAAGAAGGCCGGGCTGGACGGCGTTGAGATACACGCCGCCCATGGATATCTGATAGCCAACTTCCTCTCGCCGCACACCAACAAGCGCACCGACGAGTACGGCGGCGAGGTGAAGAACCGGGCCCGATTCCTGCTGGAGATCATCGCGGCCGTACGCGAAAAGGTCGGCCGCGACTATCCGGTGTGGTGCCGCATCGACGGCCAGGAATTCGAGATCGAGAACGGCATCACCATAGATGCTTCCCAGCAATTGGCGCCGATGCTGGAGGCCGCCGGAATCGACGCTTTGCACGTAAGCGCCTACGGCGGTTTCCGCCGCTCGTTCTATCACGGCCCGATATGCCAGCCGCCGGCGCACCTGGTCGGCTTAGCCGTTGAGATAAAGAAAACAGTGAAGATACCAGTGATAGCCGTGGGACGCATCGACGCCGAGCTGGGCGACAAACTTATTCGCGAAGGCAAGGCGGACTTCATCGCCATGGCGCGCGCCATACTCGCCGATCCTGAATATCCGAATAAGATTGCCGAGGGCAGAGAGGACGACATTGTACCGTGCATCCAGTGCTATAACTGTGCCACGCAGGCGTTCTGGAACGCGCCGGTGTTCTGCACAGTCAATCCGGCGGCAGGCAAAGAGGCCGAGCTCAGGATCGAGCCCGCCAAGCAGCCGAAAAAGGTAATGGTCATCGACAGCGGACCCGGCGGCATGGAGGCGGCGATAGTAGCCGCCCGGCGCGGGC
>Ga0172380_10004797_pt1 | contig 17004 bp, 20 predicted proteins | sample Leawe162metaG_FD_119747 | JGI IMG/M metagenome (GOLD analysis project Ga0172380, IMG submission 119747) | Leachate microbial communities from a municipal landfill in Southern Ontario, Canada - Leachate well 162 metaG | ecosystem: Engineered > Solid waste > Landfill > Unclassified | place...
GCGAAGACACATCGAAATCTTGTCGCTACCCTGACCCTGTGACGAAGACCGCCATCACCCGCCGCCCCCTTGCCCGCCGCAGCACCATTGCCCTGAGTGTCCTGGCAATAGTCGCGATTCCAGCCCTGTCCGGCTGCTTCAGTGGCATCCAGGCCACGACGAGCGCCCAGGCCACCATGAACACCGGCAACGGTGCTCAGACCCTCATCGGGGACATCAAGATCCTGGACGCCACGATCGTCATGGGCGACAGCCCAGCCGATGCGATGCTCATCGGCACCATCGCGAACGTGGGCGTCACCCCTGACAGCCTGAACAGCATCGAGGTCGACGGCAAGCCCGTGACGGCCAGCCCGGCCTTCCCCGAGCTCAAGCCCGGCGACAGCGTGCCGTTCGGCTATGTGACCGCAACCATCAAGGTCCCTGTCCAGGGCCTGACCGGACCGGTCAGCACCTATGTGCCGGTGACGTTCAACCTCCAGAATGCCGGAACCAAGACCATTCAGGTGCTGACCGTGCCTGCTGTCGGCTTCTACGAGGGAATCGTGCCGATGGCGGGTGTGGTGGCTCCGGCTGCGGCACCGGAGCCGAGCCCCAGCGCCTCTGAGTAGGTCGCCCGTGAGGTGCGATCAGCCCTGGAAGCGGTAGCCCAGGCCTCGCACGGTGAGCAGATGCACCGGATGCGCCGGATCGACCTCGATCTTGGTGCGCAGTCTCTTGACGTGCACGTCAAGGGTCTTCGTGTCACCTACGTAGTCGGCGCCCCAGATGCGATCAATCAGCTGGGTGCGAGTCATGACCCGACCTGCATTGCGCACCAGGAATTCAAGAAGATCGAACTCCTTCAGCGGCATGGTCATCTGCTGGCCTCGCACGGTGACCACGTGACGATCGATATCGATGCGCACAGGGCCCTCTTCGATGACGGTCGGAAGCAGGTCATCGACATCACCATGACGGCGCAGCACTGCGCGAACCCGCGCAAGCAGCTCACGCGAGGAGAACGGCTTGGTGATGTAGTCATCGGCCCCGAGCTCCAGTCCCACAACCTTGTCGACCTCACCATCCTTGGCCGAGAGCATGATGATGGGCACTGCTGATTTCGCTCGAATGTGCTTGCAGACCTCGGTGCCCGAAAGTCCGGGAAGCATGAGGTCCAGCAGCAGCAGGTCTGCACCGTTGCGATCGAAGATCTCAAGTGCCTTATTGCCATCGGCGGCCACCTCGACCTCGTAACCCTCACGCTTGAGCATGAACGTGAGCGCATCCGAGAACGACTCCTCGTCCTCGACGATGAGCACCTTGGTCATGAACGTCCCTCTCCGATGGTCAATGACATCCCTATGCTGGCGCCCGATTGCGCATCATCATCTGCGGACTCTGATCTGTACATCGGAATGCGCAGAGTGAAGGTCGAGCCGACCCCAACCTCAGACCACACCGTGCATTCGCCACCATGGTTCTGGCACACATGCTTCACGATGGCCAGCCCCAGGCCGGTGCCACCAGTGACTCTGGACCGTGCGGGGTCCACGCGGTAGAAACGCTCGAAGATCCGATCGAGATCATTGGAGGGAATGCCGATTCCCTGATCCTTGACCATGATCTCCACCATCGAGTCGACCAGTCGCGAGTGAACGGCGACGCTGGTGCCATCGGATGAATAGGCGATTGCATTGACCAGCAGGTTGCGAAGTGCAGTCTGCAGCTGCCCGAGATCCGCATAGACGAAGGTCTCGGAGTCGTGACCGACCACCAGATCGATATCGCGCTGAGCGGCAAGCATGCCGACATCGTCGAATGCCCGGTCGATCAGCTCATCGACGTTCACCACCTGCGCATGACTGAGCGGATCATCGCCCTGCAGCCTGGAAAGGTCGATGACGTCCTGCACGAGATGCCCGAGGCGAGTCGCCTCGAGCTGCATTCGCTCGGCAAAATGTCGCACCTGAACGGGATCGTCGCTTGCCGACTGCACTGCCTCGGCAAGGACTGAGAGAGCACCCACCGGCGTCTTCAGCTCATGGCTGATATTCGCCACGAAGTCGCGGCGCACGGCATCTACCCTGCGCTCTTCAGCCAGGTCGTCGATGAGCACGAGGATCGCGCCTGTGCCCAGATCGGCCACGCGCACGCGAAGCTCGAGGAGTTCGCGTCCCAGCGGTGGCCGGCGGGCGCGCATCTCCTGCTCGCGGGCCTCGCCGTCGAGCGCCACCTTGGACACCAGCTTGGCGATATCGGTGATCGCGATGGCATTTCGGTTGACGATGCCCAGGGCCAGGCTGCGCGCGCTTGCCCGCAGGACGACGCCATCAAGATCGACGACGATCGAGGCCGACGGCAGTACCGCCAGGATCCTGGCGACCTCATCGGGAATCTCCTGGACATCCAAGGACTGCCCACTGGCTTCCTCGGTATGCAGGAGTTTGCTGGCCACATTGGAAGGATATGGACGCCAGGCAGCCAAGAGAAATCCTTCGGCTCGGAATTCCCAACCATTTGCCCAGGGTTCACCCGCCGCGCCCGTCGTTCACGATCAGGACAGATCCCGTTCAGGGTTTCGTCATATTGGACGATCAGGATGGGGCCATGGTTGCGTATGCTCCACGCCGGAAGGGAAGACGCATACCTGTGGCATATGCCAGCGATCTAGAGGCCGTGAACGCGGGTCTGGTGGAAGTTGCCGACCTCGTGGGCTCAGCCATGTTCGCAGCCACCCAGTCGCTCCTGAATGCCGACAACGACCTGGCGCAGGGCGTCATCGCCCAGGATGAGCGGATTGACATCCTCACTGCCGAGATCGAGGAGCGCTGCTTCGACCTCATCTCGATCCAGCAGCCAACCGATCGCGACCTGCGGATCCTGATCGGATCCCTGCGCATCGCCGCTTCACTCGAGCGTATGGGCGATCTGGCCTCCCACGTGGCCAAGCAGGCGCGCATGCGCTTCCCCAACCCCGTCGTTCCTGAGGAGCTGCGCGCCACATTCGAGGAGATGGGCGCCCTGGCGCAGGCCATCGTGATCAAGACCGCCCAGGTCGTCGCAACCAAGAATCTGACCCTGGCAGCCGATATCGCCGCTCACGACGAGGATGTCGACCGACTGCATCGCGAGCTCTTCCGGGTCGTGCTCTCCCCCACCTGGAAGCACGGAGTCGAGACCGCCATCGACATCACCCTCCTCTCGCGCTACTACGAGCGATACGCAGACCATGCCGTCTCCGTGACCCGGCGCCTCATCACGATCGTCACCGGAGAGCCATATGTCGGAGTTTCGCTGACAAAGTAATGCGTTTGTCACGCCCGCCCCTTTGTGTAAGGCTGCCCTGACGCCATGGCTCGGGAGGTGAAGATGACGCTGCGCAAGCTGCGATCGGTGCGATCTGCACCCAAGCGCGTTGCTCTGCTGTCAATTCACACCTCGCCACTCGACCAACCAGGAACTGGCGACGCCGGGGGCATGAATGTCTACGTGCTCGAGACAGCCCGCCAACTGGCCAAGGCCGGGGTCGAAGTCGAGATCTTCACGCGAGCCACCAGTTCAGATCACGAACCGGCAGTCCAGGTGGCTCCAGGCATCCTCGTCCGGCATGTCACCGCGGGGCCCTTCGAGGGCCTGCGCAAGGAGGACCTTCCAGGACAGCTCTGCGCGGTCACTGCGGGGGTGCTGCGAGCAGAGGCTGCTCGCCCCGAGGGCTGGTTCGACCTCATTCACTCGCACTACTGGCTGTCCGGTCAGGTTGGCTGGCTCGCCTCGGAGCGCTGGGGCGTACCACTCGTGCACACCATGCACACCATGGCCAAGGTCAAGAACTCTGATCTTGCAGATGGGGACTCCCCCGAACCGCAGGGCCGCGTCATCGGTGAGGAGCAGGTGGTCGACGCCGCGACTCGTCTGATCGCGAATACTGCCGACGAAGCAGCCCAGCTCATCAGCCTCTACGGCGCTGATCCCGCACGCGTCGATGCGGTGCACCCAGGTGTTGACCTGTCGTTGTTCAGCCCAGGTGACCCCGCAGCCGCACGAGCACGCCTTGGCATTGCGCCCAGTGCACGGGTTCTGCTGTTCGTCGGGCGCATCCAGCCCCTGAAGGCGCCCGACGTGCTGCTGCGGGCCGCCGCCGGGATGCTGCATCGCAATCCTGCGATGCGCGACCGACTGCTGGTCGTCATCGCCGGCGGGCCATCAGGCTCCGGACTCGATCGTCCAACAGCACTCGTCGACCTGGCACATGAGCTCGGGATCGCCGATGTGGTCCGATTCGAGCCGCCCTCGGATCGCACGACGCTCGCAGACTGGTACCGCGCAGCCGACCTGACTGTCGTCCCCTCCTATTCAGAGTCGTTCGGCCTTGTCGCTGTCGAGTCCCAGGCATGCGGAACTCCGGTCATCGCGGCTGCAGTCGGCGGTCTGCGCACGGCAGTAGCCGATCAGCGCAGCGGCATTCTGGTTGAAGGGCACGACCCCATGCACTACGCATCGGCGATGAGCAACCTGCTCGATGACCACGATGCGATGCAGGTGATGCAAGCGCATGCTCGGCAGCACGCCATGCAATTCGGCTGGGAAGCAACGGCTTCTGGGCTGCTCGAGTCGTATTCTCATGCCATGCGTGACTTCGAACTTCAGACCGCCCGCGTAGCTCAGTGACGGATCAACTGACGGTCACCGGGGCCATTCGCGACTACCTGAGCTCCAATGAGCTGGAGTTCGAGGAGATAGCCGGCCCCACCTTCGTGATCACGCTGCCCGGCGAGAAGAAGCTGAAGACGAATGTGGCCATGACCGTCGGGCCGCATGCAGTGTCCATCAGTGCCTTCGTCGCCCGCTGCCCGGAGGAGAACAACGCAGCTGTCCATGAATGGCTGCTGGAGAAGAACCGCCGGCTCTACGGAGTCGCCTTCTCGATCGACCAGTTCGGCGACATCTACCTCACGGGAAGGGTCGCCCTGGGGGCGATAGACGAGGATGAGCTCGATCGACTGCTCGGTGCAGTGCTGGAGTATGCCGATGAGTCCTTCAATCCGATTCTCGAGCTCGGATTCCTGGGCGCGATGCAACGGGAGTGGAACTGGCGCATCTCGCGCGGTGAGTCCACGGCCAACCTCGAGGCATTCCGGCACCTCCTCGAACATCCCGATGAGCAATAGCGCGACCTTGCGCGGCAAAATAGGGCCATGACCCCAAGCCAGGCCCCCTACACCCTCATTCTGCTTCGCCACGGCGAGAGCGAGTGGAATGCCCAGAACCTGTTCACTGGCTGGGTCGATGTCGATCTCAACGAGAAGGGCCTTGGCGAGGCGGTGCGAGGCGGTGAGCTCCTGCGCGAGGCCGGGCTCCTGCCTGACATCGTCTACACCTCATTGCTGAAGCGAGCCATCAAGACCGCGCAGATAGCCCTGGAGACATGCGATCGTCACTGGATCCCGGTCGTGCGCAACTGGCGGCTCAATGAGCGCCACTACGGCGCCCTGCAGGGCAAGGACAAGGCCCAGACACTTGCGCAGTACGGCGAGGAGCAGTTCATGCTGTGGCGTCGATCCTTCGATGTGCCACCGCCACCGATTGCAGCCGACGATGCGTTCGCCCAGACCCATGACGCGCGCTATGCCGCACTGCCGCCTGAGGCGCGGCCGGCAACTGAGTGCCTGGCCGATGTCGTCGAGCGCCTGGTGCCGTACTGGCAGGACGTCATCGTGCAAGAGGGCCTGCGCCTTGGTCGCACCGTCCTGGTAGCCGCCCACGGCAATTCGCTCCGAGCCCTGGTCAAGCATCTCGATGGCATTTCCGATGCTGACATCGCCGGCCTCAATATCCCCACTGGCATTCCACTGGTCTATCGCCTCGACGAGAACCTGCGACCGCTTGTCGCTGGCGGCGAGTACCTCGACCCAGAAGCGGCAGCCACCGCTGTGGCCGCAGTCGCCGCTCAGGGGAAGAAGTAGCTACCAGCGCTTGTTCAGGATCTCGATGATGCGGGGGCGCACATCGAACAAGTACACCATCGACGCGACAAGCCCGGCGATGCTCAGCAACTGCAGCGGGTCTCCCAGAACAAGTCCAGCGAGCGCTGACACCCCCGTGAGGATCAGCCACAGGACCTTGGTCTGACGGCCGACGGCCGGGAAGGCCTGTGCCGGCCTGCGAGCACAGTCGATGACGGCATAGACCTTCAGCACGAGGAACAGCACCCAGAGCGCGAGCAGGACGAAATTCTGGACTTGATAGAACACCTGAGCACGGTAGTCGATAGGCGCGGCCTGCATGCAATGCGTCGCCCAGGTCTGACAGGGTGCGCCGTATGAGAGCACTCGTTCAACGCGCTGCCGATGCCTCGGTCACCGTCGACGGCCAGATCCTGGGGAAGTTCGCAGGATCGGGATTGGTCGTCCTGGTCGGCGTCACTCACGGAGATGACGAACCAACAGCACGCAGGCTCGCCGAGAAGGTCCTCACCCTGCGCATCTTCGAAGGCACCGCAGGGGAGGTCTCGGCTCAGGACCTTCACCTCCCGCTGCTGGTGATCAGCCAGTTCACGCTGTACGCGGATACGAGGAAGGGCAGACGCCCCTCCTGGGATGCAGCCGCTCCCGGGGCAATCGCGGAGCCGCTCGTCGATGCCTTCGTCGCGTCGCTGCACGAGGTGGGTGCCACTGTTGCCACTGGCGCATTCGGGGCCGATATGCAGGTCAGGTTCACCAACGACGGCCCGGTCACCATCCTTGTGGAGCTGGATCCTCTACCGCCGAGATAGCCGTGCCCTGGTGATCGACGACCAAGGCCGCATCGACGGCCACATTGCGCTTGAGCATGACCAGTGCAATCAAGCCGAGCTCGCAGTGACGCACCGCCGTACCGATCCAGCCGACGGGCTTGCCTGCCAGGGCCACCACATCGCCATGAGCGGGCAGCTCCTCGGTCGAGCCGTCGAGATGCACGAGAGCCAGGCGACGAGGCGGTTGGCCGAGGTTGTGCACCTTCGCGACCGTCTCCTGCCCGCGATAGCAGCCCTTGTTGAGATGCACGGCGGAGATCAGCCAATTGACCTCATTGGGAATCGTCCGGTGATCAGTCTCGCAATTGACTCGCGGCATGCCTGCCGCGACGCGTAGAGCCTCCAGCGCCCAGGACCCGGCCTGTGGAGCGGCATCGAGGCGGTCCTGCAGCGCGGCTCGCGCGATGATCACCTCACGGCCCGCGAAGCCTCGCGAGGCAAAGGGCTCGGGCACCAACCACGTGGGCGACGACGCATCGACCTCGGGGATCGGCTCCCACACGACTGCATGGTCATCGCTCGCGTCGCGCACCTCGACTCGCAGCATGAACCTCATGCGGTCCAGGTAGCTCGCCAATGGGGTGGACTGTCCGGGTTCAGTGATGATCCACGCCGTTGCGCCGTCATCGACCAGGTGCATCTCGAACTCGACATGCCCATTGGGGCTCAGGATCAGCGCGAGCGCACTCTGGCCAGGCTGCAGTGCATTCACCAATTGCGTGGTCAGGTCATTGAGCCAGGTGAGCCGATCGGGCCCCGAGACGGCAAGCACGCCGCGGTTGGCCAGCTCGACGACCCCCTGGCCGCTGGCCAGCAGTCGCTGCTCTGCGAAGGGATCCCCGAAGTGCCAGGGCATGCCCTGGTCGAAGACTGATTCCGGCGGTAGAACGCGCATCAGTGACTCCGCAGCAGATCCTCGCCAAGCAGGCCGAAGCAGGATTCACATTCACCGTGGATGGCCATGTGCGAGATATCGGTGACGAATGCATGATCGCTGCGAAGTTGCGCGACGAAAGTCGCGGCGATGTCACCTGGTGCACTGGAGACCTTGCCACAGGTGTCGCACACGAGGTGGATATGCAGTTCATCATCGACTGCGTGATACGTGGGTGCACCGTGCCCGATGTGCGCATGCGTCACCAGTCCGACATCCTCGAGCACTTCGAGGGTTCGGTACACGGTCGAGAGGTTGACACCGGACGCAGTGCGCTGCACTTCGACGAGGATCTCCTCAGGCGTGCCATGACGAAGCCGCTCGACTGCTTCGAGCACGAGCTGTCGCTGTGGGGTGATGCGGAATCCGTGCTCGCGCAGGCGCTGGTCCCAACCGGTGTTCAAGGGGTTTCCTCCAGTGGATGCAGCGTCGCAGCGAGGTGATTGACAAGTGGCTGCCCCATCGCGGCCATGTCGAAGGTCCAGAGCAGCCGTCCTTCGACCAGCCCATAGAGACGCTGTCCTTCGACGTATTCCTTGGCGCTTTGCGTGCGAGCCACAAGATCCGTGCGCAACTCCGCCCGCGCTCCGGTGATGTGCGCCTGCTCTATCCCGGTGATCTCGACCCGGCCGTACCAGATCTCGGCATATCCGGTCGGATGCGACAGCTGCATCTCGATGTGATTGTCAGGACGAGGACGGACGAAACCTGACTCTGTGGCCAGCGGCCGAATCCGGTTGCCCTCATCATCCAGCAGCCAGCTGCGCGACCAGTAGGACAGGAACGGGCGCCCGTCGGTGCGAAATGACACCTCTTGGCCGAATCGGAAATCCTCGATCGTCGGATACTGCCCAGTGCCGACTCCGACCCAGTGCCCGATGAGCCACGACAGGGGTGCGAGCTCGGCAGCAACAGCGCCTGCCTCCATCTGGCTCAGCCCTGACTCGTGAAGAGCCGGAAGGCACCGGCGAAGGCGGCCCCGCCGACGAGCGCAAGCACCACGACAACCAGGCTCGTGTAGACCGTCTCCACCATATGAGGAAGCCTACCCCTCATGGATACTCATCCCATGAGGCAGTTGGTTGTGAAGGTCACCGCTGGAGCAGACGATCCCGAGCGCTGTGCTCAGGCGTTCACGGTTGCGTCAACGGCCGTGGCAGCCGGAGCACAGGTGAGCCTTTGGCTCACGGGCGAGGCGGCTTGGCTGGCGCTGCCTGGCCGGGCAGCGCAGTTCGAGCTGGCGCACTCGGCTCCCCTTGACGATCTCCTGAGGATTGTCCTTGGATCCGGAGCCGTCACTGTCTGCACCCAATGCGCGCTGCGCCGAGGGATAGCGCCTGAGCAGGTGATCGACGGGATCCGCATTGCCGGCGCTGCCAGCTTCGTCGAAGAGGTTCTCGCTCCGGATGCACAGGCACTGGTGTACTGAGAGTGATGCAACCGCCGATCAGACGCTGACGGAGCGCGCGAAGACGCGCTTGCCGATCAGATAGATCTCGCACCCAAGGCAGAAGCCGAAGGCTGCATTCAGGAAGGCCGCAGCCAATGCACCTGCGACGGCCACATACGCCACCGCGGTCACCCCGGCAACCAGTCCCAGCAGGGCGACTGCCGTGAAGATGAACCCCACGAGGGCCGCGAATCGCGGCGGGGCAGCAGCCTCGAATTCAGTGGCGGGAGCCAGGCGCGGCTGCACGACCTTGCGGAAGAGGACTCCGTAGGGCTGTGCTCGCAGGCCGACAAAGGCGCCGAGGGCAAAGACGATCGTCTGGATGGCCAGCAGCACGGCAGCAGTTGCACTGCCGATCGTGAGCAAGGCGACGGCAAGCACGACGACAGTGACGGCGGCCGCAAAGCGTGGCCCGCGGACATCGACCTCGACCGCCGGAGCGCAGATTGCTGTTTCAGGCATATCAGCAGGCTATTGACGGGGTACCCGGCCGGCAAGGCTGAGTTCAACGACAGCAAGCATCACGCTGCTGCAAAGGCTTTGCAGGTCAGGGCGCGGTGACCTGGCCCAGGGCAGCAATGACATCAGCCTTGCGGGGCAGGCCCACAGCCCTCTTGAAGATGACCCCCCGCGCATCGAGCACCAGCACGGTTGGAGTGCGGCGAATATCCAGCTGACGGACGAGATCCAGATGGGCCTCAGCGTCGATCTCGATATGGGTCGTGCCTGGCACCAGCGTGGCCGCCTCGTCGAGAATGCGACGAGTCGCCCGGCAGGGCTGGCAGAAGGCTGTCGAGAACTGCACCAAGGTGGCTTGCTCGCCCAAGGCCGAGCCCAAGAGGTCAGCGCTCAGGCGCTCGCCGCCGTGCTCTGCGGCTGAGGGCGTGGTCACGTCAACCTCTGGGTCGTCGTCTGCGACGGGCAGGGGCGCAGCGACGGATACCGACTTCATCTGGCCATCGGTCCTCTTGCGCCAGAGTCCGAAGGCGGTGGCTGCTGCGAGGACAGCGATCAGGAGGACGAATCCGAGCATCGTGCCATCCCCCATCTCGCCATCTCGTCAATCGTGGTCAGAGCAATTGCGGACTCAGCATGCCCGACGCCCTCCAACAGCCATAATTCGGCATCAGGATGGCCGCTCGACACTGCCGCTTCATGCAGGGCCTTGGGGTGCTCCACCGGGAAGTATCGGTCAGCAGTGCCATGAACCACCAACAACGGGGTACTGCCGAGCATTCCCGCAGCCTGGACGGGCTCTATGGGCCGCGGGTACGGCCATTCCCGCGGGTGGATGCGCGTTCGGCGAGAGCGCAGGATCAAGCGTCCCGTTCGCGTCTCGACCAGCCAGTGCAGGGCTCGCATGACCGAAGTGCCCCGGTAGTACCAGAACGCCGGACCGCTCACCGCGATCACCGCGTCGACCGGGGAGTCCACCTTGGGATCGCCGCTGGATCCATGACTGGCACTGAGGGCCAGCGCAGCCTGCCGGATCGCGACCGCCGCCCCCATGGAGAAACCGATGGTGATGACCTTGCGGTAGCCGAGCCCGCGGGCCCACCGAACCGCCGCATCCACGTCGAGCACCTCGAGCATCCCCACCGTCGACTCCCCGCCCGATCGGCCATGGCCGCGCAAGTCGACCGTGATCACGGATCCATAGCCGGTCAGGCGCGCAGTGATCGCTCGGACCTGGTCCTGGCGGCCGTGCCCGGTGAAGCCATGAACCACGACAAAGGCGGTATCGCCCGGGCCCGGGGTCAGTGTCCCGGCCACCCTGACCCCGTCGGTTGCCACCAACATGGCCTCGACGGGAACGCTCATGGGACTATTGTCCGCTCCACAGCAACAACGAACCCCCGGGGAGGTGTAGCAGATGCGGATCGTGCTGCTCACCCGTGCGCTGGAGTCATCCGCAGAGGTACTGCCTGCTCTCATGCTGCTGACCCACCAGGTGCGCACCCTGCCCGCAGAGCCGACTGCCCTGCTCAATGCACCTGAATGCGATGTCCTGCTGGTCGATGGCCGCCGCGACCTGCCAGCAGTGCGCGGACTCACGCGGCTCCTGCAGCAGACGGGGGTAAGCGCGCCCCTGGTCCTCGTCACCACTGAAGGCGGGCTCTCCGCCATTCAATGGGACTGGGGCATCGATGAAGTGCTGCTCGACACCGCCTCACCTGCTGAGGTCGAGGCCAGGCTGCGCCTTGCTGCCTCGCGCCTGACGCCTGAGCTCGATGCCATCAGCGGGAATCCCGAGGAGATCCGCAGCGGTGAGCTCATGATCGATGAGGGCACCTACACCGCGAAGCTTCGCGGCCGAGCCCTCGACCTGACCTTCAAGGAATTCGAGCTGCTGAAGTTCCTGGCCCAGCACCCAGGCCGGGTCTTCACCCGTGCCCTGCTCCTGCAAGAGGTATGGGGCTATGACTACTTCGGTGGCACCCGGACAGTTGACGTGCATGTGCGCCGTCTGCGCGCCAAGCTCGGCAGCGAGCACGAGGCGCTGATCGGAACCGTTCGAAACGTCGGCTACCGGTTCGTGCCCCAGCATCTCGATGACGCTTCCATGGCCGTGCTCGAGGATGAAGCGCTCGAGATCGGATTGAACTAGGCATGGAGGGCCTGCAGATCACCAATCGGCTCGATGCTGCCCAGATCGACCAGGCAGTCGAGCTCATCAATGCGATCTCGGCCCATGACGGGCTCTCTCCCATCTCAGAGCATGTGTTCCTGCATCTTCGTCACGGGGGCGACGACCAGGGCAAGCACTTCCTGCTGCATGAGGGCGGAAGGCTCGTCGGCTACGCCCATCTCGATGTCACTGACGAGGTCGAGGGCCCGAGCGCAGAGATTGCCATCGCTCCTGCTGCCCGCAGGCAAGGGCTCGGCACCGAGCTCATCACCGAGATCCTCCAGGCCACGCCTTCGCACAAGCTGCGCCTGTGGGCACACGGCGAGCAGGCCGATGCCGGCAAGTGGGCGCAGGCGATGGGATTCCGGCATGCGCGCACGCTGTGGCAGATGCGACGCTCACTCCTTGCCCCCTTGCCGCCGGCGAACTTCCCAGACGATGTCCTCCTGCGCCCCTTCATCCCCGGCCAGGACGATGAGGAGTGGGTGGCGCTCAACTCCCTTTCCTTCGCAGACCATCCCGAGCAGGGCGACTGGACCCTCGATGACCTGCACCGGCGGATGGCCGAGCCCTGGTTCTCGATCCCTGGCTTCCTCGTTGCGGCTGATCGCGTCACTGGCCGGATGCTCGGTTTCCACTGGACCAAGATCCATGGATTCATCGACACGCCCGAGCGGCAGCCGCATATTCATGACGCCATCGGTGAGGTCTACGTCGTGGGCGTCGACCCGACCCTGCAGGGCAAGGGCTTGGGCAAGGCACTGACCTTGGCCGGCCTGCACCACCTGCGATCCCGCGGGCTCGTGCAGAGCATGCTGTACGTCGATGCGACGAATACGGCCGCGATCACCATGTACGAGAACCTCGGCTTTGCCCGCTGGGATGTCGATGTGATGTACAGGTACCAAACAGAAACCTGACCGAAGCCATTCGTTCACCCTCTTGTGGAACGATGCAGGCGTGACGCAATCGACGCAAGTATGGCTCGACGACCGATTTCTCGATCGCGAGCTCTCATGGCTTGCATTCAACCAGCGCGTTCTGGAGCTGGCGGAGGACACGAACCTCCCGATGCTGGAGCGGGCCAAGTTCCTGGCGATCTTCGCCAGCAACCTCGACGAGTTCTTCATGGTGCGAGTTGCGGGCCTCAAGCGTCGCATTGCCACAGGCATCGCTGTTCGCTCAGCCAGCGGCCGGAACCCCAAGGCCGTTCTCGAGTCGATCTGGGAGCGGGCCCACTCACTGCAACGCGAGCACGCCATGGTGTTCCAGAACGAGATCCTGCCCGGGCTCCAGGCCAATGGCATCGAGTTGCTGCGCTATGAGCAGCTCACCCAAGATGAGCGCGTCTCGTTGAACACCTTCTTCCATGCGCAGGTGTTCCCTGTGCTCACTCCGCTTGCAGTGGACCCTTCGCACCCTTTTCCCTACATCAGCGGCCTGTCGCTCAACATGGCCGTCGTCGTGCGCAATCCCGTCACCGGCAACGAGCTCTTCGCCCGTGTCAAGGTGCCGCCGTCCTTGCCGCGATTCGTCTCACTCGGTTCGCAGCGCTTCGTGCCACTGGAAGACCTCATCGCCGCCCACCTCAACCAGCTCTTCCCTGGCATGCAGATCCTCCAGAATCACAGCTTCCGCGTCACTCGCAATGAGGATGTCGAAGTCGAGGAGGATGACGCAGAGAATCTCCTGCTCGCCCTCGAGCGCGAATTGATGCGCCGTCGATTCGGGCCACCGGTACGCCTCGAGGTCGAGGAGTCCATCGACCCCTACGTGCTCGACCTGCTCATCGGTGAACTCGATGTCACCGAGAACGAGGTGTTCCGGGTCCCAGGGCCGCTCGATCTCACCGGGCTGTGGACCTTCGTCAACCTCGATCGTCAGGACCTCAAGCAGGCCACCTTCGTTGGCCGAACCTCACGTCAGCTCCTGGAATTCGAGTCCTCGACACCGCCGGACATCTTCTCCGTCGTGCGTGAGCGCGATGTCCTGCTCCATCACCCGTATGACTCCTTCAGCACCAGCGTGCAGCTGTTTCTCGAGCAGGCAGCTCGCGACCCGCACGTGCTTGCCATAAAGCAGACCCTGTATCGAACATCAGGCGACTCACCGATCGTCGACGCATTGATCACTGCTGCGCAGAATGGCAAGCAAGTGCTCGCACTCGTGGAGATCAAGGCTCGCTTCGACGAGCAGAACAACATCGACTGGGGTCGCAAGCTGGAAGAGGCGGGTGTCCATGTGGTCTATGGCCTGGTCGGGCTCAAGACGCACAGCAAGGCGTCCATGGTCGTGCGCAATGACGGGGATCAACTGCGCCGCTACTGCCACCTCGGCACTGGCAACTACCACCCCAAGACCGCTCGTCTCTACGAGGACATGGGCCTGCTCACCTGCTCGCCAGAAGTGGGCGAGGACGTCTCGAACCTCTTCAATGTGCTGTCGGGCTACTCGATGAACACCGAGTACGCACGACTGCTGGTCGCACCGCATTCCGTGCGCACCGGCCTGATCGAGCGGATCGATCGTGAGATCGCAAACCACCAGGCTGACCTGCCCTCGGGCATCCGCTTCAAGTGCAATGCCCTCGTCGACGAACAGGTCATCGACGCCTTGTATCGGGCGTCGAGCATCGGCGTGCCCGTCGACATCTTCGTGCGCGGGATCTGCGCCCTGCGGCCAGGCGTACCGGGCATGAGCGAGTCAGTGCGCGTCATCAGCATCCTGGGCAGGTTCCTCGAGCATTCCCGGGCCTTCTGCTTCGAGAACGCCGGTCAGCGCGAGGTGTGGATCGGGTCCGCCGACATGATGCATCGCAATCTGGATCGACGGGTCGAGACCCTGGTACGACTCGTCGATCCGTCCGAGATCGCGTGGGTCAACCAGCTCTTCGACATGGCCATGAGCCCCGACTTCGCTTCGTGGCGACTGGATGCAGAGGGCGTCTGGACTCGGCGGCTGCTCGCCGATGACGGATCGGTGCTCGCTGACTACCAGGAAGTCCTCATCGCCCGCACCAAGAGCATCGGCACCCCATGAGCACACCCACGACCCACCGTGAGATCGAGCGCAAGTTCCGCGTTCACGCCCTGTTCACCTGGCCTGATCTCACAGGAGTCGTGGACGAGATCGAGGAGCAGCCCAGTGTCGAGATGACTGCGGTCTATCACGACACGCCCGACCTGACCCTGTTTCGCTGGCGCGTGACCCTGCGTCGGCGCGAAGGCGGTGCGGATGCCGGATGGCACCTGAAGCTCCCGGTCTTCGATGAGGCCGCAACGGTGCGCGATGAGCTGCACGCGCCATTGAGCGCCGGCGAGATCGGTTCGGTGCCAGCCGAACTGGCCGACATCATCGGACCCTTGGTGCGCGGCCAGCAACTCACGCCAGTGGTTCGCCTGCACACCAGGCGCACCCCGAAGCTCGTGCGCTCACTGGCAGGAGTGCCGCTTGTGGAGATGGTCGACGATGTCGTCACGGTCGTCGATGAGCAGGGTGCCCCGCTGGCCATCTTCCGCGAGCTCGAGATCGAGCTCCTCGACAACGACAATCCTGACGCGCTCGCCGCAATGGACAACCTCAGCGAGGCACTCATCGCAGTCGGCGCGACTCCTGGCACGACCAGCAAGGCAGCCGCTGCCTTGGGACCGCGGGCCGGGGCGCCGGCGGATGTTCCCGAACTGCCCATGCCCAAGCCGAGCGGCATGGCAGCAGACGCCATCCGGGCGACGATCGCTCGCCATGTGCGCGACCTGATCTTCGCCGATGTCGCAGTGCGCCGGGATCTTCCTGATGCCGTGCACAAGGTTCGCGTCTCGGCACGACGCCTGCGCAGCGTACTGCGCACCTTCGACCCGCTCCTGGACCATGCGTGGGCCCTGGCGCTGGAGGAGGAGCTGGCCTGGCTCGCCAATGAGATGGGGCTCATCCGCGACAGTGAGGTCCTGGAGGAGCGCCTGATCCGGCATGCCGGAGAACTCGACGAGCAGGATGCGCAACTGGCCATCCGCGAAATCCAGTCGACGCTCGATCGAAGGGTCGAGGTGGCGCGCGCAGGAGCCCTGGCTGCGCTGCGCAGTGACCGGCACACCTACCTGATCGAGGATCTGGTTCAGGCCGCACGCGCTCCCAGACTGCTCGACAACGCCTATCAAGCCTGCGAGGACGTGCTGCCGGAGTTGGTTGCGCAGTCCTGGCGAACCCTCGTCAAGTCCTGTCGCGGGTTGGAGATCTTCGGACCAGCCGGTGAATGGCACCGCGCCCGTATCAAGGCGAAGCGCGCGCGCTATGCGGTCGATGCCGTGCTGCCGATCTTCGCCGGCCCGGTTCGCAAGTTCGCCAAGGCACTTGCCGAGGTGACAGAGCTCCTGGGCGACCATCAGGATGCCTATGTCGCCCAGGAGTTCCTGCGCGAACTGGCAACTGCCGAGACGACGGGGGGTGCAGCGGGCTATGCGCTCGGATTGCTGCACGGCATCGAACTCGAAGCCGAGATGACCTCGCGATACGCATTCGTCGATATCTGGGAAGGCGCACGTCGGGCAGCACACCAATCGGGGCTGCTGTGAGTGACGTCAGTCAGCAGGTGACGCGACCGGTCCGGGCAGCCGGTGTCGTCCTGCTGCGCGGACACCAGGGCAGGTACGAGACCCTGATCGTGCATCGGCCGCACCGCAGCGACTGGTCCTTGCCCAAGGGCAAGATCGAGCCCGGCGAGCACGAGATCGCAGCGGCCGTCCGGGAATGCGATGAGGAGACAGGCGTGGAGGCAGTGCTCGGTGCCCGACTGCCCACCCAGAGCTATGTCGCACTCGGGCTTCCCAAGACTGTCGAGTACTGGGTTGCGCGCGAGCACGGCGAGGAGGAGTTCCTCCCCAGCGACGAGATCGACGAGACTCGATGGGTTCCAGTCGGGCAGGCCCGCAGCCTGCTCACGTACGAGCATGACGCTGATCTCGTGGAGCAGGCCTCGACCCTGCCACTGACCTTCCCGTTGATCGTGCTTCGGCATACGCAGGCAGTCAAGCGATCGGACTTCAAGGGCAAGTCCGATCTCGATCGCCCGGTGACAGGCAAGGGCCGAAGCCAGGCGAAGGCCCTCGTCCCCCTCCTGGATGCATTCGGTATCACGGCAGTGCACTCGTCTGATGCTCAACGCTGCGTGCAGAGTGTCAAGAAATTCGGCAAGGCAGCGCAGGTGCCCGTGCTTCCTGAAA
>Ga0172380_10004798_pt1 | contig 17003 bp, 10 predicted proteins | sample Leawe162metaG_FD_119747 | JGI IMG/M metagenome (GOLD analysis project Ga0172380, IMG submission 119747) | Leachate microbial communities from a municipal landfill in Southern Ontario, Canada - Leachate well 162 metaG | ecosystem: Engineered > Solid waste > Landfill > Unclassified | place...
CCGAGGTATGGTCCGCGGGGGATGATCGTCACCTTGTGGAGCGGGTGGGTGTGTTCGAGAATCACGTTGATGAGGGCGTGGCCGGCCTCGTGCCAAGCGGTGGAAATCTTCTCGCGTTCGCTCATCGCCATGCTGCGGCGCTCCTTGCCCCAGCGGACTTTGTCGCGGGCCTCCTCGAGCTCGTGCTGGCCGATGGACTTCATCCCTTTCCGGGCGGCGAGCAGCGCGGCTTCGTTGATCACGTTGGCCAGCTCCGCGCCGGAGTAGCCGGGCGTTCCGCGCGCCAGGACGGCCAGGTTGACCGCCTCGCCGAGCTTCACTTTTTTGGCGTGGACCTTGAGGATTTCCTCGCGGCCCTTCACGTCGGGCAGGCTCACGGTGACCTGGCGGTCGAAGCGCCCGGGGCGGAGCAAGGCCGGATCAAGGACGTCCGGGCGGTTGGTCGCGGCGATGATGATGACGCCGTCCTGCGTGTCGAACCCGTCCATCTCGACCAGAAGCTGGTTGAGCGTCTGCTCGCGCTCGTCGTGCCCGCCGCCGAGGCCGTGGCCGCGGTGGCGTCCGACCGCGTCGATCTCGTCGATGAACATCAGGCAGGGCGCGGATTTTTTCCCCTGCTCGAACATGTCGCGGACGCGGGAGGCTCCGACGCCGACAAACATTTCGACGAAATCCGAGCCGCTGATCGAGAAGAATGGGACGTCCGCTTCGCCGGCGATGGCGCGCGCGAGCAGGGTCTTTCCCGTGCCGGGCGAGCCCACCATGAGGATGCCCTTGGGGATGCGCCCGCCGAGTTTTTGGAACCGCTTGGGATCTTTGAGGAACTCGACGAGTTCCTGGACTTCGTCCTTGGCCTCCTCGACTCCGGCGACATCCTTGAACGTGATCCGGTTTTTTTCCTTCGACATCATCCGGGCTTTGGACTTGCCGAAGTTGAGCGCCCCCTTGCCGGCCATCTTGATCTGGGAGCGGAAAAAGAAATAGAGGATGACCAGGAAGAGGAGGATGGGCAGGAAGCTGACGACCGCGGAAGCGAGGTAGTCGGATTTGGGGACGATCGACGGGGTGATCCCCGCCTCGGCGAGCGTCTTCTGGATGTCGGAACCGTTGAACGACGTGAAAATGGGCGTGCGGAAAGGAACGGCGGTTTCCTCGCCGGTGGTCTTCGACTTCTGCTTGACCTTGCCTTCGAGATACTGGGTGTTCCGGCCCTCCTCGACGACGAGCTCCAGCGGGGCGTCGGCCGTGTTCACGATTTTGCCCGCTTTGACGAGCTCGAGGAACTTGGGATACGTGACCGGCTCCGATTGCGCGAAGTTGTTCCCCCGGAAAAGAAAAGCGCCGCCGATGAGCGCGAGGGCCACGGCAAAGAGCACAAGCCCCCTCCAGTTCATCTGCGGGTCGTTGCCCCCGCCCGGGCGCTGACGGTTGTCGTTCGGCGGTCTCTGATTTTCTTCTGACATTCCAATCACTTTCCCCTATCACAGCTTCTTGGCAAATGCAAAAAGCGGAAGACAAGAAAGAAGTGCCCGGCGGCAAGGCGTTGGTGGTCTCGATTCACGACGTGAGTCCGGCCACCCGGGACCGCACGGAACGGATCCTGTCCGACTTGGAATCGGCAGGGGTCGGGCGCGTGTCCCTGCTCGTCGTTCCCGATCATCACCACCGGGGACTGGCCAGTGAAGACGCCGCTTTTGCGGAGTGGCTCAGGGCGGCCTGCGCGCAGGGGAACGAGGCGGTGCTGCACGGATATCACCACCTCCGGGAAAACCGGACCACCGATGGCCCGCTGAAACGCCTGATCACACGTTCCTACACGGCCGGTGAAGGCGAGTTTTTTGATTTGGAAAAACCGGTCGCCCGACAACTCCTGGACCGCGGCAGGGCCGCCGTCGAGGCCTGCGGTGTCGGCGTCACCGGCTTCATTGCGCCGGCATGGCTTCTCGGCATGGACGCCGAGCAGGCCGTCCGGGAGGCCGGATTTCAATACACGACGAGAATCGCGACCGTGAGCGATCTCCGCACCGGGATCATGCGCCGGAGCCGGAGCCAGGTCTGGAGCGTCCGGGCGGGCTGGCGGCGGACGTGCAGCCTGGCCTGGAATTCCCTCCTCTTCCAAAAGACCGTCCGGTGCCCGCTGACCCGGATCGGGATTCATCCGCCGGACTGGGACCATCCCGCGATCCGGGGACAGATTTTGAGAATCCTCGGCAAGGCGCTTGCCGCGCGCAGGCCGATGACCTATGAGGGTTGGCTGTCCCGCATGCGGGCCGCCCAATGAATCCTCCGATCTCCCGAGCCGACCTTCACATCCATTCACGCCACAGCGACCGCGCGGCCGACTGGGTGCTGCGGCGGCTGGATTTTCCCGCAAGCTATTCCGACCCGCTGCAAACCTACAACCGCCTCAGGGCGGCGGGCATGGACTTCGTCACCCTCACCGACCACAACACGATCAGCGGATGCCTTGAGATCGCGCACCTGCCCGGCGTCCTTGTCGGCGAGGAAGTCACGGCCCATTTCCCCGAGGACGAGTGCCGGGTCCACATTCTCGTCTGGGGAATCACAGAAGCCCAGCATCGCCTGATCCAGGATGCCCGCGAGAACATCTACGAAATGCAGGCCCTGCTGGCGGCGGAAAACATCGCCCATGCCGTCGCCCATCCCTTTTACAGCATCAATGAAAAGCTGACCGCCCTCCACCTCCAGAAGCTCGCCTTGTTGTTCCGCCATTTCGAAGGGATCAACGGCAGATATTCTGGCCTCGTCAGCGATGTCACCCGGTTGGTCTTCGGAAATCTGACCCCGCGACACATGGAAATTTTCAATGCGCGAACAGGCCTGGATCCCACGCACGGGGAACCGTGGAAGAAAGTCTTCACCGGAGGTTCGGACGATCATGGGGGCACGCACCCGGCGAGGGCGTTCACCTCCACGCCATCCTGCGGGGAACCCGCGGAATTTTTGAACTGCGTGCGCCGAGGCGAATGCGAAGCAGACGGGGAATCCGGGACCCCCCTCACCCTCGCCCACAGCACCTACAGCACCGCCTTCCAGTATGCCAAGGCCCGCCTCTCCCTCAAACCCGGAGATCCGGGAACCGGGCTCCTCGAAAGAATCTTCTCCCGGTTCATGGAAGGCCAGGATCCGACCGAGTTTTCCCTCGGCGACAAACTCGGTTTCCTCGCGCAGGGAATCGCGACGGGCAAGCTCTTCGAGATGGCCAAAGCCGGTTCCAGTTCGCTCTGGAAAGACCTGGCGTCGTTTTTCGGAAAGCCAGAAATGAAGGTGGCGATGTCCAGGGCAACAGCCGGCGTGGCGGAACCGGAACGCCGCGCCTTCCTGATCGCCAACCTGATCGCCAACCAGCTCGGATACCGGTTTGTGACGCAGTTCATCCAACAGCTTTCCACCGGAAAATATTTCGAGAGCATCCAGACGATCATTCCGGCGGTTCCCCTGGTCGGCCTGCTGAGCCCCTACATCCACGCTTTCCGGCTCCCCCGCCGCGAATGGATGCGGGACAGCACCAGGACCCTCTGCGGAAGCATCCCGGATCTTCTGAAAAACCGGAAGAGGGCCTGGTTCACCGATACGTTGGAAGATGTGAACGGCGTGGCCACGACCATCCGGAAGATGACCGCCGCGGGCGTTGCAGCCGGACATGACATCACCGTCATCACCTGCCGGTCCGAAGTCGCCAATCACGGGATCCCCCTGAAAAATTTCCAGCCGATCGGAGAATTCGAACTGCCCGAGTATGAGCTCCAGCGGCTGAGCTTTCCGCCGTTCCTCCAGATTTTCGACTACCTCGAACGCGGCGGCTTCTCGGAGATCATCATCAGCACGCCGGGTCCCACCGGGCTCTGCGCGCTGGCGGCCGCGAAAACCCTCGGCCTCCGAGTGGTCGGCATCTACCACACCGACTTCCCCCAGTATGTCCGGATCCTGACCGACGATTCCTTCATGGAGACACTCACATGGAATTTCATGCACTGGTTCTACAGCCAGTTGGACGTGATCTACGTGAATTCCGAGGATTACCGCAAATGCTGGATCGAGCGGGGCATCGCCCGCGAAAAATTGCGCATCCTGCCCCGGGGGCTGGATACGCGGATGTTCCATGCCTCCAAAAGGGACCCGGATTTCTGGAAATCCCGCGGGCTGCGCGACGGCGAGACCGGGATGCTTTTCGTCGGGCGCGTTTCGAAGGAGAAAAACCTGGATGTCCTCGTGGCCGCCACACGCCGCCTGGCCGAATCCCATGTGCCTGTCCGTCCGCTGATCGTGGGCGACGGTCCTTACATGGCCGAGATGAAGCGGCTTTTGCCGGATGCCATTTTCACCGGATACCTGCAGGGAGAAGACTTGGCGGCGGCCTACGCATCGGCGGATATTTTCGTCTTCCCCAGCACGACGGACACCTTCGGCAATGTCATCCTCGAGGCCCAGGCTTCCGGAATTCCCGCCATCGTCTCCGATGTCGGCGGGCCCAGGGACCTCGTCCAACACGGCAAGGACGGCTTCGTCACCAAGTCCCTTGACTCCCTGGAACTTGCCGGGGCGATCCGGCGGCTCGTTGACGACCCTTCGCTGCGCCATCACATGGGCCTTGCCGCCAGGGGAAGAGTCGAATCCCGCGACTGGACGGAGGCCTTTGAAAAATTCTGGCGCGAGTCACCGGAATAAGAAGCCGCCCGGAAAAATTGCCGGGGCGGTGGAAAAAGCATCCGACCGGCATTGCACAGGGATATCGCGCGTCGCGCCCGTGTGCGGCACCGCCCTCCGCTGGCAGCCGGGTCTCCAAACGGACGGGACGTCCGTCCCCCCTGGCTTTTCATCCCCCGCCCAAAATGACTTTCATCAGAATTTTCTCTTTCCCGAAACTCCGATCAATGCCATGTTTTCAGGAATGAAAACTCTCATCGTCATCTCGATTGCGGTCCTGGTGCTTTTGCTGGGTGGAACAAGCCGGATGTTCGCCGCCGAGGGCAAAGCAGGCAATGTCCGTGTCCTGAAGGTCCAGGGTGATGTCACCACGACCGACGAGGCCACCACATCCACCGAGCCACTCAAGGAAGGCGCATTTGTCCAGCAGGATCATGTGATCAAAACCGGGAAGGATTCCCAGGCCTGGCTGCTTTTCTCCAATGGCACGACGGTCACCGTCCAGCCGGGCTCCATATTTTCGGTGGACGAGTTCCTCCAGACCCCGTTCGACTCGAGCAAGACGGACTACACGAAAATCAAATCCGAGCCCTCGATTTCCCAAACGAAAATTTCTGTTGACGAGGGCAGCATCATTGCCGATGTCACCAAATTGAACAAAGGGTCCACTTTCAAGATCGGCACCCCGGTCGGCGTCGCCGGAATCCGCGGCACCCTCATTCAGGTCAGGGTCAATACCACAGCCGGAGGCCAGGTCAGTGTCACCTTGAATCTGCCGGAGGGCCTGGCGGATTTCGCCGCAACCAATGGACAACAAGTCACGCTGAGCAACGGACAAATGGTTACTGTGACCTCGGATCCCGTCACGGGAACCATCACGCTCAGCGGTGTCAATCCGTTGAGCGCGCAAACGATCCAACAGATCCAAGCCTTGGTCGAAGAAGTCGCGGCGGCGATCCCGCAACAGCAGGCATTTGAAGGCGCTCCCGAAGGGGCTCCGGAAATCCCGGGCGAGGGCACCACCGATAGTGGAGCTGGGTTCGGAGGAGATCAGGGCACGGGTGATGTCGGAACAGCACCCGGCGGCGGCGGCGGCGGCGGCGGCGGCGGCGGAGGGGGAAGCCCCACCCCAACTCCGACTCCCAACCCTCCGGTGTCCTAGGATTCCGTCATTCTTTTTCTGCTTTCCGCGCTCTTTCTGAATGGAAAAAGATTTTCCCTCGGAGGGAGCGGGAGGGAAAAGGCTCCAAATCCAATGGGGGTTGTCCCTTGTTTTGTCGGGGATCTGTCTGGTTTGGATTCTGCTCTCACAGGTTCCGTTCCTGTCCCTTAGCGGAAACCCCAGCAATCTGGGAAGAGACGGACTGCTCGCCTTTCTTGAAGAAAAGACAATCGACGCCAGGCTGGAGGTTCGCGGATGGATTTCTTCCCCGATCAAAGTCTGCTATGTCAACGTCGATACCGACTCGATCGTCGCCTATGGCAGTTTTCCCTGGAGCAGAGCCATTTTCGCCAAGGCGCTCGAAGCGCTCTTTGAGCGGGGTAAGGTTCGGGCGGTGGGGATCGACTTTGTCTTCGGTGCGGCCGGAATTCCACAGATCGGCCGGGAAGAGGCCGAGGCGGGAAGCATCGAACTTGGAAAAGTCATCAACCAATATCCAAATGTCGTTCTTGCCGCAACCTATGGAACAGAGATCGGGCTTCTCGGCAAAAAGAGTTCGTTCCCGTTTGTTTTTGAAAAAAACTACGATCCCAAAGATGCCGATCTCCCCGAGTTGCCGAATTATCCGGTCGTCGGGCCCACATGGGGACAAGTCGGGCTGATTGATACCGCGGTCCGGTGGGTCCCGTTCTTTGCCCGGACCGAGCACAAAACCTACCTGCCGCTGGGACTCAAACTTTTTTTGATTTCCCGCGGGCTTGATGAGTCCGCCGTCGAGATCCAGAAAAACAGGATGCTGATTCACGGTGCGGACAACAGCCCGGTTCTCGAGATCCCGCTGACTTTTGGACAGTTCGTGGAGTCCAATTGGTTTTTGCCGTGGAAGGAAAATCCCATGGTCGGCATTGCCTCCGTGCTGGGATTCGACCGCTTGGCCCGCGAGGGCAGCGAAGAGGAAAAAGCTCGCGCCGAAAAATTTTTCGCCGCGCTGAATGGGAGCGTCGTCCTGATCGGGCCCACGGATTTCTTGTTGAGGGATACGTCCGAAGTTCCGTTGAACGGTTCCAGCCAGGTTCCCAAGGTCTCGCTCCATGGCAATCTTTTCAAAACCCTCGACTCGGGACGCTTCATATCCCGCCCGCCCGTCTGGGCAAATATCCTGCTGATTTTAGGGCTCGGATTTGGCACCGCATGGCTGGGCATCGTGTCCCAACGTTTCTCGAAGTGGGGCAAGCCGCTGGCGGCGCTCCTCGTCGCAGGCTACGTCGCCCTCGCCTTTCTGCTTTTCGCAAAAGCGGAGATTCTCGTCCCGATCGTCGCCCCGGTGGGCGCGGCTCTCTCCTGCGCGTTTTTCGCCCTGTTGCGCCAGCTCGCCATCGAGGAACATCAGCGCAGGAGAATCAAGAACCTGTTCGGAACCTACGTGTCGGCAACGGTCGTCGAGGAAATGGTCGAGAAGAACACCCCTCCCCGCACCGGTGGCGAAGAGGTGGAGATCACCGCATTCTTCACCGACATCGTTTCCTTTTCCCCGATCGCGGAAAAATTGCGCCCGAAAGATCTTGTGGACCTCATGTGCCAATACCTCGGGGAATGCACCTCGGCAGTCATCGACCAGGAAGGCACGCTCGACAAATATGTCGGCGACGCCATCATCGCCATGTTCGGAGCCCCCCTCGCCTGCAAGGATCATGCTGCGGCCGCATGCCGGGCGGCCCTGGCCCTCCAGGAAGCCCAGGGCCGGCTTCGGGAGCGCTGGGTCCATGAGGCCAAATGGCCGGAAGTCGTCGGGCTCATGCAAACCCGGGTTGGCCTGCATACCGGCACGGCCATCGTGGGAAACATCGGTTCGGAACTGCGCTTCAACTACACGATGATGGGCGACACGGTGAATCTCGCCCAGCGCATCGAGGCGGCCGGCTCGCACTATGGCACGGAGATCCTCGTTTCCGGCGAAACCATGAGCGCCGCCTCGCAATCCGACCCCTCGCTTGTCTTCCGGAATGTGGACCGGGTTCTCGTGCCCGGCCACTTGCATGCCGTCGATCTCCACGAACTCCTGGGACAAGGGGATGCCGCAAGGGAAAAAAACCGGACGCGAATCGCTGCCTACGAAGAAGCGAAGAGGCTGTACATGCGGGGGCTTTGGGCCGATGCGCGCGAAGTCTTCCTCCGTGCCGTCGCGGAAGAACCGTTCCCCGCCAAGAAAAACCCCGCCTCGGTCATGCTCGCCCGCTGCGACCGGATGCGGGACCGTCCGCCGGCCGAAAATTTTGCGTTCCCGTTGTCGAAGGAAGGAAATTCCATTTGACACGCCGAACTTCCGCGCGACCTTTCGCCGTTATGAACAAACTCCTTCTCTCAGCAGCGTTGGTCGTCGCATTCACCGTCTCGTCCGCACTCGCAGGATCCTGCCCCGGCGGAGGCTGTGGTGGTGGCAAGGGAACAGACGGCAAGAAAAAGGACGGCTCGACAAATTCGACCGCCACGGTGCGGGTCGCTCTCTGAGCCCCCGGCTATTCCCGCCTGCCGCCGCTCTCCACCGCGAGCATCGACCGCTTTCTCTCCCTTCCCCAACGGTATCCGCCCACGATTCCTGTCGCGCGAATCACGCGGTGGCAGGGGATCAGCCAGGCCACGGGATTCGCTCCGCAGGCGGTTCCCACCGCCCGGAGTGCGCCGGGATTCCCGATCGCGGAGGCAATGCTCGAATATGTGGCGACATTCCCCCGGGGAATCCGCAGGAGCGCCCGCCAGACTTTCAGTTGAAAAGCGGACCCGGAGACAAAAGCCGGTATCCGGTCCGCCGTTTTCTTCACGAAGATTTTTGAGGCCCGTTTTCCCGCGGCTTCGTCTTTTCTGCGAAAGGCGGCCTTGGGCCATTCGACCTGCAATCCATCGGGAAAATCGGGCGCCTGGTCATGAAATGCGAGATGGCAGATCCCCCGGTTGTTCCACCCGAGGCTGCACAGGCCAAACGGGCTCTCCGCCATCCCCCATTCCACCTGCATCCCCTCCCCGCCGGACTTCACCTCGCCGGGTGATGCCGCTTCGATCGTGACAAACAGATCATGCAGGCGACCGGGGCCGGAGAGCCCGGCATCCAGCGCGGCATCGAGAATGCTCCGGGAATCGAGCAGGCAGGATTTTGCATGTTCAAGTGTCAGGCACTGCAAAAAATCCTTCGGGGAAATCCCCGCCCAGCGCTTGAAGAGCCGGTGAAAATGGAACAGGCTCAGGCCAGCCATCTCCGCCATCTCGGAAACGGATGGCTGCGAGACATGCGCCGTATCCAGATGCCGGATGATGGCCGCGATTTTCTCATAGTCACTCATGCGGGAAGAATATGGGTTCTCCATCATTCCGCCCACCCGATTCCTGCTCAGCGCATTTCATTCCAACCCGGTGTTCCGTATTTCTCCTTCGCGAGGCAGGCGCCGAGCCGCAAGGTTTCCCCGTCCGGCTCGTGGAAATCGACGGAGGAGGAAAGGGAATGCGCCAGGGCCGGGGCGGAGAACTCCCCGTGTAGGGACCCTTGGTAGAGCAATCCCTGCTTCCCGCGCCGAAGTGCTCCGCCGCAGATCTTTTTTCCGCCGTGGAGGATGTCGTTCGATGCCGGGCTTTGAAAACATGCGGCCCCCGGACGGCAATCCCCGGGCTTTGCGAGCCTCGCTCCAGGCATTGTTTCGCCAATGACCGCCAAAAGCGCATCGTGAATCCGCTGGTAAACCATCGCCGTCTCCATGCGGAAAAGCGCCTCGCCGGCCGGCACGGCAAGCGCCATCGTCAGGTCCCGCCCGTGGAATACGATTCCGCCTCCGGTCCAGCGACGGATCGATGGAAGGGCCCCCGCGCTCAGGCACACGTCTGAATATCTCTGCGCGTAACCGAATGTGACGGCCGGGGCCGTCCAGCGGTAAAACCGGACGATCGGACGACAGGCCCGGAGCAGCAATGCCTCGTCCAGTCCCATCTGCTCCGCCGCAGGCCTCGATTCATGGTCCGCCCAAACTCGAAGTCCGGATATCACGACTTCATGGGTTATCAGCAACGGCGACGAAATCCACTCCTTCTGCTTGTCGCCGATGGGATCGAATGTTTAGGTTGGACTCCATTATGGCGAAGCAGGCACTCGGCAAGGGACTCGGCGCGTTGATCAACACACGCGTTGTCAATCCGGCTCCCTCGGAGGAACTGGGCGAACGGGTCCAGAAGTTGAGCCTCGAACTCATTATTCCCAGCCCGCTTCAACCGCGCGCCGAATTTCCCGCCGACCACCTCCACGAGCTTGTCGAAAGCATACGGGAACGCGGGATCATCCAACCGCTCATCGTGCGCAAAATGGATGGAAAATATGAACTCATCGCCGGGGAACGCCGCTGGCGCGCGGCCAAAGAACTCGGCCTTGCCGATGCGCCCGCCATCGTCCGCGCCGCCACGGACCGGGAGGTTCTCGAACTGGCCCTGATCGAAAATCTCCAGCGGGAGGGACTCAACCCGATTGAGGAAGCCTCGGCCTATCAACGCCTCTCGCGCGATTTCGGACTCACCCAGGAAGACATCTCGAAGCGGGTTGGAAAGAGCCGGGCCTCGGTCGCAAATTCCATGCGCCTCCTCGACCTCGATCCCGATGTCCAATCCCTGCTCAAGCATGACAGGATTTCCGTTGGACACGCAAAGGTCATGCTCTCGCTCAAGTCGCACGAAGAGCAGAAATGGCTGGCCGAGCAGGTCATCCGGCAGGGAGCCTCCGTCCGCATTACGGAAAAACTTGCCGCCGAACACCTGGCAAAGGCAGGCCGCGCGCCCACCAAGCGCGGCGCCTCCCAGGCCCCCGGGCCGGAACTCGCGCCCGCGGTACTGCGCGTGCAAAACCTTCTGACCCATCGCCTCTCCACTCGGGTCGTCATCCATCACGGTGAAAAAAAGGGGTCCATCCATATCGACTATTATGGGGACGAGGATCTCAACAGGATCCTCACCACCCTTGGCATGGCGGAAGAGTGACACAGAAAGACTCCGCCCCCTCCCAGATGCCCGCGCGCACCCGGAATCAAGCGCGGGTCGGTTCGCTTGCGGCCCGCGGGTGGGCGGACTCGTAGGCGCTTTTCAGCCGCTCCATGGTCACATGGGTGTAGATCTGCGTCGTCGAGAGGCTGGCGTGGCCGAGGAGGGTTTGGACGCTGCGGAGGTCGGCTCCGTTGTCGAGCAGATGGGTGGCAAAACTGTGGCGAAGTTTGTGGGGGGAGAGATTCGCGGGGAGCCCGGCCTGCACCAGGCGGGAGCGGACCATGCTCCAAATCGTCCTCGCGGACAGCCGGGAACGGGATTTGTTGATGAAGAGCGGGCCGTGATGGACGCGGGCGGCCTGGCGGTATCTGGAGATGGCCTCGAGCGCGTGGCCGCCGACCGGGCAGATCCGTTCTTTCGCCCCCTTGCCGGTGACTTTTGCCGTCTCGCCGATGACGTCGACATCCGAAACGTCGAGCCCCGCCAGCTCCGAGAGACGCATGCCAGTGGAATAGAACAACTCGATGATCGCCGTGTCCCGTGCAGCCATCCAGTCGGGAGCCTGCCGGGTCTTCGGCCGGGAGGCGGGCGTCCCGATCAGCGATTCCACCTGCTTCGTGGTCATGAACCGCGGAAGTTGCTTTTCCGCTTTCGGCAGCAGGACTTCCCGCAAGACATTTTTTTCGACGAAGTCCCGCCGGAGAAGAAAGGCATGGAACGCCCGCATGGCCGAAAGCCTCAACCGCACGCTCGCGCGCGCCATGTCATTTTTCATCATGTCCAGCGTCCACTCCCGGTAGTCGGTGGCGGACATGGCGGCCCAGGAACCCTTGGGCCGAAATCTTCGGAATGCCTCGATGGCGGTCTTGTAGGTGGTCACGGTCCGGGGAGAAGCGTTTTGCTCGGCCTCCAGAAACGTATAAAATCCCTCCGCCAACCGATCGGCGGGAAGCCGGACACCGGGTCTGGTTTTTTTCTTTTTCAGACAGTCCCGCCCATCGGAACAGCCAGCGGCGGCTGGCCGGTGTGCCCGACATCCCCGGCGCGGGCGGTGGTTCGTTCAAACCGAAGCGTGGCCGAACGGGTCTCGGCCCCATCGGGAGAAGTCGCGGTGACCGGAATCTCGTAATTCCCGTCGGGAAAGACAAAATGGTAGCGGAAGGAACCATCCGGGGCCAGCTCCACCGGCTTGCCGTCGATCGTGACTTCCGCCTGCGGATGCGTGCCGCCGTAGAAGATGACCTCGGCATTGACGTGCAGGAAGAATTCCCGTTGCGCGAACCCGAATGAGCCGAGGTTTTCCGAGCCGCCCCAACTGCTGGTTTCCACATGGCTCCAGCTCGAAAGCGCCGCCTGCGACCAACTGGACAGCGCGGCGCCGGACCACGAAGAAGTCACCGCCTGCAACCAGCTCGAAAGGGCCGCGGCATTCCATGAGGACTCGACGGACTTGGCCGCCGCAAGCCAGCTCGACAATGCGGCCGCGCCCCAGGAGGATTGCGCCGCGGAGCCCCAGCTCGATTCGCCCGGCGCGGGGGAAGATCGAGCCGCGGCCGCCCAACTGCTGAGAGCCGCCGCGGCCCAGCTGGAGAGGGCCGCCGATGACCAGGAGGTGGGTCCGGCCAAAGAGGAAAAGGCGCTGGAAAGACTGCTCCCGGAAGGTCCCCACGGAAGCTTGGCCATCATCTCGCTTGCTCCTTCGGAATGCAAGCGCTCTTGAAGATGCTTCTGGATGCGGGACGCCAACTCCCCGGAATTCATCGCGGAGCGGGAGAGTTCGTCGAGCAGGGACTTCCCGAGCAGGGCCTCAAGGACCACTCTTTCGTCGGGATTGTTCGTCAGGTCCATCCCGTGAGCCAGAGCCAGCAGCTTGCCGTCCCGCTGGAGCCGGCCAAGAGCCTGAAGGAGGTTTTCTCCTCCCTGAATCGTGGTCTGAATATTCTCCATCAGCCTCTGAAAGCTCAAATGCAGGGGGACGGTTGCATAATCGAAATCCTCCGACTCCGAAATCTTGTCTTTCGGGGTCTTGACCGTGATCGACCTAGCAATCCCCTTCCACTGGTTCCCCCGATAATAGCCGATCTCGACGGTGTATTCCGATCCGGCATCGTTGACCGGGATATACCAGTTCCTTGTCTCAAACGGCACTTCGATCTCGGTTTCCACCCGCTCCCCGGCCCCAAAGAGCCGGAGAAAAGTCTTTCCGCCCGGATGCAGAGAAATATCCACATCCCAATAGGTGAACAGCCAGTGTGGTTCCTGGGCGACCAGAAAAATCGAATCCATCCCGTAGGATCGCGGCAGATCGCCGAGATCTTCCATCGGCGGCAATGTTTCTCCGCCCGGTTTCCCGGTCATGGATTTTTTGTCGGAAACCCTCTTCGGCTTCTTCGACAACTCCGAAACACTCTCACCGGCAATGGCTTTTTTCATAATGAGACCCCGTGTTGACCGAACCGACACCGACTTCAACCATACACGGATTTCTGACGCAATCCTTTTCTCACCGCCACTTTTTTATTCCCGCCCGGCGATTTCCCCTTTCCCGAATTCGACACGGGCCGGGCATCCGTCGTAAAGTGATCCCATGTCATTCGTGCATCTTCATTGCCATTCGGAATATTCCCTGCTCGACGGGGCGGTCCGGGTCGAGGACTTGATCAGGAAAGCCGGGGAATTCGGGATGCCGGCGGTGGCCCTGACCGATCATGGCAACCTGTATGGCGCGGTTCCATTTTACCAGGCGAAGAAGAATTCCGGGGTGAAGCCGATCATCGGATGCGAGCTGTATGTCGCGCCGGGTTCGATGGCCGACAAGAATGCCTCGTCCGGAAAAGAGGCGGCCTTCCACCTCACGGCCCTGGCCTCGGACGAGGACGGATACAAGAACCTGGTCAAGCTCGTGACCGCCGCACACCTCGAAGGGTTTTACTACAAGCCGCGGGTGGACAAGGAACTCCTCGCCAAACACTCGAAGGGCCTGATCGTGCTCAGCGGATGCCTCAAGGGCGAAGTCAACTCCCTCCTCCAGGCGGGAAACTTCAAGGCGGCCCAACAAGCGGCCGCCGGATATCGCGAGATCTTTGGAAAGGAAAACTACTTCGTGGAACTTCACGACCACGGCATCGACGCGCAGCGGCGATGCAATCCGGATCTCGTCCGCATCGCCCGCGAACTCGATCTCGGCCTCGTCGCGGCAAACGATGTGCATTTTCTGGAACGTTCCCACCACGAAGCCCACGACGTCATGATCTGCATCGGCACGGGCTCGATGGTGCTGGACGAAAAGCGCATGCGGTATGTTCCCGAACTCTACTTCAAATCCGCGGAGGAAATGCGCGCCCTGTTTTCAGAGCTTCCGGAAGCCTGCGACAACACGCTGGCTATTGCCGGGCGCTGTCATTTCGAGATGGAATTCGGAAAGCCGAAATACCCCGCCTACGAGCCTCCCGCCGGAATGACCCGCGAGAACTACCTCCGCGACCTCTGCTACGAGGGGCTGCGGGCGCGGTATGGAGAGCGCGCCGAGACGGACAAGGTTCTGCGCGAGCGCCTCGCCTACGAACTCTCGATCATCGAGAAGACCGGATTCGTCAGCTATTTCCTGATCGTCTGGGACTTCATCAGCTACGCGAAGAAGCGGGGGATCCCGGTCGGTCCGGGCCGCGGTTCGGCCGCGGGCTCGCTCATCGCCTACGTGCTGGCGATCACGGACATCGACCCCCTCCGCTACGGGCTGATCTTCGAGCGGTTCCTGAATCCGGAACGCATCAGCCCGCCGGATATCGATGTGGACTTTTGCATGGACCGCCGCGGCGAGGTGATCGACTACGTGCGCAAGAAATACGGCGAGCGGGCGGTCTCGCAGATCGTCACCTTCGGAACGCTGGGAGCCAAGAGCGTGGTGCGCGACGTCGGACGCGTCCTGGGCTGGAGCTACGGGGATGGCGACCGCATCGCCAAGATGATTCCCAACGAACTCAATATCGACCTGGAAACCGCCGCGAAGAAGAATCCCGAACTCGCCGCCGCCATCGAAAACGAGCCCGCCGTCCGCCAGCTTTGGGACTATGCGACGGTGCTCGAAGGGCTGAGCAGGAACACCGGAATCCACGCGGCGGGAGTCGTGATCGGAGACCGCGCGTTGGATGAATTCATTCCCCTCTGCCGCGGAAAGGAAAATGAAGTGGTCACCCAGTATGCCATGGGCCCCCTCACCGATCTCGGCATGCTCAAGATGGATTTCCTCGGGCTCAAGACGCTCACGGTCATGAACGAGGCCGTGCGGCTCATCCATAAAAAAGACCCCGGATTCGATCTCGCCACCATCCCCGCCGACGATCCGGAAACGTTCGGGATCTACAACCGCGGGGAAACGCTCGGCATCTTCCAGATGGAAAGCGGCGGGATCACCGGCTTCTGCAAAAATTTCGACATCCGGGCCATCGACGACATCATCGCGCTGGGGGCACTCTATCGTCCGGGACCCATGCAGTTCATCCCCGAATACATCGAGCGCAAGAAGGGCCAGAAAAAAATCGAATACCTCCACCCGCTTCTCGAGAAGGTCTGCGCCGAAACCTACGGGATCATGGTCTATCAGGAGCAGGTGCAGATGGCGGCCAGTGTGCTCGCGGGCTACTCGCTCGGCGACGCCGATCTGCTCCGCCGCGCGATGGGAAAAAAGGACGCCAAGAAAATGGAGCAGGAGCGGGCCCGTTTCGTCGAGGGGTGCGGAAAGGTCAACAGCATCCCGCCAAAGATTGCCGACGCGATCTTCGGGTTCATCGCCAAATTCGCCGAATACGGTTTCAACAAGAGCCACAGTGCCGCCTACGGCTGGATCTCCTACCAGACAGCCTTTCTGAAGGCCCACCATCCGCTCGAGTTCATGGCCGCGATGCTCAGCTTCGATGCCAGCACGACCGAGCGGCTGGCGGAGGTCATCGGGGAATGCCGCCGCATGGACATCGCCATCCGTCCGCCGGACATCAACTCGAGCGACCTGAAATTCACCCCGCAGGAAGACGCGAAAGCGATCCGGTTCGGCCTCGGGTCGATCAAGAATGTCGGCGCGGGAGCCATGGAGGCGGCCATCGCCGAACGCGAAAAAAACGGCCCCTTCAAATCGCTCGAGGATTTCTGTTCGCGCCTCGATTCGCGCACCGTCAACCGCAAGATCCTCGAGAGCCTTGTGAAGTGCGGGGCCTTCGACCCGTTTGGAAAATATCGCTCGCAATTGTTTGCCGAGATCGAACCCGCCATCGGAGCCGCGGCTTCGGTCCAGCGGGACCGGGCGAGCGGGCAGACGTCGTTGTTCGGGGATCTGGAAATGCCGGCCGACAACGGAAACGCGGCCGCCGCCTCGAAGGTCGAACCCTGGCCCCAACAGGAAATGCTCGCCTATGAAAAGGAACTTCTGGGCTACTACGTCAGCGGGCATCCGCTGGACCGCTTTGCCGGGCATTTCGATGCCGGCAAATTCTCGGCCATTGCCCAGGCCATTCAAACCGAGGAATCCGGCACATTCAAACTGGCCGGCCTGCTGGCCTCGGTGGAAAAGAAATTCACGAAGAAAGACGGCAAGCCGTTCGGCGTCCTGGTGCTGGAGGACTTCACCGGGTCGCTGGAAATCACCGTCTGGGAAGAAGCGTTCACAAAGAATGCCGCCCTCCTCGCCCCCGGCTCGGCCATCGCCGTCCATGCGCGGATCACGCGGCGCGAAGAAGCCGTCCGCGCAACGGCGACTTCCCTCGCCGCCTTGAAACCCAAGGCATCGGTCAAACCGGTCCGCCTCCGGCTCGCCCGCGAGAAAATGCGGGAAGACGACCTGTTCCGCGTCCTGGAATCGATCAAGCGTCATCCCGGCCCCCGCCCGCTCTTCCTCGAATTCGTCCGCCCGGACGGCGGCACCGTCGAAATGGCGGCGGGAGAAGAATTCGCGGTGAGCGATGAACGGGAACTGATCGAGGAGCTCTCCGCGTTTTCCCTGTAAGAATTGTTCCGCGGACAAGCCAAAGCATCGACCCCATGCTTCCCACGTAACTGCTCAGGGGGCATCCTGAAGCAGGATGCCCCCTGAGAGACGCGGGCGGCACTTGATTGTCATCGCAGGGTGCTTGAACACTACGAAGTGATGGTGCCTGGAGCGAAGGGAGAGCCG
>Ga0172380_10004799_pt1 | contig 17000 bp, 17 predicted proteins | sample Leawe162metaG_FD_119747 | JGI IMG/M metagenome (GOLD analysis project Ga0172380, IMG submission 119747) | Leachate microbial communities from a municipal landfill in Southern Ontario, Canada - Leachate well 162 metaG | ecosystem: Engineered > Solid waste > Landfill > Unclassified | place...
CAGTCCCTTTTTGACTCTCACCCGCAGGGTGAACAGATATGACCTCCGAAAGCTTATCCATTCGGCTGACTTTACGTCAGTTACGCCATCCGGGCGATCTTTTCATTTTCCTTTGTAGGATCATTTACGCCACGGCAATGAACCGGGGAGCGACACTCTGGACCCAGGACGACCATTTCCGCGCGCTTCCCAATGTCCGATATTTTCCAAAACCTTGAACCCCGGATTTGGGGCGGCCCGGCGGCCATCCCTCCAGAAAAAATCTTGCCCCCTACGCGGGCTATGTCCAACAATACCTCTTCCATCGGGCGAGGGTTTCGTCAAAAATAGAGGGATGAATTCGATGGAATGGACAGACTCACGCCGCGAGACGGTTGTGGCTGCCATGGCATCCGTCTTGCTTCACCTCGTGCTCATCCTGTGCGTGGCTCTGGCACTGGCGGTTCCGGCGTGGCAATTCCCGGTGTCCCCTCCCGAAAATGAAGCCCCCATCGAGGTCACGATTCTTCCTGTCGAGGCCCCGAAGCCCCAGGCGCCGTCTTACATTTCCACCTCTGAGCAAAACACCCCGGAAGCACCGAGAGAGGCTCCCTTCGAGTCCGGTAAAAACACCCGCGCCGCCAGCGAGACCGCACCCGCCGGCACGGCCCCGCTGCCGTCGCTCGACGGCCGTGACGCGCCCTCCCTGGAACTCGAGACCAAGGATTACACGGATGGCAGGCAAAGCCGGGCATCCGCTCCCCCTGAGCAGGCGGCCGCCGAACAATCCGCTCCCCCGGAGCCTCAGTCAACGCCTCTTCCGGAAAAGCCCGCTCCCAGCCAGTTGGCTTTGCGGGAGGCTCCTCCCCGCCCACAAACCGAAGAACGGAAGCCGGCCGCCCCGGGGTATCAGCCGGAAACCCGGATCACCCGGATCCGGGGAAACATTTCCAATCGGGGCAAAGCCTCGGTGGATGCCGCGGCAACACCGCTGGGACGTTACAAGAAAATGGTTTCCGATGCCATCGGTTCGCGCTGGTATTACTATGTGAACGACCAGATCGGCCTGTTGAATATCGGCACCGTCGAGATCCGCTTCACGGTTTCCTCCGATGGAAAAGCCGGGGGGATCAAAGTCCTTGGAAACACATCGAACGAAAGCTTTGCCTCCGTGAGCGTAAACTCCATTATCGAGGCGGAGATTCCACCGATCCCGGACGAAGTTGCAAAACTCCTCGACAACGGACGGCTTGAAATCGACTACACATTCACCATCCTGAGCAACTGATGACATCCCTATTCGCGCATACCGTTGAATTTTTCGTGAGAGGTGGACCTTTCATGGTCCTCCTGCTGCTTCTCTCCCTGGTGTCCTGCACGGTGATGCTGCTGCGCGGGCGCGCCCTCCGGGAAAAAATTGTGATCCCTTCCCCGGTGGCCATCGCCCTGGAGAAGCTATCGCCGGGCGACGATATCGATCTGCTGCAATTTGCCATCGAACGGTATCCCTCTCCCATTTCCCGCATCCTGACCGTGCTCATCACCCACCTGAATTGGCCGAAGGCCGAGAATCTGGAAGCCGTCCAGACCCGGGCGCGGCACGAGGTTTCCCATCTGGAAAAAGGATTGGTGTTTCTGGAAATCGCCACGGGCGTGGCGCCGCTTCTCGGCCTGCTGGGAACGTTGTCGGGATTGGTGGGGATTTTCGCGACCCTCGGCTCCAGTGGCGAACCCGCCCTGATTGCACGGGGAATTTCCGAAGCTCTCAACTGCACGATCGTCGGCCTGGGCGTGGCCGTCCCGTGCCTGATCGCCTTCAATTACTTCCAACGGAAAGTCGAAGTCATGGCCATCGGCATGGAGTCCATGGCTTCCGATCTCCTCGCCAAATGCTATCCGCACGGAGAATTGCCCCAAGTCGAAAAGCAAGTCTACAAGTAAGTCATGCGGTTTTACACACGCAAAAAACGAAGCCCCCAGTTGATCATCGTTTCGCTGATCGATATTTTGGCGATCCTCCTGATCTTCTTTATCGTCAGCACGACATTCCGCAAGGAGCAGCCCCGGCTCCAGATCAATCTCCCGGAGTCCCAGTCGGCCGAGCTGGTGGCCGCGGAAAATCGCGAACCGCTTGTCCTCCGGGTAAAAAGTGCCGAGGAGATCACCTTGGGCAATGATCCCATCGCCCTCGAAAGCCTGGCCACTGCATTGAAAACAGCCCGGAACTCCTCGCCCGACCGCCCGATTGCCATGCAGGCCGACCGGGAGGCGCCTTTCGGCGCCGTGGTCAAAGTCCTTGACGCCCTCAAGCAGGCCGGCGTGAAAAACATCCCCGCCTTCACCCAACCCGAACCCCGATGATCCTGGAAATCACGACGCACGACCACCCGGCCCTCCGCACCAGGGGACGTGCCGTCGAAAAAGTGGACGCCAAGATCCGCCGGCTCGCGGAAGAGATGATCGAGACCATGCGCGCAGCGGAAGGGATCGGCTTGGCCGCCCAGCAGGTCGGCCTCCCGCTCCAGTTGTTCGTGCTGGATGTGCGGCGGATGAAAGACCGTCCGAGCGCCATGCGGAAGGATGGCAAGCCGGTCGATTTCGAGGCCCTCATGCCGATGGTTTTGATCAACCCCAAGATCGAACCGTTTGGAAGAACGCGCATCGAAAACGAAGGCTGCCTCAGCTTCCCCGGTCTGCGGGGGGATATCCCGCGCCCGATCTCCGTCCGGATCAAAGCCCAGACCCCCGATGGCGCCGAGATCGCCTTCGAGGCCGACGGCCTGCTCGCCCGCGCAATTCAACACGAGTTCGACCACCTGCAAGGCATTCTTTTCATCGACCGCATGAGCGCCCAGGACCGTCTGGAAGAACTGCCGGAGGAAATCCGCCAACTCGCCCGCCCGGCCCTGGTTGGCGGGCGCTGAGGAGCAATCTCCTTGGGGCGGCAGCCCAAATTTCATCCTACAAAGGAAAATGAACGGCCGGTTGGCAGGCCTGCGGATTTTTTCCGTGAGTTGCGCTGGTGTCGGAATCCAGCCAGGTGTGCCAGCCTTCGGTGATTTCGAGCTTTGCCCAAGCCAGCAACATCGGGAACAAGTGAAGCATGTTCCCGCGGTTAAGGGTATAGCCCGGGATGAGGCAGCGGTGCTCGCTGTTTGTCCTGCCCAGGACTCCGAGGCGGCGGCGGCGGCGGGCGATCCGCGCAAAGCGACGGTTGTAGGACCCCATGAGTTTCCAGAAGAGGCGTCCGCTGGGCGGAGAGAATGGCGGAGATAAAAACGCCTCTTCGCCAAGGTGGAAGACCTGCTCGACAACACCCCACACGTAGAGGCTGTAGTCCAGCCGGAAGGCCAGGCCCATCAGGTCGAACTCTCCCATATATTCGTATTTGTCCTTGTAGAGGGCCTCGAACCAGCGGCGGTGGCTGACCGAGAAATCGCGGTTGTGGCGGTCGATGAGTTCCGGCAGGGATGTGCCACGGAAGGATTCGGAGATGAGGTCGGCCGCCCGGCTCGCAGTGAATGAAATCCAATCCATTCCGGGGCTGTAGAACGGATCCATGAATGCCGCAGCATCGCCGACGAGAACGAAGCCGTCGCCGGAAAATGTCGTGGAGTAATACGCCAGATTTTTGCGCCAGTGAACATCCCCCTCACAGTATTTGGCGTTCGCAAGCATCTCCCTGGCGACCGGATGCTTCATGAGAAACGCTTTCAGCCGGTCACCCACATTTCCGCCATCGCGTGGAAAATCCACGAGCCGCTGGTCAAAGACGATTCCGACGCTGGCATCCCCGCCCTTGAGCGGAATCCACCAGCTCCACCATCCGTCGCCGATGATGTGGTTGGTGGCGGTATTGCGGGTGCCATGCATGGCTCGCGACCATTGCGGGAATCGCTCCGCCAATTCCCGGCTATCCCAATCCTTGACCCCCTTCCACCGCGACCAGGCGGCGGCGGTAGGGTGTTCGATATTCGGCTTCCACCAGCCTTCCTGGCGCGCGAGGAGGGCGGCCAGGCCGGATGCGTCAACGATCCAGCGGGCGGTGATTTTCCGTTGCTGTCCGTCGTGGGCTACATCGAGCGATTGCGACGCGTCGGCCTGGAGCCGGACATGGGAGACGGTGGCGGGTCGCAGGAGCGTGGCGCCGGCCTCGCAGGCGCGCCGCAGCACTTCTTCGTCAAACGTCGACCGGTCGATCTGATAGGAGGGCATCCGCGAAAGGTAGCGCGCTCCGAGCTCGCTTGCCTGATCGAGCGACGCCACCTTTTCATTTTGAAACCAGAACCGCAGCCCCTGCTTCACGAGATGGGATTCGTTCAGGTAATGCGTGAGCCCGAGCACCCGGCCCATGAAATACGCGCTGACTTCCACCGTGGCCTCCCCGACGCGGCGGGAGAGGGTGGGCGACCTCTCCACGATGAGGATGCGGAGTCCGGGATTGCTTCGCAGCAGCAGAATCGCGGTGGCGGCTCCGGAGAGGGCGCCGCCGATGATGGCCACGTCGTATTGTTCGGAAGCAGAGACCATTTGTTGATTTGGGCGGAAAGCCTACCGTGGCATAGGCCTCCTTGCCCATGTCTTTCTGGATCGTTACCGCGAGGGGCAGGGCGCCCAAATGCTGTTCACTTAAGAATGGAGCTGGCGTTTCGCCAGCATCGGTGACGGTCGCGGGCAAGATGCCAGCGCTCCTGTTTTGCGGCAAAGTGAACAGTATTTGGGCAGGATGCCGCAGACCGGCCCGTGGGAAGCCGTGGTTTCTATTGGGCCGCCCATTTCAGATTGCTTGACCAACCGGGGGATTATCCGCCACATCTCACAGGGAAATGCCAGCCTTGACAGATCGCACAGTGGATGCCCTGATCGTCGGAGGCGGGCCGGCCGGCTCGACCGCCGCCACGACGCTGGCCCGGGCGGGGCGACGGGTCCTCGTGTTGGAGAAAGAGAAATTCCCTCGATTTCATGTCGGGGAATCCTTGCTTCCCTACAACCGCCGGATTTTCGGCGAACTCGGCGTCTGGCCGAAGCTTGCGGCCGCCGGTTTCATGCAAAAGCGCGGCGCCCAGTTCCTGATGGGAAACGGCTCGCACCGTGTCCGCCTCGATTTTACCAAAGGTTCTTTCAACAAATACGGGGAGGCCTTTCAGGTCGAGCGCGCCAAGTTCGACCACCTCCTGTTGACCCATGCCCGGGAATCCGGCGCGGAGGTCCGCGAGGGGTGCAGGGTCATCGAGTATCGCGTGGGAGCGGACGATGTCGCTGTTCGATTCCGTGACGAAAACGGGTCCGAGCAGGAGGTCTGCGCCCGCTTTCTCGTGGATGCCAGCGGGCTCTCCAACCTCACCGCCAATCGCGAATCGCTCCGCGAATATTATTCCGGACACAAAAAAGTCGCGATTTTCGGCCACTTCGCCCACCTCGACATGCCGCAAGGAGACGAAAAAGGCGACATCCTCATCGTGCGTCGCGAGAATTCCTGGTTCTGGCTGATCCCTCTTGAGGACAACAAGACCAGCGCGGGCCTCGTCATGGATCGCGCCGACTTCCAGAGGCTCGGGAAGGATGTCACGACCATCTTCCAAGCGGCTGTGCGGGACACGTCGGCGGTCCGGGACCGGTTTGCCAAAGCGGAAGGCTTGAACGCGATGAACGCGGTCATGGATTTTTCCTATCGCAACCGGCGTCTCGTCGATCCCCGGGTCGTTCGCATCGGCGACGCTTCCGGATTTATCGACCCGGTTTTTTCAAGTGGCGTGATGCTCGCCATGACGAGCGGCCAGCATGGGGCCAGGGTGGTCGATGCCGCGATCTCGAAAGGGGTTGCCATGACTGCGGAGATGCATGCCTACGAAAAGGCGAACAGGCGGCGGATCTCGCAATACTGGGAGTTTATCGAAAACTTCTACCAGCTTCCCTTCGCGCAGGTTTTTTTTCAGCCCGACAACCGTTTCGGGATGGTCTGCGCGATCAACACCGTCCTTGCCGGCTGCACCGATCTGCCGTTTGCCGCCTGGTGGCGGTTGAGGCTGTTTTTTTTGCTGGTGCGGCTCAACAGGCGATGGCCGGTCGTGGCACGGATTCCAGTGTCCTGAAGCTTTTCGTCATTTTTTCATGTCGGGAAACAAAAACGGGGCTGAAAAGGCCTTTGTTTCCGCGTCAGGTAATCTCTCTTTGGAACGAAAGACAGGCTTCGAGATCTTTGGCCACGGACTCCGTGGACACTTCGTTCATGCAGCGGAAGTCGAGCGGACACTCGCGCAGGAAGCAGGGGCTGCATTCGACTTGATGGCGGATGACACGGCTTCGCGGTCCGCGGGGTCCGGTGAACGCGGGCTCGGTCGAGCCGAAGATCGCGACGAGCGGAACGCCCAGAAAATCCGCGAGGTGCATCGTGCCGGTATCGTTGGTCAGCAAGGCGGACAGTCCGCAGAGCGTGGCCATCAGTTCCTCGAGCGTCGTCTTTCCGGTCAGGTCGGTGACGTTCGGGAGTCCGGCGGAGAGTGATTGGGCGGGTTCCGAGTCGGCAGCGGTTCCGAGAATGACCCACCGGCATGCAAGAGTGGAATCGACGCGTTCGATGACCTCGCGAAAGCGCTTCACCGGCCAGCGCTTCGCCGGGCCATATTCGGCGCCGGGGCAGAGTCCGAAGACGGTTTCGTTTTTGGGCGGACTCCATTGAGACGTCAGGGGTGGAGGAATGACGGCTCCGCACCGCGCGGCAATCCTCCAATACCGGTCCGCGTGGTGTTCCGGCTGGCGGGGCTTTTTTTTCGGCGGCGGGATCAGTTGGTCGAGGAGCGCCTTGCGAAAGTGCCCCTCGAAACCCACCCGTCGGGGGATTCCCGCCAGGCGGACTTCCAGGGCCGACCGGAAGGAATTGGGGAAAAGCACGGCCGCGTCGAAGCGCCCGCGCAATTTTCCGGCGACGGAGAATACGGAATCCCGCCGGGAAATCCCGATGACTTCATCCACCTCGGGGATCCTTCGCCAGAGCCCGGCAAGCTTGTCGGGTGCCAGCACGGCGAGCCGGACATCCGGACGGCTTGTCTTGAAGGCCCGCGCCGCCTGGAAGCACATGACCGCGTCGCCCAGCCAGTTCGGGGAACGCAGGACGATCCGGAACGGCTGGAGGTTCTTCGCGCCGGGGGGGATGGATGTTCCGCGCTTCGCCGTGGCGGTGAGAAAGTTCGGCCAGGGTGTTTTCCACCGGTTGTGGACCCAGAACCAATCCTGCGGAGACTCGCGGATCTGACGTTCCAGCGCCGTGTTGATCTCCGCGGTGAGTTTTTCCGGCTGGTCCGGCCGCCACGGAATCTCTTCGCTCAGCACGACTCTCCACTTCGCGAAGCCCGCCGTGTAAATGGCCGCCGGGATGACCGCCGCATTGGTGCGCATGGCCAGCGTTGTCGCGAGCGGTGAGGTGGACGAGAGGCGGTTGAAAAACGGGGTCCAGAGTCCCGCGTCCCCGGCATTCTGGTCCACGAGGACCCCCACGATTCCTGGCTCGCGGAGGAGGGAGATCGCGGCATGGAACCCTTTCTTCCTGTCGAATGTGGCCACGCCCAACCTCCGGCGGTCGCGGTTGACGAGGTCATCGACCAAAGTGTTGCGAAGCGATTGATAGACGGTTCCGAACCGGGCCTCCGGCACTTGGAAGACAAGCTGGGCATACAATTCCCAATTGCCGATGTGGTTGATCGCCAGCACGACCGGGCGGCCGTTTGCAATGTTTGCGCGGATGCGGTCGAGGCGCTCGATGACGGCGATCCGCTGGATCTCCGCCTGCGGCACCGCCGGGATTTTGAAGGCGCTCACCGCATTCGCCCCCAGGGTCGTGAAATGTTTGAATGTGAGCGCGCGGATCTCAAAAGAAGATTTTTCCCCCGCGAATGCCCGGCTGAGATTTTCCCGGGCGAGCCGCCGGTAGCCGGGGAGGAGAAGCCACACCGATGCCCCCACGGCCTGCCCAAGGACAAAACAAACCGACAACGGCAGGCGGCGAACGATTCCCGCCGCCACCAAAACGATTCTATAAACCAAGCGATCTGCCATGTCGGAAAAGACAATTATCCCCAACTCCCGCCCTCCGGAAAGCAAATCCACTCTTGCAGGACCGCAAAGGGTGCATGACGGGAAAATTAAGGAGGTTCATGCGGCTCTTCTCCTGCCTTTGAGGATGCCAATGGAAATGGTTTTTTCCATGAGCCACACGAGTGTCCGGTTTTAACTACCACAGCATCAGTTGGTTAGAAAATGAAGGCCCCAAATCTCTGAAGTCTTATTCTTCAAGTAGCTCATGCATAGGTACTTTCTAAAATGGGTGAACGCTCAAAAGTTGTAAAGTTCTGTGCAAAGTTCCGGGCAGCTCCAACTTCTTGTGAACGGTGGCCACCATCAGGTAAACGCACACCGCAATCCAGATTTGTGTCTTCACCGCATTGGGGCTCGTCCCATAGTAATGCTTGATGCGCAGATGCCCCTTGATCCAGCGGAAGAACAGTTCGATGCCACTCCCGCGCAGACCTCCCGGGCTCGCTTGGCATCGTTGTGCCGGGCGGTGTCGATCAGGGCGAAGCTGGGGGGGCAGGAAACTCTGGAGATCGAGCCGCATGTGGCACTTGGCGGCGGCCTTGCGCCCTGCGTCTGTGAACTCACTACGAGTAAAAAATGCGAACACAAGCGGTGGTGGCGCAAGACGGTCAAAACAATCCTGTCGAAAAATCTGAATCGTTGAATTCGCGTCGAAGAAATCAGGCGGGTTTGGGACGTTTCTTTTCCAGGACCAGGCGGGTGCCTTTGGCCTGCGGCGAGTAGGTGACTTTGTCGAAGGCCTGCTTGATGATATGGACGCCGAGGCCTCCGGGGCGGATGTCCTCGAGTTTGCGGCTTTTGATTTTTGCGGGATCGCACGGGTGTCCGTAATCCCGGAGAACGAACCTCACGAGCCCGCGCAGGCCGGTCATTTCCAACCGCACCGGCCTGCACTCGTGGGCGTAGGCGTGGCGGATCACATTCGTGCAGGCTTCGTCGAGGGCCAGGACCATCAGCTCGGTCGCGCACTCGTCGAATCCGTTCCGGACAAGAAACGCCCGCACGTCCCTGCGCACTTCCGCCAGATGGCGGGCATCGCTCGGGAAACAGATCCTCATTCGAATCCTCCCACAAGAATCGTCAGATCATCGAGCTGGCGACCGGACCCGCGGTGCCGGAGCTCGGCTTTCACAAGCCGGTCGAGGAGTGCGTCCGTGTCCCCGGCCGGTCCCGAAGCATGCTCCAGCAGGCAATCGTCGAACAGCGAATCCCCGCCTTCTTTCCGCGACTCGCTCAGGCCGTCGGTATAAACGACGATCCGATCGCCCGGTCCGAGGACCAATGTCCCCTGGCGGTAGGCGACTTTCGGCAGGATTCCCAGCGGCAGCGCCCCCGGAGTCTTGATCCTCGACGCCGAGCCGTCGGCTTTGACCAACAGGGGAAGGCAATGCCCCGCGCTTGCAATCTCCACGCGGCGCGAGGCGGGGGTCATCCGGGCGATGATCGTCGTCACGAACATCCCGCGGATGACGTTCGCGAAAAGGGTTTCGTTGAGGCGCGAGAGCGCGGCGGACGGCCCCGCCGTCGCGGTGAGGACGAATTGCATCGCGCTCAGCGTCTGGGCCATGAGCAGCGCGGCGGAAATCCCCTTTCCCGACACGTCGCCGATCGCGAAGCAGATTTCATCGGGACTGCGCGCGAACACCCCGTAAAAATCTCCGCCGACATTCGCGGCGGGGGTGTTGTGGGCCGAAAATACCGCGCCATGAACTTCCCGGGGAATGGCGCGGGAGAGAATCTCGCTTTGGATTTCGGCGGCAATCGCGAGATCGCGCTCCACGCGTTCCTGCGCCCGGATCTTCCCGAGGGTTCGAAGCTTTTCCATCGCGGTCGCCGTCAGGTTGGCATAGGCGCAAAACCCCTCGAAATCCTCCGCCTCGAAGGCGGGCTTCTCGCGGGGATTCAGCACCTGCAGGACGCCGAGGATCCGGGATTCGCTTTTCAGCGGCGCGCAGAGGATCGAACGCGTGACAAAGCCGGTGATCTTGTCCGCCTCCTTGAAGAATCGTTCGTCCTGGTAGGCATCCGGGATCAGCAGCGGCTCGTCGTGCTCGAAGACCCATCCGGCAATCCCTTTCCCCCGTGGCACCGAAAGCCTGGGCTCGATATAGCCGGTTTCCCCTCTCGTCGCGATCGCAAGCTCCAGGCCGCCGGTCTCCGGATCCACGAGAAACAACGACGCCGCCTCCGCGCGGATCACCCGCCGCGCCACGTCGAGAATCGCCCGCAGCAACTCCCCGTAATCGGTGATCGAATTGATCAGCCCGCTGACTTCGACCAGCCCCTTGTAAATCTGCAGCGACTTGCGAAGGGATTCGTCCGACATGTCTGGAATGTGTCATGCCCCGTCTTGTTTTGCCAGTCCCCGGTCGGGGCAAACGCAGGAAAATACATTTGTCCATTTTCCATTGGAAGAATCCGCGCAGTTGGGAGATGATGCCGTCATGCAGCGACTCGTATTCATGTTTGCATTGGCTGCGGGAGTTGTGACGGCTCCGGCGGGGCCGGTTCTCCCGGGCCTCAAGGCCATCGAATCCCAACCCTATGCCTCCTCGGCAAAAGTGGTCGAAATCCGCGGCGAACGCGGAGACCCCCAGCCGAAGGAATGGATTTTCCTCCTCAGCGACCCCTCGGCGCGGGGCGGCGTGCGCGAAGTCACCGTGACCGATGGGAAAATCACTTCCGAGCGGACGCCCCTCCGGGGAATGGCCGACGTCGCCGGTCTTGCCCCGCTGGATACCCCGCTGCTCTCCGTCGATGCGGACGGGGTTTTTCGGATCGTTCACAAGGAGGCCACGAAAAGCGAACTGGGTTTCGACTGGATCGATTACACGCTCCGCACGGACGCCGACAGCAACGCGCCGGTCTGGACCGTGAAACTCTATGACCACATGGGCGCGCCCGTCGGAACGGCGCGCATTTCCGCCAAGGGCGGCACCGTGGTCGCCCCGCTCCAGCCCGACCCCGATGCCCGCGCGCGCGCCGAAGCCACCCCGGCCAGCAAGGACGGGGGGATTATCGGCCACGTCGGCAAGGCGGCCGAACGCGCCGCAAAGAGCACCAAAGACTCGACACTTCATTTTCTCGGGACATTGCAGGAAGAATTCACGGGCGAGCGCACCATCGGCCCCAAGGACGACGAATGATCGAACAAGCGGTCATCGTCCTCGTGATCGCCGGCTTTTTGATGATCGCCGCCGAGGTTTTCGTTCCCGGCCTGATCTTGGGAACCCTGGGCGGCCTTTGCCTCATCGGCTCGGTCGTGCTCTGCTACGTCTCCTACGGCCCGCTCTGGGGAACCGCCGCCTTCGCGGCTCTCGCCGTTCTCGGCCTCTTCGGGTTTTTCCTGTGGCTGAGGCTTTTCCCATATACCCCGATCGGGAAAAAAATGATGCTCCACAGGTCCCTGCTCTCGCGCAATTCCTTGAGCGCCCCGGATCTCATCGGGGCAACCGGCGAGGCCGTCACCCCGCTCAGGCCCGCTGGAACGGCCGTCATCCAGGGCCGGCGGATGGATGTCGTGGCCGAGAGCGGGCTCATCGAATCCGGTCAAAAAATTTCCGTCGTCTCCCAGGAAGGGATCCGGATCGTCGTCCGGCAGATCAGCTGACCCCGCCGGGAGGACGAAGCTCCGTCCGGCCCGTTTACTTGGGTCTTCCTTTGACGCAAATCAAAGAATGAAAGTTTTTGCGTGGCGGGAAGATTAAGTATAAGTTGAGCTAATAACTCTGACGATGCTGGACGAAGACCTCAAAGCGGATTTGCAAAAGCGTGGCATTTTTGTGGCCTCGTTCGAGGATCTTTACAATTGGGGCCGCAAGAATTCGTTGTGGCCGCTGCAGTTCGGGCTCGCCTGTTGCGCGATCGAGATGATTGCGACCGCGGCGGCCCGGTTCGACATGGCGCGTTTCGGAGCCGAGGTGTTCCGTCCGTCCCCGCGTCAAGCCGACCTGATGATCATCGCGGGCACGGTGACCAAGAAGATGGCCCCGCTGGTCGTGCGCCTCTACAATCAGATGCCCGAGCCGAAATACGTGATCGCCATGGGAGCCTGCGCGATTTCGGGCGGACCCTTCAAGGAAGGGTATAATGTCCTGAAAGGGATCGACCGCTACATTCCTGTGGATGTCGCGATTCCGGGATGTCCTCCCCGCCCGGAGGCCCTCCTCGAGGGGTTGATCAAACTTCAGGAAAAAATCGAGGGCCAGCGGCTTTTTGGGCCGCACCGGGCGCGCCACGCGGACACGAGTGATGCCGCCGAATATCCGGTCCCCGCCTACGGAGCGCACGATCTCGAACCCCCGTTGAATCCCCGGATCTTCCAGCCAAAGCCGGCACGGAGGGATGGGGAATGAACGAGGTTCTCGAAGCCATCCGCGCCGCGCTGCCATCGGCCGGGGTCGAACTCCTCACCAACCCCGGCCCGTCCGCGCAGCACTCGCTGCTTGTCCGCCCGGAGGATGCGCGCGAGGTCGCGGAATTTCTGCGCGACTCGCTCGGATTCGATTTCTGCTCGAACGTGACCGGCGTGGACTGGCTGCCGCGGAAGGTCAAGGAAACGGTCGTTCGCAGGGAGACCGCGGAGGGCATCGCGACGGATGTGAAGGAAACCGTCGAGCGCGAAATCCCCGGCTTCCTGGAAGCGGTTTATCATCTTTACTCCATCGCAAAAAAATCCGGACCCCTGACCCTGCGCGTTCGAACAGGCAACCGGGAAGCCGATGTCTCCGTTCCCTCGCTCACGCCGGTCTGGAAAAGCGCGGATTTTCAGGAACGCGAGGCCTACGATCTTTTTGGAATCCGTTTCGACGGTCATCCCGACCTGCGCCGCATCCTGATGTGGGACGAGTTTTCCGATCATCCGATGCGCAAGGACTACGTGGCGCCGGATGACTGCGAATACGAGCCGACCCCCCACGACGAAATCCTCGCCCGCGTCAAGGCGCGCACGGAGGCCGCATGAACCGAAGCGCGTCTCCAAAAGCTGCCGTCGCGGAGGATTTCCCAAGGGGCATGGGCGATGCTCCACTTCGTTTCGGTTGTGCTCCCTGCACCAAACATTCGTCTTTTCCCATTGTTACGAGGCGCGATCGCGCTGGTTTTCCGCCCGTGTGCGGCGCTGGTTTTGTCGCGATGCCCGTTTTCCCTGTGATTTTCAACTTCCGGAGGCGCGTCCGATGAGCTCCGCGCGCACGATCGGCGTCTCGCTCGGGCCGCAGCATCCTTCGACGCACGGCGTCTTCCGCATGAACGTCACGCTCGACGGCGAGACGGTGGTCAAGCTCCAGCCGGTCTTCGGTTACCTCCACCGGAACCACGAAAAAATCGCGGAGGGCAACTCGTGGCTCGCGGCGATGCCCTACACCGACCGCCTCGATTACATCTGCCCGCTCACCAACAACTGGGCCTACGCGCTCGCGGTCGAGAAACTCGCCGGCATCGAGGTCGCGGAACGCGCGGAATTCATCCGCGTCATCACCGCCGAACTCACCCGCCTGCAAAACCACGCCGCCTTCCTCGGCTTCATCCTCGGCGACATGGGCGCCTGGGGGACCGCCTTCATGTATGCGTTCCGCGAGCGGGAAAAAATCCTCGACCTCTTCGAGGCGCTCACCGGCGCGCGCATGATGTGCAATTACATGCGTTTTGGCGGATGCCGGTGCGACCTGCCTCCCGGCTGGATTGAAGCCACGCGCAAGCTGGTGGAAGGATTCCCCGCGTTTCTCGACGAGATGGAGGCCTTTCTCACCGGCAATGAAATCCTGCTGGCGCGTTTGCAGGGGGTCGCGCCGCTGGCCGCCGGGCGCGCGATCAACGGCGGCATGTCGGGGCCGGTCCTCCGCGCCTCGGGCGTGGACTACGATATCCGGAAGGTGGATGGCTACGGGATCTACAACCGGTTCAAGTTCCGTGTCCCGCGCGGCTCGGTGGGCGATTGCTTCGACCGCTTCATGCTCCGCGTCCTCGAAGCCCGCGAGTCGGTGGAAATCCTCAAGCAGGCGATTGCCGGAATTCCCGGGGGCCCGGTCGTCAACCCGAAGGCCAAACAGCGCGGGTTCCGTCCGCCCGCCGGCGAAGCCTACGGACGCATCGAGGGTCCGAAGGGCGAACTCGGTTTCTACCTCATCAGCGACGGCAGCGACCGCCCCTTCCGGTTCCGCATCCGCCCGCCCAGCCTCATCAACCTCACCCTGCTCGAGGAACTCTGCCTCGGCACGAAAATCGCCGACGTGATGGTCATCCTCGGCTCCATCGACATCGTCCTGGGGGAAGTGGACCGATGATAAAATTTTGGAATTTGGAATTTGGGATTTGGAATTCTAAAAATTCCCGCGAAGCGGCTCTCGGGCGCTCGCGCCCCAATTCCCCATTCCTCATTTCCAATTGCAAATTTTCCGTATGAACTTCCCCGGCTCCGGCATTGTGAAAGGGCTCGCGGTAACCGCCCGCAACATGGTGGGCAGTTACTTTGAGAAGGATCGCCTGACGACCGAGCAATACCCGGAGGAACGCCCGAAACTGCCGGAAAATTCCCGCAGCTTTCCGTTCCTGGTTTACGACGGGGAGGACGCCGAAGCCGGCATGCGCTGCGTCTCGTGCAAGATCTGCGAGAAGGAATGCCCGCCGCAATGCATTTTCATCATCCAGGACCGCGATGCCGCCGGCAAGGCGCTCAAGCGCCCGAAGGTTTTCGACATCGATATCTCGGTGTGCATGAGCTGCCAGATTTGCGTCGAGGTCTGCCCGTTCGAATCGATCCGCATGGATACGGACTACGGACTCAGCTCGTTCGACCGTTTCGGGTCGCTCGTCCTCGACAAGGCAAAGCTCTTGAAATCCAACTCCTACTACCAAAGCATCCATCCCACCGAAGCCGCTGAGACGGACGCCCGGCTCGAAGCCGACCGGAAGAAAAAGGAGGCCGCCGCCTCGGCCAAAGCGGCTGCGGCACAGAAAGCGACGAAGGCAGCCGAACCCATAAAACCGGAGGCCGCCGCGTGATGGATCTTCTCGAACGCGCCCCCATCGAACTCAAAAGCTGGCTTCTGAACTGGCTCGGATCGTTCGGCGTGCCGGAATGGATTCTGGCCGTCCTCTCGGCGGTCACCGTCATCGGCACGGTTATCGGGGTTTTTCTCGGGCTCTTCGCCCTGGCCTCGGTGCTGGAACGCAAGATCCTCGCCCGCGCGCAGAACCGCTACGGCCCGAACCGGGTCGGTCCGTTCGGGCTTTTCCAGCCGGTGGCGGACGGCATCAAGATGATCACCAAAGAGGATCTGGTGCCGCGCGCGGCGGACCGGGTCGTTCATTTTCTCGCGCCGGTCGTCATGATGGTTCCGGCGCTCATGGTTCTCGCGATCCTTCCCTACGGGCGCGACATGGTGCCCGCCGAACTCGACGCCGGGATCCTCTATTTCTTCGCGGTCGGGGCCGGAACGGAAGTCGCGGTCTTCATGGCCGGCTGGGCGAGCAACAACAAGTATTCCGTGCTCGGGGCGATGCGCGCGATCGCCCAGATGATCAGCTACGAAATCCCGCTCGTCATCGCCGCGATCATCACGGCCATGATCTCCGGCTCGTTGTCGCCTTCCGCCATCGTCGCCGCGCAAGGGGGGTTCGCTTTCGGGTTCCTGCCCCAATGGTTCGCGCTGACCCCGTGGGGATTCACCGCCTGCCTTTTGTTCTATATCGGGGCGCTGGCGGAGTCGAACCGCAGTCCCTTCGACCTGCCCGAAGGCGAGTCCGAACTCGTCGCCGGCCACCTCACCGAATATTCCGGCTTCAAATACGCGACGTTCTTCATGGCCGAGTATGTCGGGATGTTTGCGGTCTGCGGCATGCTGGTCACGCTCTTCCTCGGCGGCTGGCAGGCCCCGCTGCCATTCCTCGCCATCGTCCCGACGTGGTGCTGGTTCCTGGGCAAGATTTGCTTCGTCGCCTTCACCATGATCTGGGTGCGGGCGACGCTGCCGCGGCTCCGGATCGATCACCTGCTGGCCTTTGCGTGGAAATTTCTGCTGCCCATGAGCTTCGCGGCATTTTTCTCCGCCGCCTGCTGGCACTATGCCGGACGCGGACCGCTGGCCTGGCTCCTCTCGCTCGCCATCGTCGCAATCCCCTACCTGATCCTCGGCGCCTCGTTCTCCGACCGCTTCTCCGTCTCGCGGAGAACCTACCAATTTTCCGAATGATCCGCGAATTTTTGAAAACCTGCTGCGCCGATCCCTCGAAATTCCTGGGGGATTGGTTCGTCCTGCTGCCCGCGACCGTCCTCCTCCTCGCCGCCGCGGCGTCCGTCGTGATGCGGAACCTCATCCATGCGGCGCTCTGCCTCACGCTCAGTTTCATCGCGCTCGGCATCGTCTTCATCGCGCTCGGCGCGGAATTCGTCGGCTTCGTCCAACTCCTCGTCTATGTCGGAGCGGTGGCCATGATCATCGTCTTTGCCATCCTCCTCACCCGGCCGGAGCAGCTTGCGAGATCGGGTTCGGCTCTCTCCGGGTTCGGCCCCGCGGGCGGCGCAGCCGTGGGATTTCTCGCGCTCGCCGTCCTCCTCGGATTCATCTTTTCAAGCCCGCTCGCAAAAAAGCCCCTGCCGCCACCGGCATCCGCGCCCGTCGCCGCCATCGGCGAAGCGCTCATGGGCGACCATGTGGTCGCGCTGATCGCGATCGGGGTCCTGCTGACCGCCTCGCTCGTCGGGGCCGCGGTGATTGCCATGGAGGACAAACCATGACGGTCGGAGATTTCATGCCATACGTGATTCGAGAGACCCGCCTCCCGGCGTGGCTCCAACGCAATCTTCAGGATCGGGGTAGGAGCGGAGATGCAACTCCCCGCCCCTCCCTCCAAACCGGACAGGCGGATTTCCCGCATCCGGCTTTCCAGTCAGCATTTTGCTCCTTGTTGGAGACTGGTCAGTTCCCTGG
>Ga0172380_10004800_pt1 | contig 16998 bp, 16 predicted proteins | sample Leawe162metaG_FD_119747 | JGI IMG/M metagenome (GOLD analysis project Ga0172380, IMG submission 119747) | Leachate microbial communities from a municipal landfill in Southern Ontario, Canada - Leachate well 162 metaG | ecosystem: Engineered > Solid waste > Landfill > Unclassified | place...
TATACCCCTTTATCTTATTTAGGGATTCATCTTTTATCTTATGAAAATAAAAGCCAAAAAAACCAGGATATTTAAAGCGGGAGAAAATTTATTATTTTTTTTGGAAAAATATTTTTTGCGCCTGAATGAGGGTGATATTTTAGTTGTAACTTCTAAAATTGTAGCTTTGGCGGAAAATAGAGTAGTAAAAAATATTAGTGATAAGCAAAAAAGAGCAATAATTAATAGCGAGAGTGAATTTCAGCTGGAAACAAAATATGTTTACTTAACTATTAAGGAGGGAATAGTGATGGCTAACGCCGGAGTTGATGAAAGTAACGCTAATGGCGATTTAATTCTTTTACCGCGAGATAGTTTTTTGTCAGCAGCTAAAATTCGTAATCATTTTCGGCGTAAATTTTCTCTTAAAAATTTAGGAGTAGTTATTACTGATAGCCGAGTAATGCCTTTACGCTCAGGGATTACTGGCGTGGCCCTTGGTTATGCTGGCTTTCATGGTTTAAAAGATTATCGTCAGGAAGAAGATATTTTTGGTCGCCCTTTCCACTTTTCTAGCGTGGATATGGCTGATAGTTTAGCTACGGCCGCTGTCCTATTAATGGGTGAAGGAGCAGAACGACAGCCAGTCGCCGTTATTAGTGGGGCACCGATCAGTTATTGTAATAAGGTTGATAAAAACGAGTTAAAAATTGATATCAGAGATGATATGTATGGACCTTTATTTAGAAAATTTAAATAAAATTTTGTTTAAAGTCGTTTTTGACAAAAGACTATCACTCACTTAAGATTAACAATATGAAATATAATAATTTACAAAATGATACAGCCGTTTGGGACATCGTCCAGAAGGAAGAAAAACGGCAAAATGAAGAGATAGAACTGATTGCTTCGGAGAACTATGTTTCGCCGGCTGTTTTAGAGGCGATGGCCACGGTTTTAACTAATAAGTATAGCGAAGGTTATGCTGGTAAACGTTATTATGGCGGTAATTATAATATTGATGATATTGAAACCCTAGCTATAGAGCGGGCTAAACAATTATTTCAGGCGGAACATGTAAATGTGCAGCCTTTATCGGGCTCACCAGCTAACGCCGCTGTTTATATGGCTTTCTTAGAACCAGGTGATAAAGTTTTAGGTTTAAAATTAGATCATGGCGGTCATCTTTCGCATGGACATAGCGTTAATTTTTCCGGTCGTCTTTATAACTTTGTACAGTATGGCGTAGATGATAAAAGTGGTTTAATTGATATGGAAGAAGTGCGTCGTGTTGCTTTAGCTGAAAAACCAAAGATGATTGTTGCCGGTTTTAGTGCTTATTCCCGCGAAATTGATTGGCAAAAATTTCAAGATATCGCTGATGAGATAGGGGCCTATACTTTTGCTGACATTGCTCATATCGCTGGCTTGATAGCCGCGGGAGAAATAAAAAATCCTGTACCAATTTTTGATGTAGTTTCTACCACTACTCATAAAACTTTACGGGGACCGCGTGGCGCTATAATAATGTGTAAAGAAAAATTTGCTAAGCAAGTTGATCGGGCTGTTTTTCCTGGCATGCAGGGCGGACCGCATGATCATATTACCGCCGCTAAAGCGGTTGCCTTCGGCGAAGCGCTTCGTCCGGAGTTTAAAGATTATGCCAAACAAATTATTAGTAATGCTCGCACTTTAGCTCAGGAATTTATTGCACGCGGTTATCAGATTGTTTCTGGTGGTACCGATAATCACATGATGGTTGTAAATTTAGCTTCAAAAAATTTAGTCGGCAAAGAGGCGGAAAAGATTTTGGAAAAAATTGGTATTTCTACTTCACGCTCTACTATTCCTAATGACCCTAATCCGCCGATGAATCCTTCCGGTTTACGTTTAGGAACTCCGGCTGTCACTACTCGTGGCATGAAAGAGACGGAGATGAAATTAATCGCCGATTATATGGACATGGCCTTAATGAGCGCTAGTGATGAAGAAAAATTATCGGAATTAAAAATAAAAGTTAAGGAACTCTGCGAACGTTTTCCGATACCTACTAAATAATATGATGCAAAAAATAGACGGACAGGCTATTGCCGAAAAAATTAAGAAAAAAATTGCGGCAGAAATTGAAAAATCAAAAGGGCCAAGACCCAACTTGGCGATTATTTTGGTTGGTGATCGTTCAGACTCTCAGTTGTATGTTAGCAAAAAGGAACAGGAGGGCAAGAAAGTAGGAATTGATACTCATTTATATAAGATGGCGGCCGATACTCCAGAAACAGAACTGTTGTCTGTTATTGATTTCCTAAATAAAGATGAATTGATTGATGGGATTCTAGTTCAGTTGCCTCTGCCGAAACAATTTAATACCGATAAAATAATCCAAGCCATTCAACCGGATAAAGATGTGGATGGTTTTCATCCTAATCATCCCGATTATATTGTCTCGCCGGTTTTAGCGGCTATTAAAGCATGTTTGGATGATATTAATTTTATGCCGGCCGGTAAAAGTGTTTGCGTTCTGTATAATTCTGAAGTTTTTGGTCAGAGTGTTAAAAAATTTCTGGAACAAGAGAAAATGATTGTAAGTTTACAAAAGAATCCGGAGCAAGCAGATTTAATAGTGAGTGCTTTAGGTGAACCGGGTAAAATAAAAAAAGAAATGTTAAAAAAGGATGTGGTAATTATTGACATTGGTATTACTAAAGTCGGTGATAAAGTTTTAGGTGATGTTGACGCTAAAGAGGCGAAAGATATTGCTTCTTTTCTGACGCCGGTGCCGGGTGGTATTGGTCCGATGACTATCGCTTTTTTATTCCAGAACACTTGGGAAATTTTTAAACGACGTCATGATAGCTAAACAAAAACAACAATTGAAAGAACTGTTAAAGATTCATTTCGCTTATGAATCTTTTTTACCTGGGCAGGAGGCCGCCATTGATAGCATTTTGAGCGGTCGCGATACGGTAGTGGTTTTACCGACCGGAGGCGGCAAGTCTTTGATTTTTCAGCTGCCCGCTTTAATTTTGGAGGGTATTACTATTGTGATTTCTCCTTTAATTGCCTTAATGAAAGATCAAGTTGATTCTTTAGAAAGAGTTGGTATTCCGGCAACTTTTATTAATTCTTCCATTTCTTTACAGGAAACGGGTCGGCGTTTAGAGGCTCTACGAAATGGAGCTTATAAAATAGTTTATATTGCTCCGGAACGTTTTTATAATCACATTTTTCTGACTGAGTTAAAAAAAATTAAAGTCTCTTTATTCGCGATTGACGAAGCGCACTGTATTAGCCAGTGGGGGCATGATTTTCGTCCCAGTTATGTTCGTTTAAGAGACGCTATAAGATTTACTGGCTCACCTACTGTTGTTGCCTTAACGGCTACAGCCACGCCGGAAGTTCGTGATGATATCGTGAAACAGTTAGCTTTGCAGGATTCGGAATTAGTAATCACCGGTTTTGCGCGTCCTAATTTACAGTTTGCGGTCACTCCGACCGGTAATGGTCAAAAAGTTTCCACTATTGTTGACTTATTGACTGAGAATAAGGATTTGGGAAACGGTATTATTTATGTGGGAACTCGATCCAAAGCGGATGAAATTTTGGAAGCTTTGATGGACAATGGAGTTAAGGCGGTAGCTTATCACGCCGGTTTGGACGCCTCCAGTCGCGATTGGGTTCAGGGACAGTTTATGAGCGGAGATGCTCAAGTAGTAGTGGCGACTAATGCTTTTGGTTTGGGTATTAATAAAAAAGATATTCGTTTTGTTATTCATCATGATTTACCGGGGACGATAGAAGCTTATTATCAGGAAGCGGGACGGGCTGGTCGTGATGGACAGGATAGTTTTTGTTTATTATTTTATCATCAGCAAGATCGTTATTTGCGGGAGTTTTTTATTAAAGGAGATAACCCTGACCCAAAAATAATTATTGAAATTTATGACTTTTTACAACGTCGGGTAGAAGCAGAAGTGGATCCGAATGCTTCTATTATTATAACTTATGCTGAAATTGGACAAAGTTTATCTGATTCTGTACCGGAAATGGCGATTGGGACGGCTTTAAAAATTTTAGAAAGAGAAGGTTATATTTCGCGGCCCAATGAAAAAACTTCTAACTCTTATTTAAAAGCTAAAAAGCCTTGGGCTGAAGTTTTGGCAGCTATTAGTCCTCGTGCTAAAAGTCAGCGGGAAATTGCGACAGCTCTTGGTGAAAAATATGCTTCAGAATTAATTGCGGGTTGGGACTTTAGCCCGGAAGAAGTGGCAGTAGTATTACATTTTAAAAAAGAGGCTTTACTTCGAGCCGTGAAAAAATTAGCGGAACAAGATTTAGTGGATTATCATCCACCTTTTCGGGGGACGGAAATTAAAATTTTAAAACAAGTAATGGCGGAAGATCTTAATTTGAATTTTCAAGAACTTAAAAACAAGGCAGCTCGCGCTTACGAAAAACTGGATGAGATGGAAAACTATGTTTATCATACCGGTTGCAGACAACAATATATTTTACGCTATTTTGGCGATCACTCAGCCGCTCCCTGCGGTAGATGCGATAGTTGTCTGCAAGGGAAGGGATCATTAAAGGCTACTAGCAAACAAGCTCCGGTTAAGGAATATTTGTCATAAATTTATCCAGCCCTTGACACCCCCTAGGGGTGTGCTGTATAATATAGATATGAAAACTTTAGAACAGCGTCTCAATAATGTTATTGGTCAGTTAACGGGAGCTAAAAAAATGTTGGCGAGCGAACAAAGAGATTGTTTTGCTCTTTTGACTCAGCTGAAAGCGGCTCGGTCTGCTTTGTCTTCTTTAATGGAAAAATTGGTGGGTGTGGAGCTGGATAATTGTTTGATAAGTAGCGATGAGAAGGATAAGAATAAAATGGAAAAAATATTTAAAGAAATAATAAAAGTTAAATAATAAGTTTAATAATTAATAAAAAATTTATGTCTAAAGCTTTAGATGTTAACAAAGACAATTTTGCGGCCGAAGTCTTAGAAAGCAAAGAACCGGTGTTAGTAGATTTTTGGGCTCCTTGGTGTGGGCCTTGCCGTATGATGGCTCCGGTGCTTGATGAGCTGGCGGAAGAGATGGCTGGTCAAGTGAAAATAACTAAATTAAATACGGAAGACGGTGCCAATCGTGATTTAGCCGTAGAGTACCAGATTATGAGTATCCCAAATATGAAATTATTTAAGGATGCTAAAGTAATCGGAGAATTTATTGGTTTGCGTGATAAAGCAACTTTACAAAAAGAAATAGCTTCTTATCTTAATAAATAAAGCGCAATTTAAACCAATGCTCAAGGCCTTGGTTTTTTGCTTGTTATATTAATATATATGAGTATCGTCGCAGACAATCTTAAGCGTTTAGAGGACGTGGCTAGATTAGATAACATTAGTGAAGCAGAAATGACTCTTCTTAGGGAGCCGGTAAAAGTTAATTATTCTGAATTGGTTATTGGCGATAAAAAATATCCTGCTTGGAGAATTTTGTATAATCGTGCCCTTGGGCCGGGTAAGGGCGGTATTCGTTTTCATCCCGACGTGAGTGAAGATGAGGTACAAGCTTTAGCATTCTGGATGGCGTTGAAAAATTCTTTAGCTGATATTCCTTACGGTGGTGCTAAAGGTGGTGTTAAATTTAATCCTAAAGAGGCTGATGATAAAGAGCTAGAAGCAGTAAGTCGTGCCTATGCCGACGCCTTCTATAAAGAACTTGGTCAAGATAAAGATGTTCCAGCCCCAGATGTTTATACTAATGGGCGGATTATGTCTTGGATACTAGATGAGTTTGAGAAGAAGGTGGGACATCATGAGCCCGGTATGATTACTGGCAAGCCTTTAGAGTTAGGAGGGATTGCTTTACGTGGTGATGCCACGGCGGCCGGTGGGTATTTAGTTACTAAAGAAGCCATTAAAGAAATTTTACCAGATAAAAAAGAGGTGAGGATTGTTGTTCAGGGTTTTGGTAACGCTGGTTTGTTTATGACTGAGAAATTAGCCGCTGACGGTTATAAAGTTATTGCCGTTTCTGACAGTCGGGGCGGAATTTATAATGAAGCTGGTTTAGATGTTTCTGCTTTAGTCATTTTTAAAAATAGTGGTAAGGCTGTTAATGAATATGCCGGCGGTCAGGCCATTACTAACGCTGAGTTACTAGAATTAGAGACCGATATTTTAGTTTTAGCGGCTTTGGAAAACCAAATTACAGTTGAGAATGCTGACAAGATTAAAGCTAAAGTGATTGTAGAATTAGCTAATGGCCCTATTGTTTATGAAGCTGATAAGATTTTATTCAATAAAAAAATAGTAGTAGTTCCTGATATCTTAGCGAACTCCGGTGGAGTTATTGTTAGTTATTTTGAATGGGCTCAGAACAGAACCGGACAAATCTTGGATGAAGAGTATCTAAAGAATTTGTTAAATAAAAAAATGATTGTTAATTGGGCTAGAGTCTATGATAAGTATAAAGAACAGGCAGGTTCTATAACCTTACGTCAGGCTGCTTACAGTATTGCCGTCCAACGTATTTTAAAAGCGGAAAAATATCGCGGGCGCGTGGCTGCTAAATAAAAACATTATTATAGGAATTTAGTTTCTCGGAATAAAAAAAGACGGACCAATCGGTCCGTCTTTTAGGTTTACTTTATTTTTATTGACACTCAGCGGTTCCAGTTCCGGAAGCCGTAGTCCCAGTACCAAAACCAGGGGCAGGAGAAGCGGAGGATAGAGCCGTACTACATTCTGACGGACTATTATTGAAGGCGCTACAAATAGTAGTTAATAGAGAGGCTGGGTCACGATTACTGGAAATTTCTTCGCCGTTAATGATTAAAGTAGGGGATCCAGCAACGCTGTATTTGGCGTTGTCTGCTTTCTCAATATTGAAACTGGGATAACTTCCTTGGAATTCTACATTATTCTTAAAGTTATCGCTAATCTTGTATTGTTTATCAGTGGTTGACATACAAGTGTCTAACTTACTTTTATCAACACCAGCCGAGCTGAGGCAAGAAGCAGAATTTTCTGAGGCCAAGAAGCAGCTTAAGTAATCCTGGAATTTAGAATTTTGTTCTTTCTGAATACAATACTGAGCAAGATTTTCTTGTAATTCTTTTTCACCATGCATAGCATAGTCAACGAATTTAAGTTGAAAATCTATTTTATTGCCTAAAGCTTGAATGACAGGTAAAATACCTTTTTCAATCTGCGTCCCATATGGACAATAAGACATTACAAAGAGTTCAACGTTCGGTTTGTCGTTTTTGACGCTGACCGTAGCGGCGGGAGTAGTCGCTCCGCCAGTGGTGTTACCTTGTCCACCAGTCAACTGATCAATATCCAGGGCTTGAGGAAAGAATAATTTTCCGTCTTTAGACATGTAAGACTCCACAACGCTGGTGGTAATATCTATATTTAATTTATATAAACCGTAAGACTCTGTAATATCTTTAACGGTTGCTTTACTGCCGGCTTGCATCAAATTACTGTTTACGAAAGCTTCGGCCTTGGCTTTAGCTTGATCTTCACTTAAATTTTTATTAGCTGGACGAAAAGAAGACCAGCCAATAATTGCTAACACAACGACCAACAAAATCGGCAAAGTAATTCGCACGAAATTATCGCGGCCGAAAACGGAGTGTACGATTTTTTTCATAGTTTTTAAAATTATTTTTTAAGTGGCGCTATCGCACCATAGTTATTAAATATTTCTTTATTATAGTAAAAATCTTAATTAGTGTCAAAGGGGTTATCGGCCTTTTCGTGTTTTAATGACGGGGTAGAAAATCTTTTAATTCTTTTGGTAAATCTATTTTAAATTTTTGGATTTTTCCCTGTAAATCACGAAAATTTAAATGGTCGGCCACTAAGAAAACTCGCCCTAATTGTAATTTTTTATTTTTAATTTTGGATTTTTTGTTTTGGTATAATTCATCGCCGACCAGCGGGTGACCGTAAGCAAAGAAATGAACACGGATTTGATGAGTTCGTCCGGTTTTTATTTTGACGTGGAGGAGGGTGTAATTTACGAAACGTTGAATGACATCAAATTCAGTCAAAGCGTTTCGCGACTTAAACCAGCCAGATATGTTTCCTTGGTCACGTCCTTGTGGTCGGGATTTAGTTAACAAATCTTCCGCCCCCGCTGGTACGGCCGCCATTTTGTAACCAGCCTGTGAACGGACGATAGGAAAATCAATCGTATCTTCGTCCTTAACTATTTGACCGTGCACTAAAGCCGTATATTCTTTATTAACTTCACGGTCTTTAAATTGGCTTTTAAGACTATCAAAACTGGCAGTTGTTTTAGCGACAACCATTAGTCCGCTGACATCTTTATCTAAACGATGGACTAAGCCGGGGCGAATTGGGTCGTCTCCGACAGTTTTGATTTTTGGATAGGAGAAAACTAACCAATCGGCTAGAGTTGTCTCTTTTAAATTACCGCCGCCATGAACGGCTAAACCGGCCGGTTTATTAATAACCAAATAATCGTCTGTCTCGTTGATTATTATGGGGTCAACGTTTAAGGGGCTAGTATTTTTTTCAGATTTTTTTAACATAGTTATAAGTTATTACCACCATAGGCTTGTCCGCCGCCAGTTTTTGATTTAAATATTATTGATAAGTCGGATTTTTTAATTCCGCCTAGGATGTATAAAGCGACAAAATATATTAATGACGCAATTGTGATGAGTAGCGCTAAGTGTAGACGAGTAGTTTGCCAGATATCCGTGAAAAAGTACAGGAAAATCCCCATAATCAAGCTGGCAGCGACAGTCCGGAAGAACATTTTAAAGTTAGGTCGAAAATTACTATATTTAAATACGCAGAGCGCAGAAAAAACTGCTATCGCAATTTCGCTGTAAATAGTTACTCCGGCGGCGCCGAAATAAGAAAATTGAGGAATAAAAATTAAATAAGCCGCGAGAGCACTTAGGCCGGTGAAGATATAAGGAATAATCATTTTCTTTTGCTGGTTTAAAGCAATAACGGCATGAGAAAACATGGTACCAAAAAAAATGGCGACCACGGCAAAAATTAAAACCTGTAAAATTTGTCCAGCCGGAGCAAAATCACGTCCGGCGACAAATAGCATCACCGGTCGGCCTAGGAATTGAGTGCCAACGGCGAGAGGGACGGCCATCATAATCATAAAATCAAGAGATTTTTGGAGGACATGATTAAAGTAGTCCGGTTTCTTCTCTAACCAAGCGGCTGTTAAAATTGGTAGAATTAAACCGGCGAACATAAAAGGAAAAGTAGTAAGAACATCCACTATTTTATAAGTTGCACCGTAGAGACCAACTTCGGATGAGCTACGCAGTAAAGAAAGAATTAAAGTATCGGCGCGCAGATAAATTAAGTTCAAGATAATAGTAATAGTCAGAGGCCAGGAACGAGTAATAATTTTTTTCCAAATACTCCAATCAAACTCCGGTTTGATAATAGTAAATTGGCAGGCAAAAATATAGTGAGCGATAAAATTAGCGGCCGCTGAAACTACGGTGGCGATTAAGACACCATTTAAACCCATGTTTTTACTTTGAGCCCATACGATAGCGACGACCAGGACTGCTCGGCTGATAACTTCAGCCATAGCGTTGCGATCCATGCTTAATCTTTTTTGAAAGAAACCGACAATTATTTGGTTTAAAGCGGGGAAGAAAAAAGCGGCGAGGGAAATAGCGACACCGATTTTTATAGCCGGACTATAAGGCAGCCAAATAATTATTATCGGCGCCCAAACTAGAAGTAAAAGGATAGAAACTAAACGTAGTCCGAATAAATTGTTAAGAATTTTACTTTCATCATTATCGCGACCGGAAACCATTTGTACCGTCACGAGAGTTAGACCCAAATCAGCAATGACCGCAAAAAAGGAAAGATAGGTCATGATGGTGGTATACTCACCAAAGCCGTTAGGACCGAGTAGACGGGTTATCAGCACTAAAGCCCATAAACCCAAAATGACGGAGATAATTTTACCGCCTACTTGAACAATTATATTATGTGCGACTTTCTTGGCCAGACTCATTTTCTTGTGTTTTTATGGGGATTTTTATATAATTAAAGATAAGATTATTATATCATACAATATAAATATGAGCATTACTAAAAAGCGTATCTTCTCCTTTGTTTTGTTGACTATTTTTTCTCTCGCTACGATAAGTTTTTCTTTACCGGCTCAGGCTAATCCCGATTTAGTTGATTCTCAAACCGGTTGGACGGAAATAGGTCAGATTGCTTTTGGTAGTGATGATACTCCTGATGATATTCGTTTTACTTTAGCGCGAGTGGTTAATGTCGCTTTGGGATTTTTAGGGATTATATTTTTAATTATTACGGTAGTGGCGGGTTTTCAGTATATGACATCCAGCGGCAATGAAGAAAAAACTAAAGAAGCTATGGCGATGCTACGTAACGCTATTATTGGTTTGGTAATTGTCTTAGTAGCTTGGATCTTAACGCGGTATTCTATAATTATACTAGGGAAGACGGTTAACAATTCACTTGATTATCAATTTTATCCAAATTATTAAGTTTTTATCTGTATCGGATATTTACTAACTAATTTGACAGAAGTGCCCAGAGTGCTATCATAGTATATAGAAAGCTAGTTGTTAATCACAATTAGCTTTTTGTCTTAAATATTAAAAAATAGTAAAAATATGTCAGAAATAAGCTCTGCTATTAAGCAGTTATGTGAAGAAAAAAACTTAAGTTATGAATCGGTAATCGCAGCGGTAGAGCTTGCTTTAGCGGCAGCTTATCGTAAAGATTATGGTGAGCGAAATCAGAATATCATGGTCAAATTTGAGCCGGAAACTGGTTTGTCGCAGATTTTTGACGTAAAAACAGTGGTAGATAATCTGCCGGAGGAGGAAGAGGCGGAAATGTTACATAATCTTTATAACCCTGATAAGAAGGAATCATCCCGAGAAGATCGCAGTGAAACTAATGCTCGTGCCGCAGCCGCTATGACTGTAGCGGAGGCCAAGCAGGATAAGACAGTAGGTGATGATACTGAAGAAAAGAAAAAGTTCAACCCTAAAACTGATTTGCAATTAAAAGAAGCCATGATTTTAAAACATGATGCTCAGGTGGGAGAAGAAATTACTACCGACCTACCTATTCCAGAAAGTTATGGACGGATGGCCGCTCAAACCGCCAAGCAAGTTATTATCCAGAAAATCAGAGAGATGGAGCGTGATATGATTTTCAGTGAATTTAAAGGTAAAGAAAAGGAAGTTGTGTCCGGTATTGTTCAGAGGCGGGAAGGACGTTTAGTTTTTGTAGATTTAGGTAAGGCTATTGGGCTCTTGCCATCAGAGGAGCAAATTTATAGCGAACGCTATAATCCGAATGATCGTATTAAAGTATTTATCAAAGAGGTACGGGAAGGACATAAAGGTCCGGAGATTATTTTATCTCGCCGTAGTGAAGAAATTCTCCGTAAGATTTTTTATCTGGAAATTCCGGAAATTGCTAATGGTTTAGTAGAAATTAAAGCTGTCGCGCGGGAAGCCGGTTCTCGGGCTAAGGTGGCTATTTGGTCCGATGCCGAGAATGTTGACCCAGTTGGTTCCTGTGTCGGTCAGCGCGGTAGCCGTGTGCAAACTATTATTACTGAGCTAGGCGGAGAAAAAATTGATATTATTGAATATAGTGAAAATCAAGAAAAGTTCATCGCTAATGCTTTAGCCCCGGCCAAAGTAATGGACATTGAATTAGATAATGTAGAACATAAGGCCATTGTTAAAGTTAGCTCGGATAAATTATCTCTAGCGATTGGTAAAGCGGGACAGAATGTTCGTTTAGCCGCTCGCTTAACCGGTTGGAAAATAGATATTATTGAGGCTACTCCGGAAGGAGAGAAAAAGGTTATTGGTAGTGATGAAGCGGGAGAAGTTGAGGGGGTAGCGATTGAAGGAGAAGAAGTCGCTCCAGTAGAAGAGCCAGAAAAAGAAGAGAAGCCAAAGAAAACTAAAAAATCTAAAAAATAATAATTAAAATAAATTAAACATATGTACACTGATTTATTTATTTTTGCTGGAGCGGTAGCAGCCTTAGTCTATGGGGCTATAGTTATTGCTTCTATTTTGCGTTTGCCGGAAGGGAACGACAAGATGAAGGAAATTGCTGTGGCGATTCAGGCCGGAGCGAAAGCTTTTTTAAACAGACAATATAAATCAGTTGCTATTGTCGCCGTTGTTTTGTTTTTGATAATTGCTTTTATTCCGTCTCTAGGTTGGTTAACCGCTTTCGCTTTTTTAAGCGGTGCGATTCTCTCGGCTTTAACCGGTTACATTGGTATGTTTGTCAGTGTCCGTGCTAACGTCAGAACAACGGAAGCGGCGCGAGGCGGTTTAAATAAGGCTTTGAATGTTGCGGTTAAAGGTGGGAGTGTCACCGGCTTATTGGTAGTCGGTTTAGCTTTACTGGGAACTGCCTCTTTTTATTATATTACTCATGACTTACATGCTTTGATTGGTTTTGCTTTTGGTGGTTCTCTTATTTCTATCTTTGCTCGTTTGGGTGGTGGTATTTATACTAAAGCGGCTGATGTTGGCGCCGACTTAGTTGGTAAAGTTGAAGCTGATATTCCTGAAGATGATCCTCGTAACCCGGCGGTGATTGCCGATAACGTCGGTGATAACGTCGGTGACTGTGCGGGTATGGCGGCTGATTTATTTGAAACTTATGCTGTTACTTCTATTGCCGCTATGGTTCTCGGTAGTTTAGTTTTTGTCGGTAATGAAAATATTGTCTTATATCCTTTGGTTCTGGGAGCGGCCTCTATCATCGCTTCTATAATTGGTATCTTCTTCATTCGTTTGGGTAAGAGTCAGAATATTATGGCCGCTCTTTATAAAGGTTTGATTGCGGCCGGGGTTTTGTCTGCTCTCGCCTTTTATCCGATTACGAAGTATATGATTAGTGCCGACATTAGTTTGAAGATTTATTTGGCGAGCTTAATTGGTTTAGCCGTGACTGGTCTCTTGGTAATTATTACCGAGTATTATACTTCCACTGCTTATAAGCCGGTTCAAGAAATTGCCGAAGCTTCAACGACTGGACACGGTACTAATGTCATTGCTGGTTTGGCAGTTTCTATGAAATCTACTGCTTGGCCGGTAATTGTGATTTGTTTAGCTATTTTAGGAGCTTTCTCTTTAGCCGGATTATACGGCATCGCCGTGGCGGCTATGGCCATGTTATCTATGGCGGGTATTATTGTCACCATTGATGCTTATGGTCCGATTACTGATAATGCCGGTGGTATCGCCGAGATGGCAGAACTGGGAGAAGATGTTCGTAATGTCACTGATCCTTTAGACGCGGTTGGTAATACCACTAAAGCAGTTACTAAAGGTTATGCAATTGGTTCGGCGGCTTTAGCGGCTTTAGTACTTTTTGCTGATTTTACTTTTAAAATTAAAGATGCTGGTGGACAGGTTCAATTCTTAATTGATAATCCTTATGTCTTAGTCGGTTTGTTCCTGGGCGGTTTACTTCCTTATCTCTTTGGCGCTATGGCTATGAAAGCAGTGGGACGCACTGCTGGTTCGGTGGTGGAAGATGTGCGCGCTCAGTTTAAAGAGAAACCGGGTATTATGAATAATACGGAAAAACCGGACTACGGTCGCACGGTTGATATTGTTACTAAAGCCGCTATCAAAGAAATGATTGTTCCGGCTTTAATTCCGGTTGTTGCTCCGATTATTGTTGGCTTCGGTTTTAATTTGTTTGGCGCCGGTCACGGTTTAGAAGCACTCGGCGGATTATTGGTTGGTTCTATTGTGACGGGAATTTTTGTCGCTATTTCTATGACTTCCGGCGGCGGCGCTTGGGATAATGCCAAGAAACATATTGAAGCCGGTAATCACGGCGGTAAAGGTTCAGACGCTCATAAGGCGGCTGTGACCGGAGATACCGTTGGCGATCCTTATAAAGACACAGCCGGCCCGGCGATTAATCCTATGATTAAGGTTTTAAATATCGTCGCCCTTTTAATTGTCGGTTTGTTAATGTAATAAAAATTTATGAAAGTAGAAAAAAAAGATTTACCTAAATCACAGATAGAGTTAAACGTAGAATTGACTGCGGAAGAATTAGCTCCTTATATTACTAAGGGTGCGGAGGAAGTATCTAAGACGGTAAAGATTGAAGGTTTTCGTCCCGGTAAAGCACCGCTTGATGTTTTAAAACAGAAAGTGGGCGAGATGAGTATTTTGGAAGCGGCCGCGAATATTGCGATTAGAAAAACTATTGATGAAGTGATTGAAAAAAATACTATGGGTCGTCAGGCTATTGGTCAGCCTCAGGTTAACATTACTAAGTTAGCTCCGAACAATCCTTTGGAGTATAAAGTTATTGTTTCTTTGGTCCCAGAAATTACTTTAGGAAAATATAAAGATTTAAAATTGAAAATTGAAGAAGCTCAGATTGATGATAAAGAATTGGATAAAGCTGTTAATGAACTAAGAGAGATGCGCGCTACGGAAGCGGTCGTTGCTAGAGCGGTAGAAAAGGGTGACAAGGTCACGGTGGATGTCCATTTGTTCTTAGATAAGGTGCAGGTGGAAGACGGTCATCATCATGACTTAGCTATCTTAACCGGTAAAGATTATTTTGTACCTGGTTTTGATGATAAAATTATTGGTGCTAAGAAAGGCGAAACAAGAGAATTCTCTTTGCCTTATCCCGATGATCATCATCAGAAAAATTTGGCCGGTAAAATGGTTGATTTTAAAGTAGAAATTAAAGAAGTATATAGTCGTACTATTCCGAAGCTTGACGATAGCTTAGCTGCTATTTTCCAGATGAAAGATTTGGCGGATTTAAAAAAGAATTTGAAGGAGAGCATGTTGAACGAAAAAAGTCGTTCTCTTAACTTAAAAAATGAATCAGAAATGATTGGTAAGATAGTGGAAGATACTAAATTTGGTGACTTACCGGAGAATTTAATTAGCAGTGAAACTAAAAATGTTTTAGCGGAATTAGAACAGAATGTTACTCGTCAGGGAGGGAAGTTTGAAGATTATTTACAACATTTAAAAAAGACTAAAGATCAGTTAATGTTGGAACTTACCCCGAACGCCATTAAGCGCGTGAAGTCCGCTTTAGTTATTAGAGAGATTGCGGTCTTAGAAAAAATCAGTCCTAGCGATGATGAAGTAAAACAAAAAGTTGAAGAATTAAAGAAGCAGTATGTCGGTAAGGAAGAAATTTTAAAAATGTTTGATGAGCCCGGCTATTTCAGTTACTTGGCTAATATTTTAACCAATGAGCAGGTGATAGCCAAATTAAAAGAATGGAATTATGCCCCAACTGGCGCACAACAGAAAAGCTAATTTTGAGTATGAGCTCTTAGACAGATATGAGGCGGGTTTAGTATTGTCCGGAAATGAGACTAAGGCCGTTAAAGCCGGTCAGATTAGTCTTAAAGGTAGCTTTATTAGTCCCCGTAACAATAAAGGTAAGGTAGAGTTATACCTCCTCGGCGCCTATATCTCACCCTATAAAAGCGCCGCCCCGCCTACTGATTGGGAGCCCACACGAGAACGTAAGCTGTTATTACACCGTCAGGAGATTAACCGATTAATAGGGAAGAAACTGGGAGAAGGCTTGACACTAATACCTCTCAAAATATATACTAAGCATAGTTTTCTGAAGCTGGAATTTGCCATTGCTCGCGGCAAAAAGAAGTATGATAAAAGGGAGAGCATTAAGAAAAGAGAGCTAGATAGAAGTCTAAGGTCTTTGACAAAGAGACATGTGAGATAAAGATAGGGGATGTCAGGCGTCGACAGCCGGACCTTTCTTTAAATAAGCAAAACGCGCTTAGCTAACACGTAAAACTGGCTAAAAAACATAAATGCCAAATCGGCTACAGCGTTCACTTGGTTAACTCCGAGTTACGCTCCTGTTGTCGCTTAATATAGCCACAACCATCGACGACGCCCAGGTTTCATAAGCGGCGTTCGGTGTCATAATCATGAGACTAGACTTTAATCGCGCTTTCCGGTTAATCTCGAAACAATAGGAAGATCGCTAGTGTCGCTTTTCGTTCGTTTTCCTATGGCCCTAGTCAAACAACAAAACGGACTACTTTTGTACACTTATTTATAGAAACCGGTTGGACATGGGTTCAATTCCCATCATCTCCACAGTTATTGGTATACGCTTAAGTATATATTAACAACATACTTCCATTATGATATAATGTTAGTATGAAAACAAAAAGTTGGAGTGAAAAACAATTAAGACAAGCAGTTAAAGAATCTTTTAGCGTTAGACAGGTTTTGAGTAAGTTGCGTCTTAAAGAAGCTGGTGGCAATTATAGTCAGATCAAAAAATATCTAGCAGAGTATAAGATTGGCATCAGTCATTTTAGGGGGCAAAATTGGAATAAAGGTTTGAGTGGAATTGGTCAACCGAGATTTTCTTTACAACAAATTTTACGACTTGGCAGTAATTTTCAGAGTCACAAATTGAAAAAACGCTTGTTTGCTGCTAAACTGAAATTTCCTAAATGTGAAATGTGTGGTTGGGCTAAAAAATCAGTAGATGGACGTGTTCCTTTAGAGCTTGATCATATTAATGGAGATAGTCATGATAATAGGCTAGAGAATCTTAGAATATTATGCCCTAATTGTCATAGTTTACAGCCGACACATAGGGGCAGAAACATTAAAAAAGTAAAAGTATAACAAAATGGTCCAGTGGTGGAACTGGTATACACGCAACACTTAAAATGTTGTGCCAACAGGCATGTGGGTTCGATTCCCACCTGGACCACCAGGTTAGATTTAAAGCAGAAGATATCGCGGGTATCGTATAGTGGTTATTATGTGAGCTTGCCAAGTTCAAGAGACGGGTTCGATTCCCGTTACCCGCTCCATAAAGAAAAAGACAGAACTTTGTTCTGTCTTTTTCTTTATGTAAGATGAGAGCCACGGGAATCGAACAGGTCAGAAGCGAGACGCGAGAGACGGCGGAAGCCGGA
>Ga0172380_10004801_pt1 | contig 16996 bp, 15 predicted proteins | sample Leawe162metaG_FD_119747 | JGI IMG/M metagenome (GOLD analysis project Ga0172380, IMG submission 119747) | Leachate microbial communities from a municipal landfill in Southern Ontario, Canada - Leachate well 162 metaG | ecosystem: Engineered > Solid waste > Landfill > Unclassified | place...
CTGGGAGCTCGTGTCCGGGACCGCTGCCTCTGTTGCCGTGCTTGCCGATCTCGCCTTCGCCTGGCGTTCGTGCCGTTCGGTGAAGTCCAATGCGATCCTGCTGGCCTGCGAAGGTGCCGCTGTCGGTGTCGGTATGGGACAGGTCAACCGCGTCGACTCGGCTCGGCTCGCTGTTGCTCGCGCAGGCGATCGGGCTGCCGGCTCTGTTGCCGCATCCGATGCCTTCTTCCCCTTCGCCGATGGCCTGCAGGTGCTGATCGACGGGGGAGTCACCGCAGTAGTCCAGCCGGGTGGCTCGGTGCGCGATGCGGAGGTCATCGAGGCGGCTAAGGCGGCCGGTATCACGATGTATCTCACTGGTACTCGCCACTTCTTCCACTGATGGGCGTCGTCCGCTGATGAATGTCGCGGACTCGCGCGTGCCGGTGTGGATTCCGATGGTGCTGTGCGTGACCGTCGGGATGCTGACTGCGCTGCAGTCGCGCATGAACGGCGAACTGTCGATCCGGATGCACAACGGCATCGAGGCAGCCGTCTGGAGCTTCGTCTCCGGGCTGTCGATCCTGATCGGGATCATGGTGCTCTCACGCCGGGCACGTTCGGGAGTCCTGGGTGTGCCCGCTGCGATTCGCCGTGGCGATCTGGCGTGGTGGCAGATCCTGGGCGGTGTCCTCGGCGGGTTCTTCGTGGCCGTGCAGTCAACCGTGGTGCCGGTCATCGGGGTTGCGGTGTTCACCATCGCCGTGGTCGCTGGGCAGAGCACGAACTCGCTGGTGGTCGACCGCATCGGCCTTGGCCCGGCAGGCAAGCAGGCCATCACCTGGCAGCGCCTGGTGGGCGCCGTGCTGGCTGTTGGCGCCGTGACGCTGGGCGTGAGCCAGCGCCTGTCATCGGGCAGCATCCCGCTGCTGCCAGTGGTCTTCGCCGTGCTCGGCGGCGCGCTGATCGCGGTGCAGGGCGCAACGAACGGCCGCATCTCCTTCGTGACCGGTCAGCCACTGTCGGCGGCCTTCCTGAACTTCCTGTTCGGCACGATGGTGCTGGGCGCATCGCTGGGCGTGGGCTGGGCCGTGTTCGACAAGGACGTGCACGGACTCTTCGTGGCTCCCTGGTGGGCCTACTTCGGCGGGATCATCGGCCTGGTCTTCATCGTCATCGCTGCATGGTCGGTGCCGATCATCGGCGTGCTGATGTTCGCCCTGCTGGCCATCTCCGGCCAGCTGGCCGGGTCGATGACCCTGGACATCGTGGCGCCGACCCCGGGCTCTGAGGTCACGCTCTCGCTGGTGGCGGGCGTGCTGCTGGCGTTCGTGGCAATCGGGATCGCGGCGGTCAATCGCACGGCTCGCGTTGAGTGAAAGCGGCGCGTGCCACCGCGCTTTGGGTTCGTTTCACATCAGAATGGCCCCGTGGCTTCCGCGATCCACCTGAATGACGTCAGCGTCACCCTCGGCGAGGTCCATGCCCTCCTGCACGTCGGGGTGTCCTTCGAGCGCGGCACGATCACCGGGCTGCTGGGGCCATCCGGATCGGGCAAGACCACGCTGATGCGGGCCATCGTCGGAACGCAACGGGTCACCTCCGGCAGCATCACGGCGCTGGACGCACCTGCTGGCTCAGCGGCTGCCAGGCCACTGATCGGCTACATGTCACAGGCCGCCGCGCTCTACCCGGACCTGAGCGTGCAGGAGAACCTCGAGTACTTCGCAACCATTCTCGACTGTCCGCGCTCGCGCGTCACCGAGCTCATCGATCAGCTCGAGCTTGGCCCCCGAGCGCACGCCATGGTGCGCGACCTGTCCGGCGGGGAGACCAACCGGACATCCCTGGCCGTGGCACTGCTGGCCCGCCCGCCGGTCCTGATCCTCGATGAGCCGACGGTGGGACTTGATCCCCTGCTGCGCCGGTCGCTGTGGCTGCTGTTCCACGAGCTCGCTGACTCGGGCACGGCACTGGTCGTGTCCAGCCATGTGATGGACGAGGCCCTGCAGTGCGATCGGCTCGTCCTGCTCCACCAAGGGCAGCTCCTCTACGACGGGCCGCGCGACGAGCTGGCCAGCAGCGTCGGAGCGGCATCGATCGAGGACGCCTATATCGCGCTGGCAACGAAGGGCCGGTCATGACCGCGCGGCGCACTTGGGCCACCGCCTGGCGCATCCTGGCCCAGATCCGCCATGACAAGCGGACGCTCGCGCTGATCTTCGTCCTGCCCACCGGGCTGCTGGGCCTGCTGGCCTGGATGCTGACCGAGTCACCCGGGTCCTTCAACTACTGGGGCGCTGCCATCCTGGGGGTCTTCCCGCTGATCGTGATGTTCCTGGTCACCTCGGTGGCAACACTGCGCGAGCGCACCAGCGGAACCCTCGAGCGCCTGCTCGCCATGCCGATCGGTCGCGGCGACATCCTCGGCGGCTATGCCATCGCCTTTGCGATCCTGGGCATCGGGCAGGCCGTCGTCGTGTCGGTCTTCACCTTCGCGGTCTTCGGCCTTGCGATCACCGGCTCCACCGTCCTGGTGGCCACGGTCGCGGTGGCCGATGCGCTGCTGGGCACCGCACTCGGACTTGCGGCCAGCTCACTGGCACGAACCGAGTTCCAGGCCGTGCAGATGATGCCGCTCATCCTGTTCCCGCAGCTCTTCCTGTGCGGGCTGCTCGTGCCGCGCGATCAGCTCCCTGTCGTGCTCGAGTGGCTGTCGTATGCCATGCCACTGACCTACGCGGTCAACGCAACCCGCGATGCGACCACGAGCACCGGCCTGAGCTGGGACTACTGCATCAACATCGCGGTGCTCCTTGGCTTCTCGCTTGCAGCCCTCGTGGGTGGGGGACTCACGCTGCGGCGCAGCACGAAGTAGTTGGTTGGCCGGTCGGCGGGGCTGGTCTGGACTTGATCAGCGCGTGACGCGATCAGCCGAGCCGCTCCTGCGAGGTGTCATAGTCGAGCAGTGCCTGCTCGCCGAACTCCAGGGCGTCGATCAGCAGCTCGACTGATGCCCTGGGCGCCGCGAGGGCATTGCGGATGTCCACGAAGGGCACTTCGACCCGGGTGCCATCGGGAAGCCGCCACACCTGCAGGCTCGCCTTGAACTCGACCAGGGGCAGAAGCTGCTCAGCCTGGGCCCGGCGTGCTCGAAGCGCAGTGGTGAGCGCCTCGTTCCTGCGCGTGAACTCCAGGTACTCATCGGCCTGCATGGAGGCATTGTGCCGATTATCGGGGCCTGGCGGGGTGAGAACCGCCGACTCGACGCAGGCAGTGACATCCGCTCAGGAGCCCGCATGCGTCGTCGGCATGACGATGGCGTCATAGGTCGCGGCATCGACCCCGAAATGCAGTGCGGCATCGCGTACCGGCAGATCGTGCTCCATCGCATACCGTGCGATGGCGGTGGAGCGCTCGTAGCCGATGACGGGTGACAGTGCCGTGATGACCATGACCGACCGGTCGAGATTGGCTGCGATCTGCCGGAGGTTCAGCTCGGCCCCCTCGACCAGGAAGTCCGTCAGATTGCGGGATGCGTCCGCAAGCAGCCTGGATGAATGCAGGTAGTTGTTGATGACGATCGGCCGGAACGCGTTCAACTCGAAGTTGCCCTCAGCCCCGGCCAGGGCCACTGCGGTGTCCAGGCCCATGACCTGGATGCAGGCCATCAGCATCGCCTCCAACTGGGAGGGGTTGACCTTGCCGGGCATGATGGTCGAGCCGGGCTCATTGGCCGGGATGCGCAACTCCTGCAGGCCGTTGCGCGGGCCCGAGGCAAGCCAGCGCAGGTCATTGGCGATCTTGAACAACGTGACGGCCGCCGATTTCAGCGAGGCATGGGTTCGGATCATCGGGTCGAGGGTGGCCTGCGCGGCGAAGGGATTGCTCGCGGGGCGGAAGTGGTAGCCAGTGGACTGCGCCAGGTGCTCGGTGGCGCGGTCGGTGAATCCGGTCGGTGCGTTCAAGCCCGTACCGACCGCCGTTCCACCAAGGGCTACCGCCAGCAGGCCCGAACTCGCCTGCACGATGTCATCCGTGGCATCACCAAGGGCCGCTGCATAGCCGGACCACTCCTGGCCCACCGTCAGCGTGGTCGCATCCATGAGATGGGTCCGGCCGACCTTCATGACATCGGCCCACAGGTCGGCCTTTGCCGAGATCGCCTCCTGCAGGGAGCGAAGGGCGGGAACGGTTCGGCGGGTGGTGCTGTCGTAGGCCGCGATGTGCATGGCGGTGGGGAAGGTGTCGTTGCTCGACTGGCTCATGTTCACGTCGTCATTGGGATGCAGGGAAACATCCGAGCCGGGCTCGACACCGAGGAGCTGATTGCCTCGGTTCGCGATGACCTCGTTGACATTGGCATTGGTGTGGGTTCCCGATCCGCTCTGGAAGACATTCAGCGGAAAGTGATCGTCCAGTGCGCCGGCGAGGATCTCGTCGCAGACCTGCAGTATCGCCGCACCCTTGCGCTCATCCAGGCGGCCGGCCTCGATATTGGCCAGAGCCGCCGCCCTCTTCACATGCCCGTAGGCTCGATAGACCTCGATCGGCATTCGCTCGATGTCGATGCTGAAATGCCGGAGGCTGCGCTGAGTCTGCGCGCCCCAGTACCGGTCGGCCGGAACCTCCACCGGGCCCAGGCTGTCGGATTCGATGCGCCAGCCACTGCGCCCATGCTCGACGGACTCGTCGGAGGCCTGGCGATTTGACGGATCGGTTCTCTCTGACATGGATGCACCTCACCTCTGCCTTCATGCTATTTGCGATGAGGCGCATGTCCAAGGCCTCGGCTCGACCATCGCGTCGACAGCGCCTGTCCTCTTGACAGGGATCCGCCGGGAGAGTGGACTCAAGCGCGAGGGACTTCGGTGAGGAGCGCTCATGAGCGAGAACAGTTTCGGTGCCTTGGACCAGTTGACGGTGGGGGCGGCAAGGTACGACATCTTCCGACTGGACCGCATCGTCGGAACGTCCCGACTGCCCTTCAGCCTCAAGGTGCTCCTGGAGAACCTCCTGCGCAATGAGGATCGAAGCCTGGTCACCGCCAGTCAGGTGGAGTCCCTGGCGGCGTGGAACCCGTATGCGAAGATCGCCACGGAGATCCAGTTCACTCCTGCGCGAGTCCTGATGCAGGACTTCACCGGAGTGCCGTGCATCGTCGACCTGGTGGCCATGCGCGATGCCATGGCAGCCGCGGGCGGGGATCCGGAGGCGATCAACCCACTCATCCCCACCGACCTGGTGATCGACCATTCGGTCATCGCCGATGCCTTCGGCCGCCCCGACGCCTTCCGCATCAACGCCGACCTGGAGTTCATCCGCAATCACGAACGCTATGAGCTGCTGCGCTGGGGCCAGCAGGCCTTCAATGGCTTCCAGGTCGTGCCGCCGGACACCGGGATCTGCCATCAGGTCAATCTGGAGTACCTGGCCCGAGTGGTGTTCACCAAGGACGGACCGGATCGCCCCTGCGCCTATCCGGACACGCTCGTCGGCACCGACTCCCACACGCCGATGATCAATGGGCTGGGCGTCCTGGGATGGGGGGTCGGTGGCATCGAGGCCGAAGCCGCGATGCTCGGCCAGCCGATGAGCATGCTCATCCCCCAGGTGGTCGGCCTCAGGCTGACCGGGGAGCTGGCTGCCGGCACCACCGCGACCGACCTGGTGCTCACGGTGGCCGAGCTCTTGCGGCGGGTCGGAGTGGTCGGCAAGTTCGTCGACTTCTTCGGCCCCGGGGTCGCACAGGTGCCATTGGCGACCCGCGCGACCCTGGGCAACATGAGCCCCGAGTACGGCTCGACGGTCAGCATCTTCCCGATCGACGCAGAGACGCTGAACTACCTTCGCCTGACCGGCCGGTCGGCGCACCAGATCGCGCTGGTGGAGGCCTATGCCAAGGAGCAGGGGCTGTGGCATGACCCCCAGCACGAGCCCGAATTCAGCCAGGTCGTCGAGCTCGACCTGCACGACGTCGAGCCCTCGATCGCCGGACCCAAGCGCCCGCAGGACAGGATCCCGCTGCGCGCGGTGCAAGGGTCGGTTCGCGGGCTGCTGGCCGGTCGGTCCCACGCCGATGCGGTGCAGGGGGGCCTCGACGACGCCTCGGCCGACTCCTTCCCCGCCAGCGACCCCATCGCCGTCAGCAGCCGGATCGGGCTCGATGAGCCGCCGCCGTCCAGTGCCGTCCGACAGCCGCGCAGCTGGCCCTCGAACCCAGCTGCGATCACCGTGGGCGGCACCGCTGCCGACATCGACCACGGGTCCGTTGTCATCGCTGCCATCACCTCCTGCACCAACACCTCGAATCCCAGCGTCATGATCGCTGCCGGGCTCCTGGCCAAGAACGCCGTCGAGCGCGGGCTGAGGACCAAGCCGTGGGTCAAGACGACCCTGGCCCCGGGCTCGCGAGTGGTGACCGACTACTACGAGGCCGCCGGTCTCACGGACTATCTGGATCAGCTCGGCTTCAATCTCGTCGGCTACGGCTGCACGACCTGCATCGGCAACTCAGGGCCGCTCATCGAGGAGGTCGGCACGGCAGTGCGCGAGAACGACCTGACGGTGGCCTCTGTCCTGTCCGGCAACCGGAACTTCGAGGGGCGCATCCATGCAGCGACGAGGATGAACTTCCTGATGTCACCACCGCTGGTGATCGCCTATGCGCTGGCCGGCAGCATGCAGGTCGACGTCCTGCGAGAGCCACTGGGACCGGGCCCTGACGGCGAGGACGTCTATCTTCACCAGATCTGGCCGACGGCCTCAGCAGTCCAGGCAGTGGTCGACCAATGCGTTCGTGCGCAGATGTTCACCGATGGATACGCCGACATCCTCACGGGGGATTCGCACTGGCAGGGCATGGCTGCGCAGGAGTCGAAGACCTTCGATTGGAACCCGGATTCGACCTATGTCCGCCGGCCACCGTACTTCGACGGCATGCCGACCAAGCCCGGGCCGCTGCGGGATATCAACGACGCCAGGGTTCTTGCCTTCCTCGGCGACTCGGTCACGACCGACCACATCTCCCCGGCAGGCGCGATCAGGGCCGACTCCCCGGCCGGCCGGTATCTCATCGAGCACGGCGTCCAGCCGCAGGACTTCAACTCCTACGGCTCGCGTCGGGGCAACCACGATGTGATGATCCGAGGAACCTTCGCCAACGTGCGGCTGCGCAACAGGCTGGTGCCCAAGGTGGAGGGCGGATTCACGCGCCGCCTTCCCGATGGGCCACAGGGCAGCATCTTCGACGTCGCCATGGACTACGCCCAGGACGGCGTGCCCCTGATCGTGCTGGCTGGGTCCGACTACGGTTCGGGATCCTCACGCGACTGGGCGGCCAAGGGCACGATGCTGCTCGGCGTTCGGGCCGTCCTGGCCACGTCCTATGAGCGCATCCACCGATCGAACCTGATCGGGATGGGCGTGCTTCCGCTGCAGTTCCATGACGGCCAGTCCGCTGACGCACTGGGCCTGACCGGGGAGGAGACGTACTCCATCCTGGGCCTGGAGGGCGCCCAGGAAGTGCCCGACCAGGTCAGCGTCCAGATCAAGTCAGGCGAGCAGGTACGCGACATCATCGTGCGGGTTCGAATCGACACACCTGCCGAAGCCTCCTACTACCGCCACGGTGGCATCCTGCGCTACGTCCTGAGGCAGCTGCTCGATCGCTGAGAGCAGCCGCCCCAGGGCCGGGAGCCTCTAGTACTCCCGTGGGAGACGCCCGTACTTCCGCTTCAGCTGCTCGATGGGATCTGCCTGCCTGGTCTGCTCGGCAGGACCGTAGACCGACAGCAGCAGCAGCTGCCAGCGGTACATGATGGAGTCGAGGAAGCCCCGAAGGCCGTGGCGCCTTCCGACTGGATGCGCATCCCACGGCTCCATGGCCGAGACGTGCCCCGCCGTGCCGACGACACGGGCGACGAACGCAGCATCCGAAGCCGGGATCTGGGGCCTGGAGTTGCGGATCTCCGGTGGTGTTCCCAACTGCTCGAGACCACCCAGGTCTGCCGGAGCAGCAGTGCCCTGCTGCGGTGCGGACCCTCCTGGTTCGCCTGCCTTGGCCTCGTACTCGTCGTCGGGCGGTTGCAGGAACATTTCTCTTTGCGTGAGCATGACAATCACCTCACCTTCATATCGATCACCTCGATGCTACGTCCGATGCCGGACCCGGACAAGGGTGCGCGATCAGGTGCGGACTGCGGGGGAGACCGCTGCCAGTTCAATGGTCCAGTTGCCCGCGACCCCACCCGAAGGAATACGGATCGGCAGCGCTGAGCCCGCTCTGGGTAGTTGCGTTTTCGAGGTGGGCCAGGCATAATGAATAACAAGCGAGAGGTTATTCAAGTGTCCACTTCCCTTCCCTCCTACAACGAGCGACTGCGTGCGGTGCGCGAGCGTGTGGGGGTTTCGCAGGAAGCAGCAGCCGACGCTATCGGTGTATCGCAGCCAACCTACTCAAGGATCGAGGACGGCACCCGGCCGCTGAAAGGCGATGAGCTCGTGATCCTGGCGGACCTCTTCGACGTGCGGGCTGCGGCGATCACCGGCATTGCAGTTGTGAGCGATCGTGCCCGTTTCGCAGCCCGCACAGATGGCTCGAACTCCCCAATGGTCACGATGCGTGATCGCCTCTACGCCTATCTGGAGCTGGACGCCTACCTCGCCGAGCACGGCTTCCCTGCGGCGTAATGAGCAACGAGACAGCGGCACGCGAACTGGCCGGGAGCTTTCGCCGCGATCATGGCCTGGATCTGGCACCAATCAAGGACATGTTCGAGTTGCTCCACTTGACCGTCGGTGTTGACGTCCTCAGTGTGAAGGCCGATGAAGCCGAGCACGGTCTGTCGATGACTGACACGGCAAGCGGGCGGGTTGTGATCGCGGTAGCAACAACTGTGCACCCGATGCGTCAGCGTTCGTCTGTTGCGCACGAGCTCGGTCACGTGCTTGCCGGTGACCTGGAACGCGACCTGGATGGCCAGCCGGGTGAGCGAAGCCCGTCAGAGATCCAGGCTGACGCGTTTGCCCGTCACCTGCTCCTTCCTTTGGATGCAGTGCGCGTTCGACTGGAGGGCCGATTCCCGATCGAGTTGGCCGATGTCTCCGACCTCGTGCAGGAGTTCGAGGTATCCCCGACGGTGGCTGCGATCCAAATGCGCGAGGCCGGCCATATCCACGCCGAGACCTGTTCCGATTGGATGGGAATGAGTACGCGGGTCCTGGCCGCTACGTATGGATGGCTGAGTCAGTACCAGGCACTCGTTAAGGCGTCGTCGCAACCGCATGCTCCGCAGGCGCTGATGGCACGCGCAGCTGCGGCCTATCAGGGCGGGATGTTAGGGATAGGCGAGCTGGCATTCTGGTACGGACAGCCAGCCACTGAACTGATGGAGGAACTGACGCCGGTGACCCCGCCCGAGCCGTTCGAGGACGACATGGGGGTCGGGGTTCCCCTGTTCCCGTCGTCGAAACCGCCCGTGTGAGCGTCCTGCTCGACGCTGGTCCGGCGCTCAACTTTCTCGCCGTCGGCCAGCAGAACCTACTCATCCAGATTGCCTCCCAGTCGGGACTGGATCTCCAAGCACCCGAGCGGATCGACAAGGAGGTTCTGGGGAAGGTGAACGACCCGAGATTCCAGCGGACTGGAGTCGAATCGACCTGGAAGAAGTTGAAGTTTGCGGGGCGATTGCAGATCCTGAGCGACGACATCACCGATCCCTTGTTCGCCACGGCCATCTCGCGCATCAGCGGTGTGCCCGCGTCCCAGCGGGTGCGCACCGGGAAGGATCTTGGCGAGATTATGGTCATGGCGCATGCATCCGTGCTGGTGCAGGCAGGCGTCGACGTGTACGTGCTGATGGATGAAGGTGACGGCCGCCAAATCGTCAAGCGCGAGCAGATGTGGCTCACCAGTAAGGGCGCGGTCGGTTCGCTTGTTCTATGGAGCACTCGACAGGTGCTGGAGCACGCAGCCAGCCAAGGCTGGCTCCCGGATGGATGGCAGAGGGTGTACAACCGGATGCGTCAGTTCGACGATGGACTACCTCGGCTGTAGCCAGGAGCCCACCCGATGCCGTTGTGGCGGGCGCACTTCGTGTTCTTTCTCATACCCGGGTCTCTCCGGGGCAGCAGTTCGTGGGCTGGGCCAGTCCAGCGGGGCGATCCGCGTGCGTCGCTCATTCCATGTGAGCGTCGGCAAGTGAGAGACTTTGCCGGTGACCGCGCAGATACTCGATGGCAAGGCAACCGCAGCTCGAATCAAGGGAGAGCTCCGCACTCGCGTCGATGCCCTTCGGGCTCGCGGGATCATTCCCGGCCTTGGCACCGTGCTGGTGGGCGATGACCCGGGCAGCCACGCCTATGTCGGTGGCAAGCACAAGGACTGCCAGGAGGTGGGCATCGCCTCGATCCGCATCGACCTGCCGACCGACACCTCGCAGGCCGATCTCGATGCCGAGATCCTGCGCCTGAATGCGGACCCGAATGTCACCGGCTACATCGTGCAGCTGCCGCTGCCCAAGCACCTGGACACCAACCGCGTCCTGGAGCTGATGGATCCGCTCAAGGACGCCGATGGTCTGCATCCGATGAACCTCGGCCGGCTCGTGCTGGGGGTGGAGGCTCCGCTGCCCTGCACTCCTCGCGGCATCGTCGAGCTGCTGCGCACCTATTCCGTGCCTCTTGAAGGCGCGCACGTGGTCGTGGTCGGTCGCGGCGTGACCGTGGGTCGCCCGCTCGGACTGCTGCTGACCCGTCGCTCGGAGAACTCCACCGTGACCCTGTGCCACACGGGCACCAAGGATGTCGCGCAGTACCTGCGCCAGGCCGACATCATCGTTGCGGCGGCTGGTGTTGCTCACCTGATCACTCCGGATGTGGTGCGCCCGGGAGCCGCCGTGCTCGATGTCGGCATCACGCGCACCGAGGCCGGGCTGGTCGGCGATGTCCACCCCGATGTCATGGAGGTGGCCTCATTCGTGGCACCCATGCCTGGCGGAGTGGGCCCGATGACCCGAGCCATGCTGCTGATGAATGTGGTCGACACTGCTGAACGTCTGTCTCGCTAGCCACGTGATGGGAGTGGGGGCGCAGTGAATCGAGACGAGAGGTGAGTACTCAATTCAGGATAGTGACGGTATGCGCGGCCAATGTGTGCCGTTCGCCGTTGCTGCGCGAGATCCTGAGCCGGGAACTGGCGCCGCTGGGTCCGATCGTCACCATCGCCTCGGCAGGCATCTACGCCCGCGACGGTGACGCGATGTGTGAGGCTGCTGCCGAATACGCCCACTTCACATCGACCGCCCAGCAGTCCAGCCAGGTGACTCCTTCGCTGCTTGCCCAGGCCGATCTCATCCTCACCGCCGACACCTCCCAGCGTGCCTGGCTTGCCCGGCTCCAGCCGTCGAGCCGGGCTCGCACCTTCACCGTCCTGCAGGCCGTCGGCCTGGCCCGGCAGATCTCGCGCATCATGGCCACCGGCTCCCTGCCGTTGTTCGCCCCAAGAATGCCCTCGGACCAACGTGCCCGGCTGAGCTGGTTCGCCGATGAGCTGGACGCCTCCCGGGGGTTGACCGAGGTCGGCGAGCCGCTGGACATCGATGACCTGCACGGAGAGCCGGATCATTCGTCGACGTTCAGGATCGTCGATCAGTCGGCCCGGCAGTTCGCGCAGGCCCTGCTCGCCTGTGCGATCCCGCAGAGGGAAGCCGTCCTGGGCGCTGTCAAGGCTGGTCGGTGACATGACCACGTTCGTCTGGGTCGCCGGTTCGGCGCTGGTGATCATGATCGCGATCGTGATGTTCTGGCTGCTGCGTCGAGAGGACGACGAGCCCAAGCCGCCGGCCCTGCCGCCCACGGCCCTGCCGCTGCAATTCCTCGGGCGCGTGGTCTACGGCACTGCGGGGCACGATCACCTTCGGCTCTCACTCGATCGGCGCACCTTCCAGTCCGCGTCCTTCGTCGAGATCACCGAGCGGCTGAACAGGCTGACCCAGGCCAGGCTCCCGGTGGTCATCGCGGTCACCGGCGCACACGAGTCCAAGGAATACGCCAAGGTCGCCGGAATGCTCGCCGTCACGATCGCGCGGGCTGGCTGCTCCGTCGTGATGGTCGATACCGATCTTCGGTCGACCGCGATCGAGGAGGTCTTCGGCATCGAGGACGCTGTCGGCCTGACCGACGTGCTCGCAGGCGTGCATCCGCTCGACGATGCACTGCTGAGCTGGGGACGAGAGCTGATCGAGGTGCTGCCGAACGGCATGATGCCGCCTGATCCGAGTGAACTGCTGGAGTCAGAGCAGCTGCGTGCATTCATCGCTGAACTGCGCGGCCGGTTCGATGTCGTCATCCTGCATTCCTCCCCGATCGTCGGGTCAGATGACTGCTCGCAGATCGTGGCACTCTCGGATGTCGTGGTGCTGGTCACCCACGATGAGCAGGTGGCACTCGAAGACCTCGCACAGGCTGTCGACTCGCTGGCTGCCGGCCGGACTGCACCTCTTGCATACCTGACCGTGTAGTGACCGGTCCGCCTCTCACGATGCGATCGCCGGGTCATCGTCCGGCTTCGGGCAAGGACAATGGCCTAGGGTAGGGCGCTATTCCAATGCTGAGATGAGGGTCGAGTGAGCGATCGTCGTGTCGCGATTTTTGGCCTCGGCTATGTGGGGCTGCCGCTGATTCGCGCCTGCATCAGTGCCGGCCATCAGGTCATCGGCTTCGACATCAATCGGCACGTGGTCACCAGCCTGCTCGACGGGCGCTCGCACGTCGACGATGTGCCCGATGCGGAGGTCGTTCGCTGGCTCGAGCACGGCTTCCTGCCCACCTCGCGCACCCGCGATCTCATCGATATCGATGTGTTCATCATCTGCGTGCCAACGCCGCTCGCAGCTGACGACAGCCCGGATCTCGGCTCCGTCGAAGCAGCGACTCGTGCCATCGCCGGGCGCCTGGACCTCGCGCGTCGGCCACTGGTCATCCTGGAGTCCACGACCTATCCGGGGACCACCGAGGAGATCCTCAAGCCGATCCTCGAGGACGCCGGCGGGCAGGCGGGAGTCGATTTCGCCCTGGCCTTCAGCCCGGAGCGCATCGACCCGGGCAACAAGATCTGGAGCTTCGAGAACACCCCGAAGGTGGTCGGCGGACTCACCGAGGGCTGTGCCGATCGGGCCGAGGAGTTCTATCTCACGATCACCTCTGAGGTGGTGCGCACCAAGGGCCTCAAGGAGGCCGAGATGGCCAAGCTGCTCGAGAACACCTACCGCCACGTCAACATCGCGCTGGTCAATGAGCTGGCCAAGATCAGCCACTTGCTCGGCATCGACATCTGGGATGTCATTGCGGCAGCCGAGACCAAGCCGTATGGCTTCCAGGCCTTCAGGCCAGGCCCTGGCGTGGGTGGACATTGCATCCCGATCGACCCGAACTACCTCGGCCATCGCGTGCGCACCGAACTCGGTCAGACCCTGCGCTTCGTCGAACTGGCACAGGAGATCAATGCCAGCATGCCGAGCTATGTCGTGCAGCGGGTCGAGCAGTTGCTCGCCAAGCATGAGGTGAGCCTCGATGAGGCTGAAGTCCTGTTGCTCGGCGTCACCTACAAGCCGGATATCGCCGATCTTCGGGAGAGCCCGGCTTTTGGCGTCGTGCGAGAGCTTCGCAAACGTGGCGCTGTCGTTCTGTTCCACGATCCCTATGTCGACGAGTGGATTGCCGACGGAGTCGCCGTTGAGAAGATCGAAGATCTCGCTGAAGGAACCAGGCAGGCCACGTGCACGGTTCTGCTCCAGACTCATGGCTGCTACCTCGAAGCCGCTCGCTTGATCCAAAGCCCACTACTGCTCGACACCCAGGGTCGGCTGGGCTCTGTCATAAATGAGCGCGAAATAACATGGACGAATCTCTAAGTCCCCTCTCTGGGCTGGTCTCCACGCGCAAGGCAGTGAGCGTGGCCTTGACGCTGCTCAAGCCTGGTGATCGCCGAAAGTACCGGCTGGTCGTCGCTGCGCAGATGGTCGCCTCGTTGCTCGACATCGTCGGCGTGCTCCTGCTCGGTGTCGTCGGCATGCTCGCGACTGCAGCGGTGCAGGAGTCCGGAATGCCGAGTGCATTGGCACCCCTGGCCCAGCGGCTTGGTATCGACGATGTTCCACTGATCACCCTGGCGGCAGGGTGCGCCGCCTTGGCTGCCGGCTTCCTGCTGTCCAAGAGCGTCATCTCCGCGCTGCTGATGCGCAGGATCTTCCGGTTTCTCGGTTCTCGGCAGGGGGAGATCTCGGCTCGGCTGACACAGCGTCTCCTGTCGATGCCATTGCTGGCCATCGAGCAGCGGTCCTCGCAGGAGACTGTGTATGCGATCTCGACCGGCGTGTACCTCCTGATCACCTCGATGCTGGGCTCGTTCGCAATTCTGCTCAGCGAGATGACACTGCTGATCCTGCTCTTCGCGACACTGGCGTTCGTCGACCCGTGGGTGACACTCGCATCGGTTGCCTACTTCGCGGCTGTCGGCTATGGACTGCATGCCGCACTGAGTGCCTGGGCCAGGAGCGTGGGTCAGTCGATCGGCGAGAGCGGCGTGCTTGGACAGCAGCGGCTGCAGGAAGCCATGGCTGCCTACCGGGAGATCGCCGTGCTCGGGCGACGACCGCAGTACATCGCCTCGGTGAATCGGCTCTGGACGATCTCGGGGCGGTCCAATGGAGACTCGCTGTTCCTCATGCAACTCCCGAAGATCGCCTACGAGACCGCCCTGGTCATCGGTGGGGTTGCGCTGGTCGCATGGCAGTTCGCCACGCAGGGCACCGTGCATGCCATCGCGACCGTGGTCCTCTTTGTCGCAGCAGGCTCGCGCGTACTGCCATCGATGCTGCGCATGAACACACTGGTGCTGGCGATCCGACTGGGAACCGGGCAGGCGAGTTCGCTCTTCCCCCTCATCAGGGACCTGGACACGACTGACAACGCGGTGGTCGAGGCAGTCGCGGTGACCTCCTCGGGTGCGCCGCTTGACTACTCCGGATTCGAGCCGACGGTCGCGGTTGATGCCGTGTCGATCACGTACCCGACTGCGGTGCAGCCAGCGCTCCTTGACATCACATTCGAGATTGCCGCAGGATCGAGGATCGCGATCGTCGGAACGACTGGGGCGGGAAAGTCGACACTGGCTGACGTGGTGCTGGGAGTTGTCACCCCCGATGCGGGGCGAGTGCTGATCTCCGGGCTGCCTGTTTCCGAGGCCATCAGTCGCTGGCCTGGGGCCATCGCATATGTGCCCCAGAACGTCGCGATGATCAACGGAACCGTGCGCGAGAACGTCTCGCTGGGCATCGACTCCGCTGAGGTCGACGACGAGCAGGTGTGGGGCTCCCTCGCACAGGCACACCTTGCAGACCTGATCGCGGCCAGGGCTGAAGGGCTCAATGCTCTCATCGGTGAGCGTGGCGTACGCCTCAGTGGCGGTCAGCGGCAGCGCCTGGGCCTTGCGCGTGCCCTCTACTCGTCGCCTCGCCTGCTGGTGCTCGACGAGGCGACGAGCGCGCTCGACGCGGAGACCGAGTCATTGATCTCCGACACACTTGGCAGTCTGAGTCGCCAGGTCACCATCGTGACCATCGCGCATCGACTTGCGACCATTCAGAACGCCGACTGGATCATTCTCCTGGAGGACGGGGTGATCAGGGACAGGGGATCATTCGCAGACGTTCGATTGCGCAATCCGTCGTTCGAGCGTCAGGCACGGCTCTCGGGGATGCCATCCGACGACTGACGATCGGGCGCTGGCACTCGTGATCGCCTGTGTGCGATTCGTTTCTGCCGGATGTGCACGAAGATCTGAGTGATCGCGGTCGCCCCCAGTGCAATGGCAAGCGGGTCGAGTTCGGCTTGGAATCGCTGGTTCTCGCCCACTTCCAGAAGCAGATAGGCCAGGCCCAGATAGGCCATGAGTCCGCCGACCAGGAGGTATGACGCGAATGCGAAAGTACGCAGGCGCACGCGAGCCAGACTGAGCAGGCTGAACAGGATCCAGGAAGCCATTGCAACGAGCGGTATCCAGGCTGTTCCGATCATCCAGAGCCTGCCCGTCCTTCCCAGTTTGTCCGTGTTGGGATGAAGGAAGGGGTAGTCAGCGCTTGGCCATGCAAACGTCACGATGCTGCCATGACTCGTGGTTACGGAACTTCGTACGAGTACGGCAACGGCCAGCGCTGGGTTCGTGCGCAATGCATGCGAGTCGAATTGAGCCCAGGCTTGGGCGAGTACGAGGCGATCGCGATCGTTGAAATTCGTGTCCCCGTTCGACCACATTGGAGTGTCGAGGATCTGCGATGCGGGGAGATCGAGTCGGGCATAGCCGCTGTTGAGACAGATGGGGTAGTGGGAGGAAGGCTGGAAGGAGCCGACACTCGAAAGCTCGACAAAGCACCGGTTGTCCTGGGTCACCTGCTGGACCTGGGCATCATCCATCGTGTGGATGAGCGCCTTCCCGTAGTTCTCAGCCGACCAGGACGACTGAGTGTAGGAGCCGAAGATGACGATGTTCTTCGCCGTCAGCGAGCCGATGATCAGGAACGCGAACGCGGACACGATGACAAGCGGCACCACGGATCGCTGGTCGCCCCGCAGCCGTTGCGAGCCGATCCAGATCACGGCTCCGATCCAGATCAGTGCAACCGGCCACACGAAGGACGATCGGATCAGGAACAGGCCCGTCATCGCGAGCACTGAGACAAGGAAGCCAGACTGACGCTGCAAAGTGCAACCGCGCACGACACCCCACGCGGTCACGACTAGGAGCGCGGCAACTGGCTGGGTGTAGAAGAGCCACAGCGAGTAGAACAGCGTGCCCGGCAGGATGGCCACCGCAATCGCGGCGGTGATCGCTGGGATCACGAGTCCGGTCCAGCGCCAGACCATGTCGGCGATCATCCAGAGTGCGATGCAAGTCAGTGCGAGCATCAGCAACTGCCACGCCAGCCAGGCATGGTCGCCGGTACGGTCGACGAGCGCA
>Ga0172380_10004802_pt1 | contig 16995 bp, 28 predicted proteins | sample Leawe162metaG_FD_119747 | JGI IMG/M metagenome (GOLD analysis project Ga0172380, IMG submission 119747) | Leachate microbial communities from a municipal landfill in Southern Ontario, Canada - Leachate well 162 metaG | ecosystem: Engineered > Solid waste > Landfill > Unclassified | place...
GTAGAATTGTGGGAAAAGAGAATGTGTCGGGAACTAAGAACGCCTGGTCATAATGAGCTCGGCAATGATAAGCACATAAAGTATTGCCCCCACAGCTCTGCCTTTGAGAAAGAATTATTAAAATAAATAAAAGTATGAGAGAATAATTACAAAAGTTATATAAAGAATACAAAGAGGTTTTAACAGAAAAGCAAATGTTAAATTATAATTCCGACAGCAGAGAAGATACGCTTGACCATTTTATTTGGTGGGTTTTAACAGGAATATTAAAATGATAATACTTGCTTTTATAGCTGGAATGATACTGGGTGGTTTAATATTAGCCGCTGTATTAGAAGAATGGGGAGATGGTGTAGCTTAATTATTAAATAACATTACAAAGATGGAAAACAAATTTTACTGCGTTAAGGATTCAGATGGAATATTAAGACCAATGGCGGGCGTTTGGAGAACTTCAAAACATATATTGGAGGAGATTGATAATCCTGAAATCCAACAATATCTTAAAAGAAACCCAGATGATACTATTGTAAAAGTAGAGATAACTGAAATTATTAAATAATCACTGATTATGAGAGAAAAATTATTAGAATTAGCCCACGAAGAATTATTAGAGCTTAGGGGGTTTCTGTGCAACAGTTATGGAAAATTTGAGTTAAATGAAGAAAAATTAGAAAAATATTGGAACTCACCAAAGCCACAATGGGAAAAAGATTTAATAGAAATTAATAACCACAATTAAATAACATTACAACAATGACACACGAAGAAGAACAAAAAGAAATAAACTGCCACTGTGGTTTTTATGCCTGTGAAGATGAAGAAATTACGGCAGGAGCAAGGTGTATTTGTCCAGCTAATAACAAACCTATGCCCTACAATATAAATAACTTAGGTGAGAGTTTTGTGGAATGTAATTGGTGTGCGAACAAACCAGGAACTCCTGTGCTTTGTCACCAATGTCTACACAACAGAAGTTCTATATGGTCTTTACAATCAAAGATAGAAAAGATAAATACTGACCGCCAAGAAGCCTACAACGCAGGACGGCAGAGTGGGTTGGAGGAATTAAGTAAAAAAGTAGTTGTCTATTTTGAACCAGATTCAAATCATAATAATTTATCTCACGAGGATAGAATAAAATTAAATGCGTATGAAGGAACAATTTTTCTAGCAGATACAGTTAAAAAGGTCTGGGGCGATGATTGGAATGAAGCACCAGATGACTGTAATTCAGGACAGCCATACGGAGATACAATGAAAAACCCAATAGCGATTAAAATAAAATTGGGCGAGCCATTAGAAATTATAAATAAATTAAGACACAATGAGTAAAACAATAATTCCACAATGCACATTTTTAGATGAAGACGGTAAAAGGTGTCGTTGTCGTTCTGCAATAAAGCACAGAGTTCATCTTAACAACGAAATGTATGATTATCCAGCTTGGGTTGAGATAAATCTTTGTGTTAAACACTTCTTACATTTTGGAGGTAAGTTTATTAACAAACTAAAACAAGGAGATATATAAGAAGGGCGAAAATAGGTGTGTAGATGGGGGAACTGTCCGTCGGTAGAAAACAACGCCGTTTAGGATTGTCGGACGACATTAAGAAATTAATGGAGAGAACGGGTAGCAGACTCCCCACCTGCACATCTATAAAGAATTATTAACTAAACAAAACTATGAAGAAAATAGAAATAAATGTAACGAGATACCCAGAAGATTGTAGGAAAATACAGCAAGTTTTGAGAGATAGAGGCTATGAAGCGAGCCTATCTGAATGTGAAACTTTGTGGGAAAAATATTCAGATATGATGTGTGCTGGTTGGATGTGTTTATCAGATACGGATGATGAAATATTCGATTGTATAAGTAATTATATTGAAAATTAACCCCCCCCTCACAGGTTATCAATTATGGGTCGTTGAATTATTAGATAATAAAAAGAAGATGAATTACGAATTAGCAAAACAATTAAAGGAAGCAGGGTTTCCACAAACAGGCGAATTTTTTTATACGGAGAACGAATCAATATGTAATTCCAAAGATGTTGGTGTGCATAAGCCAACCCTATCAGAACTTATAGAAGCTTGTGGGGACAAGATTATCTGTTTAGAAAGAGGACTAAAATCAGGGTGGTTTGCTTTTCCAACAAGAAGAGATGCGAAACCTAACGGAAATGGCGATACCCCAGAAGAAGCAGTAGCAAAACTTTGGTTAGAATTAAATAAAAAATAATTAACAGTAATCTATGAACACAATCATATTTTTAATAGTGCTAGGTATCTTTGGTTGGATTATAGACCTATGATTTTAAAAAACCGTTTTAGTGAAGAAGATAAAATAAGATATTGGATAGATCATCCTTATTGTTCCATTTGCTTATCAAATCAAAACTGTTCTTTACATCATATTGATGGGACAACTACCGACAGTATCTATTCAAGCATAATGCTCTGTCACGAGTGCCATGCAGAAGCAGACGGACATAACCAGTCAGATTAAGAGTATAAGATTTACTTAATGAAGTTTTCTATCCCGGTATTATTTAAGATAGAAAAACCACACAAAGAAAATGATTTAAAATATTTAGAAACGATACACAATAGGTTGAAATTTATATTAGAAAGTATATAATAATAAAGTAAGTGAAACAAATAGAAATACAATTAAAACCCATAACCGTTAATCAGTGTTGGCAGGGCAGAAGATTTAAGACGAAACAATACGTTAAATGGAGAAATGACTTTGGTCTTTTATTAAAGGATAAAAAGACCATAGAAGGAGATCTATCAGTGACTTTGGAACTATATATTAAACACAATAAGACAACAGATTGCGACAATACAATAAAACCGATTTTAGATGCTTTAAAAGAGAATGGAGTTATAAAGGATGATAGGTTCATAACTGAGATACACGTTTACAAATATCACAGCGAGAAAGAATTTATAAGAATAACTTTACAAACACTATGAAAAAATGCCAACATTGCAAAACAACAAAAGATTTACATATAAACTCTAAGAGTAAACTAAAAAGTGGAGAAATAAAATATAGATATATTTGCAATACCTGTAATACAGAAAGAGCGAGAGCATATCGCAAGACAGAAATAGGAAAGAAGAACGTATATAAAGCCGTCTATAAATCCACAAAGAAACACTGGCTAAAAATGCTTGCACGACAGCTCTTAAATTATCATGTAAGAGTAGGACATATTAAGAAACCTAAGACGTGTTCTAAATGTAAAAAGAGAACAAAAATAGAAGGTCACCATCCAGATCATAAAAAACCTTTAAAAGTAAAATGGGTATGCAGGAAGTGTCATTATAAATACTATAAAAAATAATTATGAATCAAGAAGAATTACTAAAACATATTAATAAAAATGCAGAATCAATCATACGAGAGAGAGCCGAGAAGTCTTTAAAGGAAACTGGTAGATATGTTTTTGAAGGATTCTTCTCAGTTAAGCTTGAACCTAGAAGAAAAGGAGAAAATAATGGTTTTGGAAAAGGTGGAAAAATAAACTACACAAAAAGATTAAAGTTCATAACAAGCACAAGCATTAAAGATAATCTGTGCAAATAAAATTTGACTCGCATTATTATTTTAGTATAATTATATTATTAATAGTTTTAATCATAACAAATGCAAAACGAACCAAAATATACATTGGCAAATTTTAGTGCAGAAGAAGGACCAAAAGTGTTAGCAGAAATTGATCAAGTTTTAGAAAAATATGACGGACAATTTGTTTGTCTACCAACCATCGAAAAGAACGGTACATTAGGAGCAAAAGTAGAAATCTTTAAAAAAGTTGAATTAGTTCCAAAGGAAATTATCTCACCATATACAGATGAACAAACAACCGACACCGAAACAGAAGAAGGCAGTGATAGCAGTGATTCAAAATCTGCAGAGTAGTAATCCATTACCAACTGGACAAGTGTTGCAAAGTGTTGGATATGGTACTGGGATTCAACATCAACCCGGAAGAGTTATTGAAAGTGATGGATTTCAAACTTTATTGGAACAGTATCTCCCAGATAATTTGATAGCAATGGCTCACGTAGAGCTTTTAAACGCCACAAGAATGGATCATATGGTATTTCCATTAGGCCCTAAAGATGAAGACGATATTAACTTTTCAGGTGCTAGAGTTAAAAGTAAGGAAGATGTTGATGAGGCTGAAATGCCAGAAGAGCATAAAGAGAGAACCACTTTAACTGATAAAGAAATAATAGGAATGTTGGCTGAGGTTAATTGTAAGGTTAGAAGGATTGTACACGGAGAAACTGCTAGACATGTTTATTTTTGGTCAGCAGATAATATGGCCAGAGATAAAGCCTTAGACAAAGCTTATAAACTAAGAGGAAGATATAAAGCTGAGATAGAACCACCAAAAGGAAATCAAGGAAACACTTATAACTTCTTATTCTCAGAAGATGTAAAGAAAAACATACGTGATATTGAATCAGTAATAAAAACTCAATTAATTAAAAAGAATGTTCAAGAGAATTAAAAAATTATTTAATATTAATGAATATCCAAAAGAATTGGTTAATACTATTCATAAAGATATTAAGGAAAACTCAGAAAACATTGGAGACGGAAAAGCAGTATTCATTGGATCAGGAACACAAGAAGAATATAAAAAGCAGGTTGAAGAAGATAAGGGTTTTAAAGGAATCTTTGGCTTATGAGTAGAGAATACGAAAATGTACCAAGACCAGAAATAGAAAGACATTATCACATTAAAGAGTTGATAGATTTTCAAGAAAGAAAGGCACAAGACAGAAACTATCATAGGGATAAAGAAAAGGAGAGAGGAGAGAGAGAAAGCTTGATTAAGGAAGCTAAGGCTGTGGATATATTAGACTTCTACTGTGAACCTTGCAGAAAAGACTTTAAGTCTATATCTATCAAAGAGATAGAGGAAGATTGGTCTTGTAAGGGGCAAAACATAGCCTTCTATCGTTCTAAATGTGATTGTGGTAGTTGGGTTATAAGATTGATAACGGATAAGTATAAAGATCCGTTTTGGACTAAATCAAGATTCCTAGCTCTTGATAGAGGTAATCATCAGTTAGATATTATTCAGCCTCACGAAACTAATTTTAATTTATTGTATGGAAAAAGATAAGAAAAAAACATTTATAGCAGTTATAACCATAGAACTTAATAAAAAATCTTGGAAAGGTAGCTATTCGTTTTTTCAACGTTTTAATCTTAGGATTGTTTCCTTACTATTTCCGGCTTTATTAAGCATAATAATTACAGATTAAATATGATTAGAATTTTAGGAAATAGAATTTTGGTCAGCAAAGTAGAGGAAGAAAAGAAAGAAGGCTTTCAGACTGTTGAAGTACAGGATAGTTTTGTTAATAAAGGAAAGGTTGAACAGGTTGGTAATACAGAAATGCCAGTGACATATAAAGGAAATCAATATTTTTATCCGGGTATTGCTGTAGGTTGTATTGTCCTGTTTGCTAAATACTCCCCAGACACACAAGAGATTGAACACGAGGGAAAGAAGATGAAGATTATTAGAATTGAAGATGTTTTAGCTATTCTATGATTTATACCAGAGCAAACATTGAAGACAAGGCTAAGTCATTAGGTTGGAAACCTATTCAGATTGATGGTGTGCCTGAGGGATTTAGCTTTAAGAAGCCGGATATTAAGATTGGTAATAAGAAACACATTGGAGCTTATATATTCTTTGTTCCTATGACTGATAAATACTTAGATGGGTTTGAAGAAAATGTTTTATTAGAGAAATATAAACAACAAATAAAAATACGAGATGGAAACAAATAAAGAATTAATCATTGGTAATGAAGGAAGAATTAAAGTAAAGGCTGGAATTGATAAGGCTGCTTCAGCAGTTGCTCCAACACTTGGTGCAGTTGGAATGACAGCCTCTATTGAATATCCTGGACTTGACCCGGTTGACGCTGATGACGGTGTTACCATATTAAAAAGTTTAAAATTTAAAGATCACCACGAAAACATTGGATTACAAAAGCTTAGAAAGGCGGCAGTCCGCACAAGCACGGAAGGTGGTGATGGAACTGCAACTACAACAGTTCTTACTCAAGCATTTGTCGCCGAAGCGTTTAAAGAAATTAGTAACGATTCATCAAAAATTCGTGAAGTCAGAGAGCGATTGGAGAAAGGCTTGCATGAAACTCTGTCCGAACTATCAAAAATCAAAAGAGAAGTCACAGAAGAAGACATTGAAAAAATAGCAACCATATCATCTCTTGATCCCGAAGTAGCTAAACTTATTGCTGAGGTAATCAAAGAAGTTGGAGTCAATGGAGTAGTTACAGTAGAGAAAGGTTCAAAGATTGGTTATAGCAAGGAAGTAGTAAAAGGAGCTAGATTTAACAAGGGTATCATCTCACCTTACTTCATAAACAACCCTGACAAAGGAGAGTGTGTGATTGAAAATCCTTATATTATTTTGGCTGATAGAAAACTAAGTACAAATGGACAGGTAACTTCAATCATGCAAAGTATTCAAGATTCAGGTAATCTAAATGTTTTATTCATTGCTGATGATGTTGATAGTTTAGCTCTCGCAACTCTGATTCAAAACAACTCAACTGTTACAGTAATGGACCCAGAAACCAAAGCAACTAAGAAAGGTACATTTAACATTGCTTGTGTTCGTAATCCTTACACAGCTTCAAGAGCAACAGACTTTCTTCACGACATTGCTGCTTTAACTGGTGGAACTGTGATTAGCGAACAAGCTGGTATGAAACTTGATAATGCTACTGTAAAAGAATTGGGGGTTGCTTCCAAAGTAGTAGTGACAAAAGAGACAACCACTATTATGGCAGGTCAACAAACAGAAGCTCTAAAAGAGCGTATAGCGTTAGTTGAGAAGCTTATTGAAGAAAGTGTCAGTGATTACGAGAAACTAATGCTAGAAGACCGTTTGGCGTGTTTAACAGGGGGTATAGGTGTCATTAGAGTTGGTGCTTACACTGATACAGAGTTTAATGCTAAGAAATACAAGTTTGAGAATGCAGTTAATGCAACTCAAGCAGCATTGCAAGAAGGAATAATTGCTGGAGGAGGAAAATCATTAGCATTCGTTGGTTCTCTAATTAAAGAACCTATATTTAAGAATGCTTTAAGAGCACCTGTGAAACAAATGGCGATAAATGCTGGTATGACAGAAAGTAGAAACTGGTTTGATAAATTATTGAGAAAACCCCTAAAAGCAAGTAAGGTTGTAATTGGTGTATCAAATATTTGTGGTCCTGAAACTGGGTATGACTTTAGAAAGAAAGTTGTTACTAATATGTTTGATGCTGGTATTATTGACCCATTTAAAGTAACAAGACTTGCTTTAGAATCAGCCACAGCCATAGCAATTAGCTTAGTTTCAAATGAGGTATTTATAACTGAAGAAGATGAAATAGAAAATGATTAACTACGAACTAGCAAAACAATTAAAAGATGCAGGATTTAAAGATGAGAGATTTTGGTTATCTGATAGAAATCCTGAAGAACCACTCCCAATTCCCACCCTATCAGAACTTATAGAAGCTTGTGGGGAAGGATTTGATGTATTATCTCGTGATACATCAGAAGGAAAGGATAAAGTGGTTTGGTTATGCAACAATTACTATGACCCAGAGTTAATAATGTCAGACTATGCTTGGATAGAAGGCTCAACCCCAGAAGAAGCAGTAGCTCGTTTATGGTTAGAATTAAATGCCAAAACAATCACAAGAAAATAAACAATACTACTCGATACTTCAATGGATAGTTTCAGAAGGTATCGTAAATGAAAAAGGAGAAGCTTTTGACTTCTACGATAGGCCTTTCTTATTAGATATTCTCTGTGATTGGACACCAAATATTGCTATTATTGCTTGTGCTCAAATTGGTAAAAGTGTGACTTTTTCAATTAAATCTCTCTTTGCTATTAAGTATCTACACTTCAATGCTATTTATACAATGAGTAGCGATGAAGATGTGAGAGAGTTTGTAAGCTCAAAGATGAATAAGATTATCCAGTCTAATTATCACGAGTTTACCGGAATGGAAACTGACAGTATTGAGAGAAAAGAGTTTAATGATAGGTTTATATTCTTTAAGGGAACTAACTCAAAAACGGCAGCGATTTCAACAACAGCAGACTTACTAATTCATGATGAGATTTCTCGTTCAGACCAAAACGCCATTGAAACTTATAAATCAAGAACAAAAGCTAGTAAGTATAAAGGACGATGGTTATTTTCTAACCCAGGAACCGAAAGAGATGAACTTGATTTAGCGTGGCTTAAATCTGATCAGAAAGAATGGATGATAACTTGTCCTCATTGCGGAGATGAACATTATCTAATATGGCCAGATTCAATTGATATTGATAAGAAGTGTTATGTTTGTAGGGCTTGTAAAAAACCGATTGAAGATGATGTGAGAAGACAAGGCAAGTGGGTAGCACAAAGACCGGGGGCAAAGATTTCAGGTTATCATATTTCTCATTTAATGTGCTGTTGGATTTCAGCAGAAGAAATAATTGAAGATTCAGAAGGGGACCCAGCATACTTTGCCAACTTCGTACTTGGTAAGCCTTATAGTCCAGGAGATTTAAGTGTTTCTCGAACAACCTTACTTGATATTTGGACTCCAAAAGACTTAGATGATGGAGACAGATTTATTGGTATTGACGTAGGTAATATAAAACATTATGTCATTAGGACAGCCAAAGGAATAATTAAGATTGGTAGATTTTCAGACTGGAGTGAATTAGATGATATTTTGGCCTTTTGGAAACCAAAGAGCGGAGTAATTGATGCAATGCCTGATAATACCGCTTCAAAACATTATGTTGAAACATATCCATTTATGCAGATGTCTTTCTTCATGGAAAATAACAACAATCCCCAAACGATTGTGTGGTGGGGAGAAGGAGATAAGAAAGGCATTGTGTATTCACACAGAGATAGAATACTTGACCGAGCATTGACCGATAAGATCGAAGCAAAAGAATTAATTGGAGTAAAACCAGATAAAGATTTTAATGAATATATAAAGCATTATGAAACTTTAAGACGAACAAAGGTTGTTAATAATAAGGGAATTGAGAGATATATTTGGGATTCAACAACAGGAGTTGATCACTATGTCTTTGCAGATTTATATAGTTATTTAGCAATGCTTGGAAGCGGTTCAGGAACTTTCTATGGTGAAGCTACTAAAGATGATATTCCCAGTGTGCTTGGGGCCGACAATGTATATGATGTTAGTTTAATGTTTAAAGAAAACAATGGATAAAATTGAAGTAAAAGTATTTATACCTGACGAGGATGCAAAAAAATGGCTATTGTTTCAAGAACATTATGAATTTTTTTCATTATTAATTGAGAAAGGAGTTCATGAACAAAAAAACGCAGCAGTATCTCTACATTTTGACAACACAGGAACCCTTCAAACGATTCAGCGGTCAGACTTTATGTATTCAAGAAAACATGAGAAGTAAAAAACTTGCTTTTACATTTTTTCTATGATATTATAGAATTACAACTTAATAAATAGCTTAACCCTAATACACGGAGAGCAAAGTTTCACGACTTTTGCTCTTCTTTTTTTATGAAAATAGACATTAAAAATTTAGATGATATATCAAAGGCACGCTTGGTAGAAAGCAGGTGGACTTCTTCATCTGAAATTTGGGATGTTGTTAAGAATGTTTATAAACAAAACACAGCTATTTATGAAAATAGGGCTAGTTGGTTAGAAAATATTCCTTTTGCTAGAAATAAATGGAGAATCCAAGCGAACAGAATCTTTGTGAACATGGAAGCTGTTATTAATTCTCTTATTGCTAACCCACCAGGTATTAATGTTCTTCCTTCTCGTGACGGATTGCCAGCACAAGACTTTGCAAGAAAGCTAGAGAGCTTCTTGGTCAAAAAATATACAGATTTAAACATAAAAGAAACAGTTAGAATGGGTCTTAGAAACCTTTATTTTGGACGTATTCTAGTTATTAAAGCGTTTTGGAACCCATTATTAGGTGATACTGGTGATTTTGACTTTAGAGCAGTAGACCCTAGGAATATTAGAGTTGCAAAATATGCAAAGAAAGAACAAGAAAGTGAATTTATGATTGAGGAGATAGAGGATAGTCTATGTTCAGTCATTGAAAGATTTCCTCAAAAGAAAGCAGAATTAATGAAACGTTTTGGTCTTACAACTGAAGCAGAACTTTACATTAAAAATCCTGATGTAAAATATAAGGAAGCTTGGATTCAAGATTGTGTTATTTTTAAACTAGACGACATTATCTTAGATACCATTAAAAACCCTTATTGGGATTGGGACGGTATCTTAATTACAGAAGAAGAAGAAAAAGAGCTTGAAAGTCTTGATGGTGAATCTCGTAGAACAAAGATGACACAAATTAAGCTTGATCAAGAAAATAGAAAGGCTTCTGTTGTTCCAGAGAAACCAGTGGAAGAAGGTAATATTATTTCTAAAGGTATTAATGCTGTTAAGTCTCTATTTATAGGAAATAAAGAAGAAGCTGAGCCTACTATTGGTGAAACTTCGCCAGAAGGAGAATATTCAGCTCCAACATATAAACCATATTTGTTTAATTATTTTAGCAATCCAAGAAAACCTTATATCATTGCTACCATTCTAAATAATGAAAATACTCCTATTGGAAGAACTGATATGATTACTCTTTCATCAGAATTACAGAGAGGTATTGATAAAAGAAAGATGGATATTGATGAAAACTGTGAATTAGCTAATGGGATATTAAAAGTAGATGCCTCTGTGATGGGTAAATCTGATGCACAACGCATTAGATTTGAGACTAAAGGTATTATTTGGGGTAAGGGTGTTAAAGACGGCGTAACACGTGAAACAGGAACAAATCTACCAGAAATGGTATTTACTGATATGACAGATTCTCGTTCAGAAATTGATAATATTATGGCCGCTTCCTCTGCTTTTAGAGGAGAAAGACAAGGACAAGAAACAAAAGCTGGACGTTTAGCCTTAATTCAACAATCATACCTACGATTAAATGAATTGGTTCAAGTTGTAGATTATGTTTCAAAAGAAATATTTGATTGGGGTATGCAATTATCTAAATCTCGATATACAGAATATCATTACGCAAAATGGATGGGTAAAGAAGGGGCAAGAGAAGTTATTGAACTTATTCAAGATGACTTTGAATCAGGTTCAGAAGTGACAGTAATTGCAGGTAAAACTCTTCCAAAAGATGATGAATTTAAATATGAACAAGCTCAAAATGATGTAGCTAATGGATATATTTCTCCAGTTGATTATCTTGAAATTGCTCAATACGATAACTCTAAAGAATTGGCCAAGAATGCAGTTCTTTACAAACAAAACCCTATGGAAGCGGTAGGAATAACACCAGAAGAGATGCCCGTTCCATTTACCCCAGGGCAACCAACACCAGAACAGATAGCAAGTATTGCACCAGAAGTTCCTCCAGATTTGGGAATAACACCAACCACACAATAATATGAAAGAAAAAACACCAAAAGAAAAATATATGGAAATGAAAATGCATGAGATTAAGAAGAAAGGAATTCATGGAAAACCAGTAGAACATAAGCAAGCAGTAGCAGTAATGCTTTCAGAAGCAAGGAGGAAAGGTTTTAAAGTTTAGTCATATAGGGGGCGTGCATCTTACACACGCATTATAAATTAATTAGACCAAGCAATTCTAGGAAGTCTTATGACCAATCCGAGAAGGGGCAGTCGTGAAAAATATGGATCCAGAAGAAACAATTGATGTAGCTCCCAGTGAAGATAATGGAAACGTCGTAGTAGATGCACCAGAATCTACACCAAGCGAGCCAACAGAAAATCCAGTAGTTCCTACTGTTGAAGTAAAGGAACCAGAACAACCTACTGAACCCGCTGTCGAGTTATTTGAACTCCCAGATGGAAGAAAGGTAGATGGGGCTACTCTGACAAAAGAATGGAAAGAAAACTTTTTGCCAGATTATACTCGTAAATCTCAGGAATTAGCGAAAGTTAAAAATCCTGAGACAAATTTAACAGAACAAAAACCTACAAATCCCTTAGAAGATCCTAATTGGGTTCCGCAATCATATGCAGAAATTGCTAAGGTAGCGAAAGAACAATTGAGGGCTGAATTGGAGGCAGAAGACCAACAACGTGCTGATCAACAAAAGGCAATAGAGGACACGGTTATTTCTCAATTAAATGAGGTAAAAACTCTGGACCCTAGTGTCAATGAGAACGCTTTGTTTCTCCACGCTACAAAATATGGGTTTAATAATTTAAAGGCAGCTCATCAGAACATGAAAGACATGTCTGAATTAGCAAAAAATGTCCAAAAGACAACAGTTCAAAATATTGCTAAGAGACAAGATCCGGTGAGTATATCTCCCGGAGCTTCAGGAGCCAAATTAGATCCAAGCCAATTTGAAACAGCTGCTCAATATCTTAGAGCCTTAAAAGGTCAATCATAGAGGACAATAGGATTAATAATTTAATAACATGATTTTTAATAGTGCAGTAACAACAACAACTCGAGAAAAGATTCTTCCAGACATCTATGATCAAGTTACAACAGGAACACCAGGTCTTATGACCTTCCTGCAAAAACCAAAAGAATGGAAGTCAGGTACATCTTACAAATTCGGGATTAAATACCAAGATTCTACTAATGGTGGAAACATGGGTATTGCAGATAAATTAGATACAGATCGTCAGAATGTTCGTGTACAAGCGGAATTTAACCTAAAAGCTTCAAACAAACCTGTTGTAGTAGCAATTGCTGAAACAACAGCAAACATGGGTGATGAACAAATCGTAGACCTATTGGACACAGAATTTGATTCACAAGCTCAATCTTTGATGACTTTGATGGCTCAAAACTTATATACAGGAAACGGAACAGGTAATGATTGGGATTCTCTAGCAAATGCGGCATCAGATTCAACTCTATATGCTACATATGGTGGACTTTCAAGAACAACCTATTCTGTTTTCTCAGGATATTATTTAGCTTCAACAGGTGCTTTGACACTTGCAAAATTAGCAACAGCAGATGATGCAGTAACTATCGGTGTTGATTCACCAGACTTGGCTTTGACAACAAAGGCAATTTGGTCAACATATGAATCTTTGCTTACACCATCAGTAAGAGCTAACTTTTCAACATCAGGTTATCCAAGAATGAATGCTTGGGGTGGAGTTCCAACAACTCCAGGAATGGGAGCACAGCAAGGTTTCGTTTATTTAACTTTCCGAGGAACACCTATCGCTAAAGATGAACAAGTACCATCAGGTAAATTCTTCTTAGTGAATACAAAAGGTTTCGGTTTTGTAGGATTTAACTATCAAGATGAAAACATCATGACAGCTAACTTCAAAAAAACTACTGATGCTGTACCAGCAGGAGTACCAGGAAATGTTAAATCAACAAGAGGTTTCCAATTTAGAAAAATGATGAGTCCAGTTGATCAGCTTACAAAAGTTGGTTACTTGATTTATGCCGGTAACTTCGTAGCAACAGAGCCACGATTGAACGGTACATTAGCAGGAACATCTTAATTATCAGTTAATATATTTTCGCCGTCTACTTTGAGCATTAAAAGACTACGAAGGAGGGAGAAATTAAAAAGAAAAATATAAATTTATGGCAGACTTATCAGGAAATTTGCAGGAGGATTTTATCCCAGTTACAAAGTTCGCAGGTTTTCGTTCTAACAAGGATATGACTTTCGGAGATAGTGCAACTGTGACTTTACCCGCTGCAACAACCATTGGAGGTTCAGCAGTCGTAGCTCTTGGGGATATTACATCTTCATCTACAACAGCAACAGCTTTCTCGGTTACAAACTCAGGTGTTTTCACAGGTTCAAGTGTGGTAGCAGTTACCGCAAACTCTGCGACAACAGGTACCGTTGGACTTATTACAGCCAATGGTCTTACATCAGGTCACGGTTTGACAATTACTTCTTCAGGAACAATTGTCACTACTGGAGACTTACTTTCAGTTGTTGGAAACACTGCAACAACATCAACTGGTCTAGTTCGTGTCAGTGGAACAGGTCTTACAGATGGTTTTGCTCTTGCTATTACATCAGGAGGAGCAAACCTTACTGCAAGTGGAGGAGGAATTAATCTTTCACTTGGGGCTTCTACATTAGGAACAGGTATATCAGTTGCTTCTACTGGTATCATGGTTACAACTTCAAGCCTATTAACTCTTACGGCAAACTCTGCTACAACCGCAGCAGGTCTACTTAGAATTAATGGAAATGGACTTACATCTGGTATCGGAGCAGTTATTACTTCTTCTGCAACAGCTATTACTGGAGCAGGTAGATTGCTTTTGGTAAACCACACAGGAGCAACAGGAACATCAGCAACTCTTTCAGAATTTGCTTCAGCAGCAACAGATGAAACAGTTGTACTTCAAGCAAAGGCATCAGCGGCTCTTGCTGCTGGTAAGGTGTTAAATGTTAGTGGTGCAGCAGTTACAACTGGTACTTTATTGGATATTAGTGATAACACAGCACATACAACAGGTACTGCTCTGAATGTTGTTACTAACTCTGCTGATACTGGTACTAGAACATTAGTAAACATTTTGCAGGATCATGCATCTGCATCTGGGGCAACACCATTATTCATTAAAAATGATAATGCTACAAAGCCACTTATTGGAGGTACAGCTACTGCAACTTCTACCAACTATTACAAATTCGCAACAATAAATGGTGTTACCATTTGGATTGGTGCAGGTACAACAGGACAAGGTAATCTTTCAGGAACAGCTGGCGACCTTCTATTAAATGGAGGTACTAACAAACCTGAATATTGTACTGGAACAACTAACTGGACAGCTTTAGTTTAGTAGTGATTGGTTACTCTACCTATCATAAAAGGAGATTATAAATTAAGAGGCGATGCCTCAAACTGGTAAAGGTTAAGAGCCGATACCTGAAAAATAAAATATTATGAACACAATAAGTTTCCAAAGCGTATATAACACAATCACAGCGAGAGGTGAATTTAAACTTGGTCAAAGAGCTTCAACTCCAGATGGACGAGAATGGCAATTTATCAAGGCTAATGAAGCAATTGCAAACAGTTTAATCGCTGTTCCAAATGCTGTAACTTCAGCTGACTTATGGTCATCAAGCACAGATAATCAAGGAAGAATTGTTTATCTAACAAGAGCAGCTTCTGCAATGACAACAGGTGCATTTGAAGATGGTATCGGTGTAGTAGATGATGGAACAGGAAGAGGACAAACATTCAAGATTAAGACAAACAATGCAACAACATTGACACTTTATCCTGAGACTGCCCTTACAACAGCTCTATCAGTATCAGATTCAGATCTTACACTTATGACAATGTCAGAGTGTGATCCTGCTGCTATTACATCAAAAGTTCAAATGGCTCAAGGTGCTCCTCAAGTCTCATTCTCAGCTTCTGACTATGGTTGGATTTTGACAAATGGTGATGGACGAGCAATTCCAGGAAACACTCTAGTAGTAGGTGCTGGATTCTCAACAGGAGATGATACTGTCGGACAAGTAGTTGTCGCAGTAACAGCCACTGGACCATATGATTTCCAAAACTTAGGTTATGCAATTGTAGCTAACGCTGCAGCTGACATCGGAGCTTTGGTTAGATACGATATTCGATAATATATCTCTTTTGCATTGCATTCATTGCAATGTGAGGGGCGGTATAGTACCGCTTTCAGAGAAAGATAAAGCTCTGAATTATTAAGTAAATTAAAAAATAAATAAATGAATCCACAAAATTCAAATCCAAATGATTTTAAAGTTGTCTCTTTTCACAATAAAGAAGAATTTGGTTTCATCCCAGAAATGGGATGTATGTATGACGGTAGACCTATCAATGGAAAGAATGGATCACCAGGTATTGATGCAGGAGAGACAATAATCCTTCCTTATCATATAGCTCATCGTCTAGCAACAAACTTAGCAAAAATTACGTTACTAAAATCTGCCCCTTCAGTAGATCCTGCCGGAATACCAACAGGAGTACCACTTTGGGACACAGTTAGACTAGATGCACTTAGAGATAGTTATTTGACTGATTTATATTCTGAAAACAAGCCAGTAGCACAATCAGAGACAGAAAAGCTTCTAGCCAAAGTTGAAGAGCTTAGAGCTTGGAAAGAAAGTGTAGAAGCAAAAGATAAAAGTAGTGAACCTACGGAATCTATTATTGAACCGATTGTAGATACTAATGAAGATATTAAGGAAACACCTAAAAGAGTTTTCCTTGATAAAGCAGAAGTATTAGCTGAACTTGAAAAAAGAGGTATAAAACATGATAAGAGAAAGAATAAGGACGATTTAGAAAAACTGCTCGCATAAAGAGAGCCAGCTATGGCTCATCAGCGAGGTAAAATGTGGTGCAATTCCACACCATAGCTTATGGAACATAATTTTGAAAAAGAAAAAATGGATTCAATGAGAATGTTGGCTGAAACCAATATTAAAATTAGTGAAGCTAAAAATAAATTATTTAAACTTCAAGAATCAGAGACAGAGTATTTAGAAGAAAGAGAAAATAAAACAATTAACCATATTAAAAAAGTTCTTGATGAAAGCAATGAGTTAGTTAAAGGAATCAAAGATAACTATGAAAACATTAATAAATTTCATGATGAGGTCCTGACATTCGCAGATTCATTAGACAAAATATTTGAAACCTTTAAAAAGGTTAAAGAAGATTTTGATCAAAGAACACTTGATTGGGAAAAAACAATACAAAAACACCATGAAGAATTAAAAGAAAAAAAGAAGAACATAAAAATAGATGAGGTAAAGATTGAGAATGACAGGAAATCTCTTGAAAATAAGGAGAAAACATTAAAAAGTTTAGAATCACACTTGGATAGCAGACAAAAATCATTAGCAAATAGTTATAAAGTAGAAAAAGAA
>Ga0172380_10004803_pt1 | contig 16991 bp, 16 predicted proteins | sample Leawe162metaG_FD_119747 | JGI IMG/M metagenome (GOLD analysis project Ga0172380, IMG submission 119747) | Leachate microbial communities from a municipal landfill in Southern Ontario, Canada - Leachate well 162 metaG | ecosystem: Engineered > Solid waste > Landfill > Unclassified | place...
AAGTGAGCAGAACCGTAGCCTCCGCGCGCACATAGAATTAAGTCGACGGACGGGTCAAGCCAGCATGCGTGAAAATCAGACAGGCGCAACTTTAACGACGCTGATAAATATTTTTCGCTGGTTCCGTTAAAGACGTTTGGCATGACGGTAACTTCTTTCCCGCAGGAACGTAACCACTTTACTCCGGCCATAACTTTTTCCTGTTCTGCCGGCCCTGCTGGAGCTATTATTGCAATATGCTTGAAACAATCTGGAATTATTTTATTCATTCCGGCAAAATATCCCGTCCAATTTTAAATTCAAACTGTTTTTTTAAATTTTGTGTCTGCTTTCTGTAAAATAGCTGAATAATTATTTTTTTATATTTATTTTAACTTATTTTCATTTATTATTTGATTAATGTTTGACTATTGTTTTTTGCGTGGCATATTCATGTAGTCAAAAGTGCGATTGTATATCGCGTTTTTGGCAATATAGTGCCAGCCGTAAAAAGGCACTACGGAATATGTCACAACGCCATGGGCAGATTTTCGAATTAATATTAAGTGTACCATGGCGAATTAGGAAAAAAGAATGAATATCTATGTTGGCAATCTTGCCTACCAGGTGACCGACGACGAACTCGTAACCGCTTTCAAAGCCTATGGCGAAGTAGAATCAGCCAGAGTAATCATGGACCGTGATACTGGTCGCGCTAAAGGTTTTGGTTTCGTAGAAATGCCAAATCGCACAGAAGCTATGGCTGCGATTGAAGCACTGAACGGAACTGACATGAGCGGCAGAAGCATTACTGTCAATGAAGCACGTCCAAAACCCCAGGGCAATGATCGCCGTGGCGGTGGTGGCGGCGGCGGAAGCCGTGGCGGATTTGGTGGCGGCGGAAGACGCTTCTAATCCACTTTAGCTTATGCTATTCAAGCCGGAAAGTAAATTTTACTTTCCGGCTTTTTCTTTTCCTGCTCCCTCAAACCTTCATCCTTAAATATTTACGAAAACAAAAAGCAAAATCAATAATTGAACACACTTATTTTAATGATAACCAGAACTCGATAAAAGTCTAATGAAATAACAATTTTGCGTCCGCATAAAAACCAGTCTCTCCAGGCATCAATCAATTTTACCGGATAAAGAAACTGACGACGGAGGTGTCACGCGTTTGACTCCGACGAGTTGTAGATTTTTTGTCTGATTATTCTATAAACGTGTTATCCCGTCGGGATAATAAAACTTACTGACTGTTGAATCACAGCAAAACAGGCATTCAACTGGACACATGCTCCTGTTCAAATATTGAGCTTTGGATAACCGTTAATGGTTTGCTTTTTTAAGGCAAACTCTCTATAGAAATAATAAATATTCCATTTTTTCTCAAATTAATGTTGACAAAAAGCGGAAACTGGATATTATATAGATATATTTTTATTAATATAAAGATATAGATAAAAAACAATCTATTAAAAAGCCAAGCAACGGAGGTGTGACATGAAGAAAATAATGGCATGTATCGATTTTCGTGAAGGAACAGATCTGATTGTTGAAAAGGGAATTGAACTGGCGGCAAAATTTGATGTTGGATTATGTCTTATTCATGTTGCTCCGCCCAAAGATGTTATTCCTCAGTGTGTGGCCGGCAAGAAAAATTTTCCAGAAGTTGCCAGGCGTCTTTGTAGCTGCAGTAATAAATTCCAAACCATTGTTGCAAAGATTAAAGATGCTGGAATCAATGTGACAACTTATCAAAAACGCGGGGAGGCGGTGAATGAGATTGCAGGCCGTGCCTTGGATGAAAAGGTTGACATTATTGTTATGGGAGCACGGAACACCAGTGCGATGAGGCATTTGATTGGCGGTAGTGTGCCGGCCGAGGTAATGAAGAGAACAAAAATATCTGTGCTATTGGTTCCAATTCCGGCAAATTAATCTTATCCGGAGATAAAAATAAAAAAAAGGGAGGCAAAAGCCTCCCTTTTTTATTTTACTACAAATTTAATCAAGCAATCCTTCCTGCAGTCCGAGCGGTAGTGCCGCTGGGCGTTCGCAGGTGGTAGCCAGTTCAATATGTTTGCCAGCGATGCTGGATTTTTCAAATGATTCCATGATTTCGAGAACATGGAATGCCAGTTCACCGGAACAACGATATTTGCGGCCGGACTGCATGGCGTAGGCCATATCCGCTGCACCGATGCTACGGGAATTTTCGGTATAGATATGGGACAGTGGACAGTCGCTGATGGTGACATTCTGCATGCCGCCTTTCGCCAGCTTTACCGGTCCGCCGAAGGTGTTCGGGTCCGGTACGAACAGTGAGCCTTCTGTGCCGTAGATTTCGATGGGACTGTGATTGTGTTTCCACACGTCAAAGCTGGTGATTACGCTGATGACTGCTCCATTCTGAAATTCAATCACGCCGGTGAGGTGTGTTGGAACTTCCACTGGTAGTTTTTCTCGTTTGATTAGTGCCTGTGGTCCGGCGACTCTTTCTTCAAACGCCTTGGTGGTAATGGCGCAAACGCGTTTGGCCGGACCAAGCAGATTGACCAGTGCGGTAATATAATAAGGGCCGAGGTCGAACATCGGACCGCCGCCTTGTTCGAAGAAAAACTTCGGGGACGGATGGTAATATCTTTCCGGACCGTATCCCATAAACATGGCGGTCCCTCCGACCGGGCGGCCAATCCAACCGTCATCAATCAACTTGCGGCAGGTTTGTTGTCCGCCGCCGAGGAAAGTGTCCGGGGCGCAACCGACGAGCAGTTTTTTTGATTTGGCGGATGAAATTATTTTTTTGCCTTCTGCGCAGGTTACGGCGAAAGGTTTTTCGGAATACGCATGTTTGCCGTGTTCCAGAGTTTTCAGTGCGATTTCCGCATGGGCTTTGGGAATGGTCAGATTGATAACAATTTCAATATTTTTGTCAGCCAGCAGTTTATCAACGGTTACGGCTTTTACCTGATGTTCTTCGCCTTTGGCTTTGGAGGCTTCCGGGTTGATGTCCGCACAGGCGGTTACTTCAAGGATGTCGAAGCGTTTTGCCGCATTAAAATACGCATTGCTGATATGGCCGCAGCCGATAATACCAACTTTTACTTTTTTCATTTTTCTGATTTCCTGATGGTTATTTGTTGCCGGACGCCAAGCCTTTTGAGGTCAAATATTTATAACTTTGTTCAATTGCTCCAAACATGTCAGTGGCGCAACGGTCAAGCTCTACTATCATCCAGCGGGTGACTTTTTCGTCCGCAGCGGCAATGATTTCTTTGATATTATTGCTGCCGGAACCTACTGCGACCATTGCGGCGGCTTTGATTTCCAGAATGCTGTCTTTGCATGATTCGGAAGCGGCTTGGGTTCCACCTTTGATTAACGCTCCGTCTTTGATGTGCAGCAGGACGCATCTGTCTTTAAATTTCTTAACTTGTTCCGCTGCATTTTCCTGTCCAAAATTTGCCGCCCAGTAAGTGTCCAGTTCAAATTTAACTTTAGGGCAGAGTTCTGCGTAAATGTCATAAATTATTCTGCCGTCAATCTTGTCGAATTCCCAGTAATGGTTATGCTGGAACAGGGTAATTCCTGCGGCGGCAAGCTTTTCCTGCATACCGTTAACCATGTCTGCTGTCGCTTTTATGGCATTCATATCTTTGAACTCAGCCGGACCGTAACCGCAGGCAACTAAATCAATATCCAATTCGCCGGCGACTTCAATTACTTGATTAAGATTCTGCGGATTTGCCCATGGACTGTGGGTGGATGATATTTTCATGCCGAGGTCAGTAACAATTTTTTTCAGTTCTTTCGGCGTGAGATTCCAGAAACCGGCTGGTTCAACTCCTTTATAACCAATTTTTGCCAGACGCTTAAGCACTCCGACAAAATCTTTTTCCGCTTCCGCCCGGAGAGAATACAACTGCACTGAGATTGGTTTCATTTTTGAAACTCCATTGTTTTTTTACTCGATTGCTTTTTAAAAAAAATACTATATCTTTTATATTATATGTTGAAAGTAGTATTGGCAATTGACAAAAAGTATTTTTTATTGACTACGGGTATTAAAAGTAACTATGGATGATTTAGAAAGAGTTGAAAGTTTAATCAGGGTGGGATATTTCACGGCTCCGGCCGGAGTGAAGATTAACCCGTTCAAAATTCCGATAAAGACGGAAACCGTGGAAGTTATTACCGGAGGAAAGGTGGTATTTACCAATGACGGTCGCGAACAGGTATATGGGAAAGGAACTATTTTCTGGCATATCAGCCGGGATGAGACAGTTCATATTACTCCGTCTGATGATCCATACCGGTGTGTGGTATTTCATTTCAGAGTAAAAGACCGCAGGCGGGTGACTCCGCGAGTTACGGTATGGGATGATGATGCGGCGCTCGACAGGTTTGCTGGAGAGGCAATCCGTTATTTTCATAATGAAACTTATGACCGGAATAAGCTCTGTGCTTATTTTTACAGTCAACTGTTGTGGCAGTCTTATCGTTATACCTGCAAAAAAAGTCATGAAGAATATCCAGAACAGGTGCGCCGGGCGGTTGCGTATATTAATCGTAGTCTTGGGAGCGGAATTGCCGTCGAAGATATTGCAGAAAACTGCGGCGTGAGCAAGCCGTATCTGTTTGCGCTTTTTCAGAAACATCTTAACGGCAGTCCGCATAAATACCTTAATGAGTGTAGATTGCGCAAGTCCAGAACATTGCTTGCCGGCAGTGACAGCATTAAAGAAATTGCCGCGCAATGTGGTTTTGAAAATATTGAAGTTTTTTACCGCCTGTTCAAAAAATCGGCAGGCCTCACTCCAGCAGAATATCGCAAAAAATTCTCTCCGTATTTGCTGGAGTGATTGAAGCAGATTCAGGATTTTTCCTGTTCATTGCGAAAGGCATTTAGCGCGGAGGGGAAGGGGGTTAAGACTCTTTCGAGAACACCTTGCGTATATGAAATGCACATGCCGTAATTGGTAATTGGAACATTTGCCTGTCTGGCCAGTTCAATTCTGGACAACGTTTCACGGCGGTTTAACATGCAGCCACCGCAATGAATCACCAGGCTGAACTCATTCAGATTCTCCGGATAATCCTGTCCTGAATAAACTTCTATTTCCAGTTCTGCGCCGACATACTGACGCAGCCAGCGAGGAATCTTCACCCGCCCGATATCATCGGCGGCGGCATGGTGTGAGCAGGCTTCGGCAATCAATATTTTGTCGCCATTTTTCAGCCGGTCAATAGCCGCGGCGCCTTTTGCCATTTCAAGCATATCGCCTTTAAGTCGGGAGAACAGAATCGAAAATGTGGTGCATGGAATATCTTTTGGCGTGTCGGCAACCATTTTCAGCACGACTTGCGAGTCGCAAATGACAACATCCGGTTTTTGTTTCAGCATAGACAGCATGAAAGAATATTCGCGTTCTTTGACGACTATGACTGAGGAGTCGCTGTCCAGAGCATCGCGGATAGTTTGTACTTGCGGCAAAATCAGGCGGCCTTTCGGCGCTTGCAAATCAATGGGAACAATGAGCATGCAGATGCCGCCAGGTTTAAGCAAATCGCTGACCAGCGGCGGCGGAGTGATGAAATCTTCCGGACAACAGTCGATTAAGGCTTTTTTAAAGCTGGCAAGCGTTTGTTCACGGCGTGGTTTGTCCAGACTGGATACTGCAAGTACGAGCGGAGTTTTGCCTTGAAGCATGGCAGTGAAGTGTTCATCCGGATAGTTCTGGTCAATTTTATTAATAACGATTACAAGTGGCAGTTTGCGTTTTTCGGCTTCGCTGACAATTTGTTCTTCTGCGGCTCCCCAAATTCCGGCTTCGCATAAAATTGTAACAATGTCGGCGCGGTCAAACACTTTATGCGTTTTCTTAATCCGTTTTTCGCCAAGCTCGGAAGTGTCGTCAAGTCCGGCCGTGTCGAGAAAAACCACCGGCCCGAGCGGTAGCAATTCCATTGGTTTTTCCACTACATCGGTAGTAGTTCCGGGAATTGAAGAGGTGATAGCGATATCCTGTCCTGAAATATAGTTGAGGAAACTTGATTTTCCGACATTTGTTCTGCCAAAAAGAGCAATATGCAAGCGTAATGATTTTGGAGTCTTTTGCATTTATAATAGGCCTTTTGTTAGTCTTTGTATCCCAAAGAAATTAGATTGTGCGGTGAGAGAGTTTTGTTGACAAGCTCATCACCAAGTTTATTGCTGAGAAAGTCTCTAAAATCAGATTTTCCGGAAACGGTAAATTCGTTCACTAATTGCGTTGCCTGTTCATAACCGATGTTCGGCAGGAACGCGGTAATTAATGTTACTGAGCGGTTCAACGAATCGGCGCAACGGACTTTGTCGGCTTTAATTTCCATAACATGAACCGACAACATATCTGCCATATTTTCCAGCATCACCAAACTTTCGAGAATACTGTCGGCGATTAGCGGGAGATATTCGTTAATCTGGAGAGTTCCAGCGGCGGCACAGTCTTCAACCAGGCGGTTTAGCGAACGCACTTTTCTGGAGCCTTGAATAATGCATTCCATAATTACCGGATTTATTTTGCCGGGCATAATTGATGAACCGGCTTGGACTGGCGGCAGAATAATTTCTCCAATAAAATGCAATTGACGCAGGTCGCGGCAGATTTTTTCGAAGTTTACCGAACAGGCCTGCATGATGCCGCAGACTTCGACAAAGCTGTCGAGGTTGGCGGTTTGATCAACGCAGTTTTCGCCACGAGCCAGGCCAAACCCGGTAATGTCGCGGAGTTTCTCAATTACCATAAAAATATAACGTTTAGGCGCAGTCAAGCCGGTGCCGATGGCCGTGCCGCCGAGATTTACCAGGCGAATGCGTTCTTCAGCTTTAAATGTCCGCCAGCGGTCTCTGGCGAAGGCTTCGGCAAACGCGCTGAATTCAGCTCCCAGGGTGAGCGGGACTGCGTCCTGCATTTCTGTCCGGCCAATTTTCACAATATCGGCAAATTCTTTTTCTTTATTTTGAAAATTGTCTTGCAGCACGGCAATCTTTTCGCTGAGTTTTCTAAGTTCAGTAATTACTGCGATTTTTACCGCAGTCGGGTAAACGTCATTGGTTGACTGGTGCAGATTTACATGTTCCAATGGGTGAATAAAGGCATAATCACCTTTTGGGTGACCAAGCAGTTCAAGCGCCCGGTTGGCAATGACTTCATTTATGTTCATGTTGGTTGAAGTTCCGGCTCCGCCCTGCAAGGCATCAACGGCAAATTCATCGGCAAGTTTACCGGCAATAATTTCGTTGCAGACTGAGATTATGGTGTCAGCCTTGATTTTTTCGAGATATTTCAGTTCGCCATTTGTACGGGCACAGGCCATCTTTACCATAGCCATAGCCTTGGTCAGGGCAGGTAACGTTGTTTTTTCAGACAGGTGGAAGTTTTTCAATGCCCGTGCCGTATGAATGCCATAGTAGCGTTCGTCCGGAACTTGCAGTTCTCCCAGCAGGTCTTTCTCAATTCTGTATTTCATAGATTTTTCCGCCATTTTTCTTAAAATACTATAGAATAGGTTTTTTGTAAAATCATTTGATTGTATTTTTGAGGAATAAGTCTATCTTACATGACTTTAATTTCAAAATCCTCTACTAAGAGTAAATATCCGGGATTAGTTGGTTATAATGAAAAAACTTAACAAAAAGACGTTGGCATATTATTATTATAAACTGGTTAAGCAGTCAGGGGAACCGGAATATCTTGCCCGTGGAGTTGCCATAGGCCTGGCGGTTGGATTTTTTATTCCGTTTGGTCTTCAACTGGCGGTTGCGATACCGCTGTCTTTCCTATTTAAGGCTGCCAAGATTCCGGCCATTGCGTTCACCTTTGTCACTAATCAGCTTACTATATTCTTTATTTATCCAATTCAGTGCTTTGTCGGCGGTTATCTTATCGCCAATCCGTTTGAGTATGCGGAAATCAGAGAAATGTTTGTTGAAGTGCTAAAAAAGCAGTCATTTGAGGAGCTGTTTGCGTTGGGCGGACAGATTGTTACGGCATTTTTTGCCGGTGGCGCTTTGTTTGCGTTGATGTCAGCAATCCCGGGATATTTTATTGCTTTGTGGATGGTGAAACGGCATCGTTTGCATAAAGAGGAAAAACGGCAACAGAAACTTCTAATTCTCAACAGTCGCTAGAAGTTCTTTGAAAAATATTCTTGAGAAGCTATATTAGAAATTTGTTATATTAAATTTGAGGTTTTGATTAATGACTTTGACTAAATTCGGGATACGTGAATGGGGTGGTAGTGGCATTATTGCTTTGGCGCTGATTGGCTTGTGTGTTTGGCTCGCATTAAAACATTCTCCAGTTGCCGGGATATCGCTGGGAAGTTTGGTCTTTATAATTTGGCTGGTAATTGCCGCATTTTTTCGTAATCCATCCAGAACGATTCCTGCCGGGGGTGAGCTTATTCTCAGTCCGGCGGATGGCGTGGTTAAAGATATTGAAGTGATTTCAAATTGCGAAATTGATTGTTTTAAAGACGGGAAGGCGTTGCGTGTCGGAATATTCTTGTCAGTGCTTAATGTGCATCTTAATCGGGCTCCGTGCGAACTTACGGTTGAATATAAACAGTATCGCGAAGGACGTTATCTCGACGCCAGGAATCCAAATTGCGCAAAAGAGAACGAAGCGATGACCATTGGCGGTAAAGCGATGATTAACGGAGTGTCATTTCCCATCGGAATCAGGCAGATTTCCGGGGCAATCGCACGGCGGATTGTCTGTTCGACGACTATCGGAAGTAAACTGGCCAAAGGGGAAATTTACGGGATGATTAAGTTTGGTTCAAGAACTGAAATTTATCTTCCGGTTTCAGATGATTTTAAGTTGAAAGTTAATATTGGCGACAAAGTTTTTGCTGGGGTTACCACAATTGCGACGCTGACAAAAAAGTAGTCTAACTCAGGAGTTTTTTTGAAAGGTAAATTCAAAACATTGGTGGATAGAAACAGATGGTTTAAATCTGTTCCTAACGCCCTGACTTTATGTAATTCACTTTGCGGGTTCGCCGCAATACTTTATACTTTAAGAGTTTACGATAGCCGTCTTGGTAATATGGAGGTGTTTGCAATCAGCGCCTGGATTATTCTTTGCGCCATGGTGTTTGATGCGCTGGATGGTTTTGCCGCCAGAATTTTTAATGCTGCCAGCATGCATGGTTTGCAGATGGATTCACTGGCAGATATGGTTACGTTCGGAGTGGCTCCGGCAGTGATTGTCGCGATTATGACGCATTGTCTGAAAGTTATGAATCAATGGCAGAATTTGATGGTTTACGGTTTCTGTGCAATCTATCTTGGGTGCGCCGCATTGCGTTTGGCCACATATAATGTCCATGCGATTCTGGAGAAAAAAAGTGGAGACCGTTTTACTGGTCTGCCGTCTCCGGGAGCTGCTGCCGCAATTTGCAGCATCGTGATTTTTTACCGTTATTATTCCGGTCCGATTGCGCATCTGGCATTTGTGCTGCCGGTGTATGCCGCAGTGTTGGGGTTGTTAATGGTCAGTAATATTCCATATCAGCATATGGGCAAATGGATTTTCTCGGTCAAGCGAAACAAAAAGCGCATGGTTGTTTTTCTATTGATATTGCTTGCGGTAATTGTGTTTAAAATTGCTGCAATAGCCGCTCTTATAAATATTTACATCTTCTCCGGTCCGATAATGGCAATTATCAACAAGATTGGTATTGTAATCGCTGACAGGAAAGAAAAAAGATCAAAAATCTAGGAGGATTTCGATGCGTTACCTGATAACTGGAGGCGCTGGTTTTATTGGCGGACATCTTACAGAAAGTCTGTTGGCTGATGGACATCAAGTGACTGTCGTGGATAATTTGTCCACCGGTTCTTTGGATAATCTGGCTGCGGTTTCCGGCAACCCCAATCTCACCTTTATTAAAGATGATATTGTTGAGATGCAGAATCTTGGCGATATCGCGGTTAAAGTTGATGTTATCTATCATCTGGCCGCTGCTGTCGGCGTTGAACTGGTAGTAAACGATCCAGTCAGGACAATTATCACCAATGTTCACGGCACGGAAAATGTGTTAAAAGCCGCCTCTGCCCACAATAAGCGAGTAATTGTGGCTTCAACCAGTGAAGTTTACGGCAAGTCTTCAAAAGAAACATTCACAGAAGATGATGATTTGTTAATTGGCTGTCCCACTCATTCCAGGTGGTCTTATGCATGCAGCAAGCTGCTTGACGAATTTTATGTAATTGCATTTCACCGTGACCGCGGCCTGAAAGGTACTGTTGTCCGGCTGTTCAACACTGTAGGCCCGAGACAGACCGGTCAATATGGAATGGTGGTTCCGCGCTTTGTCGCCAGTGCGCTGGCGGGAAAAGATGTTCCAGTGTATGGTGATGGATCTCAAACCAGGTGCTTCTGTCATGTGTTTGATACCGTACGCGCTTTGCGCGGTTTGGCTGAATGCGAAAAATCATACGGCGGTATTTATAATATTGGCAGCAATCACCGTATTTCGATTACGGAGCTGGCGGAAGCCATTATCAAACGTCTTGGAAGCCCTTCCGGCCTGGTTTATATTCCTTACGAACAGGCTTATCAGAAAGGTTTTGAAGATATGTTGCATCGCGCTCCGAACACCCGGGCGATTAAAGAATTGCTTGGTTGGCAGTCAGAACTTCCGCTTGAACGCATTATTGACGATGTTGCCGCTTCCATTCGTTCAGGAAGAAAATAAATCTTTTATTCTGGCGGGTTCAGCCACAAGGTGAAAAATTCACTGGCCAGCGGAGCGCAAGTTTTGCCTCCGGCCGCGCCGTCTTCAATTAGAATGGCGGCGGCGTAAGTTTTACTTTTATATTTACCGAAACAGATGAACCAGGTGTTTTGTCTGCGGTTTGAGGTCGTGCCGATTTCCGCAGTGCCGGTTTTTCCGTATAGCATTATTGTGCTGTTTTTTGCCAGTTTACCACTGCCGTTCGGACTGTTCACTACGCGGTACATCCCGTTCTGCACAATTTTAAGATTTTTGACGCTGCAAGCCAAATTTCCGGTTATTTCCGGTGCGGTATCGTATAGGATATTGCCGTGAGAATCGCGGATGTCTTTCAGCAGATGCGGCCTTAATATTTTTCCGCCATTAGCAATTGCCGCGCAATAAACCGCTGCCTGGAGCGGAGTTATCAGGATAATGCCCTGACCGATTGAAATCAGCCCAGTGTCGTATTTATTCCAGGCGGAACCGTAATTTTTAATTTTGTAGTCTTTGTTGGGAAGTAAACCCGTTTGTTCCGGAAGTTCAATGCCGGTTTTTCTGCCAATTCCGGCAGACTCGAAAACGGTGACGATATTTTCCATTCCGAGTATGCAACCGTTTTCAATAAAATAATCGTTGCAGGAATGCTCAAGGGCGCCTTCCATGTCGAGGTATCCGTGTCCGCCACTATGCCAGGAGGCGCAACGAATTGTCGCATCACCGATTTGCGTCTTGCCGTCACAGAAGATTGTATCTTTGGGGGACAATCCATCTTCAAGCAACGCCATGGTGACGAGCGGTTTGATAATTGACCCGGGCGTAAAGGATCCAGAGCAGGCGCGGTTGAACAGAGGTTTATCCTGAGAATTGAGCAACCGGCTATATTTTTCCTGAGAAATATTTGGCGAGAAATCCGAGAGGTCGAAGTTTGGTGAGGAAACCATGGACAGAACCGCGCCGGAATCGGCGTCAAGCAGAACAAAAGCGCCTTTACTGCCTTTCAGCAGTTCTTCCGCAATTTGCTGCGCCTGCCAATTCAGCGTGAGTACAATATTATTTCCGTTTAGCGGTTTTACTTCCTGAATAATGTCTTTATACACGAACCCGCGATGATCAACTTGAACCAGATTGTATCCGGGAATGCCTTTCAGACCGCGCAAGCTTTTTTCGTCGAACGTTGTGTAGTCAAATATTTTTTCAATTCCGCGTTTTCCTGCCAGGTCTGGGATATAGTAGAAAAAATCTTCGCGGTCACGGGCATTTTCCGGGCTTTCCAGGCCGGTGTAACCTAAGACGTGCGAGGCGAATTTTCCGGCAGGATAGACGCGTTGATTTCTGGGGTTGATGCCCAGTCCTTTTATTTTTGATGACAGTTCATAAATCTTCGCCATTTCCGGCGGAGTCAAATCACGGAATACGGGTAATGGGAGTCCGGGCAGCGTATTCATGTGCCGTTGTATTTTTTCTGGTGTGATAGTATTTTTACGCCCGAGTTCTTGCGCAATATCATTGGCGGACTGTGTTATGTAAGCAATGGTTTTTTTTAGCCCCGGCTGCTTCATTTCCGTCAGATAAAAATAGGCGTCATAGGCGGGTTCATTGTCTGCGACGATATGGAGGTCAGAGGTAAAAATACGCCCTCTGAGCGCGGGTATTCTGATTCTGCGGATTGATTGACGGGATATTTTATCTCTATGGGCAACGCCTTCTTTGATTTGTTCGACCCATAATTTTACAATCAAAACACTGAATGCCGCCAGAAATATTCCGCCGATAATCATAATGCGCATTTTGTAGCTGGCAAAGGTATCTTTCATTCGCGTCAGCTCTTTTGATTAAGTTTGTGTCTGGCTTCAAAGTAGCGAGGCATACCGAGCTTTCTGCTTGTAATCTCCAAAATTAAGATTAACAATGGCAGAAATGCCGCTGAAAAAATAGCGGTAAATATCAGTCCGGGAAGAAATTCATTCAATAAAAAAAATCCCGGTTTTTTGTCCAGTGCATAAATTGAATATTGTGGAATAACGATAATACAGGCAATTATTATTCCGGGTAAAATGTTCGCTGATAGTGGCTTTATGTTCTGTTTTCTTACCCAAAACGCTGCCAGCCCGCAAACTGCCAGGTAGAGCCATGGCGTGATAAATAACGTTCTGGCATAGGCCATGTCAATGATAATACCCGAACATACGGCAATGAAAATACCTCGATGCCAGTTGCAACTGATGGTGAAATAGAATATTCCGACCGCCGTCAACGGCAGAAAAATACCAAAATTACCAGTTGCAAACTGTAGCAGAATCAGTAAAAACATGGTTATAAAGATGTAAATATTAATCACTTTTCCGTCTCCTTGTCCGGTTGATTGCCGGAAGTGGAGACTGTTACAATAACAAAATGGATGCCGTTCAAATTGACTGCCGGAGTAATACTGCCGTTTAAGTAAAGTTTATTATTAAAAATAGCGGTGGCGCTTTCAATGTGCGACAACTGGCCAATCAATAGACCAGCCGGAATATTTTTTTCAAAGCCGGTGGTGATGGCTTGTTCTTGTAACTTGTATCTTTTTTGTCTTGGCAGAAAATTGATGGTAGTTTCTTTGGCGTATTTTTCAAAACTTGCATCGCTGTTAATAAAGCCAAACGCATCAGCCTGTGGAAGGTAAGCGGAGAATCTGGCCTCCGGACTCATCAGCGTTAAAATATCAGCAGAATGTCGGGAAACATTTTTGACAATTCCTGCCAGTACTGGTTTGCTGGATTGAGCGTCGGCCATAACGGCCAGCACCGCCGCACCCGGCATAAGTCCATCCTGGCTGCCGCGGTTGATAGTAAAATGTTCTTCCCAGAATAGCGGATCGCGCAGGATGATTTCAGCGTAAATATAATTACAGTTTTCCGGTGGCGGCAACTTCAGCAGTTTTCTGAGTTCTTCATTCTCCACGGTAAGTTCTGCGGTTGCAGCCGATCTGGCGGAGAGAATACTGTTTTCTTTTTTCAGTTGTTCCAAACTTGTCGCCAGCGTGTACTTGTCACGCAACAACAAAGTTTGATCGGATAAATAACTTCCGGCAAAGGCCGGAGCTGACAGGTAAGGGTAAAAAAAGTCTCCCGCAATCCTGGCGGCAGCTAATTTCAGAGTTTGAAATGTTGAAGCTGCGGTAATAATCAGCAATGCTGAAACGACCAGAATATAAATTAGCTTGACAAATTTTTTACCCTTGGTTCCCGCCATTTAGATATTATTCAATCTATGTTTGATGCATTCAAGTTCAGCAGAAGCATCGGTTAAAAGTTCATCCACCATATCCTGCACTGACATTACTTTATTAACCAGGCCGACTGACTGACCGGCCATAAGTGAACCGTTCTCTATGTCGCCATCAACAACGGCTTTACGCAGAGCTCCAATCCAGTATTTTTCCACCTCTTCCTGAGCTTGTTCGCGATGAATAGTGCCAGCATTAAGTTCCTGCAATAAACGCAATTGCAACTCGCCAAATTTCTGGAGACCTTTATTCCTGAGCGACCTGACGGCAACCACCGGCAGTTTTGAGTCGTACTGCGGCGTGGAGATGGCATCCCGGGCATCGGCGCGGATAAAAGCATCTTTGAACTTTTGATGGGCGTTACACTCTTCAGTCATTACAAAACGTGTGCCTAATTGCACGCCGCTGGCGCCCATGAGTAATGCGTGAGCCATCATTTTGCCTGTTGCGATACCCCCGGCGATGAAGACTGGAATTTTTTCGCCGACTTGAAACAACACTTGTTGTAAAAGCACCATGGCTGAAACATGTCCAATATGCCCTCCGGCTTCACTGCCTTCCAAAATTATGGCATCTGCGCCGAAGCGAATCATTCTTTCCGCGATAGATAAAGTTGACGCAAAACACATCACTTTAGCGCCGCTTTCCTTGGCGATAGCGATTTCTTTCTCTTTGGGGAAACTGCCGGCAAAGACCACATACTGCAAGCCTAAGTCTTTTATCGCCGCCAGATGTTCGCGGTAGGAAGGCGCGATGGTAATGGGGTTGACTGCAAATGGTTTGTCAGTGAGTGTCCGGGTTTCTTCAATTTGTTTTTTTAATATATCTGTCGGAGCGTTGCCGCCTGCCAGGCTGGCAAAGCAACCGCTGTTGCAGACCGCTGCTACCAGTTTAGGTTCTGATACCCAGGTCATAGCTCCGCAAATGATTGGATATTGACAATTTAAAAAATCACTGCCTCTATGTATTAACGAGTTTAAGAGTTTACTTTCCTGCATTATTTTCTACTTTCTCTATTTTTACTTTAATGTTTTTATTCCCGGAAAACTACCGGAAAATATGTCGAACGCATAAGATACGCCGGTTAGCGATTAATGCAATCTTAAACGGTAAAGATTGAATCGTGAATTTAATTTTAATTCTCCATATAAGACTTTTCAACTTTTTGCAAAAACGTTGTCATCGCCGGCCATATTCCGGCATTCTCACGCTGTAATTCAATGATTTCCGCCCGATATAATTGAGCGGCTGGTATTTCAGTGTTTTGAATCTTATCCAGCCTGCATTCAATTTCACTTTGCCGCTTAATGGCTTTTTCCGCCTCAAGTAGATTCCTTTCAAGTCTTCTCGAACCCACCGCTGCCGGTACTTTGCCGATTTCTGCCAAATCCTGAGCAATGGCTTTCAGCGGCGGAATAGTTAGCGGCGGGCTCAGGTTAATCAGTTCCGACAGTTCAATGGATTTTTCGGCAACAAGAACATTGCCGTGATCTATCTCATCAAAAATTCTTGGAAGCTGGATGAGGTCAGCGATTTTTTGCATTTTTCTTTCCTTGTCAAGAAAGTACTTCAGTTCACGAAATTTTACGAATTTTTTCTCAATGATATCAGCGGGCAAAGGATTGTAATAATTTGTCAGTCGATATTTGGCGTTGCGCTCAAACCACAACTGAATTTTTTCGCTGTCAGAAAGATTTTTATTGCCAGGATTGGTATTTTTATTGTTGAAAGCAGCCAGTATTACTCTGCCGACGGTAGAATTGAAAACCTCTTCCCGGGTGTATTTATTACTGGCGTTAAGAACAATAATATCGGCAAGTGGATTGTCGGCGCGTTGCGAAAGATTGTTTATAGAGTCCAAAATAAAACGGCATGCTTCTTCGTATAATAAATAGCTTACGCCATCTTGCTCCGGGGTCATCGGGGTGTCAATGATACTTTTGAAATTCGGCAGTTTTTCCGCTGCTACGAGCGCGTTCAGGCCTGGCAGTGAAAGCAGTTGAATTACACTTTGTTCTTTTTCTTTTGCCTTTATGCCGCCGTAAATTCCGGCAATCAGCCAGCCCGGAACTTCAGTGCCGGTTTCAGGATTTATTCCGTTTTTCGCCAGAATTAAAGTTGTGATCAGCATCCGGTTGATTTTAAAATCGTTTTTTAAAAGATTTATGTTGCTGTTCAGATATATTTTTATATTCCGTTTTTCGCAAATAATTTCCATATTGTTTTTAACAGATCGTTGAACAATGACAATTTGCACGTTCAGCGCATTTGGAACTTGCGCTGTTCCAAGATATTTACATATTTGGCGGTCTGTATATTTCAGGTACTCCAGCAGTTCGTAATATTGTTTGTCAAATTTTTCAAACTGAATGGCTATTCCTGACACGGTGTTGAATTCGTCGAGCTTGCTTTGAAGAGAAAACACACTTCCGTGCAACAATATGACGATGCAAACGGTGAACAAAGCTTTAATATGGCGTACGTGCATCATAATATAAATACAGAATCTTCTGTTTGTCTATTAATAATTTGTTTTTCCAGCTATACAATGTAACTTAGTATTTCCAATATTAAAGTTAAAAATTAAAAGACAAGACGATATTACTATGAAAAGTCCTCAAGATGAATACTATCCGTCAGCGCTGACTATTGCCGGCAGTGACAGCGGCGGTGGCGCCGGCATACAAGCAGATCTCAGAACCTTTGCCGCTTTCGGAGTGTATGGATGTACCGCGATAACCGCAGTAACTGCGCAAAATCCAATGGAAGTCAGTAGAATCGATTCGCTTCCCGCAGCGGCTGTTGCAGCACAGATAGAAACGGTATTGGATAAAATATTGATTCGCACCATTAAAACTGGAATGTTGTTTAATTCTGAAATAATCACCACAGTGGCGGAACTGTTGAAGAACTTCAAACTGCCATTGGTAGTTGACCCGGTAATGGTCGCCTCCAGCGGGGCGGAATTGCTGAA
>Ga0172380_10004804_pt1 | contig 16990 bp, 12 predicted proteins | sample Leawe162metaG_FD_119747 | JGI IMG/M metagenome (GOLD analysis project Ga0172380, IMG submission 119747) | Leachate microbial communities from a municipal landfill in Southern Ontario, Canada - Leachate well 162 metaG | ecosystem: Engineered > Solid waste > Landfill > Unclassified | place...
AGTAGAAATGCTATCTGCCACACTTCTTCCATAAGTTCCGGTAACGATAAAACCTCCGTCGCTGGTTTGTTCTACATCGTATGCCATATCGGTTAGCGTGTCACCAAAAGTTTTCGACCATAACATGCTGCCATCGGAGGTGGTTTTTACCAGAAATACATCATAACTACCGTTAATGGTGGTGGTTCCGGCAATTATGTAACCGCCATCCGCGGTTTGTTTAACCGCTTCACCGGCATCGGTGCTGGGAATTGTGCCATAGGTTTTTGACCAGAGCAGTGTTCCATCGGAAGCAAGTTTAAGCAGACACATAAAAAGTCCACCCGGTCCGGTTACCCTGCCGGTAATAACAAAACCACCATCATCGGTTTGCCGAATCGACCGCCCTTCTTCAGTCGCTGCTCCACCAATCGTTTTCGACCACTGTAAACTACCGTTAGCCGTGGTTTTGACGACATACATATCCCAGGCACCGCCACCGATATGCGTATCCGTATTGCCAATGACGATATATCCTCCGTCGGCAGTTTGCTGGACAAAATAACCCTCCTCATTGCCTGCGCCACCAAAAGATTTGGCCCATTCAATAACACCTTCCGGGTTGGTTCTAAGCAGGTACATATCCGAAGGTCCGGCACCTAAGGAGGTTTGGCCGGTAATAATAAATCCACCATCCGAGGTCTGCTGAACAGATCTTCCAAAGTCGGCAGATTCACCGCCATGATAGGCTTTTTGAAAGGTAGTTTGTGCGTTTAAAACAACGGACAAGAGACAAAATAACATTGTGAAGTATTTCATGGTCATGTTTAAATTAATGGGTCAACTCATTTGGACTGAATAGCTGATAGGCTGGCGGAATGTCCACGCCGTGAAAACGATTGGTCAAGCCGTATAATAAGATCAAAGTAAAAAGCATACCCCCTAACCAGATCAACCAGGCCTGACGGACCGGGGATAGCCCTCCTATTTTGAATTTCATTTTTTGCGCATGAATAGCTGCCAGGTGACCAAAAAATGAAATAATCGCCAAGGCATAATAGGGCACAAAAAAGATATTCAACGGGAAAGTGTTCAGGCCGGCAACGCCGAAATAAAAATTGGTTTCTAGCCCCAGCAGACCACGACCTACCATTACAGCACCGACATGAATAATGAAAAAAAAGGCCAAATACAGCCCCGACCACAGCTGTAATTTTTCAAAAAAACCAAACACCAATCCCCCTCTAATAAGGAACAAACGAAGTCCCGAATAAATCTGCGTTGCCACAGCCAATAAAAGTACTGTTTCCACCAAAGTATGGCGATACAACTTGCGCAAAGTTTGCATCACGCCTATATGCAGCTCTGCACCAAATAGCGCACAAGCATGATTGAATAAATGCAGGCCAATAAAAGTGGCCAGTAGTACCCCGCTTACAAAATGTATTGATTTATAATTCGTCTTCACTATTCGGCAGCTTTAAAACCTATGAATCAAGCTTCTCTTGGGAGCTGAAACTGCCTGAACTTACATAAGCAATTTGGAGATGATGAGAACCGACCCAACCAAGGTCAAAACAAACCGAAATACAATGGAATAAAATTATAGCCATAGCGCTTATTTCCTGATTAAAATCGTAATACACAAATCTAAGTTGTGCTAACTGGCAAAATATTACCTTAAGTTAATTTCATTCAACGCATTCTTAACCTATGGCGACAAACCCAAACATGGTACGACAAGGACTCCAAAAATCTCTTTAAATAGTGCCTTCCACCTAATTTTTACCATGTGGTAATTCGCAACTTATACTATCGATTTGAAAAAGGGTCTTGGCTTGACCAGAAAATGTTTGAATTGTTTAACCAGAGGTCGATTTACACGACTGGCTCTTCTAGTCACCAGTTCCGTCGGCTGCCTGGGGACGCGGCCATTTCCATGCGTAATAGATAATGAGACCGAGAAGAATAACTTCTATGCCGGCAGCAAAAACCATGTGTATCCAAATCTCTCCCGCTAAATTGAACAACATATAAGGTATATGAACTATAGCTACAATTATATTTGTCAAACGATTTACTTTGACCGGCAGCACAACAGAAAGGAAAACCATAAGCATCGGAATGGTAGCCAAAGCGAGTGCGGTTAAAATAAACCCTTGTGAAATATCAAATACAAACACCTTTCCCTCCAAAATATCTGCAATTTTCCCAGGCATATACAGGGCAAAATAATCGACATAAATATAGAGAAGCATAAAACTTGCCCACAACGCTGCCAGTTTCAGTTTCACACTGACTTTGCTGTCTTCCAATGCATTTTGAATCAATTTATCGGTACTCATATTTATCCATTAAAAATTATAGCCGATATGAAGTCCTGGCTCAGGTGTCCATTTTGGCCATTTATCCTCCTTTTGTTTAAACCCATCCGGCATTTCTGTGTAATATGGCCGTCCTGCAATACCAACTGATGGTTCTATAAAAAACCTATCCTTAAAAAGTTTAATGTGATAACCAACTCTGTTTGTGTTGAATATCATAAAACCATTACCTACATTTTTGCCGTTATCATTTATATAGGTTTGCAGCATCGGCATTACGTGAACTGCTACATAAAGCCCTTTATACAAATACCTTTGATAAGCCACCCCAATACCAAAATCTCTTATATAACCAGGGAATTTCTCTTCAGGAGTTCCGTATAAATTATTATAAAAAGGGTTAATACCAAGCGGCCAGGCATATTTCCAGGTAATGAGCTCCAAAGAAATTACATCCTTTCCGGTAATGCGATAACCAAAATTGAGTTGCGCAAAGTTGGGGGCATTTACCGTGGCTAAATTACCCAGTAAAAACATAGAGCTGCCTATGAACCAGCGATTGTACGTGCTGTCTGTATTATCATATTGCGCTTTAAGATTGAGCGAATAAGCTCCTAGAAGTGCAATGAAAAGAATAATTTTTTTCATTTTTATATCTCATATAAGTGTTAAACAATAGTGCAAAAAAAGGACAGTACTTTGAGTTCGTTGGCACAGTATTATACATTGGCTAATATTCTTGTCACTGACCAATTATTAGAACGACATTTCCCTTTTTGCGTCCTGTGTCAACATACTTATGTGCTTCTACAATCTTCCCCATTGGAAAAGTCTTGTCTATCACTGCCTTATAATCTCCCTTTTCAAACAATTCTTTTAATAGTTGTAATTGTTGAATGGTTTCCGAAGCAAACCTATTTACATTGGTATAAACTCCGTTTCTATTCAACATTTTTTCACATTGTCTTATGCTGGATTTGCCAACGGCATCAAAAATTATATCAAACTTTTCTGTTTGTTTGGTGAAGTCTTCCAGATCGTATAGAATAACATTTTTTACTCCCAATTCATTAACAAGCTTTTGTCCTTTAGAACTGCATACTGCGGAAATGTCTGCATTGTAATATTTTGCGATTTGGATTGCTGCTATTCCTACTGAACCCGTTGCCCCAATTATCATAACTCTAGGGTTCGACTTTTCGGCTATTTTTACTTTGTCCAAAAAATAAATGGCTGTATGCCCACCAAAAATGATAGCTGCGGCTTCCTCGAAAGTCGCATTATTGGGCATTTCAATTACGTTACTATTTTGATTAATCGCAATATACTCAGCATAAGTGCCGAAATTATACCCAGTCATACCGAATACTTTATCACCTGCTTTGAACTTAGAAACTTTGTCCCCAACTGTCTCAACAACACCTGAAAATACGGTACCCAAAATGGACTTTCTTGGTTTTGAAACTCCTAAAACCAAACGCATAATTACTTTCAGAAACCCCTTAACATCAAGACTACGTACTCTTACATCGCCAGAGTTGACCGCTGTAGCAATTATTCTGACGACAATTTGACCATTTTTTGGTATTGGTTTTGCAACCTCCCGAAGTTGTAAAACTTCAGGAGGTCCATATTTAGTGCAAATAACTGCTTTCATTAAATCAATGTAGTTTTAAAACTTAAATCCAAAATCAAGTCCAGGCTGAATAAAATAGTTAGGCCATTTTTTCTCTACTGCTTTAAAGGATTCCGGAACATTAGTTCTTATAGGCCAATAACTAACTCCAATAGCTGGTTCAAAAAAGAAGCGATCTTTAAAAAACTTAAATTGGTAACCTAAATAGAAGTCTAGATATAACGTAAATCCATTTCCAATCTTTTTATTATTCTCATCCATATATTTTTCAAATGCATTCAATGCATAAACGGATGTATAGGCTCCTTTCCACCAAAACCGCTGGTATCCTATTTGAGGAGCGAGAATGCGAGCTTTTCCTGAATAGTTTAGTCCAGGGGCATCAAATGATGGTCCAAAAGGAATCCCGATTGGCCAGGCATATATAGATCTTTTAAATCTTAATTGAATTACATCTTTAGGTGTTATCCTATATCCAGCATTTAATTGTATATACTCAGGATTGTTGGTTTTAGCAAAATTTCCTAACATCAGGAATGAACTTCCAATAAACCATTTTTTATAGGTGATGTGGTCTTTGGCATTTTGTGCATTTAACTGTATAATGCCTGCGAACACTAGTGTAAGACCAATCCATAAAATTTTCTTTTGCATATCTATTATTGTGTTTTTAAATAGTAATGCAAAAGTAGATTGGCGAGATGTTACATCCCGTTCACTTAAGTTAAGAAAAGCGCTTTAGCTCTTTTTGTCGAGAATTCTTGCTCTTAGTCTGCTTAATGATTGTGGTTGAATACCTAAATAACTCGCTAATTGGTGTTGCGGTACCCGTTGAATAAGGTCGGGTCTTTTTTGCATTAAGTTCAAGTAGCGTTGTTCAGGTGAAGAGGTCTTAAATTCGTCAAAGTCGATTTGTTGTTTAGCTAACAATTCTTCCGACAATATTCTACACATAATTTCAAACTTTGGAAATTTAATGTTTACCTCTTCTCCCATATCAGCATTTGAAATTACAAGAATACTGTCTTCAACACAACTTATGTAATATGCAGAAGGGACTTTAGTCACAACGCAATGAGGAGTTAAGGCGTCCATTTCGGTGTAGAAAGCTGTTGTTTTTTCTTCGCCGTCTATGATGTAATAAATCCGGATACAGCCCTTTAAAACGAAGAAGCTTTCTTTCGATTTTTGTCCCTCTTTGAGTAAAGTTGTCCCTTTCGGTACCGAATGAAATATGTCCAAAGCAACGAGGGCGTTTTTTTCCTCTTCTGTTATGGTAATATATTTTGATATGAAGTCAAAAAGAATGTCTTGCATAGTATTTATGTTGTTGTTTTATCCTCTGCCGCTAATCTTACCACCTATGTCTCCATAAGTGTGATTTTAAACTTATATTGAATACCAATGCGAATTTACGACAGAAGTACCGGCGTCCAATGAAATACCTCAACACCTTCCATACAAGGAAGTAATAATTGTATTCGATTTCATCCTTCAACCAATTGTCCAAAAGTAAGGAGGTTGTTGTCAGGGTCAAGTAAAGAAAATTCTCTTTGTTGCCACGCTTTGTTTTCCAAATGACCGTTCGGGTGTATATCAACCTTTTTAGTCAACAAAGTTTGATACAATTCATCCACATTATCTGTTCGTATGTAAATCTGACCGTAATTTTCTTTTGGATCAAGCGATTTAAACTCAAAAAAATGAATTTGAATTTTGTCTTTATAAATCATTAAGTAACCGTCAAAGTCTTGGTCACCATAAAGTTGAAACCCTAATTTGTTCAAATAAAAATCTTTCGTTACTGCTTTGTCCCTCATTGGTAATTTAGGATTTATTTCTGTCATCATATTATTTTGCGTTAATTTTTTAAACAATATTACTAGTTGGTAATTGTTGGTTGTCAACATTTTAATAATTTAACACCAACTGTAGCTAACTAACTGCTTACTTCCGGGAATATTGGAGCGCCTTACTTCCCCTAAGACGTAAGCTGAACATTGTTCACGCATACACCAAAAAAATATAAACAACAGCTAATAAGCTCCCTAAAAGTAATGTAGATGGGCCATTTAGTGAAAAACAGGTGAGACTTGAGACTGAAGACGGGAGAGAGAGAGAAAGTTTTGGTCGCCTTAGGCGCTATTCGGTTAACTTATGGCAGGAAAAAGCCCTGGCTCGATAAATCACCATGACTTTAAAGTTGTTCTACCACAGAAAACACCATTAGAACTTTATAACCTTAGAACATTATAACCCCACGCCGAGATTTTGTGAGAAAATCTTAATTTTAAAGATGCAATGGCAACAATTCTGGGACAAACAGGCCGAAGCGGCCGATGCTGATGAGCAGGTGGGCCGCATCACCCGCGACGGTAAATCGGTTGCTCCCGAAGTGATTGCCAGCCATATCAGTTCATTGCTCGATTTGCAGCCCACCGATTATTTGCTGGATGTTTGTTGCGGAAATGGGGCTTTAACCGCCCTTTTGGCCGAAAAGGTGGCTTTTAGCACAGGTGTCGACCTCAGCCCCAAACAAATTGAACTGGCCAAAAAACGCTATCCGGCCGGGGATTGGTATTGTCTGGCGGCTGATCAGCTCTGGCAATTATCGGAGCGTTATCACAAAATCAATCTCTATTTCTCCTTCCAGTATTTCACCCACGATGCCGAGGCTTTGGCGGTTATGATGGCTTTAAAAGCCGTTTTAAAGCCGGGAGGACGTATTTTATTGGGTGATATCCCTGATCTTACACGTTGGGCGGAGTATTACCACAGTTGGCCAAGCCGAATGCGCTGGATGTGGCACCGACTACGCGGGAAGGACAATATGGGTCGTTTCTGGCACCAAAAAGATATGGCGCGATTGGCCAATCAGGCCGGTTTGAACATCCGTTTTTTGGCCGAGCCTGCCCATCTCCCCTTTGCCTGGTACCGATTTGATGCTTTGCTTGAACATGCAGATACAGCTGCAACAGCCAACTAATTCCGCATATTGCATTTAAATCATGCAACTAAACCGCTGGCAAGCTTATACTTCTACCCTCCGTTTGGGGAGCTGGTTGTTTATTTGTTTGGGGTTGTTGTCGGCACACAGCAGTATGCCGGAGGCTCAAGCCCAGATCAAATTACCCTATGCCGAACTCAGCGATGCTTTGGGACAAAACGACTGGATCGACCCCCTTTTTTACGATACCGAAGGCCGTAAACCGGGTCTTTATATCAAACTCGACCGCCAATTTGAACTTTTAGGCTACGCCCGACCCGACACTTCCCGGCTCTACGTTTACGGCTATTGGCCGGAGGAATTGTTTTACAACAACATCCGCTACTGGATTGAAATCACAGATATACGCCAGGAAGACCAGGATTTAATTATCGCATTTCAATCACGCAGCTTGCCGGGCGAAAACCGGGCTTTATATGTGGGCCAGTTGCATTTTCAGCGCAGCCTGACAGGATGGAAACTCATTGGAAGGAAATTGTTTCCTTTAGATTAATCCCCATTTTAATTCAAAATTGAAAATTTCAAATTCAAAATTGAATTCATACGAATTGGGATTCCAAACTAAACAGTCCGTCAGCCGACGGACCCTAAACCCAGGAGCACTGCGACGCTAAACTGAGGCGAAGCCGACCTAAACCATATGGACACAATCATAAAGAGCTCCGTCGAACCAATACGTTGAATTCAAAATTCAAAATTTCAAATTCAAAATTCCAAATTGAGTTGCGGATTGACCCACGGGTGCTGGCTTTTATAAAGTCATGGCTTAATGAACTCCATGACTAAGTGTAAATATTGTCATGATGCCCACCGGAAAACCACATAAACCTATCTCAGAATACTAATACGTTCGTTGCGCACCGCATTCGCCTGTCGGAGCCGGAGCAGATAGGTTCCGGCCGGCAAACTGCTGATATCGAGTGTGGTGTTGTTTTCCTGCGAGCTATTGTTCAGCAACAAAGTCCGCCCTTGCAAGTCGAGGAGGCGGATTTCGAGGGATTTATCCGCTGAAATACCATCTACCGTCAACTGATTGCTCGCCGGATTCGGGTAAATGCGCATCTGATTGAGGTAATTCATTTCGACCGATACCGTAGAGTTGACCGAAATACACAGACTGTCGTTCGATTGATTTACATCGCCTGTTAACGCATTCACAAACACACAAAGTTGTTGCGGACCACCGCTGTTCAGGTCCCAGGCAGGCACCAACGTTACCTCAACCGAATCGCTCGCTGCCAAATTGATACTGACGTTGGTTGGTAATGTTGAGCCATTATTTACGCGATAATTCACCGTAAATGGCCCGTTGATCGCTTGATTACCTGTGTTTTTAAGCCTTGCTCGGATGTTGATCGGGCCTGAAGTACCGATTGAACTGCCGGCAACCGGATTGAGGATGGTGCTTACTTCCAAATCAGGCGCATTTAAGGTGACATTAAAAGTACTGGCCAGTGCACATCCATTGTAGAGGAAAAATGCGCTATAAACGCCAGCAGCAGGTGGTATAAACTGCACATCCGTACCAACAGCCAGCACGTCCCCGGTAGCGATACGCACCCAATTGTAGGTTCCCGGACCAATGACCAGGTTGTCGTTACGACTTCCAATCGTAGAAAAGAAGGAAGTGGTAGCTATCCGCCAGTCTACTGCATTGTTGGTGTCTTCCCCTTCCCGTTGAATAGAAGCACCACCGGTAGTGATACTGCCCACCCAATCGTATTTACACACAGGGCTCCATGGACCGAATGTATACGTTTGCTGACTGGCTGCATCTACCACTTCTTCTGTCATCGGATCGAAGATATAATAACCCGCTGCTGCCGAGCTTTGGAAGATAGTCCGACTCGGAGTAGCCATAAAATATAAACGTTCCGTTGGGTTGTTCGTACCATTACCACCCACTAGCGTAATCACCTGGCCGCTATCTAAGGTAATATTTGGCAGGTTGTAGGTGAATTCTACCAGTCCAACTATACGTAACTGCAGCCCATTCAGGCTACGGCTTGTTTTAGAAATATTGGTGATTTCAAATGCGGTCATGGTTAAATCTGTCGGGAATCCATTGGGGTAATTTGGTTGTGAACCATTGGATAAACGAGAGAAAAACACTTCGCTGATCACCAAACCACCAGCATTGGTTATCGCATTACGTGGTAACACACTACCCGGTGAGAGCACTGTATCGCGTTGATTGGTAGTGAAGGCATAAGCGCCATCCTGAAGCGTAGCGATGCGCCATACAGGCGTACTTTGACCTATTGAATCCACAGCACGCAGATAAAGATGTATTTTATCTCCCGCCAAAGCCGGTGCTACTGTGGTCCGCCAAAGTCCGCTATCAGGACGACCTGAAATAAAGGTCATGTTCTGAGCTATGCGGCTGCCACCATTCACAGCACGATAAAGCACTACTGTGTCGATGCGACTGGCATCCGTCACCCAAACATCTACAGTACGGGCGGTAGGCGTGCATTGTGTCAGGCCCAAGCTGATTTCCAGGCTATCGAAAACAGGCGATTGCAAGTCGCCGGCAGCTACACCGGCAAATTCATAGGCACCCATATCAGGTGCTGCTCCGCCAAATGCAGGACGCTGAATACCGGTAAAATCGGTATTGGGTGAATCGAGCTGACTTATAAATACAGCGCCACTCTCCAGCAATGTAGGAAGGGCTGGATTGGGCCTAACGTCGGTTGCCGATACAAAAGTAGGTGGTACTTTGGCACCCAACGGAATGGAGTTGGTGTTATTGGTGGGATTATTCACTCTGGAAACGGGCAGGAAATCATCGAGTGTTGGACAAAAAACCTGACTGATGAGGGTTCCAAAACGGGCTACCAGGTTTTGTGGGTGGTCAGCGACAAAATAGGCGTTATTATCGAATACATTGGTCGCAAAAGGATAGTTCTGGGCCAACCATACGGCGACAAAATAGGTCGTTGATGTACTTGGGGTACTCATGGTATTGGCGAAAATGTTGTTTTTCACTTCCAAACCACTCACTGCTGTGGAAACGACATGTAAGGCTGCAGTGGCTGCACCACCAGTGGTTTGCGGATGTACTCCATTCATATGGACGGTATTGTACCACAATTTGTGTCCACTGCCCGTTTGCAGGCGAATGCCGGTAGCCTGGGTGGTGGCTGAATTTCCACGGTTGCTGGTGGTCATGTCTACGATGACATTGTTCGCAATCACAACAGCTGTTCCGCCATTTATATTGATACCATAAGCACCCTGGGTGATTCCGGATGTGGCATTTTGGCGGATTTCGCGGATTTCGTTGCCCAAAATTCGCAGATTGGTATGACTGTTTTGGATATCGATCCCTGCTGAGCTCACCGAAGTAAGGCTGCCAATCACATTGCGAATGTAATTGCCTTGAACGAGCACATTTTCAGTAGTATTCAGCTCAATACCTCTCAATTTGATGCCTAAGGTTGGACTATCGTCACCTATGCGGTTGTTTAATATGCGTAAACCACTTACCGGGTCATTGCCCAGTCCGCGGAAATAAATGCCTTGCGCAATTTGGGTAATACGGTTGTTAGCGATAATGAGATTATGATTAGACCCTAAACCCGTGCTACTCACGCTGTTTGCTCCCCCATAAATGGCGTAATGTTGGGTAACCTCATCTCCAGTGCCTATAAAATGGACATTTCTGACACTCACTGAATCGTTACCTACACCGTCGCTGCCTTTAAACCACAGTATGGCGCTGTTGGCAATGCCGTTGCCGGCTTGTAAACGGAGGTGCTGTAACGTATCTGTCGGCCAGCTTCCGTTGAGTTCGAAATGACGAACATCTTCCAACTGTAGAATAGCCGGCACGCCAGCGCTGAAGTTGGTAGTGATACGGGCATTCACCCCGGTATTCGGTCTTAAAATAGCCCTGCGACCGGCGGTGCGGCTGGGATTATTCGTAAATACAATAGGAAAACTTTCCTGGCTGCTATACAGCGTATCAATAAGCACAAAAGTGGCATCTCCCGAAAAAGAAGCGCTGTTGATGAAGGCGGCTGCAGCTGTTATGGTGCTAAAATCACCTCCAACACCCACCGTATAAGTCCCGCTGGCCTGTGGCACTATTCGGAAACTGAACAACGCACTTGGGGCTACACTTCCAACAGGGGTGCTTCCGGAACCGCCGAGTGGTAAGGTGGTTACTGTACCCTGGGTATTGATGGCGGCAAAATAATATTCAAGTGTATCACCCTGTGCAAAACTACCTAAAGCACTGTAGTTGATGATAAACGTGAAGTTATTACCCACTTGAACGGGTGTAGCCGCTAGCTGAAAGGCAGTTTGACCACCTTTTCGATAATACATTCGTGGTCCGTTGGTACCTGTTACCAAACCTGTACTGTCGCTAATGCCAATGGTTACGCTGCGGTTGGTGAGCGAGGTGGTATCAGCCAGGGGTGTGAAGGTGAAAGTGGCCAGACTGGCACCGGTGAACTCGTAAGCACCTGCATCCGGTGTGGTCTGGGAGCGCGGCTGACCATTCAAATCGCTGCTGACAAATACGAGCGGCATACCTAAATTGTCAACACCGGCACTGAAAGGAATTAAGAGCGTATCGGCCTGAAAAAATGGATTTACAAAAACCGAATTCTGGTCCTGACCCGTGGCTGAACGCCAGGCACCCAGACTGGTGAAGCTGTTCGCCGGATTATTAATGCGGAAATAGGCTTGTTGATCCAAACCACCGGGCCTGAAAAAAACATTATTCCCCGACACCAGGGTATCAGCAGTGGCTTGACCTGAAACGGTCACCAAGGCAAAAGCAGCCGGACTCTGGGTAGATTCGGCATAAGTAGTAATCACATTGTTGCGGAGTTCCAGCTGCTCAAAGGGAGAGCTTGTTCCGGTGCCGCCATCGAGATAAATCACTCCTTGAAAATTCGAGCTTGAAGTTGACCTGGCCTGGAAATAAAAACTGTTGTGGGCAAGAATTACTTTGTCGTTGCCCTGGGCCACATTGCCTGTAATCACAAAACCTGCGGTGACATTGGCGGTGCCTCCATTATTACTCGTTTGGCCACTCACTTCATTGTTGTAAATATGATTCGGGCCATTTACATCGCCATTCAGGTTTGAAAAATTGCCCGAAATTCTGGTCAAAACGCCCGACCAGCGGTTGGCCGCAATGCTAGATAATTTAATATTCTGAATAATTACAGCTGCATCGGCATTGGCCAAACCGGTAAAATTGCGCAGGCGGTTGTTTGAAAATTGCAAGCTGGACTGGTTGCTGATTTGTACTGCTGGACCTGCATAATTCACAAATTGATTGTTCGTAATACTGTTGTTATCAGAGGGAAAAGTATCAGTATCGGTCAATAAAAAAGCGCGACCAAAACCGGTGAACTGGCTGTTCACCAGCTGCATTTGGCTCTGATTTTCGGCCAGCAACGCTTGACTATTCACCGAATTACTATTGGTGCTATCGATGAACAGCACCTGAGACACGGATTGTTGCTGACCATTACTCAACAACAATAAAGGTGTTGGTGATGTAGGCACGGCCGTTCGTAAAAAGCTGAGTTGTTGAAAAATCACCCCGGATTCATTGGCTACTGTGAATACAGGCTGGTTTAACGCCGTTGCCGTTGTACCGGGATATAATTTGACATCGGCAGCCAGTCCCGCTGACTGAAATGTTATGTTGAAACCACTTCCGGGCAAGTTGTTGAGTGTATAATTGCCATAATAGCTGCCGGGAGCTATGCTAAAAGTGACATTGGCCGACACGCCACTGCAGTTTAATCGGTCGATAGCGGCTTGAATGGTCGGAAAATCTGAATTGGCCGTGCCAACGGTATAAGTCGGGCCGGCGAGTGGCAGGCAAATAAAACGCGACACACTATCATTGTTAGCATTAGCGTCGGGTGAGCCATTTACCTGGCTGATCCAGATGCGTAAAATACTATCCCCACTGAGCGGGAATGTAAGGCTGTTGGCGAAGGTATAACCGGCTACTCCAAAAGATGCCTGGGTGGTAGGGAAGGTCTCGCTAACGATGGGGCGATTGCCAAATTGATAATTCAGGGTGAGGCTGTTGATCAACTGGGTGCCCAAATTGGTAACCAAAACCGAAACCGGATTGGGTGATCCTGCAAAATAAGGGGCATTCGGCGACTGTATACCTGTAAGGCTGGCATCTACCGGTGGCAAACTCACAAAATTTATCCCTAAAGTACGTTGTGCAGCGCTGTAGGTACCCGTTCCGGAAGTATTGGTGGCCGCTCCTAAGGCAATATTAAGTCCGGTTAAGGTATTCGAACGAACCGAAAATCCACCGCCGACAGTTCTGTCATCGAAACTGATTTCAACCAGCAAGGATTGGGTACTGTCGAATGGAAAAGGTGTGTCTAAATCGATGGGAATGTAGGCATTGGCCGACACTGAATTCACCACCAGATTACCGCTGCGGTGGGTGGCTAAAGTTGGGAAAGTAGTAGATGTGAGTACCGTATCAGTAGTTTGCCCCATACGTACCACGAAATTCGACCAGGTGCCACTGCCCGAGCCTGATGCACTGGCTACATAAATTCTGGAAATTGCTCCGGTGGGAGGTGTTGTCAAAAAGTCACCCGGCCGATAGAGGGTGAGCAGGCGTTTGGTGGTCGTGGATTGAAACGGCACAAAATTCGCCGCTGAACCACTGTTTAATAATGTATTATACTGTTGTGCAAAGAGTCCCGGAGTTATTAAACAAAGACTGAAAATCAACAATAAGATGAGTTTTTTCATATTTAGCTCTTTTCAAAGAGCTTGAATATGCAGCCAGTGGAAGGCTGAAACTGTCACAGAATTGCCATATAGACTTATATTATTTATTGCAATATGATAGAAATATCTAAAAAATACTGGACAATAATTAAAATACGGATTGCCCTAAAGCGCAATAACAGTATTAATTCGGCAGATTTTTCACAAAATCGTCGAGGTTCATGTCGTCATCCAAACCCAGTTTTTGTTTGAGGCGGTAGCGGCTGGTTTTGATGGAGGCTGGTTCGATATGTAGAATCGAGGCACATTCTTTCAGGCTCAGTCCGGTTTTGATGAGGGCCAACAGCCGTTTTTCTTTGTCGGTAAGGGTGATGCCGGTGCCAGCCAATTTGTCGAAAAACTGTTGATTAATGGCTGTAAAATAGGCCGAAAACACTTCCCATTGCTGGTCGGTATTCATATTGGCTTTGATCTTTTTGCGCACATCGAGCAACACTTTTAAAGCAGCATCGGGACGATCGGTAGGGAGTTTGTCGGAGATGGCCAGCAGCTCGGTGAGCAGCTCATTTCTTTCGCTCAAATGCATTGCCTCGCTGAGCAATTGTTTGTTTTTCCGTTCGAGGCTTTCGTGGAGCATTTGTTCTTTGAGTTTTTGCTGACTCAACTCCAGTGTGAGTATGCGTTTTTCTTCTGTCGTTCGGCGCTGTTTATCCCGTGACCGTTGCCATAACAATAAACCACCTGCCACTACTACCACCAATAAAGAAATCGCGATGCTCAACAGCATAAAGTTCCGCTGGTCTTCGATTTTGGCGTTCTGTTTGAGTATGGTGATTTGTTGTTCTTTCTCTCCCAGGTTATGAACCACCTCCAATTCCTGCAATTGCCGGCTTATATCGGCATTCAGCAAAGAATCGCTCAATCGGGCTGCAAATTTCTGATACCAGAGGGCCGAATCATATCTTCTGGCCTTTTCGTAATAATTGCTGAGTAAGCGACCTGACTGTAGCACCAGTTGGCTGTTTCCCTGTTTTTGCGCCGCATACAGGGCCTTTTGCAAATACGGAAAAGCAGCGCCGGTTTCTTCCAGTTTAAGGTGTAATTCGGCTGAAAGTAAGTCGAGTTCGGCTACCTTATAAGGATTGCCGAGGGCATTGGCTAGCTTATACATTTCGGGCATGGCAGCGAGACTGCCGCGGGGATCCGTTTGACTCGTAAGTCGGATGTGATGCTGCCGGGTTGCTTGCCGGGCGCGGAGTTCACCACTATGATCGGCTTCATCGATGGCTTGATGGGCCCAGTACATCGCAGAATCCTGCTGCGCCAATGCTTCATAAGTCATACTCAGATTCTGGCAGATAGAAGCACGCAAACCATTGTTTTTGACGTCTACCTCACTTAACAAACCCAACATCACCGCTTTGGCTTCCTGATAACGTTTGAGCAGATATAAGCTGGAGGCCCGGTTGTTTTGCAGCACCTGCACCATACCCGGATCGGCTACAAAACGGTATACATTCAGTGCCGAATCGGCATAACGCATATGTTGTTCGTAGGCGCCCAGATAATAATAAGCAATGGAGAGATAATTGAGCGCCGCGGCTTCGAAACGCTGGGGTGCTCGGTGTTGGTGATAATATTCCAATCCCGCTTTATGCAATAAAACAGCCGAATCGGCCTTACCTAAATGCCGCAGATAGAGCGCATCCAACTGTAAGGCGAGTCCTTCACGGTAATTTTCTTTGAGGATTTTGCGGACGGTATTCGCCAAAACGGGCAGTTGTACCGGGTCGTAGGCCAACATACGCGGTGCCCACTCGGCATAGGCAAAAACGAGGCTGTCGGGCGGGGATTTTTTTATACGCAATAACAGACTATCCCTGGCCGGATTTTCGGCGGCATACGCTCCAAAAAGCGGAAATACCAGAAAAAGGACTACAATCCGTAAGAAATTCAAGTGGGCCAGGTTTAGCGCAACAAAATACACAATTTTGTCAGCTTCTTAACCCGACGCCAGCTATTCACCGAATTTTAACATCGTACTTGCTTCCGGTATTTACCGTTCCAGCGTTCGGAAGCCTTAACAATATAATCCGCTGCAACAGGTACCTGACAGGCCGTATCGCCTACATCCACCCTCACTTCACCCAAGCCGTTGGCGATACCGATGGCTTTGTTGCGTAAGTCCGGCACATAGGTTCCTAATGCTATCAGAAAGCTATTCATGGTGTAACGGGCACGGTTGGGTGATTGATGCAGGGTTTTGAGCACCTGATCAAGTAAGGCCTCAAGTTCACCCTTTTTAAAATCATCCATCTTCCCCAATGCCAAGCGGCCGGCCAAAGTCGCCCAACCCGCAGCAGCGTAACGTTCCCGTTTATCAGCTATCCATTTGGTTGCCAATTTATAGCCATGGGTACTTTCGGCTGCCACCCAGGCAACGGTATACTCCGACAACATATACCAATACGCCCCCTCCAGCCAATGCTCCAAATCGGATTCGGTCATGGCTTTTTCGTCGGCAATCAAACCCGCCAGATACATGGCATCGCTGTTCCCGGTTTCATACAATGCCAGTGATAAAGCATAGTCCTTTTTCAACCGCTTTTCGATGACTTTTAAATCACCAATCTTCACTCCAAAATAAGGCTCCCGGGCACCGTGACGCAAGAAAGTCTTTTTGGTCGACGCTGATCCCAGGGATTTTAATTCTTCCAGTATACTATCTACGGTATTCATCCGGGGTGGTTATAAGGTTCTAAGGCGCTAAAGTTATAAAGTTACCCACCTTTCGGTAAACTCACGGCAAGAACAGCCAGTTTTGCCAAAGAGCCAGTTGAAAAAACTGCAGCCTGTAGGTCTGCAATCTGCGTAACACCACAGCGTGCAAAGCACACCACCGGCAGCCTGTAGGGCTGCAATCTGCGTAACACCACAGCGTGCAAAGCACACCACCGGCAGCCTGTAGGGCTGCAATCTGCGTAAAGCAATAAGGCCCGCAAAAGCGAGCCTCATTAATATTTTGACAAATATATCTTCCAAAGTAATATCTGCTATGGACCATCGACCATCGACGCCCGCAGGGCAAATCGACAGCCCGCGCTGCGGCTATCGGCGGCGACGCATGGGGCCAGGGCGACGGGTTGGTGGGCCAGTACGCTTTTTCTGCTCCGGAGCGGGTGCCAACGACATCAAATCGAGTGGATACGGATGATCAAAAACTGCAGGTATCATCTGTTTGGTCAGTTTTTGGATGTCTTCCAGGTATTCTATCTCTTCTGCTTCGCAAAACGAAAGGGCGAT